>Ga0105243_10003013_pt1 | contig 13907 bp, 13 predicted proteins | sample KBSM34metaG_FD_81525 | JGI IMG/M metagenome (GOLD analysis project Ga0105243, IMG submission 81525) | Miscanthus rhizosphere microbial communities from Kellogg Biological Station, Michigan, USA - KBS M3-4 metaG | ecosystem: Host-associated > Plants > Roots > Rhizosphere > Soil | place...
GAAGGCGACGACCTGAGCGCGGGTCTCGGGATACGCCGCTAGGGCTTTGCGCGGGAGCGGGCCTCGCCGCCGGCGAGCGCCCGCTTCAGCGCGCCCGGCACGAGTCCGCTCTCCGTCGAGATGTCGTCCGCGGAGAGCAGCACCGCGCCCGCCTGGGCCGCGGCGACCGGCGCACCCGGCGGCCCTGCGAGGCCGTCCTGGCCGAGGACGTACGTCTGGCCCGATGCGAACGACACGTCCTCGGCGCGCTGCCAGGCCACGAGGAACGGGTACGGAGCGACGGCTCCGTCGTAGCCGTAGCGGAGCAGGTCGACGGGGTGGATCTCGAAGTGCAGGTGCGGCACGCCCCCGTCCGCGTCGCCTGAGTCGCCGACGAAGCCGAGCACGTCACCGGCCTTCACGCGCTTGCCGGCGATCGCGAGCGGGGAGTACGCGCTCAGGTGCGCGTAGTAGAACTCGTTGCCGGCATCGTCGCGCAGCCAGAGCCGCCAGCCGCCGATGTCGTTCCAGCCCACCGAGAAGAGCGTCCCGTCCGCGACCGCGAGCAGCGGCGTCCCGTACGGTGCGACGAGATCCTCGCCGTGGTGCCATTTCCCGGCGACGTCCGCCCGGAAGGCGCCGAACGTGTTCCCGAAGGCGGCGGGCCCGAAGACCGGGAAGACGTAGCCGCCGCGCGAGAGCCGCGCGGTGACCTCGGGTGCAGACTGGACAACCTCGGATGGCGCACCAGGAATCGAGCGCCCAGGCTCGCGGGGCGCCGACGGCGGGGGACGAACCGGCGTCCTGGGCGTGCGTCCGCGCGTCGGGGGCGTCGGGGCGGCGCGCGGCGCGCCGTCGACGTTGCTCGGCGGCGGCGAGGTCGGCGTGGGCTGCGCGACGGCGAACGCGGTCGCGGTTCCCACGACGATCTCGGCTCCGGCCGGAAGCCCTCCGTGCTCGGCGATCAAGCGGATGCGAAGGGCCGTGACGGCGCTGTCGGCCGAGCGGGGCGCATCGGACGTCGTGCGAGTGGACGAGAGCACGTCGAGCGTGCCCCAGTCCGCAAGGGGCACCTGGACGTTGCCGCTCGGGGTGACGGGCTGGCCGAGGACGACGAGGCCGCTGATCGTCGACGTCCCGACGTCCCCTGTCGCGCCGGCCGCACCGGCGGCGGCCCCGGCGCGGATGTTCACGGAATCGACGGTGATCTCGCCTGCGAAGACCGAGACCGCCAGGGCATCGATCACGCCTTCGGCCGACGACGAGGTGCCCTGCTGGGCGGTGGCGCTGACCGTCGACGCGCCGACGCGGAGAACGGAGCCGTCCGCCGGGTACGCGAACGCCCCGCCGCCGCTCGCGGTCGGTGGTGCCGCGATCTGGCTCGTCGCGCCGCCGGGCTGGCCCGGGGCGGTGACCTGGGCGACGAGGACGGTGGCACGGGTCGAGGAGGCGGACGGAGGCGACGGCGCAGCGGCGGCGATGCCGGCGACGGCCGCGGCCAGCACGAGCACGACTCCTGCGCGGGCGGCTCTCACGATGCGTCAGGGTAGCGTCGGCCCTGGCGGACGGCCCGGAACGCGAGCTGGCCCGCGACGGCGAGCAGGAGAACGCCGAAGAGCCGCCGCAGGAGGCTCTCGTCGATCCGGGTCGCGATCTGGACGCCGAGCGCCGCGCCGGCGACCGACGCGAGACCGACGACGAGCGCGGCGCGGGCCCTGACATTCCCGTATGCCCGCTGCCGCCACGCGCCCACCGCGGCCGTCGGCATGATCGCGAGCAGCGACGTTGCGGCGGCCTCGACCTGCCCGAGACCGAGCAGGACGAGCGTCGGGACGAAGAGAATCCCGCCGCCGACGCCGAACAGCCCGGACAGGATCCCGCTCCCGAGGCCGAGCACGAGCGCGGCGACGACGACCCACGCGCTCATCCTGCGATCAGCCAGACGCCGACGACGACCAGGAGGCCGGCGAACGCCAGCGACAACGCTCGTCCCGAGAGCCGCTGCTGCATGTGCGTCCCCGCCAGGGCACCGGCGACCGCCGGGACGCCGACGAGCGCCGCGTATGCGGGCCTGACCTCGCCATGCACCGAGTACAGCGCGACGCCCGCGGTCGCGGTCACGACGATCGCTCCGAGTGACGTCGCCGCGGCGACATGAGGCGCGAAGGCTGCGAGCCCTATCAGGAGCGGGACGACGACGATCCCGCCGCCCACGCCGAAGAGGGTCGAGAAGACGCCGGCGACCAGGCCGATGAGCACGAGCCGAACGGTCATGAGACGCCGTTCGGAGTGCACCGCTCGTATCCTAGGTCGCCATGGCCGACGACCTGCTTGGCCTGCTCGCGGCCGCCCCGTCCGAGGCAGCCGTTCTGCTCGACGTCGACGGCACGCTCGCGCCGATCGTCGACCGTCCCGAGGACGCACGCGTGCCCGACGAGGCGCGTCGCGAGCTGGCGCGCCTCGCCGCACGGTATGCGCTCGTCGCCTGCGTCAGTGGGCGGCCGGGAGCCGACGTGGAGCGGATGGTCGGGGTCGCAGGCGTCGCCGTCGTCGGCGAGCACGGCCTCGAGCTCGAGCCGGAGGCTCGTGCCTGGGCGGCGCGGATCGCCGAGTTCGCCCGCGGGGTCGACTGGCCCGCGGAGCAGAAGCCGCTGTCGGTGTCTTTCCACTTCCGACGCGCCGACGACGAGGCGGCCGCGCGCGCCTACCTGACCCGTGTGGCGGAGCAGGCGACGGGGGAGGGCTTCGTGCCCCGCTGGGGCCGGATGGTGCTGGAGGTTCGCCCGCCGGTCGACGCGCACAAGGGCACCGCAGTGCGGACGCTCGTCACGCGGGCGGCAGCCCGGCGCGCGCTCTACGCCGGCGACGACCGCACGGACGTCGACGCGTTCGGCGGCCTCGACGGGCTCGAGCTCGGCGTCCGTGTCGCGGTGCGGTCGGTGGAGACGCCAGCCGAGCTGCTCGCCGCAGCCGACCTCGTCGTCGACGGCACCGACGGCGTGCTCGAGCTGCTCCGGCGCCTCTGAGTCCGACCCGGTCGGCGGGCCTGGGCTCAGCCGCTCTCGTAGCGGGACAGCGTCACTGCTCCGTGCGATGCGGATGAGACGAGCGTCGCGTAGTTGGCGAGCGCGCCGCGGCGGTAGCGCGGCTCGGGCTCGGCCCAATCCGCGAGGCGCGCCTCGAGCTCGGCGTCGGTGAGCTCGACTTCGAGGACGTGGCGGTCGACGTCGAGGACGACGGTGTCGCCCTCGCGCAGTGCGGCGAGCGGCCCGCCCCTCGAGGCCTCGGGCGCGACGTGGCCGACCATGAACCCGTGCGTCGCGCCGGAGAACCGGCCGTCGGTGATGAGGGCGACGGAGTCGGAGAGCCCTTCGCCGACGATCGCGCCGGTGACGTGGAGCATCTCGCGCATCCCCGGCCCGCCGTGCGGCCCTTCGTAGCGGATCACGACGACGTCACCTGCGACGATCGCCCCGGCCTTGACCGCAGCGAAGCACTCCTCCTCCGAATCGAAGACGCGTGCGGGGCCGCGATGGACCGTGCGATCGTGGCCGGCAAGCTTGACGGCGCACCCCTCGGGCGCGAGGTTGCCATACAGCACCGCAACGCCCCCGCGCGCCTTGAGCGGCGCCTCGATCGGGACGACGACCGACTGGCCCTCCGTCTCGACTGCGGCGGCCGCGTGGTCCCCGAGCGTCTTCCCGTCGATCGTCGACGCGCTCTCGTGGAGGAGGCCGGCCTTCTGGAGCTCGCGGGCGACGAGTGCTACTCCACCCGCCGCATACATGTCGTTCGCATGCCAGCGCCCCCACGGCTTCATGTCGGCCACGATCGGCGTCCGCGCCGAGATCCGCTCGAAGTCGTCGATCGTGAACTCGATCCCGAAGTCGCGCGCGATGGCGACGAGGTGGAGGACGGCGTTCGTCGAGCCGCCCGTCGCGGCGACCGAGGCCACGGCGTTCTCGAACGACTCCATCGTCACCAACGACCGCGGCGTCACGTTCCGGCGCACGACGTCGACCGCGAGCCGTCCGAGCTCGTAGGCCGCTTCCTCCTTGGCGCGATGCATCGCCGGGATCCCGTTCGTGCCGAACGGCGAGAGCCCGAGGAAGTCGAGGATCGTCGACATCGTGTTGGCCGTGAACTGGCCCCCGCACGCGCCGGCGCCGGGACAGGCGACGGACTCGAGCTCGTGGAGGTCGGCATCGGTCAGCTTCCCGGCCGCGTGCGCGCCGATTCCCTCGTAGACGTCGCCGACGGAGACCTCGCGCTGCCGGTAGACGCCCGGCGCGATCGAGCCGGTGTACGAGACGATCGCGGGGATGTCGAGGCGCCCGACGGCCATCGCCGCCGCGGGGTTCGTCTTGTCGCATGCGACGAGCATCACGAGGCCGTCGAACAGGTGACCCCGCGCGACGAGCTCGATCGAGTCGGCGATCACCTCGCGGGAGATCAGCGACGCGCGCATCCCGGAGGTTCCCATCGACACGCCGTCCGACACGGCGATCGTGTTGAACTCCATCGGCGTGCCACCGGCGTCGCGCACGCCACGCTTGACGTGCACGGCGAGGTCGCGCTGGTTCAGGTTGCACGGCATCGTCTCGATCCACGTCGTGCCGACCCCGACGATCGGCTTCGCAAGATCCTCGTCGGTGAAGCCCGTCCCTTTCAGCATGGCCCGCGCACCTGCCCGGTCGGGGCCGTCGGTGAGCGCGGCGCTCTGGCGCTTCGCGGGATCGGAAGGTGTGTCGTACGGGCTGGTCACGCGGGATCTCCTCGCTCGATCGGGTTGGACGGGGTGCGGCACCACTCGCTGAACGAACCGGGGTACAGCCTGACATCGTCGCGGCCCGCGAGCACGAGCCGCTGGACGACGGGGGCCGCGCTGACGCCAGAGCCGCAGTAGACGGCGATCTCCCGCGATTCCGTCGCCCAGGCGGGGAGAGGCTCCTCGAAGAAGGCGTTGCGCGCGCCCGGGATCCGTCCGGCGACGGGGTCGAGCGGCTCGGCCTCGCCGCGCCAGCGCTCCGGCGCGCGTGCGTCGAGGAGCAGGAGGGTCGGGTCGCCGAGCCGCCCGCGGATTTCCTCGGCCTCGATCGTGTCGTCGTCGCGGACATGCGGCACGAACCCCGCGCGCTCCACCCGAGGGTCGTCCGTCTCCAGCGGGCCGGCGTAGGAGCGCGCGTCGAGCGTCCCGGCCGCGTCGTGGCCGAGGTGCCGGAGCAGCCACCAGCAGCGAGCCGCCCAACCGGTGCCGTCGTCGAGCGCGAGCACGAACGAGCCGGGCCCGATCCCCGCGGTCGAGAGCACGGCGCCGAGGGCCAGCGGGTCCGGAAGTGGGTGGCGTCCGCCGACGGAGGGGTCGGCGGTCGGCGTCGAGAGCTGCGTCTCCGGATCGAGGTGGACGGCGCCCGGAAGGTGACCGGCCTCGTAGGCGGCGCGCGGCCGGCAGTCGACGAGACGAAGGCTCACAGCGCTCCTCTGGGCGAAACGGCGAGGATTCGCACGTCGTGCTGCGGGAACCGGAGCGTCAGGTCGTCCGCGCAGGCGGACGTGTCGTCGGCCCAGACGATCACGGTTGGCCCGGATCCGGAGAGCGTCGCGCCCCGGGCGCCCGGCGGGAGCTCGGCCCTGACGTCCTCGAGAGTCGACGACGGCCGGTACGGCTCGTGCAGCCGGTCGTCGAGCGCCGCTGCAAGGAGGTCGGCGTCGCCGCTGACCGTTCCGGCGCCGAGGAGCGCGGCCCGGGCAGCGTTCGCCGCGGCGTCGGTGTGCGAGACCACCGCGGGCAGCGAGCGTCGTGACGCCTCGGTGGACGTCCGGTCCCGGGGCACGAGAGCGACCGGCGCGAGCGGGAGCGTGTCGGCGATGCGCGCGATGCGGCCCTCCCAGGTGAGCGTGACCCCGCCGACGAGCGCCGCCGCGAGGTTGTCGGCGTGGCTCTCGAGCGTCAGCCCGGCCGCGAGGAGATCCTCGGGGCTCCCCTGCGGCCGTGCTGCAGCGAGGCCGAGCGCGATCGCCGCGGCTGAGGATCCGAGCCCCCGCTCGAGCGGGATCCGATTCCGGAACCGGAACCGCTTGCCGGCGGGGTCGGCGAGGAGCTCGTAGGCGCGGACAGCGAGGTTCGACGCGTCCTCGGCGAGCTCGCCCGCTCCCTCGCCCTCGACCGCGACGCCGTCGCCGTCCGTCACCTCGAGCTCGTTCCAGAGATCGAGGGCGACCGCCGCGCAGTCGAACGCCGGGCCGACATTCGCCGAGGTGGCCGGCGCGCGGACGATCATCGGCGCGCCGCGGCGGCGATCGCGTCGGGATCCGCGTCGACCTCGCCGGGCGGAGGGGCGAGTCGATCGGCAATCTCCGGATCCTTGAGCCCGTGCCCCGTGATCGTGACCACGAGCCGCTCGCCCTCGACGTCACCCCGCAGGACGGCGACGAGCCCGGCGGCGGAGGACGGCTCGCAGAAGAGTCCCTCCTCGGCGGCGAGCCGCTGCCAGGCAGCGACCAGCTCGTCGTCGTCCGCAGCGACGATACGCGCGCCGGACGCGGCCACAGCACCGGCATGCACGGGGTCGCCGATCCGGATGGCGGTCGCCAGCGTGTCGCGTCGTCGCGTCGCCTCGACCGACACGATCGGGGTCGCGACGCCGAGCTCGCCGAGCGCCTGGGCGTAGGACGAGGTGTTGCCGCCCCCACCGTAGGGGAGCACGAACGCGTCAGGGACTCCGCCGAGCTCCTCGACGACCTCGAGCACGGCCGTCTTCTGGCCTTCGCGCCGGTTCGGGTTGAGCGAGTTGACCAGCACATGGGTGCCGCGCGCTGCGAGCACCTGAGCCGCGGCGAGCGCCTGGTCGAAGTCGCCACGCACCTCGAGCACCGTCGCCCCGAGCATGCGCGTCTGCGCCAGCTTCGCTCCGGCGACGGCGCCCCGCGGGGTCAGCACGACGGCGGGCAGGCCCGCACGCGCGGCGTACGCCGCGGCGCTCCCGGCGGTGTTCCCGGTCGACGCGCAGAGCACGGCCTCGGCGCCGTCCTCCAGCGCCTTCGAGACGGCGACCGTCATGCCGCGATCCTTGTACGAGCCGGTCGGATTCGAGGCCTCCCACTTGAGCCAGAGCTCGCGTAGGCCGGCCGCCCGTGCGAGTCGGGGCGCGGCGAGGAGCGGCGTCGAGCCCTCGCCGAGCGACACGACCGGCGTGGTCGTCGTGACCGGCAGCTGCGCGCGGTAGCGCTCGATGAGGCTAAGGGTCACGCCCAGCCGAGCTCCTCGACTCCGCGCTCGGAGACGACCGGGAGGGCGGTCGCCTCACCGCGCGACTCGGGGAGGGCGCGAATCGACGCGAGCGCGGCCTCGACGCGCCCGGCCGGCGCCTCGTGCGTCACGACGTGGAGCACGGCGTGGCCGTTCGCCGGCTGCTGGACGAGCCGGGCGACGGATACCCCCTCTGCCGAAAGCTCCTGGGCGAGCCGGGCGAGGACGCCCGCGCGGTCCTCGACGAGAAGCCGCAGGTACCAGAGCGACGGGAGATCTCCCGGCGGCATCCGCTCCACCTGACGCCACACGGGATCGCCCTGGAGAAATCCCGTTCCCGTCGTCCCGACGATCGACACGAGATCCGCGACAACCGCGCTGGCGGTCTCGATTCCGCCGGCGCCCGGGCCCTCCAGCGTGATCTCGCGGATCGCGTCGCCCTGCAGCATCACCGCGTTGAAGGGGCCGTCGACGGTCGCGAGCGGATGGTGGGCGTCGACGAAGGCCGGCCCGACGCGGACGTCGACCCGCCCATGGGCGAGGGTCGCGCGGCCGAGCAGCTTCACGCGCATGTCGAGCGCGCGCGCGGCCTCGACGTGCTCCCCGCGGAGCGCCTCGATGCCCTGGACCCCTACCCAGTCGAGCGGGACCCGCGACCCGAACGCGACCGTGGCCAGGATCGCCATCTTCGCCGCGGCGTCGAGCCCGCCGACGTCGTCCGAAGGGTCGGCCTCCGCGTAGCCGAGCCGCTGCGCCTCGGCGAGCGCCTCGGTATACGACTGGCCCTCGCTCATCGCCGACAGGATGAAGTTGGTCGTCCCGTTGACGATCCCGAGGACGCGGTGGACGTTCGTGACGACGAGCGACTCGCGCAGCACCTTGATCACCGGGATCGCCGCGCAGACAGACGCCTCGAAGCGCAGCTGTGCGCCTCCCGCGGCGGCCGCGGCGAAGAGCTCCACGCCGTGGCGCGCCACGAGCTGCTTGTTCGCCGTCACCACCGAGCGGCCCGAGCGCAGCAGCGTGAGGACGTGGTCGCCGGCCGGGTCGACGCCGCCCATCACCTCGGCGACGAGCCGGATCGACGGGTCGTCGAGGATCTCGGACGGCTCGGCCGTGAGCACCCCGGGGCCGGGATCGAAGCCCCGCTCGCGCGCCGGGTCGCGGACGAGCGCCCGGACGACCCGGAGCCGGTGCCCCGTGGCTCGCTCGATCTCGTCGCCCTGCTCCGCGAGGAGACGGTGGACGGCCGCGCCGACCGTCCCGTAGCCGAGGAGCGCTACGGGGACGTCAACCGACTGCACTCGCGCCCTCGCGGCGCATGAGCGAGCGCAGCTCCTCTCCAACCTGCTCGAGCAGCTGGTTCGCGGCCTCTTCGCGGTGGCCTCGCAGGCCGGCCTCGCCGCTCTCCATCTCGGAGATCCACAGCTTTGCGAACTCGCCCGAGCGGATGTCGTCGAGGACGCGTTGCATTTGCTCCCGGACGTGCGAGTCGATCACGCGCGGCCCGCTCACGTAATCGCCGAACTCGGCCGTGTCGGAGATCGACCAGCGCATGTGCTTGAGCCCGCCCTCCCAGAGGAGGTCGACGATCAGCTTCAGCTCGTGCAGGCACTCGTAGTACGCGATCTCGGGCTGGTAGCCGGCCGCGACGAGCGTCTCGAAGCCCGCCCGGACCAGCTCGGTCGTCCCGCCGCAGAGCACAGCCTGCTCGCCGAACAGGTCGGTCTCGGTCTCCTCCCTGAAGGTCGTCTCCAGGATGCCGGCTCGCCCGGCGCCGATCCCGACGGCGTAGGCGAGCGCGAGGTCGCGGGCGCGCCCGGACGCGTCCTGCTCGACGGCGATCAGGGCCGGCGTCCCGAGCCCCTCGGTGAACAGGCGCCGCACCACGTGACCCGGGCCCTTCGGCGCGACCATGATCACATCGTGGCCGGCGGCGGGTGCGATCCGGCCGTAGAGGATGTTGAACCCGTGGGCGAAGAGGATCGCCGCGTCCGGCTCGAGCGTCGGCTGGACGTCCTCGGCGAACACGGCGGGCTGCACCTGGTCGGGGAGGAGCAGCGACACGAGCTGCGCACCGCGCACGGCCTCCGGGATCGTTCGGACCTCGAGCCCGGCCTCCACCGCGTCGGCCCAGGACGACGAGCCCTCGCGGAGGCCGACCACGACCCGCACGCCGGAATCGAGGAGGTTGAGCGCGTGGGCGTGGCCCTGGCTCCCGTACCCGACGACGGCGACGGTGCCGTCGAGGAGGGAGAGGTCGCCGTCACGGAGGATCGTGGCCATGCGCGTGTCCTTTCGCTTGGTGAAGAGCGAGGTATAGCTCGCCGCGGATCAGTTGATGGCCGCGAGCCGTCGTGCCGCGCGCCGCCGGGCCGAGGCGCGAGGCACGCCGATGCGACCGGTGCGGACGAGGTCGAGGATCCCGTACGGATGGCAGAGCTCGTGGAAGGCGTCGAGCTCCTCGGGCGTCCCGGTCAGCTCCAGGACGACAGCGTCGGAGCCGACGTCGAGCAGCCTCCCGCCGAGCGCCTCGGCCGTCGTCACGAGCTCCGCACGCCGCTCGGGCGCTGCCGATACGCGGATCACGAGCAGCTCGCGCTCGACGGCCTCGCCGGACGCGAGCTCGGTCACGCGGAGCACGTTGACGAGCTTGTGGATCTGCTTCTCGATCTGCTCGAGCGAGTGCTGGGCGCAATCGACGCGGATCGTGATGCACGAGACGCCGGGACGCTCGGTCGGGCCGACCGCGAGCGACTCGATGTTGAAGGCGCGGCGCGCGAACATCGTCGTGATCCGCGTGAGCGCGCCCGGCCTGTCCTCGACGATGACCGACAACGTGTGTCTCACAGCGCCCTCGCTTCCACGGTCGTGCCCGCTCCCGGGTACTCGAGCATGTCGAGCGCGGCGGCGCCGGCGGGGATCATCGGGAACACCTGCTCCGCCGGGTCGACGCGACAGTCGACGACCGCCGTCCTCCCCGACGCGAGCGCCTCCTCGAGGGCGGTGTCGAGCTCCCGCTCGTCGGTGACGACCATGCCGAGACCGCCGTAGGCCTCTGCGAGCCGGGCGTAGTCCGGCACCTGCGCGGTCAGGTGGACGTGCGAGCGCCGCCCGTCGAAGAACATGTCCTGCCACTGGGTGACCATCCCGAGGTGGGCGTTGTTCAGTAGCACGACGACGATCGGCAGGTCCTCGAGCACCGCGGTCGCGAGCTCCTGCGCGGTCATCTGGAAGCAGCCGTCGCCGTCGACGCAGACGACGGTCGCGTCGGGTCGCGCGGCCTTGGCGCCGATCGCGGCGGGGATCCCGTAGCCCATCGTCCCGAGTCCGCCCGACGTGATGAAGCTGCGCGGACGCTCGGAGACGACGTACTGCATCGCCCACATCTGATGCTGGCCGACGCCGGTCGTGACGATCGTGTCGGTGCCTGCGGTCAGACGCTGGAGGGCCTGGACGACCTGCTGGGGCTTGAGCCACTCGTCGCTCGTGTCATAGCGCAGCGGGAACTCGTCGCGCCAAGCGCGGAGCTGGTCGATCCACGCGTCGGGGACGCGTGCGCCTTCGGCGCGCTGGGCCCCCACTGCGTCCGCGAGCTCCCCCACGGCCGTCGCGAGCGGCCCGACGACCGGGATGTCCGCGTTGCGCAGCTTCGAGATCTCCGCCGGGTCGATATCGAGATGGACGATCGTCGCGCCGGGCGCGAACGCCGCAAGCTTGCCCGTCACGCGGTCGTCGAACCGCGCGCCGATCGCGACCAGCACGTCGCAGGTGTTCATCGCGAGGTTCGACCACTTCGCCCCGTGCATGCCCGGCCATCCGAAGTGGAGGTCGTGTGTCTCCGGGAAGGCGCTCTTGCCCATCAGCGTCGTCACGACCGGGAGCGTCCCGGTCTCGGCGAGGCGTCGCAGCTCCCCGCAGGCGTCACCGTTGAGCGTCCCGCCGCCGACGTAGAGCACCGGCTTCCGCGCGTGCGCGATCGCACGCGCGGCCTCGCGGATCTGGAGCGGATGCACTTTCGACGGCGGACGCCACCCGGGAAGGTCGACCTCGGTCGGGTAGGCGAAGTCGAGCGTCGCCTCCTGGAGGTCGCGCGGCACGTCGACGAGGACCGGGCCGCAACGCCCGGTCCTCGCGACGTGGAAGGCGGCCCTCATCGTCGCGGCGATCTCGCGGACGTCGGAGACGAGCCACGAGTGCTTGACGATCGGCATCGTGATCCCGGTGATGTCGCACTCCTGGAAGGCGTCGGTGCCGATCAGGTTCGAGCGCACCTGGCCCGTGATGCAGACGAGCGGCGTGGAGTCCATCCACGCATCCGCGATCGGCGTGACGAGGTTCGTGGCGCCCGGCCCCGAGGTCGCGATCGCGACGCCCGTCCGCCCGGACGCGCGCGCGTAGCCCTGCGCCATGTGCCCGGCGCCCTGCTCGTGACGGGCGAGGACGTGGCGCACGGTCGTCCCACGGGCCATCGCGTCGTACGTCGGCATGATCGCCCCGCCCGGGATGCCGAACATGATGTCGACCCCCTCCGCTTCGAGCGAGCGGAGGATCGCGTCGCCGCCTGTCATCTTCATCCGCCAACCCCCAGTGCGAACTCGGTGTCGCGGCGCGCGCTTCGCAGCAGGCCGAGCACGGCGTCGACGAACTCCCGCGTCGTCGCCGTGACGCCCGGGCCGGAAAGGTCGGACAACGGCCGGGACGCACGCCTCGCCGCGGTGAGGCCCTCCTCGAGCGCCTCGCCCGCGGCCGTGCGGCCGAGCCCTTCGGACAGGAGCAGCGCTGTCGCGAGCAGCATCGGGCTCGGGTCGGCCATGCCGTGCCCCGCGAGATCGCTCGCGGTTCCCTCGGCCGGGCCGAAGAGGCTCGGGCCCGTCGACGAGAGGTAGCCGTACGCAACGAGCCGCCTCCGGCCGCCGAGCCTCGGGGCCTCGGCGACGGCGCCGCCGAGGACGCCCTCCGCCGCGAGGACGCCGGTCGAGCCGGCCGCGAGCCTGCGGAGCGCCTCGGGCAGCGGCAGGTGCTCCACCGCGACGCCCGGGTGGGCCTCGGCGTGCCGGTCGACCCGCACCGTCCACGCCTCGGACACCCCGACCGAGGTCAGCCGCCCGGCACGGCTCCGGGCCGTCGCGAACGCACGGTCGAGCGTCCAGTCGCCCGCGCCCTCGTGGAGAGGCGAGAATGCGGTCGCGTCACCGGTGTCGTCGAGCACCCGAGTCACACGGGCACCCAGGTCGAGCGCTGCGCGCAGCCCTTCGAGTGCCGGCGCCGCGTCGCCGGCCACGAGGACGGCGTCCGCGCTCGAGGTCGCCTGGCGGGTCGCCGCCGGCAGGAGGTGGCCGGACCGCGTGAGCGCCTCCGTGTCGAACGGCGGGTGGAGCTCCTCGATGCCGAAGCCGTGCTCCCGGGCGAGGCCGCCGAGCGCGCGGCTCGCGGCCGCCGTGATCTCCGGGCCGATCCCATGACCGGCGAGGCAGGCGACGACGTACGTCCGCCGGCCTGTCACGGGAAGGATCGGGTTGTGGGGGAAGTGAAGGTCATCGGGTGGTGCTCCTCTCGCTCGGTACGCCCTCGAACGCACCTCTTCTGTGGTCTCGGTCGGCGTGTGCGCCGCGTTCGGCGCGTGAGCGTCGATCTCCCCTAGGAGGGGAGAATGAGGATGAGCTCGATGCCGCCGCCGACCGCTACGGGGCGCGGTACGAGAGGACGTACGGGTACGGCGTGGCAGAGCATCCTCATCGGAGAGTGCCGGAAGGTCGCAGCGCTGTCAATTCGACGTTGGTCCAGCTTGCGGCTGGCCGTCCGGCCGACTACCATCGATCATCGATGGTGCGCGAGGCGACTCCTCCTGATGCACGTGCCGGGGCTGCCGTAGCCCCGACCTCGCCGATTGCGTTCATCGCCTCCAAACGGCGCTAGCCGGCGACACTCTCCCGCCCCCGCCCGCTAGCAGCCAAAAACCCGGCGGGAAGCACCCGACCCCGACCCGCGAAAGGCCGACCGTCCCTCGTGAGCCAGCCCCTCTACGACCCCACCATCGACCGCGACGCCTGCGGGATCGGCCTCGTCGCCGACGCGCGCGGCCGGGCGTCGAGGGAGCTCGTCGACCGTGCGCTCGCGGGGCTCGCCGCCGTCTCCCATCGCGGCGCCTGGGCCGCCGACGGCGTCACCGGAGACGGCGCGGGGGTGCTCCTCCCGCTCCACCCGTCGCTCACCGGAATCGACGGGGCGGGTCTCGCGATGTGCTTCCTGCGCGAGCCGTGGCTCCGGGGAATCGTCGAGGAGGCGTGTCGCGCCGAGGGCCTCGAGCCGTTCGGCTGGCGGGACGTGCCCATCGACGTCGCGGCGCTCGGGTCGACCGCGACCGCGAGCATGCCGCGGATCGCGCAACTCGTACTGGCCCCCTGCGACGAGCCTGACGCGGAGCTGCGAGCGCATCGCGCGCGCCGCCGAGCGGAGCGGGTCGACGGCGTGTACGTGGCGTCGCTCTCGTTCCGCACCGTCACGTACAAGGCGCTCTGCGCCGCGACGCAGCTCGAGACCTTCTACCCCGACCTGGCCGACACCGACTGGACGGCGTCCTGGGCGATCTTCCACCAGCGCTTCTCGACGAACACGGATCCGAGCTGGGAGCGTGCGCAGCCGTTTCGGTTGCTCTGCCACAACGGGGAGATCAACA
>Ga0105243_10003019_pt1 | contig 13880 bp, 10 predicted proteins | sample KBSM34metaG_FD_81525 | JGI IMG/M metagenome (GOLD analysis project Ga0105243, IMG submission 81525) | Miscanthus rhizosphere microbial communities from Kellogg Biological Station, Michigan, USA - KBS M3-4 metaG | ecosystem: Host-associated > Plants > Roots > Rhizosphere > Soil | place...
GTCGCGACCGCGCGGAGCCGGTCGTTCACATGAGTACTCCTGGGGCTGGGTGCGGGAAATGCGAGACAGTGCAGCCGTCATCTGTAACACCCCCGACGGGGTCGGCGCAGGAGAATGCCCTCTTCGGTCAGTCTGCCGCCGCTCGCACTCTGAGCGTCAGCACCTGGAACGGCCTCAGCGTCACCGTGATCGCGTCGCCGTCGACCGTCGCGCCGGTGGGGGCGGCCACCGGCCGTTCGAGCAGGTCGACCGTCTCGACGCCCGCGTGCGGGAAGTCCACGTCGATCAGCGCGGTCGATCTGGCGCCGGTGGATTCGTACAGCCGGACCACGACGTCGCCGCCGCGGTCCTCGGCGAGCTTGACGGCCTCCACCACCACCGCGGGATTCGACACCCGCAGGAGCGGTTCGACCGGCGCGCCACCCGTGATCGTGCGCGTCGGCAGGTTGATCCGATAGCCCTCGGCGACGGCGTCGCCGATCGTGGCACCCGGCCGGACGGAGACCCGCAACGTGTGTGCGCCCTGATCGGAGGTCGGGTCGGGGTACAGCGGCGCCCGCACTAGCGACAGACGCACCGTGGTGGTGCTGCCGCCGTCCTGCCGGGCGGAGCGTCCGATGTCGTGGCCGTAGGTGGAGTCGTTGGCCACCGCGACGCCGTACCCGGGCTCACCGACGTGCACCCAGCGGTGCGCGCAGATCTCGAACTTCGCGAAGTCCCAGGACGTGTTGGAGTGCGTCGGCCGGAAGACGTGGCCGAACTGTGTCTCCGCGGCGCTGCGGTCGGCGTGCACGTCGAACGGGAAGGCCAGCTTGAGCAGCTTCTGCCGTTCGTGCCAGTCGATCTCGTTGCTGATCTCCAGCGCGCGGGCGCCTGCGGCGAGCTCGAGCCGCTGCACGATTGTCGAGTCCCCGAACGACCTGCGCACCACAACGGAGTCGCCGTCACGATCGACGGAGTCGGGATCCCGCAGGTCGGTCACCGTGTGGCGATAGAACTCGTCGATGTCCCAGGCGTCCCACTGGTTCGGCACGTCCCGGTGCAGCTGGAGCAGGTTGCCGACCGCGCCGGGCGCGATGGCGTCGCGTCCGGTGTCGGCATCGGTCAGCGAGGTGATCAGGCCGTCGCGGTCGATCGTGACCCGGACGAGGCCGTTGTCGAGGACAAAACCCTTGCCGCGCCCGGTGATCCGGGTGGGGGCGGCCTCGGGGACGGCGGTCGCGATGCCGAGCGCGGGCACACCGTCGCGCGCCTGGGGGCTCGCGTTGAGGGTGAGGGTCGCCGAGCCCGCTCCGGTCAGTGCTCCCGCCGCGTCGGCGATGATCTCCTCCAGACCGGCCGCGACGGCGGCGTAGTTGCGTTCGGCGTCGCGGTGCACCCACGCGATGGAGCTGCCCGGCAGGATGTCGTGGAACTGCTGCAGCAGCACCAGATGCCAGAGCCGCTCGAGCTCGTCGTACGGATAGTGCGCGCCGGCCCGCACGGCGGCCGTGGTCGCCCACAGTTCCGCCTCGCGCAGGAGGTGCTCGCTGCGCCGGTTGCCCTGCTTGGTCCTGGCCTGCGAGGTGTAGGTCCCGCGGTGCAGCTCCAGATACAGCTCGCCGGACCACACGGGCGGGGTGGGGTACTCGGCCTCCGCCCGGCGGAAGAAGTTCGCGGGCGAGTCCAGCGTGACGGTGGGTGAGCCCTCGAGCGAACGGGTCCGTTCGGCCGCGGCCAGCATCTCGCGGGTCGGCCCGCCGCCGCCGTCGCCCCACCCGAACGGGACAAGGGACACCGTCCCCGCGCCCTGCTCCCGGTAGTTGCGCTGGGCGTGACCGAGGTCGTGTCCGGACAGGTCCGAGTTGTACTTGTCCACCGGGGGGAAGTGGGTGAAGACCTGGGTGCCGTCGATGCCCTCCCATCGAAAGGTATGGTGCGGCATCCGGTTCGTCTTGTTCCAGGAGATCTTCTGGGTGAGGAAGTACTGCGACCCCGACAGGCGGACCAACTGGGGCAGCGCGGCCGAATAGCCGAACGAATCGGGCAGCCAGACCTCTGGGGTGTCGACGCCGAACTCGTCGAGGAAGAACCGCTTGCCCGCAACGAACTGCCGCGCCATGGCCTCGCCGCCGGGCATGTTGGTGTCGGCCTCCACCCACATGCCGCCGACCGGGACGAACTGGCCGGCCGCGACCTTGTCTCGGATCCGTTCGAACAGCTCCGGATAGCCGTCCCTGACCCAGGCGAGCTGCTGCGCGGACGAGCAGGCGAACCGGAAGTCCGGGTGATCGTCCATCAGCGCAACGACATTGGAGAAGGTGCGGGCGCACTTTCGGATGGTCTCGCGCACCGGCCACAGCCAGGCCGAGTCGATGTGCGCGTGCCCGACGGCGATCAGGTTGTGCGCGCTGGCGTAGGCCGGTCGCGCCAGCACCTCGCGCAGTTGCTCGCGGCCGGCGGCGGCGGTGCCCGCGATGTCGTCCGGGTCGACGGTGTCGAGCATCCGCTCGAGGGCGCGCAGGATCTCGTGCCTGCGTGGCAGGTCGAACGGCAGCGCATGCATCAGGCCGCTGAGCGCCGCGATGTCCTGGGTCAGCTCCCACACCGTGCGGTCGCGAAGCGCGAAGTCGACCTGGCGGAGCTGGTAGATCGGTTCCTCGCCCGCGGTGTCCAGGTCGCCGAGGGTGGTGGGCTGGAAGCCGAAACTCCCTGCCACATCGGGATTCGCGGCCAGCTCGAGGTAGAGGTCGACCGGCCGGTGCGGATCAACCGGAAGATGGGTGTTGAACGGGGAGATCGCCTTGATGACGGTGCCGTCGGGGCGGTAGGCGAGCGCCTCGGCGTTGAAGCCGGGGCCGCCAGTGAAGCCGGGGTCGACCACCAGCTCCACCTCGACGTCGTCGCCCAGGCCCCGCCAGCGATCCGGCACGCGCCCGGTCACGTGGAGCCACATCGTCCCCCACGGCCTGCCCCAGCGGGTCCCGATCGCGATGGGCGCGAACTCCTGCCTCAGTGCCTCCGTGACAGGCACCGGCTCGCCCGGCACCTGCCACGCCGTGAGCTCGGCCGGGACGGTGTCCCGGTAGAGCGCCCCGCCGAGCCGCTGATCGACGAACCGCCGCAGCCGCTCCTCCACGATTTCGCGATCGTCGTGCATCGGTGTCCTCCGTGCGTCGATGAGGGGATCGGCTCAGGTGTCGCGGGTCCAGATGTCCCCCGCGCCAGGGGTCACCGTCTCGATCAGGGCCCAGGCGCGGTCGGCGGGCAGATCGAGGACCTCGTAGTGGCCTGCCCCGGCCGGGGTGGCCGCCACCACGGTGGCGACGCCGGCGCGCCGCTGGAACCAGCTCTGCCGCACGGTCCATCCGATGATGCCGTCGGCCTCGAGGCTGGCCCGACTGCGGTCCAGCGAGCCGCTGCGGGTGATGAGCCATCCGGGCGGCGTGGCGTGACCGAGGCCCCGATAGCGGTCCCAGGCCAGCGCGGTGGCGGCCGCGGCCAGGGCCGCGAGGCCGGCCCACGCCTGCCACCCCATCGGCACCCCCATCGCCGTCGCGACCGCGGTCGCAACGGCCAGCGCTGCCACCGGGAGCAGTGCCCGGGTGTACCGGCGGCGTCTGGCGGCCGGGCCGTGTGGGGCGAGTTCCACGGGGGAGTGGTCGCCACCAAGGACGACGGCCGCCACCCGCTCGGCCTCGGCCCGCGGCGCCTGCGGCATCAGCAGGGTGGACTGTCCCTTGCCGGAGCTGATCCCGGTCATGATCGCGTCGAGGTGGGCGCCGCCCGCGGCCCGCAGCAGCAGCGGCTCGCGCAGCGAGGTCCCGCGCAGCCGGGCCCTGTCCAGGGTGGTCTGCCTGATCTTGAGCAGGCCGTGGCTGACGTGCAGCACCTTGCCGTTGTCGGTGACCCGGAGGTTGCCGAACGCGATGAGGTAGCGCACGCAGGAGAGCCCGCTCGCCACGACGATGAGCGCGACCAGCCCGAGCGCGACGGCGGCGGCGATGCCGAGGTGCTGCATGGAGTCGACTCCTCGACTCACCGCCGAGGAATCGGCGATCCGCTTGCCGAGCCCGTATTGGAAGGCGAGGCCGATCGCGGCGGCCACCGTCAGCACCCCGGTGACGGAGAACGGTGCGTAGCGGACCCAGGCGGGTGTCCAGTGCGCGATCTCCGTTTCTCGGCGCGGGGTACCCGCGTCCGCTCCCAGCTGCGCCGCCTCGGCATCGACGGGCGCCGCCGGTTCCCGGTGCCCGGCCAGCAGGGCCGCGCGCAGGGCGGGGACAAGGGCGGAATCGAGCGCGTTGAGTTCGAACCTCTTGGAGTCGCCGTGTCCGGACTGCTGGCCGGTGCCGATCCGGACGACGGACAGGCCCAGAACCCTGTGCAGTACACCGGATTCCACGTCGACCGAGCGGATCCTGTTGCGCGGAACCGAGAGCAGGTTCTTCTGGAACACCCCGGTGCGCAGCTGCACGTGGACCGGGCCGATCCGGTAACCGGTGGTGAACCAGCGCAGCAGCGCGTACGCCACCAGGACGGCGACGACGATCAGACCGAACGTGTGGTTGCCGCTCTGGGTGCCGACGACCAGTGAGATCAGCAGCACCGGTAGCAGTTTGACGACCTCGTCGACCGGATGGACGAGCAACATCCGCTTGTCGAGCCGCAGCCACGGCTGTTCCTGCTCGGCCGCCAACGCGGCTGCGCCCGAGGCCTCCGGTGGGGCGGTACCGGGCGCGGGGTGCGGTGTCGCGTAGTGCGGAGGGGCAGGATGCCCTGGTGCGGTCACGTCGCGTCCCCGACGTTGCGGCCCGCGATCTCGGTGAGCTGCGCGACGGTCCGGTCCGCGACCTCGCGGTCGAGCGCGGTGATGGTGACCGCACCCGCGGACGAGGCGGTGGTGACGGTGACCGTGGCGAGGCCGAGCATCCGGTCGAGCGGTCCACGCTCGGTGTCGACGGTCTGCACCCGGGAGATCGGGGCGATGCGGCGCTCCTGGGTGAACCATCCGGTCTTCGTGTACACCGCGTCGGCGCTGATCTCCCAGCGGTGCACGCGGTACCGCCACTGCGGGACGACAAGGACGTGCGTCGCCGCCACCGCGAGGCTGACGACGAACACCGCGACGTGCGGCCACGTGGTCCAGCGCCCGTCGACGAATCCCCAGACGATCTGGGCGATGAAGACCGGGATCCACATCAGCGCGGCGTTGATCGCCCACAACTGCGGGGCGCGGGTGCTGGGTCGCCACTGGGGGTCGGCCATGGTGACGACGGGGGGCGGGGGAGTGCTCACCTCTCCAGCCTGCCCGATCTGGTGCCGTCGCAGTGCGATCATCCGTCGGTTTCGGCCGATGTCGCCCCACGCCCACGGGTCCTCGGGAGGGTTAGCCTGGGAGAGGCGAGGGAAGGAACGACCATGGACCGATTCGATCCCGCCTCCGGACCCGAGGTCCCCGAGGCCGACCACGCCGAGCAGGAGACACCTGTCGTCGAGCAGGACGACGCGGACACCACGGCGGAAGTGGCGCCCGGCTCGCTCGAGGTCAACGACGCCGACGCGGCCGAACAGGCGCGTATCGTGCCGGACGACGACGAGTATCCGCACGGGTGACGGGGCGCGTTTGCTGCGGTGGGAGGCCTCCCCCTGGCAGGTCCAACGGGTGATGGCGCATGATCGAACGCGTGAGCACTGACGACGCCCCCTCGACCACGCCCGCGATGCTGCCCGATCCCGCGATGCCGTCGGGATCCGCGCAGGTGGGTGCACCGGCTCCGCCCGCAGGTCTGGCGGCCCCTTCGGCGTCCGCGATGCGCAGGGCGCTGCGCCGCGCTCGCGACGGCGCCACCCTCAACGTCGACGAGGCGACGGTGCTGCTGCACGCCCGCGGTGCCGACCTCGAGGATCTGTGCACCTCGGCGGCACGGGTCCGCGACGCGGGCCTCGAGGCGGCGGGGCGGCCGAAGACGGTCAGCTACTCGCGCAAGGTGTTCATCCCGCTGACCCGGCTGTGCCGCGACAAGTGCCATTACTGCACGTTCGTCACCGTCCCCGGCAAGCTGCGGGCCGAGGGCCGGGGGATGTACCTGGACCCGGACGAGGTGCTCGACATTGCCCGCCGCGGCGCCGAACTCGGCTGCAAGGAGGCGCTGTTCACCCTCGGTGACCGGCCCGAGGAGCGGTGGCCGGAGGCGCAGGAGTGGCTCGAGTCCCGGGGCTACGACTCCACCCTGGATTACGTGCGCGCGATGTCGATCCGGGTGCTCGAGGAGACCGGACTGCTGCCGCACCTGAACCCGGGCGTGATGAGCTGGGAGGAGATCTCACGGCTCAAGCCGGTCGCGCCGTCGATGGGCATGATGCTCGAGACCACGTCCACCCGGCTCTTCACCGAGAAGGGCGAATGCCACTACGGCAGCCCCGACAAGGATCCGGCCGTGCGGTTGCGCACGCTCACCGACGCGGGCAGGCTCTCGGTCCCGTTCACCACCGGCATCCTGGTCGGCATCGGCGAGACGATGACCGAACGTGCCGAGTCCATTCTCGCGATCCGCAAGTCGCACAAGGCGTTCGGTCACATCCAGGAAGTCATCATCCAGAACTTCCTGGCCAAGGACGACACCGCGATGCGCGACGCGCCGGACGCGGGAATCGAGGAGTTCCGGGCCGCCATCGCCGTCGCCCGGCTGTTGCTCGGGCCCGGCATGCGGATCCAGTCGCCGCCGAACCTGGTGTCCGCCGAAGAGTGCCTCGCCCTGATCGCCGCGGGCGTCGACGACTGGGGCGGCGTCTCGCCGCTCACCCCGGACCACGTCAACCCCGAGCGGCCGTGGCCGAACCTCGACACGCTGGCCGCGATCACCGCCGAGGCGGGCTACACCCTCACCGAGCGGACGGCCGCGCAGCCGCCGTACGTGCTCGCCGGCTCGCCGTGGATCGACCCCCGCATCTCCGCGCACGTCCAGGCCCTCGCCGACCCGGTGACCGGGCTGGCCAGGCCGGACACCCGACCGACCGGCCTGCCCTGGCAGGAGCCGGACGAGGCGTGGGTGTCGGCCGGGCGCATCGACCTGAACACCGCGATCGACACCGAGGGCCGCAACACCGAGACCCGCAGCGACCTCGGCAGCGCGTTCGGTGACTGGGACTCGGTCCGCGAACAGGTCCTCGAGCTGTCCAACCAGGGCGCGCCGGTGCGGCTCGACTCCGAGGTGCTGGCGGCGCTGCGCAGCGCCGAGCGCGACCCCGGCGCCTGCACCGACGACGAGTACCGGGCCCTGGCGACCGCAGACGGCGAGGGCCTCGAGGCGATGGTCGCGCTGGCCGACGCCCTGCGCCGTGACGCCGTGGGCGACGACGTCACGTACGTGGTGAACAGGAACATCAACTTCACCAACATCTGCTACACCGGCTGCCGGTTCTGCGCCTTCGCGCAGCGCAAGGGCGACGCCGACGCGTTCACCCTGTCCACCGCCGAGGTGGCCGACCGGGCGTGGGAGGCTCACGTCGCCGGGGCCACCGAGGTGTGCATGCAGGGCGGTATCGACCCCGAGTTGCCCGTCACCGGCTACGCGGACCTGGTCCGCGCCGTCAAGGCGCGGGTGCCGTCGATGCACGTGCACGCCTTCAGCCCGATGGAGATCGTCAACGGCGCCTCCCGCGGCGGGCAGAGCGTGCGGGACTGGCTGACCGACCTGCGCGCGGCGGGCCTGGACTCGATCCCCGGCACCGCGGCGGAGATCCTCGACGACGAGGTGCGCTGGGTGCTCACCAAGGGCAAGCTGCCGACGAGCACCTGGATCGACGTGGTCACCACCGCGCACGAGGTGGGTCTGCGATCCAGCTCGACGATGATGTACGGACACGTCGATCAGCCGCACCACTGGGTGGGGCACCTCAACGTGCTCCGCGGAATCCAGGACCGCACGGGCGGATTCACCGAGTTCGTCCTGCTGCCGTTCGTGCACCAGAGTTCGCCGCTGTACCTGGCGGGGGCGTCGAGGCCGGGGCCGACGCAGCGAGACAACCGGGCCGCGCACGCGCTGGCCCGGATCATGCTGCACGGGCGGATCCACAACATCCAGACCAGCTGGGTCAAGCTCGGGGTCGCGGGCACGCAGGCGATGCTCCAGGGCGGCGCCAACGACCTGGGCGGCACCTTGATGGAGGAGACCATCTCGCGGATGGCCGGTTCGCAGCACGGATCGGAGATGACGGTGGCGGAGCTGCGGGCGATCGCCGAGGGGATCGGACGCCCGGCCCGGCAGCGCACGACAGGTTATGCCGAGAGGGTGGGAGTGGCATGAGCGAGAAGGATCGGATCGGCGACGGCAGGGTCGTCGCGGTGCTCGACCGCGCGGCCTGGGGGATCAACCCGGTGCTCGATCTGATGAGCACCGATCCGCTGCGGATCAAGGCGAGGACGTTCACGCCTACCGCCGAGCAGCGCACGATCGTCGGGACGAGCGAAGCGACGGGGGGCGTTCTCGAGAAGGTGCTCGACGCGGCGGCCTGGCTGCTCGATGTCGCCGAGGTGCCCGGCACCGCGGCGTGGGAGCGGGCGAGCGACGAGCGTCGCGCCCGATGGTGGGTGACCCGGCTAGGCGCGCTGAACACCATCGCGGTGGCGTTTCCCGGCGTGTTCGGCCCGCTCGTCCGGCGGCTGCCGATCCAGGACCTGCTGGCGTTCGCGAATCAGACGCTGGTGCTGGTCGCGGTGGCCAGGGAGCTCGGCGTCACCGATCGCAGCGCCCAGGTGGATCTGCTCGCCTCGGTGCTCTGCCGCAGGCAGACCGACGCCAGGACGCTGCTCGCGCACCCGGATGCGACGCCCCCCGAGGCCGGTTCGTCCTGGCGGCCGTTCGCCCTGCTCGGCGCGATGTGGACCACCTCCCGGATGCTCCGGGCGATCCCCGACGAGCTCGGGAAGCGGCCGAGGCCGGGCCAGCCCTATCGGACCCTCGGGAAGCTGCCCCTGGTCGGCGCGGTGGCGGACTACCTCGGTGAGCGGGGCGCCCTCGCCCGGGCGGCCGCGCAGGGGCAGCGCTGGATCGACGGCCACACGGTGCGGACGGCGGCGGGCAGATCGGGCTTGCAGGGCCTGTCGAGCGTCTGACTTTCGACCCGGTGCCGCGGGCCGCTCCGCAGTAGTCTGTGGGTGTTCCCCGGTTTCGCGTCGAATCCGGCGGTCAGGGCACCCTAAGCGGGTGTGCCCGGCTCGGGGAGGAGATACTGGTAACTCGTGGGCGGACATGGGGGTTCGCCCGGCGTGATGGTTTTTGACGAAAGGCAGGGAGAGCAGCAGTGCCCTACACGATTGCTGAACCGTGCGTGGATGTTCTCGACAAGGCGTGCATCGAGGAATGCCCTGTCGACTGTATCTACGAGGGTGGCCGCATGCTCTACATCCACCCCGATGAGTGCGTGGACTGCGGCGCCTGCGAGCCCGTCTGCCCCGTCGAGGCGATCTTCTACGAAGACGACGTCCCGGATCAGTGGAACGCCTACGTGAGCGCGAACGTCGACTTCTTCGTCGAGCTCGGATCTCCCGGTGGCGCCGCCAAGCTCGGCAAGGTCGATTACGACCCGCCGTTCATCAAGGCGCTGCCGCCGATGGGCGAGCACTGAGTTGCTCGGTACCACCGTGACCGGTCGCACCCGGGTTCCCGTGTCCGCGGGGCTGCCCGACTTCCCCTGGGACTCGTTGGCAGAGGCCAAGGCCAAGGCCGAGTCCCACCCCGACGGGATCGTCAACCTCTCCGTCGGCACGCCTGTCGATCCGGTGGACCCGCTGATCCGCGAGGCGCTCGCCTCCGTGTCGGAGGTGCCGGGATACCCGACCACGCACGGCACCCCCGAGTTGCGCGCGGCCGCGGTCGGTGCGCTGACCCGGCGGTACGGGGTCACCGGGCTCGATCCGGCGGCCGTGCTGCCCGCGATCGGCACCAAGGAAGCGATCGCCTGGCTGCCGCGTCTGCTGGGGTTGGGCGCCGATGACCTGGTCGTGATCCCCGAGGTCGCCTACCCCACCTACGAGGTGGGCGCGCTGCTCGCCGGCGCCAGGGTGCTGCGCGCCGACGGCACCATGCGGCTCGGCCCCGAGAGCCCGGCGCTGATCTTCATCAACTCGCCGTCGAACCCGACCGGCAAGGTGCTCGGCATCGACCACCTGCGCAAGGTCGTCGACTTCGCCCGGCAGCGCGGCGCGATCGTCGTCTCCGACGAGTGCTACCTGGGCCTGACCTGGGAGGCCGAGGCGTACTCGATCCTCGACCCCCGCGTCTGCGACGGCGACCACACCGGCCTGCTTGCGGTGCACTCGCTGTCGAAGACCTCGAACCTGGCCAGCTACCGGGCCGGCTTCATCACCGGCGACGCCGCCCTGGTCGCGGAACTGCTCGAGGTGCGCAAGCACGCCGGGATGATCATGCCGTTCCCCGTGCAGGCCGCGATGACCGCGGCGCTGAACGACGACGCGCACGAGAACGCGCAGCGCGAGCGGTACCGCGCGCGCCGCGAGGTGCTGCTGCCCGCCGTGCGCGCCGCCGGGTTCACGGTCGACAGCTCGGAGGCCGGCCTGTACCTGTGGGCCACCCGCGAGGAGGCCTGCCGGGACACCGTGGACTGGTTCGCGGACCGCGGCATCCTGGTCGCGCCCGGTGACTTCTACGGCCCCGGCAGCAGGCGGCACGTGCGGATCGCGCTCACCGCGACCGACGAGCGGATCGCCGCCGCCGCGACGCGACTCACTGCCTGACCCTCGTTACCTGGCCGCGGACCCGCCACGGCGCTAGCCTGGGGGCGGAGTTCCTCGTTGCCGGGGTACCGCCCCTGCAGCGTCCCCTCGCGGGCAGGAGGCAGCATGGACGCCGTCACTCGGGTTCCTTCGCCCAGCAACGAACCGGTGTACTCGTACGCACCGGGTAGCCGCGAGCGGCTGTTGCTCACCGCCAAGCTCACCGTGCTGGCCTCGGATCCGCTCGAGTTGCCGCACGTGATCGGTGGCGTACACCGGCAGGGCGCCGGTGAGCGGGTGGACGTCGTTCAACCACATCGGCATTCGGCCGTGCTCGGGACGCTCACCAACGCCACCCACGAGGACGCGGACGAGGCGATCGAGGCCGCGGTCGCCGCCGCGCCCGGCTGGCGGGCCCTGTCCTTCGACGACCGGGCCGCCGTGCTGCTGCGGGCCGCGGACCTGCTCTCCGGTCCCTGGCGGGAGACGCTGGCCGCCGCGACCATGCTCGGGCAGTCCAAGTCGGTCCAGCAGGCCGAGATCGACGCGCCGTGCGAGCTGATCGACTTCTGGCGGTTCAACGTGCACTTCGCCCGGCAGATCCTGGCGGATCAGCCGGTCTCCGGTCCTGGGGTGTGGAACCGGCTCGAGTACCGGCCGCTCGAGGGATTCGTCTACGCGATCACGCCGTTCAATTTCTCCGCCATCGCGGGCAATCTACCGACCGCACCCGCGCTGATGGGCAACACCGTCGTCTGGAAACCGTCGACCACGCAGACCGTCGCCGCCTACTGGACGATGAGGCTGCTGGAGGAGGCGGGGTTGCCGCCGGGCGTGATCAACCTGGTCACCGGCTCGGGCGCCGCGGTTTCCGATGTGGCGCTGAGCGATCCGCGCCTGGCCGGCATCCACTTCACCGGCTCGACCAGGACCTTCCAGCATCTCTGGCGGGAGGTGGGGGCCAATATCGGCTCGTACCGCGGCTATCCGCGGTTGGTCGGCGAGACCGGCGGCAAGGATTTCGTGGTCGCGCATTCCTCGGCGAATCCCGAGGTGCTGAGCACCGCACTGGTGCGCGGCGCCTTCGAGTACCAGGGCCAGAAGTGCTCCGCGGCGTCCCGCGCCTACGTCCCGAAGTCGGTGTGGCACAGGATGGGAGAGTCCTTCCTGGCCGAGGTCGATCAGCTCAGCTACGGCGACGTGACGGACCTGTCGAACTTCGGAGGGGCACTCATCGACCGCGCGGCCTACGACAAGAACGTCGCCGCGATCGAGCGGGCGCGGGACGCCGCCGGGGTGCAGGTCGCGGTCGGTGGAAAGTACGACGACAGCGAGGGATACTTCGTCCGGCCGACGGTGCTGCTCGCCGGGGATCCGCGCGACGAGGCCTTCGCCACCGAGTACTTCGGGCCGATCCTGTCTGTGCACGTCTACGACGACGACAAGCCCGGCGCGTTCGAGGACCTGCTCGCGGTGGTGGACTCGAGTGCTCCCTACGCGCTCACCGGATCGATCATCGCGGACGACCGGGTCGCGGTCGACAAGGCGTCCACGGCACTGCGATTCGCGGCGGGCAACTTCTACGTCAACGACAAACCGACCGGTGCCGTGGTCGGACAGCAACCCTTCGGTGGGGCCCGCGCGTCCGGCACCAACGACAAGGCCGGCTCGCCGATCAACCTGCTCCGCTGGACATCCGCCCGGACCATCAAGGAGACCTTCGTCCCACCGACGGACCACCGCTATCCGCACATGGAGCCGGAAGAATAGCCGTGGTGGCGCAGGTGTTCGAGAACCCGCTGCGGCCCGCGATCCTGGCGGCTGCGCGATCGACGACGCTCAAGGCCGCGATCACCAGGGCGCCCGTCACCCGATCCATCGTCAAACGGTTCATCGCGGGGGAGACCAGGGCGGAGGCGCTGACGGCCGCGCGCGCGATCCTCGACACCGGCAGGCTGATCAGCATCGACCACCTCGGCGAGGACACCACCGACGAGGCCAAGGCGGGGGCCGCCGTCGCCGAGTACCTGGCCCTGCTCTCCGACCTGGCGGAGCTGCCGGAGGCGAGGGAGCCCGGCGGGGTGCGCCCACTCGAGGTGTCGGTGAAGCTGTCCGCGCTGGGGCAGGCGCTGCCGGTCGACGGCCGCGAGATCGCGTTGGCGAACGCGAGGACGCTGTGCGCCGCCGCGGAGCGGGCCGGGGTCTGGATCACCGTCGACGCCGAGGACCACACCACCACCGACTCCACCCTGTCCATCGTCCGCGAACTGCGCGCTGACCATCCGTGGCTGGGCGCGGTGCTGCAGTCGTACCTGCGCCGCGCCGAAACGGACTGCCGCGACCTGGCGGGCCCGGAATCGCGGATCCGGCTGTGCAAGGGCGCCTACCGGGAGCCGGAATCGGTCGCCTTCCAGGCCAAGGCGGACGTGGACGCCTCCTACCTGCGCTGCCTGCGGGTGCTGATGGAGGGCGGCGGCTACCCGATGGTGGCCTCCCACGACCCGGTCATCATCGCGGAGGCCGACTCGATGGCGTCGGGGTCGGGGCGGGACTCGGCGGACTTCGAACACCAGATGCTCTACGGGATCAGGGACGGCGAACAGCTCCGCCTTGCCGGGCTCGGCGCCCAGATGCGGGTCTACCTGCCGTACGGCGGCCAATGGTACGGCTACTTCATGCGCAGGCTCGCGGAGCGGCCCGCCAACCTGGGCTTCTTCGTCCGTTCGGTCTTCACGAGGGACTGAGGAGGGATAACCGCCCGGTGGGTGGGAACGGCTATGGAGAACGGGTTCTCGGCCAAGGAGATTGAAGGGAGCTGTGACCGGTATCACTGCGGTCACCCCGGGGGCCGCTGAACGAGAGGACGCTTCATGACCAACGTGGAAACCGAGATAACCGATGAGGTCCGCGTCATCGACCAGGGCACCCCGCCCGCTCGCTTCGCACGTGGCTGGCACTGCCTGGGGCTGGCGGAGGAGTTCCGCGACGGGAAGCCGCACTCCATCGAGGCCTTCGGGACCAAGCTCGTCGTGTTCGCCGACAGCAACGGCGAGATCAAGATCCTCGACGCTTACTGCAGGCACATGGGCGGCGACCTGAGCCAGGGCACCGTCAAGGGCGACTCCATCGCCTGCCCGTTCCACGACTGGCGCTGGGGCGGCAA
>Ga0105243_10003022_pt1 | contig 13872 bp, 12 predicted proteins | sample KBSM34metaG_FD_81525 | JGI IMG/M metagenome (GOLD analysis project Ga0105243, IMG submission 81525) | Miscanthus rhizosphere microbial communities from Kellogg Biological Station, Michigan, USA - KBS M3-4 metaG | ecosystem: Host-associated > Plants > Roots > Rhizosphere > Soil | place...
ACAAGAACTTCAGCGGCGACGGGATGTGGCGCCAGGACGTCCTGGGTCACGGAACGAACTTCCTCGAGGCGTGCCGGTTCCTGCACGACGGTCGTCTCGTGGCGGTTGGCGGCGCCTATGGCGCCGACGGGCATTACCGAACGATCGTGGTCGTTCGCCGACCCAACGGCGCGCCGGACAAGAGCTTCTCCGGTGACGGACTCGCCGTGTTCCGCTTCAAGGGGATCGACAACTCCGCGGCGTATGATCTCGCGATCCGGCCCGACGGCAAGATCGTCGTCGCAGGCGAGGGCTACGACAGCGGCGTCTCTCCCGTGGCGGGCTTCTTCGAGGTCGCGCGCCTACGGCCGAACGGGACGCTCGACAAGACGTTCAGCGGCGACGGGCTCGCCAAGGTCGATATCGGGCCGTACGACGAAGGCGTCTGGAAGGTCCAGCTGCTGCACGATGGGACCGTCGTGGTCGCCGGATGGATGCAGAACAAGGCGGGCACCGAATGGAACTCGGCGGTTGCCGAGCTGAGGCCCAACGGCGCACTCGATCGATCGTTCGGTGGCGACGGGAAGGCCACGTTCAACTTCTTGAAGGGCGGGGACGACTACCCGCTCGGACTGGATGCTCGCTCAGGCGGCGAAATCGTTCTCGGCCTGTACCGGTACAACGGCTCGTATGTCGCCGGGGTCGCGCAGCTCCGGCCGAACGGCCGGGTCGACGGCTCGTTCGGCGGCGGCGACGGCGTCAAGACCGGTCTCGGACCCGACCTCGACGTGCAAGACCTCGTATTAGCCGGCGGCAAGATCTTGCTCGCGGGAGGAACGAGCGGCGGGAGCAGCCCGTTCGTGCTGCGCCTGACGTCGAAAGGGGATCCGGACAGGACGTTCGGCCACCACGGACAGGCCGCGCTCGGGTCCGTCGCCGGGTACCTGTTCGACATCGCGGTCGACGCGCACGATCGGATCGACGGCGTCGGGAGCTCCGGTTCGGACGGGCTCGTGTTCCGCCTGCACGCGTAGTCAGTCGTCGCCACCGGCCGCGCGGCGGAAGGCGTCGCGGGGATGTTCGAGCGAGCCCAGCTGCGCGAGGTCGCGCGGGAACAGGAGCGCGATCGTCCAGTCCAACGCGATGCGCGCCTTGCGCGTGAACGTCGGCATGTACAACAGGTGGTAGGTGCGATGCAGGAACCACGCCGGGAATCCGCGGACCTTGATGCCGAGCGGGTTCGCGACCCCTCGGTAGTGCCCGAGCGAACACAGCATGCCCTTGTTCTCGTAGCGGAACGGGCGCAGCCGGCCTCCCTGGAGTGAGGCGGCGACGTTGTCGGCGAGCACCCTCGCTTGGCGGAGCGCGTGCTGCGCGGTCGGCGGCGACGTCCCTTGGCTCGTGTGGTCGTCCGGCACCGCCGCGATGTCGCCGGCCGCCCACGCGCCGTCGACGCCGACGACCCGCAGGGCTCGATCGACGCGGATGCGACCTCGATCATCCACCGGCAAGCCGGAGCCCGCCGCCAGCGGTGACGCCCGCACGCCGGCCGTCCAAACGAGGGTCTCGGCCGCGAACGACTCGCCGTCGGACAGATGCACGACGCCGTCCTCGATCCGCTCGAGCCGTGTTGCCGTTCGGATCTCGATCGCACGTTCCCGGAGGCGATCCGCCGCGTAGGCGGCGAGATCGGGCTCGAGTTCGGGCAGGATGCGGGGAGCCGCCTCGACCATCACCCAACGCTGATCTGATCGCTCGAGCGTCGGGATCGAAACCGTGGCGGTTCGCGCCAGGTCTTCGAGCTCGCCCAACGCCTCGATCCCGGCGAACCCCGCCCCGACGAACACGAAGGTCAGCGCGGCGCGCTTCGCGGCGTCGTCGGCGAGCTCGGCCGCCCGGTCGAGCTGGGACAGCACGCGGTTGCGCAGCCAGATCGCCTCGGCCAGATCCTTGAACCCGACCCCGTGGTCGGCGAGACCCGGGATCGCGAGCGTGCGCGACCACGACCCCGCACCCACGATCACCACGTCGTATTCGAGCGCACGCGGGTCGCCACCGGCGAGGCGAACCGACGCGCGCTTGGCTTGGGCGTCGATCGACTCGACCTCGCCCACCACGAGCTCGGTGCGACGCAGCACCCGGCGCAGCGGCACGACGACGGCCCGAGGATCGATCAGCCCGCTCGCCACCTCGGGTAGGAACGGTTGATACAGCATGAAGTTCTCGGGGTTCACGAGCGTCAGCCGGTGCGCCGAGGCGTTCAGGCGTCGTTCGAGCCGGCGTGCGGCGTACATCCCGATGTACCCCCCGCCGACGATCAGGATCCGCGCCATGCGAGCCACCCTATCGGCGAGGGCTGCATGAACGGAGCAACACCCAGACCGCCCGGACGCACGACCTGCTTTCGACGACGCCGTCGTCGACACGACCCGCATCTGACCGGCCTACGCGAGGCGCTCCTGCAACGCCGCGTTGAGGGCCGCCAGCTGCTCCGGATCGCCGAGCTTTCGGCCGAGCTCGTCGCGCACGTAGAACGCGTCGACCACACGCCCGTCGAACGTGGCGACCTTCGCCAGGTGCACGTCGATGCCGGCCCGCGACAGGACGTCGGTGATGTCGTACAGAAGCCCCATCCGGTCCGGGGCGCCGATCTCGAGCACCGTCGAGAAGTCCGAGGCGTCCTCATCGACCCGCACGGTCACGGGCGTGGGCACCGACGGCGGCGGATAGTGCCGCCGCATCTCCTCCACCTTCCCGTCGATCGAGATCGCGCCCTCGATCACGCGTCGAAGCGTGGTGCGGAACGCGCGCCACCGTGCCTCGGTGATCTCCGCCTCGAAGACGCCCTCGACGTCGAACAGGTCGACGGCGACGTGGTCGCTCGTCGTGAACACCTGCGCCGACAGGATCGAGATGCCGCCGACGGCGAGCGCGCCGGCGACGGCCGACAGCAACCCCGGGCGGTCGTTGGTCACCACGAGGAGCTCGTAGGTGTCCGGACGGCTCCCGGGCGCCGACGCCGTCCGGACCGCGTCCGACGTGAGATAGGGCGCGATCGTCTTGAGATGCGACGCGGCGCGCTCCGGTTCGACCGACAGGAAGTAGCCCCGGGGCATCCGCAGGACGAAGGCGTCGACCTCGCGCTCGGGTTCGGCGGTGAGCAGCGCGCGGACGGCGCCGATGCGTTCGGTCAGGCTGGCCGCGAGCTCGGCGCCCATCGTTCCCCGCTCAAGGACGTGGCGCACCTTCGTGACGAGCTCACGGACGAGTGCCTGGCGCCACGGCGTCCAGGCGGCGGGACCGGTGGCGACCGCATCGGCGACCGCGAGGACGTACAGCGACGCGAGGCGCTCCAGGGTGCCGACGGTCGCGGCGACGTCGAGGATCAGGTTCTCGTCGGTGAGGTCGCGGCGCGTCGCCGTGTCGGGGAGCACGAGGTGCTCGGCCACCATGAACGCAACGAGCTCGGCGGCGTGGTCGTCGAGCCCCATGGTTCGCACCTGATCGCGCGCGACGTCGGCTCCGACCGGAACGTGCTCGCCCCGACCGACCTTACCGATGTCGTGGAGGAGCGCCCCGAGCGCGACGGCCTCGGGGTCCGCGAGCTCCGCCGCGAGCTCGGCCGCGACGGGATCGCTGGTGGGATCGTCGAGCAACGCGTCGACACCCGCCATCGTCCGGAGCAGATGGCCGTCGACGGTGAACCGATGGTAGGGGTCACGCTGCGGCCGGCTGCGCACGGCTCGCCAGCCGGGCACGAAGGGTTCGAGCGCCGCGACCCGGTCCAAGACGTCGAGCGCCGCCACGCCCGCGTCGCCGCTGCGCACCATCGCGAGGAACGCGTCCCGGGTGGGTCCGTCCCAGACCACGTCGTTCGCGATCGGTGCCGCGGCCACCGCGTCGACGAGGGCGGGCGGGATCGTTCCGCCGGCGGCTGTCAGCGCGCGCAGCACCGCAGCCGGGCTATCCAAGGGCGGCCAGGACGCGTCGCTGGGTCCGGCGATCGTCCGAGCGAGCGCGTCGCGCACCACCGCGTCGACCTGCCGGGCGGAGGCGAACACCTGGCGCATCAGGCCGTCGATCGCGGCCAGACCCGGTTGGTCGTCGAACCCCATGCTCGCGGCCACCTCGGGCTGCAGGTCCGCGGTCAACCGATCGGCTCGCTTGCCCGTCTCCAGCTGCACGGCGCTCCGTGCACGCACGAGGAACTCCTCGGCCTCGTCGACCGACGCGAGGTCGGCGCGACGTGCCACCCCGGCGGTATCGAGCGACTCCCCGAGGATCCGCGCGAGCCAGCCGAGCACGGCGACGTCCCGGAGTCCGCCGAGCCCGTCCTTCAGGTCGGGCGACAGGTCGGCCGCACACGAGCCCGCCTGCTCCGCGCGCCGGGCGCGGTCGTCGGCGATCGCGCGCGCGAACGCCGACGGGTCCGTGGCGGTCTGGGCGACCACGCCGTCCATCGCAGCGGTCGCGACATCGGCGGCGCCCGCCACGACCCGCGCGTCCAGCATCGCCGTGCAGGAATCGAGGCGCGCCCGTGCGGCGTCGAGGCACTCGGACGGCGAACGCACGAGCGGCGTCACGATCCAGCCTTGATCCCACAGCGGGTACCAAAGCCGCTCACCGAGCTCGGCTAACGCGCCCGGGTCGAGCCCGTCGTGCACGAGCAGGACGTCGATGTCGGAGCCGGGGAGCTGGCGGCGACGGCCGTATCCGCCGAGCGCCACGAGCGCGACGCCGTCCGGCGAAGGCTCGAACGCCTCCCGGAACCAACCGTCGAGCGCGTCGGCGCGCTCCCGAGCCGCCCACCGGCCGTGCTGTCCGGGCGGGTATGCGCGCGCGAGCGCGTCGAACCGCGTCCGCAGTGCCTCGGCGCTCGCCATCGCCCTAGAGGGCGTCTGGCCCCATCTCGCCGGTGCGGATCCGCACCACGCGGTCGACGTCGGTGACCCAGAGCTTGCCGTCGCCGATCTTGCCGGTGCGGGCGGCCTTCGTGATCGCGTCCACCACGCCGTCCACGTCGTCGTCGTCGACGACGACCTCGATCCGCACCTTCGGCACGAAGTCCACCTGGTACTCGGCGCCCCGGTACACCTCCGTGTGGCCGCGTTGGCGCCCGAACCCCTCGACGTCGCTCGTCGTCAGGCCACTGACGCCGATGCCGCGCAACGCATCTTTGACCTCTTCGATCCGATGCGGCTTGACGACCGCCGTGACGAGCTTCATCGCGCCGGAGCTTACTCCCCCGGTCCGGGCCGCTCGTAGCAGTGGAACGCTCGCAGCACGTGCATGCCGGCGCGCTCGTACAAGCCCGCCGCACCGGTCTCGTTGTCGCTGTCGACGTTCAGGCGCACGAGCGTTCTGCCGCGCGCCGCGAGGATCGCGAACCCGTGCTCCAGCAACGCTCGACCGACGCCGCGGCCCCGCCCGGTCTTCACGACGCCAAGGTCGCCGATCCACCCGACGCCGTCGATGTCCTGGCAGATGACGACACCCACGGGCTCGCCGGCGAGCTCTGCGATCCAGACGAGTGCCGGATCCCACGTCGAGGCGCCCAGCATGTCCGCCTGCCACGACTCCCACGACTGCGGTTCCTGACCGTAATGCTCGGCGAACGAGTCCTCGACCAGTCGCCACACGAGGCGGTCGTCCGCGTCGGGGTCGTACCCCCGGATGGTGACGGAGGCCGGTGGCGGTCCGGCCCGATACGTCGCATCGACGGACCGCTCCATGTGCCAAAACACACGCGCGAAGCGATATCCGAGCGCCTCGAGCGCAGGACCGGCGCCTTCCTCCGCCGCGACGACCGCGTAGCGGGTCGCCTTCGGGCCGGCGAGCTCCTCCACCAGGCCGGAGCAGAACGTCGTCCATGCTTCACGCAGCGCGGGCCGCGCCGTCGGTGCGAGCGGGAAGTACATCGTGACCATGGAGGCAGGATCGAGGGCTTCGAGCGAGAGGTACGCGATGACCTGGCCGTCATCGGCTTCGGCGACCATCGCCCCCTTGATGCTCGAGGACCGCCAATCGTCGCGGAGCCACGCTTCAGACGCATCCGTGATGCCGGCGTCGTACTCGTCGCATGTGCGAAGGAGCTGCACCACTGCGATGAGATCGGCGGTGGGATCGACTGCGCGGACGCGGGACCCGTTGGGGAGGTTCATGTCCCCGCGCGCTCGAAGATGTGCGACTCACGAACCACATCCATCCCGGCCGACCGGTACACCCCGACCGCGCCGGTCGCGTTCTCGGTGTCGACGCTCAGGGTGGCGCTGGTGAGCCCGGCCCCGGCGATGTCGGCGAACGCGGTCCGCAGGAGGGCGGTGGCGATCCCACGGCCTCGATCAGCCTCGAGCACCCCGACGCTCGCGATGTATCCGTCCGCGCCCGATGCCACCCAGGCGAGCGCGCCGACGACCGCGCCGTCACGCTCCGCGAGGAGCACCCGGTCGGGATCCCAGTCATCCGACCGGTACCACTCCCCCTCCCAGGACTCGAACGGGCTCGGGACGTGACCGTAGTGCCCCTCGAACGACGTCTCGGATACCTCCCAGAACGTGCGCTCATCGCGGCCCGCCGCGAACCGGCGGATCGTGACGCCGACCGGTGGCGCCGCGGGCTCCGCACCCGAAACGTCGCAGTGCATCGTCCACATGGTGCGAACGTGTGTGAGCCCGTGGCGGGCGAGCAGGTCGTGTGCCGCCGCGTCGGGTCCCGGGATGTTCGCTCGGACCACGAACGGGCCTTCCTCCCGTTCGCGCGTGTTCGCGACGGCGAGCGCCCATCGCACGATCCGGTCACCGAGGCCCCGTCCGAGGTGAGCGGGATCGATCGTGCCGAACCAGTCGAGGGAGGACCCCACCGCCGCCGGGTCGCGCATGACACCGCCGAACCCCGCAGCCTCCCCATCGCGTTCCACGACGAGGCTGTCGCGTTCGAGCTCGACGTAGGGCAACGCCATCGCCCAGCGCAGGAACGAGGTCGAGTCTTCTTCGCGCAGGCCGAGCGCGGCCTCGCTCCGTCCGATGAGCGCACCGATCAGCTCGACGTCGTCGAGGGTCGCGGGGCGGTGCGTGTAGCCGGCCGGGAGCGGGGGCGCCTGGACGGCGCTACTCACCGACCGCCTTCTTGCGCGCGGCGGGCTTCTTCGCCGCTGGCTTCTTCGCGGCCGCCTTCTTCTTCGCAGCCGTCTTCTGGGCAGCCGTCTTCTTCGCCGCGGGCTTCTCCTCTTCGTCGCCACCCTTCTTGGCGGCGGCGACGCTCGCCTTCAGCGCCTCCATCAGGTCGACCACCGTGGCGGCCGGCTCCGGCTCGACGACCTCGATCTCCTGGCCGTTGAGCTTGGCCTCGACGATCTGGAGCAGCGCGTCGCGGTACGCGTCGTGGAACTGCTCGGGCGCCCACTCGCCGGTGAGCGAGTCGATCAGCTGTCGCGCCATCGTCAGCTCGTTGTCGCGCACGTCGGTCTTCACGTCGACACCGCCGAAGTCCGCCTGGCGGATCTCGTCGGGCCAGAACATCGTCTCGAGCACGAAGGCGTCGTCCTTGAACCGCAGCGCGGCGATGTGCTCCTTGTCCCGGAAGCTGACCTTGGCGATCCCAACCCGGTCGTCCTCGCGCATCGCCTCGCGCAGGAGCGCGTACGCCTTGGCGCCGGTCTCCTCGGGCACCAGGTAATAGCTCTTCTTGAACATCACGGGGTCGATCTCGTCGATCTCGACGAACTGCACGATGTCGATCGCGCGCGAGGACTCCACCGGCACGGCGTCGAAGTCGTCGTCGGTGAGCACGACGTAGCGGTCCTTCTCGACCTCGTAGCCCTTCACGATGTGCTCGAAGGTGACCTCTTCGCCGTCCTTCTCGCACACGCGCTTGTAGCGCACGCGCCCGCCGTCCTCGTCGTGGAGCTGGTTGAAGCGGAGCGTCTTCTCTTCGGTCGCCGGGTAGACGGCGACCGGGATCGTCACGAGGCCGAAGCTGATGGCCCCCTTCCACATGGCACGCGGCATGATCGTCTCCCCCCGGCGCCGCAGGTCATCTGCCTGCGCGAACGACCATCCTACCCCTCACCCCCGACGTCGAGGACCGCTCCTAGTCGGTGGGCGGCGCGGGTGGCGGCAGGGTCGTCTGAAGCTCCGTCAGCGCGTCCGCGAACGCGTCGGCGCCCGTCAGGCCGTGCCCGATCCGTCGCGGCGTGGCCGCCCCGAGCAGGAAGGTCGCCAGCGGGGTTGCCCGCCGCTCGACCCCGTGCGCGATGTCGCGCGCGACGCCGAGCAACTCCATCACCTGCTCGTCGGTGAGCGGATCGACCCCGAGGGTCGTCGCCAGAGCGCCCAGCCAGGCGTCCATCTCGTTCGCTGGTTCGTCCATCTCGTCTCCCCGCTCCGTGATCCCCGGCAGTCTCTACCATCGACGGCATGGCGAAGCGCAAGAGCCGAACCTCGACGGAAGCCGTGACCGTCGGGTTCCCCGAGGAGCTCCCCATCCGCCGGGAGACCACCGAGGTGTGGTGGGTCACCCTGCCCGAGCGCGAGCTTCGCCTGTCGAACCTCACGAAGATCTTCTGGCCCGAGGAGGGCTACACCAAGGGCGACCTCCTCGCGTATTACTTCAACGTCGCGCACCTGCTCCTGCCCCACCTCGAGCGCCGACCGCTGACGATGAAGCGCATGCCCAACGGCGTCGACGGCGACTCCTTCTACGAGAAGACGGCCCCGTCCCACACGCCCGAGTGGATCCACCGGTGCACCGTGCTCTCCGAAGACGCGAAGGAGGGCCGGATCGACTACCTCACGGTCGACGACCTCTCGACGCTGCTGTTCGTCGCGAACCTCGGCGCGATCGAGATGCACCCCTTGCACTCGCGGTGCGGCGACACCGAGCACCCCGACTACCTGTTCTTCGACCTCGACCCGTTCCCGCCGTACACGTACGAGGACGTGCTCACGGTCGCGCGGCACGTGAAGGTGGTGCTCGACCAACTGGGACTCACCGGCTACCCGAAGACGAGCGGCGCGACGGGGTTGCAGATCTACGTGCCGATCGAGGCCGGGCGCTGGACGTACGGCGAGGTGCGCGCCTTCGTCGGCGCCTGCGGCCGGATGATCGGGCGCGCCGATCCCGACCGCGTGACGATGGCGTGGCGTATCGCCGACCGAACCGGCAAGATCTTCATCGACCACAACATGAACCGGCAGGGCGCGAACATCGCGGCCGCCTATTCCCTCCGGCCCGAGGCGCGCGCGCCGGTGTCGACCCCGCTCACCTGGGATGAGGTCGAGGCCGGTGGGTTCGAGCCACAGGACTTCCGCATCGACAACGTGTGGGAGCGCTTCGCCGAGGTCGGCGACCGATGGGCGCCCGTCCGCGAGGGCCCGTACAACGACCTCGCACCCGCGATGGAGGCGCTCGGCGTCGAGCCCGAGGACGACCCCAGTGGGCCGCTGCCCCGAACCGCGTCGCCCGCCGTGTCGGCGAAGACCTCCGACGAGATCGCGATCGCCTCGAAGGATCCCGCGCTGTTCGAGTACGTGCGCCGTCGCGAGTTCGGCGCCGAGGGTACGACCGAGCCGGCGCCGGGAGAAGCCGCCGGCACCGGCAACTCGTTCGTGATCCACAAGCATCGCGCGACGCGCCTGCACTACGACGTCCGCTTGGAGCACGACGGTGGCCTCCCGTCCTGGGCGGTCCCGAAGGGGTTGCCGACGGCGAAGGGCGACAAGCGCCTGGCCGTGCAGACCGAGGTGCACCCGCTCGAATACGGGAAGTTCGAGGGCACGATCCCCGAGGGCCACTACGGCGCCGGGGAGGTCCGGATCTTCGACGACGGCTGGTACGAACCGGTCGAATGGACCGACACGAAGGTGTCGTTCCGGCTGCACGGCCGGCGGTACCCCGAGCTTGAGTTCCACTTCGTCAAGACACGGACGGACTGGCTCGCGTTCCTCGCGAGCGCGCAGACCGCGCCGCTGATCGCGTCGCCGCCGTCGTTCAAGCCGATGCTCGCCGAGGGCGGCCACGCGGCCTTCGACGACGACCGCTGGTGGTTCGAGCCCAAGCTCGACGGGATCCGCTGCCTGGCCGAGCTCTCGACCGGCGAGACGGTCCTGCGGTCGCGAACCGGCCGCGTGGTGACCGACACCTACCCCGAGCTGCACATGATCCACGAGCTGATCGATGAGGTGAACGCGGTGATCGACGGGGAGATCGTCGCGGTCGACGCCGACGGCAAGAACTCGTTCGAGGTCCTGCAGCAACGGATGAACCTCGCGAACCCCCGCGAGATCGAGCGCGCGCGGACGAGGATCCCGGTCTCGCTCGTCGCGTTCGACCTGCTCTGGCTCGACGGGCGCGACGTCACGGGATTGCCGCTGGAGCAGCGCCGCGAGCTGCTCAGCTACATCGTGGAGGAGGACCACCGGCTGCGGATGACGACGCACGTCGTCGGGGACGGGACCCTGATGTTCGAGGCGGCGAAGACCCAGCAGCTCGAGGGCATCGTCGCGAAGCGGATCGGCTCGCCCTACGCCCCGGGGCGCCGGACCGACGCCTGGCGCAAGATCAAGGTTCGGCTGACCCAGGACTGCGTGGTGTTGGGGTACACGCCGGGCCAGGGTGGGCGCGGCGAGACGTTCGGCGCGCTGCTCGTCGGCGCGTACGTCGACGGCGACCTGCAGTGGGTCGGCCAGGTGGGCTCGGGCTTCACCGACGGGCTGCTCTCGAGCGTCGTGGGACAGCTGGATGGGCTGACCCGCGACGAGCCGGCCGTCCCCGAGCTCCGCGCCGCCAAGGGCGCGGTCTTCGTGGAACCGACGCAGGTGTGCGAGGTGACCTATCTCGAGATGACGAAGAGCACCCGCAAGATGCGGGCGCCGGTGTTCCTGCGGATGCGCCCCGACAAGCTTCCCGAGGATTGCGTGCTGGAGGCGCCCGCGTCCGGCTAACCTCCGGGTTCCATGTGGGGACGGATCGTGCTCGGCACCGACGGCTCCGCCGCGGCCTCACGGGCGGGCGAGACGACGGCGACGATCGCGCGCGCAGTCTCGGCCAAGCTCACTGCGATCACCGGCTCGAGCGCGCCCGATCAGGCGCAGGAGATCCTGTCGGGAGCCCTCGAGGCCGCCGAAGCAGCGGGGATGCGTGCCTCGAAGCTGTCGTCGGAGGCGGTCGTCGGTCGTGCCGGCGATGCGCTGGTCGCGGCCGCCGACGAGCTCGACGCGGGACTGATCGCGATCGCCCGCGGCGACGGGCAGCCGATCTCCGAGCTCGGCCGCTGGCTCGCGCACCACGCCCCCTGTGACCTGCTCCTCGTCGCCCCGGCACGCGCCCGCGACCCGCACGCGCCCTACGCTCGGATCGTGATCGCGAGCGACGGCTCGGCGACCGCCGACCGCGCGGCCCGCAAGGGGTTCGACCTCGCCCGCGAGCTGCTCGCACCCGTCACCCTCGTGTTCATCGGGCACCCCTCGACCGGCAAGCTCGTGATGGACGACACGATCGAGGTCTACGGCCGCGGGATCGAGACCGAGGTCCGGCTCCTGCAAGGAGAGCCCGGCGACCTGATCCTTCGGACCGCCGAAGACGTCGACGCCGACCTGGTCATCGTGGGCAACAAGGGCCTGCAAGGGGCCAAGGGCCTCCTGCTCGGCTCCGTGCCGCAGACGGTGGTCGAGGGCGCCGACCGCGATGTGCTGCTCTGCCGCACGGTCGCACAGATCGCGTCGGAGCTCGCGCCCGGCGAGGGCGGCGTGATCGAGAAGCGCGGCGAGAAGCTCGCGGTGTTCGTCGACAAGAAGGGTGAGCAGCACCTGTTCTCAGCGCGGTGCACACACCTCGGCTGCACGATCGGCTGGAACCCGGCGGAGCACACCTTCGACTGTCCGTGCCACGGCTCGCGCTTCAGCGAGATGGGCGAGGTCGTGAACGGCCCGGCCGCGCGGCCGCTGCCGCCCGCTTGAGCCGTCAGAAGGGCTTGAAGATCATCAGGTAGAGGATCGACAGCAACCCGAGTGTGCCGATCAGGGTGATCACGTGGGCCATCGGCGAGGTCAGCACGTCGCCGAGCTCTTCGTCGGAGATCCGAGGCACGCCCGAGGGCCGGAGCTGGCACGCCTCCTTGACCTTGCGGAAGTACGGCTTCGCGGTGACGTTCATCAGGGCGATCGTCACGACCAAGATCGCGATCGAGACCCAGAGCCAGGTCTCGCCCCACATGTGGAACTTGAAGGCGAGCAACGAGCCGAACACGACGATCAGCAGGATCGAGATGTACATCGGGACCGTCGTGCGCCCGGAGAGCTGAACCATCGCCATGATGCGCGCGCGATCGCGCTCCTTGCGGATCCCGTACAGCACCGCCATCGACGCGCCGTGCGTCCCGAGGAGCGCCAGCACCGAGGCGATGTGCAGGAGCAGCAACCAGTTCAGCTGCGTGACGGTGCTCATCGCGCGGAGGATACCGGCGTGAAGCCCGAGCGGCTAGCTGCGCTCAGAAGGGCTCGAACCCGGCGCGCACGAGCATCGTGCGCGCCTCACGCTCCTCGACCCCGCGGTCAAGGAGTTCGTTGAACAGCCGGACGACAGCGAGCTGTTTACCGCAGGACGGGCAATAGCGGAACGCCGCGTCGAACGGCGTCTCGCAATACGGGCACGCGGTGAGGCCCACCTGGCGCCCCGGCTCGATCCCGTTGTCGACGAGCGCGTCGACGAACCCCTTGCCGTAGTCCCACTGGATGTACTCGGTCTCGTCGATGTCCCACGCCGGCTCGTGCATCCGCGGCTCGCCGGTGTCGAGCATGTGCTGGAGGTTGTCCGTCAGCAGCGCCCACTCGTAGAAGTGGTTCTGCCGGCATTCCTGGCACGCGATCACGACGCCCTTCACGCCCTGCACCGAGAAGATCGCGTGCATCTGCCCGAGGTCGGACAGGTCCGCCTCGATGTCGGCGCGCTCCTCCTCGGTCAGGTCGAACGGCTCTTCGGGAAGGGGGAAGGATTCGTCCATCGGCTCACCCCCGCTCATCCAGCGGGCACCTCTTCGTCGTCGTCAACGAACCGCAGCGCCTTGAACCCCTCGGCGTACCGATAGCCCGACTCCGACAGCGCCGCAACGGCTTCAGCGCGTTCGCGGATCCGCGGCTCGGCCTCGCCGGTGCCCTGGGAGACATGCGCCTTGAGGGCCTCGACCTTCGTGTCGATCGTGTCGGTGATGTCGACGAACACGTCGGCGTCGGCCGTCGCGAGCCACAGGTTGGGCACCTCGTACGGCTCGAGGCCCTCGTCGAGGAGCTCCGGGAACATCGGGCGGGTCGGCGCGTCCGGCATCACGACGGTCAGCGCGAGCAACCCGGCCTGCTTGTGGTCCCAGTGGTTCACGTACTCGCTGCCGTACCACAGGCGCGAGGGGTCGGGCGCGACGATGACCTCGGGGCGCAAGCGCCGGACCTCGCGGCAGACCTTCCGTCGCGTGTCCAGGTTGACCTCGAGCATGCCGTCGATCTCGCCGAGGAACGTGACGCTCTTCACCCCGAGGATCTCGGCCGCGGCACGCTGTTCTCGCTCGCGGACGGGGGCGATCTCCTCGCGCGTCTTACCCGGCTCGTTCGAGCCCGCCGACCCGTCGGTGATGATCACGTAATGGACCTCGGTGCCGGCCTGGGTCCAGGCGGCGACCGTTCCGCCGCACATGAAATCCCCGTCGTCGGGGTGCGCCATCAGGATCAGGGCGGAGGCGAACGAACGTTCCACGGCGCCAGCCTAGCCGGATGGAACGATATGCCTCGTTCGGGTATGGTTCGGGCCGAGGGTTCCGCATCGCAGTACTGCACTGGAAGCAGTTCCCTCAGCCGGCGTTCCGACGTCGGCAGGCCGGCGGGCACCGCATCTGCACCACGCCCGGCC
>Ga0105243_10003023_pt1 | contig 13871 bp, 11 predicted proteins | sample KBSM34metaG_FD_81525 | JGI IMG/M metagenome (GOLD analysis project Ga0105243, IMG submission 81525) | Miscanthus rhizosphere microbial communities from Kellogg Biological Station, Michigan, USA - KBS M3-4 metaG | ecosystem: Host-associated > Plants > Roots > Rhizosphere > Soil | place...
ATCTCCCCGGGCACCCGCCACCGCAGCGAACGCACCCGGGCATGCACCGAGTATGGCGCCCGATCGGGACGACGACCAGGGGTGCTCCTGGCGTCAGCTCACGAGCAGGACACCCACCAGCGCTATCGACGCAACCCAGACGGTCGACAGGCTCGCCAGCACGAAGGGACGGGGGCCGACGTCTCGGATGACCGCAAGGCGCACCCCGGCGCCGAGGGCGAACATCGCGGCGGTGAGCAGCGCCGTCTGCGCCAGCCCCGCCACGGCAAGGACGGATCCGGGCAGCAGCCCGGTCGACCGCAGCCCTACACACGCGATGAAGGCCAGCACGAACAGCGGCACGAGCGGCGGGCGCTTCGCGGCACCGGCGCCACCGGCGGGCCTGCGCCGACTGCGCACGCTCAGGTAGGCCATCACCGGGGCGAGCATGAGCACCCGGGCGAGCTTGACTACGGTGGCGACGGCCAACGCGGCCCCGCCGATCGCTCCTCCGGCGGCGACCACCTGGGCGACCTCGTGGATCGCACCGCCCGCCCACATGCCTGCGGCCTCCTCGCTGAGCCCCATGGCGCTCGACAGGAGCGGGATCGCCGGGATCATCAGGGTGCCGAAGATGACCACGAGGGCGACCGCGGTGAGCAGCTCCTCCTCGCGGGCGTCGATGACGCCGTCCGCGGCCGCGACCGCCGCCGCACCGCAGATGGAGAATCCACAGGCGATCAGGACCCGCTGGGTCCACGACAGCCCGAGCAGCTTGCCCGCGTACATCGTCCCGGCCATGCCGAGGCACACGATCGCCACGACAACCGCGATGACGCCCCAGCCGAGCCCGAGGATGTCGCTGAACATGAGCTGCAGCCCGAGGAGCGCGATGCCCACGCGGAGCAGGCGCTTGGACGAGAAGGCCAGCCCGGGGCGGAACCTGGGCGCGATCGTGAACAGGTTCGCCACGAGCGCCCCCGCCACGATCGCGATCAGCATCGGGCTCACGGTGGGCACGAGCCGCCCCACCCCCATCGCGACCAGCGTGCCGACCACGCTGAGCGCGATGCCGGGAAGGACATCGGTCCGCTCGTTGCCCGGCTGCGCGGGAGGCGTATCCGCGGCTGCCCGATCGCGAACGAGATTCGACCCGCTCAGTTTTCTGCTCATGCATCGACTGTCCGTTACCCGAGCTAAGTACGGTAGCCGGTGATTTACCAACACCTCATATCACAGTGATATGGAGATCCCGTTGGGCATACCATGCGCGTATGACCCGCCGTTGGCCCGAGATGGGCGTCCTCGAACTGCTCGTCGGCGTCGACGACCACGGGAGCCTCAGCGCCGCCAGCCGGATCGCGGGCATCGCGCAGCCGAACGCCAGCCGATCCATGAAGCAACTCGAGCGCCAGTTCGGGATGCCCCTTCTGCAGCGCAAACCGACCGGTTCGACGCTGACGCCCCAGGGGACCGTCATCGCCCACTGGGCACGCCAGGTCCTCGCCGACGCAAGCCAACTGCTCGATGTCGCGGAGGGGATGCGCGCCGAGCGCTCGGCCGAGCTGACCATCGGCGCCAGCATGACCGTGGCCGAGCACCTGATGCCGGGATGGTTGGGCCGGTTCCGGGGTTTGAATCCCGATGTGACAGTCCATCTGCAGGTCCGCAACTCGGCCCAGGTGTTCGACTGTGTCACCGACGGCTCCTGCGATGTCGGTTTCGTCGAATCCCCCTCGGTCCCGTCCTCACTGCACAGCACCACCGTCGCTCGTGACCAGCTGGTGGTGGTCGTTCCGCCCGACCACCCGTGGACCCGCCGACGGCGGCCGCTGACCATCGCCGAACTCGCCGCCACCTCGCTCCTGGTCCGTGAGCCCGGGTCGGGCACCAGGACCACGCTCGACCTGGCCCTCCAGGAGTACGAACGCGCGAAGCCGATCCTCGAACTGGGCAGTGCCGCCGCAATCCGGACGAGCGTGCTCGGCGGGGTCGGACCCGCCGTCCTCAGCACGCTCGCGGTCAAGGATCAGGTGCGGACCGGCGAGCTTCGGGTGATCCACGTCGACGGCCTCGAGCTCGGCCGGACCCTCCGGGCAGTCTGGCGACCACCACGCCAACTCGACGGTCCCGCAGGCGATCTCGTGCGACTCGTGCGAAGGACCGCGCAGCAGCGCGCCGACTGAAGCGACCCGGACCGCGTCAGGAGTGAAGCGACGCGGACCGCGTCAGAAGGTCCCGGCGTCGATGACGAATCGGTAGCGCACATCGCTGCGCACCACCCGGTCGTAGGCCTCGTTGATGCGGTCCGCGGGGATCACCTCGATCTCCGCGCCGATCCCGTGCTCGGCACAGAAGTCCAGCATCTCCTGCGTCTCGGCGATCCCACCCACCATCGACCCGGCCAGGCTGCGCCGGTTCGACGCGAGCGAGAATCCGCTGACCCGAATCGGCTTCTCGGGCAGGCCGAGCTCCACCAGCGCCCCGTTGACCGCGAGCGTCGACATGTACAGGTCGATGTCGAGGTTCACCGAGACGGTGTTGAGGATCAGGTCGAACCTCGACCGCAGCGCCTTGAAGGTCGCGGGGTCGCTCGTCGCGTAGTAGTGGTGGGCACCGAAGCGCAACCCGTCGTCCTGCTTGCTCAGCGTCTGACTCAGCACGGTCACCTCCGCACCGAGCGCGGCGGCGATCTTCACCCCGACGTGCCCGAGCCCACCCATGCCGATGATCGCCACCTGCTTGCCGGGACCCGCGCCCCAGTGCCGAAGGGGCGAGTACAGCGTGATGCCCGCGCAGAGCAGCGGCGCCGCGACATCCAGCGCGAGACCGTCCGGGATGCTGAGCACGAACCCCTCGGTGACCACGATGTGAGTGGAGTACCCACCCATCGTGTACTCGCCGTCGCCGATACGCGAGTTATAGGTCTGTACAACTCGTTTGGTGCAGTACTGCTCGTCCCCGGACGCGCAGGCATCGCATGCGCCACAGGAATCGACAAAGCAGCCGACGCCGACGCGGTCCCCGACCTCGTGCAGGGTGACCTCGGAGCCGACGGCGGCGACGACGCCCGCGATCTCGTGACCCGGCACCACCGGATAGTGGGTGCCGCCCCACTCGTTGCGCGCGGTGTGGATGTCGGAGTGACAGATGCCCGAGTACTTGATCTCGATGAGCACGTCGAGCGGACCCAGGTCCCGGCGCTCGATGCCGACCTTCTCGAGCGGTCCGTCGGCACTGGTCGCGGCGTAGGCGGAAACTGTGAGCATGCGTAAGTTTCTATAGGCCGAGCCGATTCCGCGCAACGCGACCGACCTCGTCGCAGGTCTGGCGGTCACGACTCAGCCGAGCCCAGACCGATCGACCGTGATCCGCCGCAGCAACGAGTCGGCGGCCGATTCGAAGACCTGCGGAAGATCGATGTCGTCGGGGACGGTGGCCCACTGATCGCGGAGACCCTCGTTCAGGGCCAGCAGTTCGAGGATCACCTGGCGGGCATCGACGTCCGGCCGGATCTCCCCCTCCTCGATCCCCCGCTCGACGACGGGTACGAGCATTCGCAGCGAGACGATCAGGTTGCCGCGCAGGCGCTCGCTCGCGGGGTTCGATTCGAGCAACGCCTCCCCGCTGAGAACGGCACGGAAGCGCACCAGTTCGGGACGACGCATGCTGTTGCGAACCGCAACGGTGAACTGATGGAACAGATCCCGCACCGTGCCGGTCGCATCGAAGGCGTCGGCATAGGGATCTTCCCGCAGTGCGATGGCGGCGAGGAAGAGTTCCTTCTTCGTCCCGAAATGGTGGAGCAGTCCGGCATCGCTGACGCCGGCATCGGCCGCTATTCGCGCCAGCGACGAATTCGCGTACCCGAAGCGGGAGAAGTGTTGGACGGCGGCCATCAGGATGCGTTCGTGCCTGTCCTCACCCGGCGCGTATCGGCGGCGCGGGCGAGGCCGACCCCTGGGTGACTCGTCGTCTGGATCTCGGTCCGGCCCCTCGGCTGTCATCACGATCTTTCTGCGAGTGTCGGGCACTGATCGCTCGAGCCTATTCGGTGACCGAGCCACAGGAGACGTTCATGCCGCGTCTTCTCGAAAGTCATCCAGAAGACCTAGTGGCCACTTAGCATTTGCCTCCAAGCGGGGCGGCCCGACGGCCGCGAAGCGCTGAACAGCAGATATGCCGACAAGGAGAAGGAGAGTTCACTGATGACCACTCAGCAGCGATTGCGCCGGCGGATGCCCGCGCGGTCGGCAACCGTGGGGGCACTCTTGCTGGCGCTCGTCGCCGCACCGGTGACGGTGGCACTCGCAGACGAGGCACCACCGGTCGCGGAGTCACCGGGGTCGACCCAGGTACTGGACGGCACTGGTTCCGGCGATATGTGGGCGGTGCCGACCCTGCCGGCCGACCAGCTCACGCTGATCATCGCCTTCAGCTTCGGCAACAGGATGCCGGCGGGGGCGGATCCCGCACGAACCGAGGGTGAGCCGGGGCCGGTCAACGAGGCGCTCGCGGACACGGTCGTCGCGGCGCGCGGCGATCGGGACATCCCGGTCTACGCACAGACCCCGATCGCGGACGTCCTGCGCACCAAGTACGACATGGACGACGTCGTGGCCATCGCGGCCGACGTTCGCCCCGACGGCACGCTCGCGTATCTGTCGACCGATGGGGCCGCGGCGAAGGTCGCCGCCCTGCGCGGCGCGTCACAGGCGACCGACCTCGCCGGCGTGGTGGCGTTCGGAGACCACCAGTGGCGGGCCACCCGAACCGCGGAGGCCAACGGCTTCCGCGCCTATGCGCCGCTGGGGATTTCGATGCCCACCCAGTATGACCCGGAGTCCGGCCAGGTGTGGACGAGGAGCCGCGAGGTCTACCTGCCGACCGACTACGCAGGCAGGATCCCGCTGCTCATCGAGACCGGCAGCGGAGCCGGCCGATAGGCACTATGACCGCTTCCGCGGCCACGATGGGGCGGGTTACACCCGCCCGCCCCATCGGATCACCGAAAACCCGCGTGGACACCTGGCGCTCCCCTAGAATTCACCAGTTGGACAATCGTCCAACTGGGTCGGTGAATCCCTGAGGAGTGACATGCGCAGATTGCTCGCGACAAGCATCGCGGTGCTCGGAACGCTGTTCGCATCAACACCAGCGGTGGCCGCCGCCGACGAAGCCCCGTCGACGCCGATCAGCCAGGTCCGCATCGACGGACGTTCCCTCGTCGACGGGTACGGACGCACGGTCCTGCTGCACGGGGTCAACAACGTCGACAAGGAACCGCCGTACCTCACCCCGGGGGACGGACTGACCCTCACCGCCGCCGACGCCGACCTGCTCGCCCGGCACGGGTTCAACACCGTCCGCCTCGGCGTGTCCTTCGACGGCCTGATGCCCGAGCAGGGCCAAATCGACCCCGCCTACCTCGACCGGATCGCCGACACGGTCGACGTCCTCGGCACCCGCGGCATCCACGTCCTGCTCGACAACCACCAGGACGGACTGAGCCCGGCCTGGGGCGGAAACGGCTTCCCGGAATGGTCCATCAAGGCCAGACCCTTCCCCGGCGAACCGAACCCGGGATTCCCGATGAACTACCTGATGCCCAGCATGAACATCGGCTGGGACGAGGTCTGGACCAACAAGAACGGGGTACTCGACCACCTCGGCACCGCCCTCGCAGCGCTCGCCACCAGGGTGGAGGGGAAACCCGCCGTCCTCGGCATCGAGCTGATGAACGAACCCTGGCCCGGCTCACCGTTCCTGACCTGCTTCCCCGGCGGCTGCCCCGGCTTCGACCGGACCTACCAGGCCGCGATGCAGAAGCTGACCGACCACATCCGAGGCGCGAGCGCGACGGTGCCGGTGTACTGGGAACCCAACGTGACCTGGAACCAGGGCATGCCCAGCTACCTGGGCAGCCCACCGCAGACCCCGGCGATCACCGACCCGAACATCGCCCTCTCCGTGCACGACTACTGCATCCCCAGCCAGATGAGCATCTACGGCGGGGTGCCCGAGAAGGCCAAGCTGGCCTGCCCTGCCCAGCACGAGCTGACCTGGGCCCACATCGATTCGCTGACCTCCCGCACCAACCGGCCGGCCCTGGTGACCGAGTTCGGCGACGTCGACCCGAACACCCTGGCGGCCACGATGTTCCGCGCCGACGAGCGCTTCACCGGCTGGCAGTACTGGCACTACTCATCGATCTTCGGCCCCGGCGGCGGCGCGGATCCGTTCCACGGACAGGTCGGCGACCAGCTGGTGCGCACCTACCCGCAGGCCACCGCAGGCACCCCCGGCACCCTGAAGTTCAACCCGGACGGCGGCGACTTCAAGTACACGTACACGCCGCGGCCGTCGAGCAAGCCGACCGAGATCTACGTCTCCGACCGGCACTACCCCGCCGGCTACGTCACCGAGGTCACCGGCGGCCACACCACCTCCCCCACGGGCGCCCGCACGGTCACCGTCCAGGCAGACGGCACCGGCCCGGTCACCGTCAAGATCCACCGACCCGACTCGGACGGCAACAACCTGCCCGACAAGCCGGGCTTCGGCTCGGGCTCGGCCGGCAGCTCGGGCTCCTGACCGGCCCGCTTCATCACCCGAATGCACGAAGGCCCCGGACCGTGAGGTCCGGGGCCTTCCGCGTGTCCACGCCTATTCGGCCGCGGCGGCCTTCTCGGCGCGGCGGCGCAGGCGGCGCGCGGCCGCCACCAGGTTCCGCAGCGAGGGCTCGAGCTGCCAGTAGTGCCTGGTCTTGAGGCCGCCGTCGGGATTGGCCCACAGTCGGTCCAGCTCCACCGATTCCGAGGCCTCGGTGAGCAGCTCGTCGAGCTCATCGATGTCCGGGATTCGGGCCGAACGGCTCTCGTACACACCGGGTCCCACGCCGTGGGTGAGCTTGCGCTCCTTGATGGCGTCGAGCACCCAGGTGATCGAACGGGTCGCCACGATCGCGGTCACATCGCAGTCCATCCGCTCGATCGCGTCCACCACCGACTTCTGGGTCGTATAGGTCAGGTGGGTGTGGATCTGCGTCTCCGGCTTGGCACCGCCGGTAGCCAGCTTGAACGCGTCGACCGCCCAGTCCAGGTACTCCTTGCGCCCGCCCGCCCGCAGCGGCAGCAGTTCCCGGATCGCCGGCTCGTCGACCTGGATGATCGAGATGCCCGCGGCCTCAAGGTCGGCCACCTCGTCACGGATCGCCAGCGCCAGCTGATCAGCGGTCTCGTGCAGCGGCTGGTCCTGCCGGACGAACGAGCGCGCCAGCATGGTGATCGGACCGGTGATCATGCCCTTGACCGGCTTGTCGGTCAGCGACTGCGCGTAGCCGATCCACTCCACGGTCATCGGCCCCCGCCTGCGGACGTCACCGAAGAGGATCGGCGGACGCACGCAACGCGACCCGTACGCCTGCACCCAGCCGTTGTGCGTGGACGCGAATCCGTCCATCAGCTCGGCGAAGTACTGGATCATGTCGTTGCGCTCGTGCTCGCCGTGCACGAAGACGTCGAGGCCGATGTCCTCCTGCAGCCGGATGGTGCTCTCGATCTCGGCCTGGATGCGCTTGACGTAGTCAGCCCACTCCAGCCGTCCCTGACCCAGCTCGTACCGCGCCTGGCGGACGGCATCGGTCTGCGGGAACGAGCCGAGAGTCGTCGCGGGCACCTTCGGCAGGTTCAGCTTCTCCTGCTGAGCCAGCCGACGGACCTCGTACGGAGCCCGGATGCGGTCTTCGGCCTTGATGGCGTAGACCCGTTGGCGCACTTCGTGCTTCTGCTTGAAATGCACTTTCGTAGGCTTCTTGCGCCAGCGCTCCGACGGGCCCTCGGTGAGCGCCTTGGCCAGTGAGACCACCTCGCCGACCTTCTGCTTCGCGAAGGCGAGCCGGTCCGCGACGTCGCCGTCGAGTTCCCACTCGGCCAGCACGTCGTACGGCACGTGCATCAGCGAACAGGACGTCGAGACAACCAGATCCGGGATCACGTCCTTGAGCGAGGACAGGTAGGTGAGCGTGACGAGGTTGTCTGCCCGCCACACGTTTCGGCCGTTCACGACGCCCGCGTAGAGGCGCTTGCGCTTGAGGCCGGGGATCTTCGCCAGTTCGTCGGCCGCGACCTTGCCGTAGACCAGGTCGAGTCCGAGCGCCTCGATCTTCGTGGCGGCCAGGATCGGCAGTGCCTCACCGAGATTCCCGTACGGGCCGGTGACCAGGATCCGCGGGCGCAGCGGCGCGTGGGACAGCGTGGTGTACGCCCGGCCGAGCGCGGCCAGTTCCTCCTGCGTGCGGTCCTGGGTGAAGGCGGGCTCGTCGAGCTGGACGCAGGTCGCCCCGGCCTTGGCGAGCAATTCGAACAGCGCCTCGTACTGCGGCAGCAGCGAATCCAGCAGGTCGAGCACCGAGAAGTCGTCCGCCGCATCGGCGCTCGCCTTCGACAGCAGCAACAGCGAGACTGGGCCAAGGAGCACGGGGCGCAGTTCGATGCCGCGCGCCTTGGCCCGTTCGAACTCGTCCATCAGCGCGTCTGCGCGCAGGGTGAACACGGTGCGCTCGTCGAGCTCGGGCTGACGGTAGTAGTAGTTGGTGTCGATGAACCGCACCAGCTCCAGCGGCGGGAAGTCGGGCCTGCCGCGGGCCATGGTGAAGTAGAAGTCGAGTTCGTTGAGCTCGCCCTCGAGCGGGGCGAACCGGCTGGGCACGGCGCCGAAGAGCAGCGCGTTGTCCAGCACGTGGTCGTAGTAGGAGAAGGTGTTGCCGGGAACCTGCGTCAGGCCGGTCGCGGCCAGCTCGCTCCAGGTCTGCTCCTGGAGCTCCCGGCCGACGGCGATCAGCTCGGCTTGGCTGGACTTGCCGTGCCAATACGCCTCGAGTGCCCGCTTGAGTTCGCGTCGGGGCCCGATCCTGGGGTACCCCAGGACGCTGGAGCCGTAGGTGGCGGCGCTGTTGGACATCGTGTCGACCTCTCCCTCGATGCGCTTCGCGCCCGTGCGCGATCGGTACCCCGGCAGGGGTGAAAATCGCGCACGGGCGCCGAAGGTGCGTACTGGTGAAGCTGGCTAGCTTGCTTTCTTCGTGCTCCGACCGTTCTCGCCGTACTCATAGAAGCCCGCGCCGGACTTCTTGCCGACGAGACCGGCCTCGACCATGCGCAGCAGCAGCGGCGGCGCCGAGTACAGCGGCTCCTTGAACTCCTCGTACATCGAGTCCGCGATCGACTTGACGGTGTCGAGGCCGACCAGGTCCGTCAGGGCCAGCGGGCCCATCGGGTGGTTGCAGCCGAGCACCATCGCGCGGTCCACGTCGTCCTTGGTCGCGAAACCGGACTCGACCATCCGGATCGCCGACAGCAGGTACGGCACGAGCAGCGCGTTGACGACGAAGCCGGAGCGGTCGGCCGAACGGACGACCTGCTTGCCGAGGACCTCGCTGGCGAACTGCTCGGCCCGCTCGGAGACCGCGGCGCTGGTCTTGAGGGTGGTGACCAGCTCGACGAGCGGGAGCACGGGCACCGGGTTGAAGAAGTGCATGCCGATCACGCGCTCGGGCGCCTTGGTCGCGATGCCCAGCTTCATGATCGGGATGGAGGAGGTGTTGGACGCCAGCACCGCGTTCGGGTCGGTGACGACCTGGTCGAGCTCGGCGAAGATCGCACTCTTGACCTTCTCGTCCTCGAGGACGGCCTCCACGACGAGCTGCCGGTCGGCGAAGTCGCCGAGATCGGAGGTGAAGCGCAGCCGCCAGGCGGCCTGCTCCCGCTCGCGCTCGGTGATCTTGCCGCTGCTCACACCGCGGTCCAGCGACCGCAGGATGCGGGCGCGGCCGGCAGCCGCGAGCTCGCGGGTCTGCTCGAACACCAGAACATCGACATGCGCGCGGGCGCACACCTCGGCGATTCCGGCGCCCATGATGCCTGCGCCGATCACGCCGACGCGCTGAATCTTTTCGCTGGTCACGTCAGCTCCTCATCGTCTAGTGGAGTCGTCCGCACCGCGGGGCCCGGGCTGTGGGCCCCGCGGTGGGTGGGACGGGTGGTGCAGGTGAAGCGGGGGTTCCTAGTGGAACTGGCCCTCTTCGGTGGAGCCCTTCAGCGCCGCGGTGGACGTGTTGGGGTCGACCGTGGTGGCGATCTTGTCGAAGTAGCCGGCGCCGACCTCACGCTGGTGCTTGATGGCGGTGAAGCCACGCTCCTCGGCGGCCTTGAACTCGCGCTCCTGCAGGTCGACGAAGGCGGTCATGCCCTCACGGGCGTAGCCGTGGGCCAGGTCGAACATGCCGTAGTTGAGCGAGTGGAAGCCGGCCAGGGTGATGAACTGGAACTTGAAGCCCATCGCGCCGAGCTCCTTCTGGAACTTCGCGATGGTCGCGTCGTCCAGGTGCTGCTTCCAGTTGAAGGACGGGGAGCAGTTGTAGGCCAGCAGCTGGTCCGGGAACTCGCTGCGGACGGCCTCGGAGAACTTCTTGGCGACCTCGAGGTCCGGCACGCCGGTCTCCATCCAGATGAGGTCGGAGTACGGCGCGTAGGCCTTGGCGCGAGCGATGCAGGGCTCGATGCCGTTCTTGATGCCGTAGAAGCCCTCGGCCGTGCGGGTGCCGTCGAGGAACGGGCGGTCACGCTCGTCCACGTCGGAGGTGAGCAGGGTGGCGGCCTCGGCGTCGGTACGCGCGATGACGACGGTGGGGACGTCCGCGACGTCGGCCGCGAGACGCGCCGAGGTCAGGGTGCGGATGTGCTGCTGGGTCGGGATGAGCACCTTGCCACCGAGGTGGCCGCACTTCTTCTCCGACGCGAGCTGGTCCTCCCAGTGCGAGCCGGCGACGCCGGACGCGATCATGGCCTTCTGCAGCTCGTAGACGTTCAGCGCGCCACCGAAGCCGGCCTCGCCGTCCGCGACGATCGGGGCGAGCCAGTTCTCGACGGAGGTGTCGCCCTCGACCTTGGCGATCTCGTCGGCGCGCAGCAGCGCGTTGTTGATGCGACGGACGACCTGCGGCACCGAGTTGGCCGGGTAGAGGCTCTGGTCCGGGTAGGTGTGACCCGAGAGGTTCGCGTCACCGGCGACCTGCCAGCCGGAGAGGTAGATGGCCTTGAGGCCGGCGCGCACCTGCTGCACTGCCTGGTTGCCGGTGAGGGCACCGAGGGAGTTGATGTAGTCCTCGTTGTTCACGAGGTCCCACAGGATCTCCGAGCCACGGCGGGCCAGGGTGGCCTCCTCGACGACGGAGCCCTGGAGCTTGACGACCTGCTCGGCCGTGTAGTTACGGGTGAGTCCCTTCCAGCGGGGATTGGTGTCCCAATCCTGCTGGATCTCAGCTGCGGTCTTCGGGGTGCCGGTGGTCGACATCGAGGCTCCACTCTCTTGTATCTGCTGGTCCGGTACGGATGTACTGCTTCACATCCTTGCCAGGCCCTTCGTATGTACTTAACGAGAGTGGCATACACAAAAACTGCCGTCTACCTGTTGCTAATGCCAATCTTGGCTAGGTTTTCAACCCGGGTTGCTAACTTTGCAAAGTTCATACCGGCCAAGCGAGCGCTTGGCTACCGGCAAGTAGGTTGGCGATCTACCGGCAAGTAGGTTCCGACCTGCGGATTGTTCGAGGCACGCGAACTGCCGCGGTCGCGCCGACATCCCGGCTCCGCGGAGGACCGCGCCGACGCCCGATCACGGTGGACCCGATCCGGCTGTGAGGGCAATCACGTCGCCCGAAGGTCGCCGAACGACTCGTTCCACCGTCGCGACGAGGTCCGCGACGGTGGCCACGCCTCCGGCTAACGTGCCGGCATGAGACTGCGGCTCGGACGCCCCGACATCAACCGGTACGCCGATCGATTCGACCTCACCCCGGCGACCGATGGGCTCGCGGTCACGTTTCTCGGCGTCGCGAGCCTGCTCCTCGACGACGGCTCGTCGGCGATCATGACCGACGGGTTCTTCACCAGGCCGGGCCTACCGAGGGTGTTACTGGGCAGGATCGCCCCCGACCCGGACCGGATCGACGCCGCACTCTCCATGGCGGCCGTCACCCGACTCGACGCGGTCATCCCGGTGCACACCCATTTCGACCACGCGCTGGACTCCGCGGCCGTCGCGGAGCGAACCGGCGGGCTGCTCGTCGGCGGCGAGTCCACCGCCTCGATCGGTCGTGGGCACGGGCTGCGGCCGGATCGCATCGCGGTCGTCGCCGAAGGGGCCTGCCTGCGGCTCGGGGGCTTCGAGGTCGCCATGGTCGCGTCACATCACTGCCCACCCGATCGCTTTCCCGGTGAGATCACGGAGCCGGTCGTTCCGCCGACGCGGGTGTCGGCGTACCGGTGTGGCGAGGCCTGGTCGATCGTCGTCGGCCACCCGGCCTCGGGGAGGTCACTGCTCGTGCAGGGCAGCGCGGGGTACGTGCGTGGCGCGCTGGCAGGCAGGCGGGCCGAGGTGGCCTACCTCGGGGTGGGTCAGCTCGGCATCCAGCCGGAGGAGTACATCGAGGAGTACTGGCGGGAGACCGTCCGCGAGGTCGGCGCCAGGCGCGCAGTGCTGATCCACTGGGACGACTTCTCCCGGCCGCTGTCCGAACCGTTGCGCGCGCTCCCCTACGCGGGCGACGACCTCGACCGCACGATGACGGTGCTCACCAGGCTTGCCGACGCGGACGGCGTGGCGCTGAGCTTCCCGACCGTCTTCGCCCGCGAGAACCCCTGGGCCTGACCGCCGGCCACCGCTCGGTGGTCACCCTTGCGCCGTCACCGCCGCTTCCTGCGTCTCCAGGCTGGCCGACGGGGTGCGGAGGGCGGCCACGGCGCCCGCGTACAGCGAGCCCTTGATCTCGCCGAGCGTGCGCCCGCGGGTGTGCACCAGTCCCTGAGCACGGCCGACCGCCTTGGCGAGCACGTCGTCCCCGGCCGCGAGCTCGTCGACGAGTCCGTGGGCCAGCGCGTCGGTCCCGCCGTATCGGCGACCGCTCGTCAGCGCGGCGTGCACCGCCCGCGCAGGCAGCCGTGCGGTCAGCAATTCGAGGACCCCCGGCGTGTAGCTGATGCCGACCGTGATGCCCGGCAGACAGAAGAACCCGCGGTCACCGCGCATCACCTGATGGTCGTGCGCGGTGGCCAGGATCGCTCCACCGCCGAACGTGTGGCCCGGCATCGCGGCGACGGTCGCCATCGGAAAGGTCAACACCCGCGCGAAGAGCGCGTGCACACGATCCATGTACGAGTTGAGCTGCCCCAGGTTCTGCGCGACCCAGACGGTGTCGAGGCCGGTGGAATAGAACTTCCCGACCCCGGTGGTCACCAGGGCGGCCGGGCCCTGACTCGCCTCGACCTCGTCCAGCAGCGCCTCGGCCTCGTCGAGCCATCGCGGATTGAACGCATTCTCCTCGTCTCGTTCACCCTCGGTTCCGAGGTAGAGGACGAACACGTCTCCCGAGCGCTCCATGTAAGGCATGGCGAGACGATAGCCCCCGATCGCGGACACCGCCTGACGTCATACCGTGCTCCGTACCGGCAGAGCCTGCGCGGGCGCCGAAACCCGCATGACACCGACGGCCGTGATGGCCGCACTCGCCGCGGCCGCGAGCCCCGCGGTCACCGCCGGGCCGAGCGGCGCCTGCAGCGCGCCTGCGACCATGAAACCGATCGGCATGCATACATTGGCGAGGGTCGCACCCAGTCCGGCGACGCGTCCGAGCATCGCTTCGGGCACCTGGGTCGCCACGAGGACATCCGCCCAGACGCTGCCCAATCGAATCGCGGCGCCGACGAGGAGCGCCACCCCTGCCATGACCGCAAACGGCGGAAAGAGGCTCAGCGCCACCAGGCCGATGCAGATCGCCCCCTGCGCCAGCAACGCCGACTGCGCTGCGCGAGAGGGAATCCGCCGTCCCAGCAGCC
>Ga0105243_10003026_pt1 | contig 13857 bp, 10 predicted proteins | sample KBSM34metaG_FD_81525 | JGI IMG/M metagenome (GOLD analysis project Ga0105243, IMG submission 81525) | Miscanthus rhizosphere microbial communities from Kellogg Biological Station, Michigan, USA - KBS M3-4 metaG | ecosystem: Host-associated > Plants > Roots > Rhizosphere > Soil | place...
AAGCTGCCGACCGTGCGGGCCCTCGCCGAGGAGCTGGGGCTGGCCGCGAACACCGTGGCCCGGGCGTATCGAGAGCTCGAACAGCTCGGGGCGATCGAGACGAGGGGGCGGCTGGGGTCCTTCGTGGCCGCGGTCGGAGACGCCTCGATGGCCGCCGCGCAGCGCGCCGCCACCGACTACGTCGCCACCGTCCGCGGACTCGGCCTCGGCGACGAGACCGCCGAGCGTTTGTTCAAGGCGGCGCTGCGGGGGGCCTGAACGGGTCCCGCGACCGGCGTAATGGTTGACGCTTCAACCATGGTGTGTCAGAGTTGGTGCCGTTCCCGTCCGTCGCGCCGCACACCGAAAAGGACTCCATCATGAAATCCGCCGCATTCCGTGACCTCGCCATCCTCATCGCCCGGGTCGGCATCGGCGTCATCTTCGTCGCCCACGGCTGGCAGAAGTTCTTCACCATGGGGATCGACAAGACGCAGGTGGCGTTCGAGGGCATGGGCGCGCCCATGCCGGACCTCTCCGCGATCGTGGCCGCGACCATCGAACTGGTGGGTGGCTTCGCCCTCATTGCGGGGGTCGCCACGCCGATCGCCGGGATCCTGTTGTTCCTCAACATGGTCGGGGCGTTCGCCATCGTGCACTACGACAAGGGCATCTTCGTCGGCGAAGGCGGATACGAGCTGGTACTGGCGCTCGGCGTGGGATCGCTGCTGCTCGCCGCGACCGGCGCCGGACGGTTCAGCGTCGACGGGATTCTCGGCCGTAAATCGTCGGCACGGTCGAGGGCGTAGCGGGACGGAGCCGCTCGGGAAGGTCGTCGTTCCACGCCTGTCGCGCTTGCATTTGCCGGAGCGGGCAAGCAACGTAGGGGCACATGGCGTCGAATTCCGATCTATCCGAGCAGGATTCCGACCGCACCGACGACGAGATCATCGGTCATGTCTTGACGCGCACGAGCGGTGTCCGGACCGACCATGTGGTATTCGGGGTCACCGCCGCGATCGTCGCTGCGATCGTGGTCTGGGGCCTGGTCGGTCCGGACAGCCTCGATTCCGTCACCGGCACCGTGCTCGATTGGCTGGTCACCAACCTGGGCTGGCTGTTCATTCTGGCCGCCACCGGATTCGTGTTGTTCGCCCTGTGGCTGGCACTGAGCAAGTACGGCCGGATCCCGCTCGGGAAGGACGGCGAGAAGCCGGAGTTCAACACCGTCAGCTGGATCGCCATGATGTTCAGTGCGGGAATGGGCATCGGGCTCATGTACTTCGGTGTCGCCGAGCCGCTCGCACATTTCGTGAACCCGCCGCCGGGGACCGACGGGGGCGTCGGCACAGCGATGGCGACCACGATGTTCCACTGGAGCCTGCATCCGTGGTCCACCTACGCGGTGGTGGGGTTGGCGCTCGCCTACGGCACCTACCGGCGCGGTCGCAAGCAGCTCTTCAGCTCCGCGTTCGTCGCGCTGCTCGGGCGTCGCGCGGAGGGGCCGATCGGCAAGGTCATCGATATCCTGGCCATCTTCGCGACCATGTTCGGAACCGCCGCGTCCCTCGGGTTGGGCGCGCTGCAGATCGGCTCGGGCTTCGAGGTCGCGGGCTGGTTGGACGAGGCGGGCACGCTGCTGCTTGTCGCCATCGTCGCCGTGTTGACGCTGGTGTTCGTCGCGTCCGCGGTCTCGGGAGTAGCCAAGGGCATTCAGTGGTTGTCGAACATCAACATGGTGCTGGCGCTGGTGCTCGCGCTGTTCGTATTCGTGCTCGGGCCGACGGTGCTGATCCTCAATCTGATACCCACCGCCCTTGGCGCCTACGCCGCCGAGATCGCGGAGATGTCCGCCCGCACAGCGGCATCGAGCAATCCGGAGACCGCCGAGTGGCTGTCCTCGTGGACGATCTTCTACTGGGCCTGGTGGATCTCGTGGACCCCGTTCGTCGGCATGTTCCTGGCCCGCATCAGCCGCGGCCGCACCATCCGCGAGTTCGTGATCGGCGTGATCTTGGTCCCGAGTCTGGTCAGCCTGTTCTGGTTCTCGGTGTTCGGCGGCGCGGCCATCGGCGAGCAGCGCAGCGGCATCGACCTGGCGGGGCGCGGTAGCTCCGAATCCCAGCTCTTCGGCATGCTGGACAATCTGCCGCTGGCCGGCATCTCGACCGTCCTGGTGATGCTCCTGGTCTCGATCTTCTTCGTCTCCGGCGCGGACGCCGCGTCGATGGTGATGGGAACGCTCTCGCAGCGCGGCACCCTCGACCCCAGCCGCTGGGTCGTGATCTTCTGGGGTCTGGCCACCGGCGGGGTCGCGGCGTTGCTGCTGTGGACGGGCGGCGAGGACGCGCTGCACGGTCTGCAGACGATGACGATCATCGCGGCGGCGCCGTTCGTCCTGGTGATGATCGGCTTGTGTGTCTCGCTCTACCGGGACCTGTGTCACGACCCGATGATCCTGGAGGCGAAGCGGGAGCGGCGGCGGACGCCGCGCCCCCGACGCGGTCCGAGTAGGTCTGTCGGTAACGGTTCCTCGGCCTGATGGGACGGAAACCCGTGAGCAGCACGGGTTTCCGTCTCATCGGATTGCTCAGCGGCTCAAGCCGGCCCTGAGTTCATGCTTGCGGGCCTTGCCGGTCGCAGTCTTGGGCAATTCGTCGACGACGATCACTCGCTTGGGCACCTGGAAACCGGCGAGGTGCTGCTTGGCGTGGGCGATCACCTGGGCTTCGAGCTCGCCGGGTGCGACGGTGGCGTCAGTGGCGACGACCACCGCGCAGACCGCCTCGCCCCAGCGCTCGTCCGGCAGACCGACGACGGAGCACTCCTGGACCCCCGGCGCCGCCGAGACGACACGCTCGACATCCACGGACGAGACGTTCTCGCCGCCGCTCTTGATGATGTCCTTGAGTCGATCGGTGAACCAGACGACCCCGTCCTCGTCGAGATGGCCGACGTCGCCGCTGTGGAACCAGCCGTGCGCGAAGGCCGCCCGATTGGCGGCGGCGTTGTTCCAGTAGCCGCTGCTGACATGCGGTCCCCGGTAGACGATCTCGCCGGTCTCGCCCGCGGGCAGCAGCGCGCCGTCGTTGTCCATGATCTGCACCTCGACGGTCGGGACCGGCGGACCCCACGAGTTCGCCTTGGTGTGGCGGTGCTCCGGCCACTGCAGCACGGTCGCGGGGACCACCTCGGTCTGACCGGACCCGAGGATCACCGCCGCGTTCGGGAACGCCTCGTCGACCTGATCCAGGAGTGCGTCGGGCATGGGGGCCATCGCGTAGATGCACAGCTTGACCGAGGAGAGGTCCCGCGCCGCGGCGGCCTGCGTGCCCACCAGTGCGCGGTACATGATCGGCAGGAACATCACGTGGGTCGCCCGGTGCGCCTCGATGGCGTCGAGCACGGCGCCCGGGTCGAACGGTCCGGGCAGCACCACCGTGCCGCCGATCATCAGGGTCGGCAGGACCAGCGTGTTCAGGCCCGTGGTGTGGAACATCGGCAGCACGTTGACCAGGGTCGCGTGCTCGCCACCCCAGGATGCGCCCTGCATCAACGCGTTGGTCAGGCCCGCCACGAAGACCGCGGTGTGGCTGACAAGAACACCCTTGGGGCGGGACGTGGTGCCGGAGGTGTACAGGCACTGCACCACGTCGCGGTCCTCGACGAGCACCTCGAGCGGACCGGCGGCCGCACGTGACGCGAGATCCTCCCAGGATCGGGTCGCGAGCCCGCCCACCGCAGTGGCCGGTTCCACGCCGACGAGGACAACGGACTTCACCCCGGTCAGCTCGGGCAGGATCTTCTCGAGGAGCGGGGCGAAGGCGGCATCGGCGACGACGGTGGTGGTGCCGGAGTCGTTCAGGATCCACGCGATGTCCTCGGGCGCGAGCACGACGTTCACCGGCATCGCCACCAGGCCCGCCTTGGCGCAGGCGAAGTAGGTCGCGACGAACTGCCACGAATTGCCCATCAGCATCGCGACCGGTTGCTGGTGGGACAGCCCCGACTCGAGGAGCGAGCGCCCGAAGGACTCCGCTGCGGCGTCGAGTTCGCGGTAGGTGACCGAGCGGCCGCGGTCCGCGATCGCGGTGCGGGAGCCGAACATTCGGGCCGACCGGGTGAGGGCGTCGCCCAGCGAGGTGCGGGTGGCCAGATTGACCTCGAGCGCGGTCAGACCGGACAGATCGGCTTGCATACGTGGCCTCCACTGGACGTCAAGGGACGCGCCACCCGAACGGCTGGGCGCCCACGAGGTTGGTGACTGGGGTCACATTCGGCCCCTTGGGAGGCGACTGTAGGCGCGAACGGAAAAACAATCAAGCATGCTTGATTGAATTCAGCGGGGGCAACCCGAAGTCCGGGTCAGCGCCAGCTCGGCAGCCACAGCTGCTGCTGCCAGGCCTCCGGCGTGATCGGGATCGCGGTGAGAACCGGCCAGAGCCAGATGAAGTTCGCGATCACCAGGCCGAGGTAGAGGCAGACCGCGAGCAGGCCGGTGCCGCGTCGTTCCGCGGAGGCTCGGGCCCTGCCGATGATCTCGCCGAGCGCCAGCGCCAGTCCCATCACGAGGAACGGGGCAAGGGCGACGGCGTAGAAGAAGTACATCTGGCGGTCCATGGTGACGAACCACGGCAGCAGTCCGGCGCCGTAGCCGGTGAGCACGGCCGCGTAGCGCCAGTCCTTCGACACCACCGTGCGCCACAGCGCCCACGCGAGCATCGGCAGCGCCAGCCACCAGATAGCCGGGGTGCCGATCAGCATGACCGCCTTGACGCAGCTCGATGCGCCGCACCCGGAGATCTGCTCGCCGTCGGCGAAGTAGTACAGCATCGGGCGCAGCCCCATCGGCCACGACCACGGCTTCGACTCCCACGGGTGATGGTTGCCCGCGGAATTGGTGAGCCCGGAGTGGAATTCGAGCACGTTTCCGCTGTAGTACCAGAGCGAGCGCAGCGCGTCCGGGACGAACGCGAAGTTCCCGCCGAGGCCCACCTTGGTGCCGACGGCGTTCCGGTCGACGCCGGTCTCCGAGGCGAACCACGACCAGTAGCTCGCCAGGTACACCAGCAGCGGGATCACGACCAGCGCGTAGAGCGCCGGCCCCACGTCACGCAGCCCGGCGCCGATCCACGGTCTGCGGACGCCGTAGGCGCGCCGGGCGGCAACGTCGAACGCGACGCTCAGGAGACCGAAGAAGACGATGAAGTACACGCCCGACCACTTGGTGCCGCACGCCAGCCCGAGCAGCACGCCCGCGCCGAATCGCCACCAGCGCACGCCGAGTCGTGGCCCGTACGGGGAGTCGTGGATGCGGCCCTCGACCCACACCAGGGCCATTCGTTCGCGCACCTGGTCCCGGTCGACCACGAGACAGCCGAACGCCGCGACCACGAACACGGCCATGAAGATGTCCAGCATCCCGATCCGCGAGGACACGAACGTGACGCCGTCGGCGATGATCAGCAGCCCGGCGATCGCCCCGACGAGGGTGGAGCGGGCCATTCGGCGGACGATCCGCACCACGAGCAGCACCAGGATGGTGCCCGCGACCGCGGACGCGAACCGCCAGCCCCAGCCGTTGTAGCCGAAGATCGCCTCGCCGACGGCGATCAACTGCTTGCCGATCGGCGGGTGCACCACGAGGCCATAGCCGGGGTTGTCCTCGAGCCAGCCGCCGGTGAGCACCTGCCAGCCCTGGGGCGCATAGTGCTTCTCGTCGAACACCGGGGTGCCCGCGTCGGTGGGGTAGCCGAGCATGACGAAGCGGGTGATCGCCGCCAGCGTGGTGAGGAAGATGGTGACCGCCCAGCCGCGCATCCGGTCGGTGGGGCCGGGATCGAGGGCAGGCGCCGTCGGCGCCGGGCTGACGATCAAGGTGTCGACTGCGGGCGTCGCGCGCTCGTCGGTCAACTGGGTCACGTGCTCGATCGTAGGCTGTGGGACATGAACGGTCGTCTTGTCCTAGCCGCGACACCGATGGGTGAGGTCCGTGACGCCTCCGAACGCCTCAAGGAGGCCCTCGCCACCGCGGACGTCGTCGCGGCGGAGGACACCCGCCGCACCAAGCATCTGGCGTCCGCGCTCGGGGTGGTGATCACCGGCAAGGTGGTCAGTTTCTACGACCAGGTGGAGACGACCCGGCTGCCGGCGTTGGTCGCCGATGTCTCCGAGGGCAAGACGGTGTTGCTGGTGACCGACGCGGGGATGCCGTCGGTCAGCGACCCCGGCTACCGGTTGGTGGCGGCGTGTGTCGAGAAGGACCTGCCGGTGACCTGCCTGCCGGGCCCGTCGGCCGTGACGACCGCGCTGGCGCTGTCCGGACTGCCGGTCGAGCGCTTCTGCTTCGACGGGTTCCCGCCGCGCAAGCAGGGTCAGCGCCGAACCTGGTTGGAGTCGCTTCGCACCGAGCAGCGGGCGTGCGTGTTCTTCGAGGCGCCGCACCGGCTGGCCGCGTGCCTCGCCGACGCGGTCGAGGTGCTCGGCGGGGACCGCCGCGCTGCGGTGTGCCGGGAGCTGACCAAGACCTACGAAGAGGTGCGCCGCGGCACCCTGGCCGAGCTGGCGGAGTGGGCGATCGAGGGGGCACGCGGGGAGATCACCGTCGTGCTGGAGGCCGCGCGACTGGTCGCCGCGGAGCCCGAGGATCTGGTCGGGGAGGTGGAGCGGCTCGTGGAGTCCGGGGCGCGGCTCAAGGACGCATGCGCGATGGTCGCGACCGCCGGGGTGTCCAAGCGTGAAGTCTACGAGGCGGTGCTGGCGGCCCGTCAGGACTGAGTGGGTCCGGCATCGCCGAAGCGTCAGTTCGGCGGTGCGCCCATCAACATGATGAGGCCGACCGCGGCGGCGAGGATGAGTGCTGCGGCGAGAGTCGGTGGAACCGTGGACGCGATCTTGGCGGCGATTCTGCTCATGGTCACTCCGTCGTGTGTGGTCGGCCACGTGCACACCGGCGGGAACAACCCCCCCTCGGGCTGAACAGTTCCCGCCGGTGTGGCGCGGTGATGCAGGGCCCCCCGTGCGTCGAGATCAACTCTTGTCGGTGGCTGGGACCCAACCAAACCCCGCGTCCCGGTATCCGGGTATCGTCCCAGTTCGCAGTGGGTGAGGAACTTTTCCGCAGCGGAATTTCCATGGCAGGAACTGGGGTGATCGACGATGTCCGGTGGCGATTCGGCTGATGCGGTGGACAGTGCCTCAGGGAGGGACCGGGATGCACAGGCGCGGAGCCCGCGGAGTGACCCGGATGCACAGGCGCGGAGCCCGCGGAGTGACCCGGACGCACAAGCGCGCCTGCACTTCGCAGATCAGTTACGCCTGCTGTTCGCGACGGCGGGCGGGCCCGCTCTGAAGAAGGTCGTCTCCGAGGCGTCTGCGGTCGGCCGAACCATCGGCACGGACCGGCAGATCTCGGTCCAGCGACTGAGCGACTGGCGTTCGGGCAAGCGGGTCCCCGCGACGTTCGACTCCGTCCGCCCGGTTCTGGTGGTCCTCATCCGAGCGGCCCAGGCGCTACACGGCACCCAGCCGCCGGTGGCCGGCCTGTACTCGATGAAGCAATGGCTGGCGTGGTGGACGAGTGCCCGCGACGCGAACGCCACGCGCGGCCGTGGCGAGCCGGCCGATCAGGTGGTGGCCGTCCCGGTGACCGGCGTTCGTCCGTATCGGGGGCTCGAGCCGTACCGGGCCGAGGACGCGCGGCTGTTCTTCGGGCGCGGCGCCAGCCTGCCCGGTCTGGTCGAGACGGTCACCTCCGCGCAGGGGCACGGACTGGTGATCGTGACCGGTGCCTCGGGAGTGGGGAAGTCCTCGTTGGTCCAGGCCGGTCTCGTCGCGGAACTGGCGGGCCCGGGATCCGACGCCGGTGGCAGGCCGGTCGTGCTCACGCCGGGACCGCGTCCGTTGCAGTCGCTGGGCGAGGCGCTCCCGGAGCTGCGGGAGGCGGCCTCGGATCCTCGGCCGGAGATCGTGCGCCGCGCGGTCCGCGCGGTCGCCGCCCGGCTGGAGCCGAACCCGCTGTTGATCGTCGTGGACCAGATCGAGGAGCTGTTCACCCAATGTGACGATCCCGAGGAGCGCGACCGCTTCCTCACCCTCCTCGATCTCGCGGCCACGACGGTCGGTGCCGAGGAGACGCCCGATGCCGCGCCCGTCGTCGTCGCGACGATGCGCTCGGACTTCTACGAGCACGCGCTGTCCCAGCCGGTGCTCGCCCGCGCGTTCGAACGTCACAGCAAGGTCCTCGCGCCGCTGACGCGGGAGGACATGGTGGAGGTGATCACCCAGCCCGCCCGGATGATCGGTCTCAAACTCGAGGCGGGGCTGGTCGACCTCATCCTGCACGATCTCGGGGTGCTCACCTCGGACGAAGGCGCGGGCACCGTCCTGCCGCTGCTCTCACATCTGCTCGACACGATGTGGGAGCGCAGACGCGGAGGAGTGCTCACCGTGGCGAGCTACCGCGCCACCGGCGGCGTGCGTGGGTCGGTCGCAGCGACGGCCGAGCGCACCTGGGCGGCGTTGGACGAGCGGGGCCAGGTGCTGGCCCGAGCGATGCTGGTGCACCTGGTGTACGTCACGGACACCGGCACCGACGTGAAGATCCGTCGTTCGCTGCCGCAGTTGCTGGCCTTCGCAGGCGAGGACACGGCCACCGGCAGGCAGGTGGTGGACCAGTTCATCGCGGCCCGGGTCCTGGTCGCGGACACCGAGAGCGTGGAGCTCATCCACGACGCGGTGATCGATGCCTGGCCGCGGCTGAAACAGTGGATCCAGGAGGATCGCCGATATACCGCGCTGCGCCAGCAGATCGAGGCGGACGCCGCGAACTGGGAACAGGCGGACCACAACAGCAGCCTGCTCTATCAGCGCGGCCGCCTCGACATGGTCGCCGAGCACGATGCGTCGAGGGTCGCCGTCGAGGGGCTGGGCGCGACGAAGGTGGCCGCCTCCCTGACCCCGACGGCCTCGGAGTTCCTCGCCACCTCGACCGGGCACGTGCGCCGGGACACCTGGATTCAGCGGGCCGTGATGGCGGCGCTGGTGGTGTCCACGGTGATCGCGTTGGTCGCGGTGTCGATGGCATGGACGGCGAAGCAGCGCGCCGAATCGGAACGCTCGGCCGCTCAGTTCCGCCAGCTGATCGCGCTGACGGATTCGCTGCGGGACTCCGACCCGACGACCTCCGCGCGGCTGGCCATCGAGGCCTGGCAGATGAAGCCGGGCAACGATGCCGCGTACTCACGCCTGATCGCGACCGAATCGACCCCGGTGGGCCGCGTCCTGACCGGCCATCAGGGCCCGGTCTACGGGGTGGCGGTCTCGCGCGACGGCTCGACGATCGCCTCGGCCAGCGACGACCGCACAGTTCGACTGTGGGACCTCACCGACCGCACCGACCCACGACCGATCGGCGCCCCTCTCGGCGGGGCCGAGAAGTACATGGCGTCGGTGTCCTTCAGCCCGGACGGCAGGATCCTGGCCGCGGGCAGCGGCGATGGCCTCGTGTTCATCTGGGACATCACCGACAGGTCCGCGCCGCGTCCGCTGCTCGAGGGGACCAAGGTGGGGACCCGGGCGGTCCACAACCTCCGGTTCAGCCCGGACGGCCGGATCCTGGCCGTGCCGAACGACGACGGCACCGTGACGATGTTCGACACCTCGGATCCGTTCTCCGGTCACTTCGGGTCAACGGTGCTGCCCGCCCATCAGGGCGCGGTCCGGACGGTGTCGTTCCGCGGGGACTCGGCGGTGCTGGCGACCGCGAGCGATGACCGGAGCATCCGGCTGTGGGACATCGCCGGGGTGGGCGCGGGCGTCGCGCCGGTCCCGCTGCCGTCGGTGCTGACCGGTTTCGGCGACGTGGTGCACTCGGTGGCGTTCGCGCCCGACGGGCGGACCCTCGCCGCCAGCAGCGATGACGGGTTCCTCCGGGTGTTCGACACCACCGACGTGCGGGCGGTCGGCGAGATCGGGGCCCCGATCCAGGCCCACACCGGTGGGGTGTGGACGATCGCCTTCGCGCCGGACGGCGCGACGCTTGCGAGCGCATCGTGGGACGGCACGGTGAAGACCTGGTCCCTCGACCCCGCCTCGCGGACCCTGCGCGAGCTGCGTCCGGCGTTGACCGGCAACGGCGGGGGAGTCCCCGCACTCGCCCTGGTGCCCGACGGTTCCGCCATCGTGACCGGGGGACAGGACTCGACGGTGCGGGTGTGGACCCTGCCGACGACCGCGATTCACGTCTCGGGGTCGGGGCTCACCCAGCCCGCGCCGAGCCGCGACGGATCGTTGGTGGTGACCGGTGGATACGACTCGGTGATCCGGTTGTGGCGGGTCGACGGTGACCGACGGTTGTCCCTGGCGAGTGCGCTCGCCCTGCCGCGCCCGCTCGGCGGAGCCCATGTGGTGGCGCTGGCTCCCGACGGCGGGACGATGGCGACCGCACCGACCTCCGGCGGTCAGGTGCAGCTCTGGGACGTGCACGACCCGGCCCACCCGCGTGCTCTCGGTGGACCGATCCTGACGCAGACGAGATTCACCTGGGAGTTGGCCTTCAGTCCGGACGGGTCGACCCTCGCCATCGGTGCGGATGACGTCAGCGTCCGGCTGTGGAACCTGGCGGATCCGGAAAGGCCGGTGCCGTGGGGTGAACCGCTCGCCGGTCCGACCAATCTCGTTCGCACGGTGGCCTTCAGCCCGGACGGGCGCAACCTGGTGGCGGCAGACGCGGACGGCGGGATGCACGCCTGGGACGTGCGGGACGCGGCGAGCCCGCGCGAGGTCGCGGTTCCGGACGGCGGTCAGGCGGACGGGATCAACTCGATCTCGTTCAGCCCGGACGGGACGATGCTGGCGACCGGGGGCGACGAGCAGTCGATCGTGCTGTGGGACCGGGCAGCCGACGGTTCTCTCGCCATGAGGGGTTCGCCGCTGCGCGGACACACCGGCACCGTGTACTCGGTGTCGTTCGACCCCGACGGCCGCCACGTGATCAGCGGCAGCGACGACGGCACGGTGCGGCTGTGGGACGTCGCCGACGCGGGGTCGATGCGCAATGTCGGCGGGCCGCTCACCACCGCCGGTACCGGTCGATGGCAGGTGGCCTTCCTGCCCGGCAGTCACGCCGCCCTCTCCGGGGACGGTGAGGGCGTGCTGCGGATCTGGGAGCTGGACGCGCCGTCGATCATCCGCCGAATCTGCTCGTCGACGGCGCCGCTGTCGGCGGACCGCGCGGCGGACTTCGAGCTGTCCGGTTCGGGCGAGCAGGCCTGCGCGCAGGCGTGAGGACGACTATCCGAGCGACATGATGCTCGAGGCCTTGTCGAGGCATTCCTGCCATTCGGCATCCGGGTCGGAGTCGATGGTGATGCCGCCGCCGACGCCGAGCACCGTGTTCCCGTCCGGGTCGAATTCGACGGTGCGGATCGCCACGTTCAGTTCGGTGCCTGCGAGCGGGGACGCGAACCCGACTGCGCCGCAGTACACCCCGCGATGGTTCGGCTCCCATTGGGAGAGGAGTTGGCGGGCGCGGTGTTTCGGGCAGCCGGTGACCGAGGCGGGTGGGAAGGAGGCCTCCAATAGGGCCGCGGTGGTGGTGCCGGGCGCGGCGGTCGCGGCGACGGTGGAGACCAGATGCCAGACCCCAGGGGCGGGGTAGACACCGAGCAGATCGGTGACCGTGACCGATCCGGGCACCGCGACCCGGCCGAGGTCGTTGCGCACCAGGTCGACGATCATCACGTTCTCCGCGACGTCCTTGATGGAGGCACGCAGGCGGTCCGGATCGTCGGCGATCGGCAGCGTGCCCTTGATCGGGCTCGAGCGGAGCGAGTCCCCGTGGCGGGAGAGGAACAGTTCGGGGGAGAGCGATGCCACCGCACCCCACTCGCCCTGCACGAAGGCGGCGCGGGCGGGACGGGTCGCGGCCACGGCGTCGGCGAAGAAATGCAGCGGATCGCCGTCCGCGCGGCCGCGGAACTGGGTGCACACGCAGGCCTGGTACACCTCACCCTGCCGGATGGCCTCGAGGCACTGCAGCACACCGTTACGGTGCGCCTCCCGGTCGGGGGCGGTCCACTCGATCCACCAGGGCTGCGCCGGGGCGGCGGCCGCGGTGACCGCGTCCGACCACGCCGCCGGGCAGGGGTCGTCGGTCAGGCTTTCGTACCACCAGCAGCCGTCGGCGTCCTGCCGCAACACCGAGTCCGTCCAGCCGCCGGCCGCGGCGGGGAGCGCGGCGGTGGCCCCGCTTGCCGGGGTGTCCGGGTAGGCGAGATAGCCGATCCAGCCGCCGCCGATCACCGGGCCGCCGTCCGCGCGCGGTCCCGTGTCGCCGCCGGTTTCCCGGTCCGAGAGGTCGAAGGTGCTCGCCTGGCCGGCGGGGAGGGTGTGCACGGTCGGGGCCAGTACCGCCCGGGATCCGAACCAGTCACCGATCAGCGCCGCGGGAGCGGGTGCGCCGCGGTCGACGGCCAGGCTCGCGAGAGCGCGCAACACGTCGGTCGGGTCGCCGCCGTCACCAATCCGCTCGATCCGCACCCGACAAGCGTGACACGGCCCCACCCGCACACCCGAATCGTGCGGGTCGACAGACCTTCGTCGCGGTCGAAATGGTGCGGGAGGGGCGAACCTCAGCCGGCGGTCGAGGGTCTCCTCAGGCTGAGACGCCGCCGTCGATCACCAGATCGGCGCCGACCACGGAGCCGGCCTCGGTCGACGCGAGGTACAGGGCTGCGGCCGCGACCTCGCCGGTGGCGGTCATCCGTCCGAGTGGAGACTGCTGCCGGATGCGAACTTCGCGCTCAGCCTCCGTCTCGCCCGGTCGTAGCGACATCGTCGTATCGGAGGCGCCCGGGCTGACCGCGTTGATCCGGATGCCGTCCCCGATGTGGTCGAGTGCGGCGGCCCGGGTGAGGGCGGAGACGGCGGCCTTGGACACGATGTACCCGGCGACACCCGGGATTCGGTGGTGTGCACCGAGATTGGAGGCGATGTTGACGATCGCGCCGCCTCCGCTCGTGCGCATGTGCCTGATCTCGGCCTGCATGGCGAGCAGGACACCGGTGACGTTGACGTCGAGAAGATTCCGAAAGTCTTCCTCGGGCAGGTCGGCGACAGGCTGTCCGCCGCGGAAGATACCCGCGTTGTTGACGGCGACGTCGAGGCCGCCGAAGCGGTCGACGCTGCCCCGCACCAGGGCGTCCATCGAATCGGATCGGGTGACGTCGGCAGTGATTGCGGCGGCGGTGCCGCCCTGCTCACAGATCAACGCGACGGTGTCCGCGAGGGGTGCGGCGGTGCGGCCCGCGGCGACCACGGCCGCGCCCTCCCCTGCGAAGGCGAGGGCGATGGCGCGGCCGAGGCCGGAACCGGCTCCGGTCACGAGGACGGTCTTACCGGCGAAACGTGCGGTCATGGTTGGAGCTCCTCTGGGTTGACAGCTGGTTGACTACTGGGTGGTCGGGCAGTGGGCGCGGAGGTGCGGGAGGGCGGCCAGGGTGAACGCCGTTGCGGTGGCGGCAAGCGACGAGGCGTCACTGCCGAGGGTGAGCAGGAGCGCGAACACGACGGCGCGTGGCGCCCGCAGGCGGGAGCAGCAGGCCGGGAACCAGGCCGAACCAGGACAGCAGCCCCGCAGACCGGCGAAGGTCAGCAAGTATCCGGCGCTGAGCAAGATCAGGTCGGCCAGGACGGTGCCTAGGAGGGGGAAGGCGGGCGCGGTGGCCTTTGCCCGCGCCTGGGCCGGTGCCAATTTGCGGCTTCGTAGCTGTCATGATTCCCGGTATTTTTGAACTGATCGTTCCATTATGTGGACATGCGAAGGGGCAGGCTTCTGCTCGGATGATCGGTCAGTCCAGCAGGGTCAGTGCCTGCTCG
>Ga0105243_10003036_pt1 | contig 13844 bp, 16 predicted proteins | sample KBSM34metaG_FD_81525 | JGI IMG/M metagenome (GOLD analysis project Ga0105243, IMG submission 81525) | Miscanthus rhizosphere microbial communities from Kellogg Biological Station, Michigan, USA - KBS M3-4 metaG | ecosystem: Host-associated > Plants > Roots > Rhizosphere > Soil | place...
GGCGCAATCGCGCCTCACGTCGTAAATCGTACACCTGCAAATGCAGTTGTGCTTGTTCGTGCGTTGGTTTAGTTCCCATAACTTTCCTTTCTATTCATAGTTCCGGGTCAATTTATTACGTCAAACTCCGCATACCGGGGAAAGATCGCCAGTTCAACATTATGTCGAACGGCGCATGCCGGAATCGACACCACTTCGGGAAAATTTTGATTGGCTTTGAAACTACACCTATTTTGTGACAAAAGAGTGACACGCGACGGTGTGGACCACACGGATCTGTATGCATCAACGTAAATTCATGACAAGATTTGCGAGTAGAAAGCTATAGCAAGGAAACTGCAATGGCATCACTATGGAAGCTCGGTGGCCTCGGTTGGCGTGAGCTGGCGAAACGTGTTTGGTCGGAAGTTCAGAAGGACAACGTGTTTGGCCGCGCCGCCGAGTTGTCGTACTACTTCCTGCTCGCGCTTTTCCCGTTTCTGATCTTTCTGACGTCGATTATCGGTATTGTGCTCGGTTCGGGCACGGGCACGCGTCACGCACTCTTTGACTATCTCTCTCGCATCATGCCGCCGTCGGCGTTTCAACTCATCGACAACACGATGTATGAAGTGTCTGAGTCGAGTGGCGGCGGAAAAATATCGTTTGGAATCCTCGCAGCGTTGTGGGCCGCGTCAAATGGACTCGGAGCGATTACAGAGTCGCTTAATACTGCGTACGATCTAAAAGAGTCGCGCCCGTGGTGGAAGCAGCGGTTGACTGCGATTGGATTGACGGTCGCGCTTTCGATTTTGATTATTGGCGCGCTGATTCTCGTCGTTGCCGGTGGACACATCGCGGAGTGGCTTGCTGCGCATTACGGTTTTGGTCCGTTCTTTCCAACCGGATGGAAGATTATTCAGTGGCCGGTGGTACTTGCTTGTATGACCTTCGCGTTCGCATTGATTTATTACCTGGCGCCCGACTTCCGCGAACAGGCATGGCAGTGGTTAACGCCTGGAGCGGTGATCGGTGTTGTACTTTGGTTGCTCGTGTCGCTCGCCTTTCGCGTCTACCTTCATTACTTCAACTCGTATAGCGCAACGTATGGTTCGCTCGGTGCGGTGATCGTATTGATGCTTTGGTTGTATTTCACCGGGGCGGCCGTCTTGATTGGCGGGGAAGTGAACTCCGAGATCGAGAACGCGGCCGCAAAACAGGGCGACCCGGAGGCAAAGGAAAAAGGCGAGAAAGCGCCCGACGAGAAAAATGGCACCGTGCAGGCCGCGTAAATTGTTCTGCTTTCTCGATGTCTCTGTGGTAGATTATTGACCACGCAATTCGTCCGGAGGTTTGGACATGAACAAGCTCTTCATTCGTCTGTTTGTTGCCTTCGTTGCTTTCAGCTTTGGTCTGGTCCTCACTAATCTGATTAAACCAAGGCGCACACTTGAACTAACGTTTCAACTCCAGAATGTTGTTGCCGTATATGATTATTCTGGAACTGGAGACGACGCACAGATTCGCCAGATCTATCGCGAGTATGGTCCCGCGCAGACGCGGCACGACCGTGAGTTTTTTGAGCGCATTGAGACCGAAGACTTCACCTTGACGGTGGGCGGCATGAAGATGTCGCGAGAGGAAGACATCAAGTTGATGGAAAGCCAGCCTACTGACAAGACTTATATGAGCCGGGTGGACCATGTGAAAATGTTTGACCGGCTGGCAGTGGCGCAGGGCTACCTCGAGGTTCGCGATGGGAACGGTGTCGTCAGGCTCTGGCCGTTTGCGGACGTGTGGGTCAAGCAAAACGGCGCCTGGCGGATTCAGAGCACAATCGCACAGTGATCGATCTGCTATGCGAAAGTTTATCTCGATAGTTATGGCGCTGGTCTTCGGCGTCGGAGTCGGCCTCAGTTCTTCTGAGCTTTGGCTTCGCGCTAGCGTCTTGCCTTACTGCAAGGTTGCGAAAGATGCAGATGCGTATCACATGAGATCTATACGCGTGAAGGCGAAGGTCCATTTCGAACGTGAGGGCATGTATATCTTTGAGGACTGCGATCCTAACGAAGCCCTGGCCGCTTCGGTCGAGTTTGAAGATGGGCCCATTCTCGGTCCCGTCTATGAAAACGACTCTAACAGGCCAGTGCAAACCAAGACTGCCGAGGCCATCGTCGAAGGAGAATTCGATGCTAAGGCCTCACCCGGTTGTTTTGGACCTAAATTTCATATCACCGCAAGTAAGGTTGAGTTGATCTCGCCCCGAGCGTTTAGGCTTATGAATTAGTCCTCACCCGGTCCAGCACGCGCATAAACTGAGTAACTCGACCAGGATCGATCGTGTTGGACCATAGCCCATCAACTTTGAATGACGATCCGACAATAAAACCGTCAGCTTCCTGGTAAAACTGTTCGATATTCCCTTCGCTAATACCCGAGCCGAGAAACACCGGTAAGTGGCAATGACTCTTTGCCTCCTGCACGTCAGTGACTTTCGGCGCTTGACCGGTTGCGCTGCCAGTGACGATCACGCAATCAGCGCCCATGAACGCCACGGTCTCAGCCGTTTCGCCCAAACTAACATCCGCTGTGATCGCGTGTGCTGAGTGTTTCTTCTTCACGTCGGTCCAAACTTGGACACGTTCAGCGCCGATCATCTTGCGATATCGGAGTAGCTTTGCCGCAGAGGCTTCGATTATTCCCTCATCCGCGACGTGTGCATACGCGAAACCCTCAGCGCGTATAAAGTCCAGGCCCGCCACGTGTGCCACCGCCATCGCCTCGATATTCGCCCCCGCGAGTATCTGAATTCCAACCGGCAACTGACACTGATTTTTAACCTCGATTCCAATCGCCGTCATTGCCGCCACTATCTCCGGTCCAACCTCGCCTTTCAGATACGGCACGTCATGCATGTTCTCGATATAAATCCCATCGACACCACACTCTCTATATACCTTAGCCTCCTCCCGTGCCGACCTCACCAACTCATTAACACTCTGCGACCCGCGCGGCGTCCCCGGCAACGCACCAACGTGAACCACCCCGACGACTGGTTTCGGACGTGAAAACAGGGAGGTCATTATTTGATAATCGATGATCTAATCTTGCTGTTGGATTTGGTCCATGCGAATCTCGACAAAACCACCAGCTTCGATGTTATTGAGTGCTGACTGAATCACGGATGCAAGTCTTACAACGATCGGAACCTTGTTGGTTGGTAGTTGTACGATGGCCAGTTGTCTATTCGCAAGATGCTGTTGGTATTTCAGATTCTGATCACTCGTGATGAGAACATCAAAATGTTCTTCAGCCAATTGAAGCAATGTGCCGTTCGTGATTCCAGCCCAACCTTGGTCCTGCACCGTCGTTATTTCAAACCCGGTGAGGAGACGCTTGAGCACGTGAGGTGTGCATTCGTCCAACAGGATCTTCATTTCAACTTAAGCACTCGATGTAGCGTGGCTCGCGAAAACTTAAGAACTTCTAAAACTTGCTCACGGGAGACGGTGGGAAAGTTTTCTAAAAACTCGTCAATTGAAACGCCCGCCTCCAAATTACTGAGCAAAGCATCGACAGGCACACGTGTTCCGCGAAAAACCGGCGTGCCCCCGAGAATCTCAGGATCCACTGTGATAGGCAGTGAAGTGATTTCGTGTGCTTCGATTACTAAGGACATTTCGAGCTTATTCTAGTTCGACCCTAATTGACAGACAAGCTGTTGCTAGCCATCGATGCTTTTAATGATTTGCGCTTTGTAGCACAATGGGTTCGCTTTACATCACATTTAGAAAGGATTCCTCACGTGTCAGAAATAAAACTTAACCTGCTCGATTTTCACAATTCAGCAATTGCAACAGTTCATGGTTCCGTCGGTGATGCTTTGGTGGCAGCACTATCTGCTGAACCAAAAACCATCGCGGAGCTTGAAACCGCGCTTAATAGGTTTCAGAAATGCGAGAGCATTCCTGCAAGCTCACTCAAACGACGCGAAGGACGTGAGATTGATGATCGACCTTACGATGCTGGAATCTTGGTGATCGATTTGGCCGCACGAATCGTCGCCTGTGAGTCGACTTACTCGTTGCCAGGACCGAGTGGACTAGTTGCATATCACGACGGAGAGCAGTGTACAGGCACTCCTCTTTCCTATCAGCTAGCGGATGATTGGGTTTTTTTGGATTCGATCGAAGAATATTAGGTCACTGCACTTCGTGATCCGTGTCTTCTTTCAGAAGACACGGATCATACTCGGCGATCCTTAGCTTGACGGTGGTTTAAGGCCCATCATGCGCATGTAGGTGATGATGTTGCCGTAGTGGAGACTGGTGTGGCCGACGTTGTTGAATAAGGGACGTAGCTGGCCGTTGCTGGAACTGTAGGCGGTGTTGCATTTGCCGACGGCTTCTTTCAGTTTCGGAAGCAGCGTGTCTTTGTCGGTGCCGCCCTTTTCTACGGCGTCAGACCACTCGACTTTGTTTCCTACACCACGAGCGCAGAAAAAGTTGTAAGAGTCAGTTATGTGTGCGATCAACTGGCCGAAGGTACGCACCGTGTCGACTGGCTTGTAGCTGTACTTTTCTGCGGGAACCATATCGGCTGCCTTCGTTACCCACTCGTTAACTTCATTGAAGCCGTTGCGCATTTCGGTCGCAGGGTCAGGCGTCTTCTCCGGCGTTGTCTGGGCGAAGCTCGACGCTACCGGCACTAGTAAGCAACAGAGGATCAAGAGAATTCTCAGTTTCATAGGGTCTCCTTTTTGGCGGCGCATCCTAAACCGCAAGGTGCCGGAAAGCAATGGCTAATACGTGAACGGTATTAAATCTGAGACGAACGGGGCCGCCAATGAGACGGATGGGCTTCGAATTTACACCGATCAGAAAAGTCCCAAAGCAAATGTCCGATAAACTTCAGTTTGTCGCGCAAATCCGACAAGCTAAAGCATGTCGGACACCATATGCTGTTGACAGTAAATACTGTCAGGAGTATAGTGCGAGGCCATGGCGCATCCGGTGCTGAGGGAGAAGGGGAGAAAGTACGTCGGCTTATTGGAGTTTGCGCGTGTTGGCGAACAGATACTCGCGGAGATGGGTCTCGAACAGGCGCGCGGAACAGTCACCAGCGTTCCTGATGAGCGAACCATTCGCTACTACCTGGCCGAAGGATTGATTCAAACGCCGGGAGAGAGACAGGGAACCGCTTCGTTGTTTGGTTATCTGAACCTGTTACAGCTTCTGACTGTTAAGAAGTTGCAGGCCGAGCACTTGCCGATTCGCAAGATTCGCGAGTTAGTCGCGGGGAAAAGTGAACAGGAACTCGAAATGCTTCTCGGTGTAGGCGGTGTCGCGGCGAAGAAGAGTCGAGAAACTGACGCGAAGCGTTATCTCGAATCGCTGTTAGCACCTGAATCAGCAGCGTTCCCGATGGAAACTGCCGCAGCGCCTCCCCCACCGCAAATGCTTGATCAGTCGGCCTCGTGGCAAAGGGTCGAAATCGAACCAGGGTTGGAACTGCATATTCGCTCGGATTATTCGCCGCCGGCGACGAGCGGAAAAACCAAGAGCTTACTGGAAAAGGCCATCCACCGTTTACGCAGATTACGCGGATAAGGAGATATCGATATGGAATACCTGAAGGTAGAGTTTTTCACGAGAAATGCGAAGCTCGAAGCAGGACGCGAGCAGACTGTGGATGTGCTGATTCGCATTACGCCGCCGGCGCTGAGCACCAGCCGGCCCAATTGGAAGGGACGTCCCGATCTTAATCTCAGCCTGGTCCTCGATCGATCGGGATCGATGGAAGGCGAGAAGATGATTCGCGCTCGCGAAGCGGCGATGTTTTGCGTCGATCAGATGCTCGCGACCGATCGTCTCAGCGTCGTGACGTTTGACGATCGTGTCGAAGTGCTGTTTCCGAGTGAGCCGGTCACGAACAAACAGGCGATGAAGGATTTGATTTCGCGTGTGACGGCTCGTAGTTCGACAGCACTGCACGAAGCCTGGGTACGCGGCGGTTTGGGGGTGAGCGAGCACATGCTCGATCAGGGTATCAATCGCGTAGTGCTCATCACTGATGGACTCGCGAATGTCGGCGTCACAAACACCGACGAGATCGTCACGCAGGCAATGGGTCTATTTCAGCGAGGCGTCAGCACGTCGACGATCGGCATCGGCGCCGACTTCAACGAAGATCTTTTGATGCCGATGGCGCAGTCAGGCGGCGGCAATGCCTGGCACGTCGTCGAGCCTGATGACATGCAACACATCTTCCAGATCGAACTCGAAGGGCTGATTGCACAGTTCGCACATACAGTTTCGCTTTCATTGATTCCTGCAGATGGTGTTCGCGTCGTCGACGTTCTCAATGATTTCGAATACACGGAAACTGGACGCTATCGCTTGCCCAACCTGCAAGCGGGTTCACCTTTGGACATCGTTGTTCAGTTAAGAGCCGGCGCACAGGAAGTCGGTACACAGATGCGCTTACTCGATCTGCGTCTCGGATTCACACCGCAGGACGCGAAGAATGCGGAAGTGTTGAAGCAGGCACACACGGTTGAGTTTGCCACGCAAACTGAAGTTGAGCGCAGTCCAGTGAATGATGACGTGATGAAGACTGTGCAGTTCCTGATGAATGCGCGGGCGCGAAACGAGGCGATGAAGCGCATGGATCTCGGTGATTACGCGGGAGCACAGGTTGTACTTGGCAGTGCTTTGGGCGCGACCGAGGCATTGCTGTGTGCCGGAGCGCCGGAAGTCATGCAGGAGACTGCGGCACTCGCGGAACTTCGCTCATCTCTTACAGATCGACTCAAGGACAGAATGAGTCGCAAAAAGCTCGCGTATGCGGCATACAGTCGACGCACTGGCAAGTAAAGCGGTTCAGAGCAATTTATGATAGGCGGAGATTATCTCGACACATAAACGCTCGGCACGATCGCTATCCGGTTCCGGAGGCAGAGATGAGCGCACGTAAGCTTCCTGCGCGAGTTGAAACAAGCGTTCCGATTCTGCCTTCACTTTTTCCAGCGACCACGCCCCGCGTTTGATGTCGAGCAATTCGGGACCATCAACGCGTTCGACGTGTAATGTGCCTTCGGTCAGGAACTCAATACCCATGCGCAACAGGCGGATCAGGTGGGCGGCGTTTTTCGCGTCATAACCAACACGACGCACTAACTCACGGCGCTTCTGGCCCATGTAGCCGCCACTGTAATAACGTCGCCGCTCGCCTCGATACCTCTTCACGACTTCCATCATCTCGGTAGTTGCGCCGACAAATGGCTGCCCGTCCAAAGTACGCAGCGAGTGTCCGTCGTCGCACGACTCAGCATTGATGCCAAACGCTGCGAGCTCGTCCTCGAGTTGTTGCATGAGGCCTTGTGCTTCCTGGTTGAAAGAGATCATCTTCTTAAACTGCGCGTGCGCGTAGCCGGAGAACGAGTGATACGCCTTCTTCGTGACGAAGAGGTCGCGGTTTTCACGCAGGCGCGCCCCCAACTCATTCTCGTAAATGATTCCGTTAGGCTTCAGCCACAACAAACTCAGCACGTTTGGATTGCAGTTGAGCAGCAGACCGATGAACTTTCGCAGCTCGTAGAAGACGCAGTCCCATTCACCTTCCCACTTCTCATAGACATCGGTGCGACCAAAACCGAGATAGTGTTCGAGTGGTCCGATGTAGACACCCATCACGTCTTTGTCGTCGATCGAGTCCGGATCAGACTTCGGAACGTACATTCCGTGAGCTACGCTGCCGCGCCAGCACAGTGAGATCAGACCCTCTGGCAGAAGTTGATCGACTTGTTGCGGTGACAGACCTTTGAGTTCAACTCGTTGCATCGTGGGTAAATATACCAAAACCAAGCTTGGACACGGTCAGAACCACCTCGCGGTAGCGGGTGGGTGCGTAGCCTGACGATCGACAAATCACTTTGGCTGCGCACCCACCCGCTACCGCGAGGTGGTTCTGACCGTGTCCAAGCTTGGCTTTAGTTGCTGCTGGGATTCTCGCCGCGATAGAAGAAGTACTCCGCGGTGTATGGTGATTCCTTGATCTGGCCGTCGAATTCGCCCGGCGTTGACGGGACCAAACCGCCGACCGTGTTCACGCGCTGAATGAAGGTGACTTTGCTGAAGATGCCTGAGCCTTCAGTGCGAATCTGCTTGAGCAAGATCCACGCGATGGCAGTTGGATCCGGAGTGCAGCCCGTGCCGGTAACGCGACGCGCTTCGACGATGCTGCCACTCTTGCTTTCCCATTTTGGACCAGCGTAGTGCGTACCGATCTCACCGTGGTAGCCTTCCTCGGCGAACAAACCAGCCTGCGGAGCAACGAAGTCCCATGTTTGTGTGACCACGTTCCATCTGTAGATCTGCACGCCTTTCGCGTAAGCGTGAAACGCGAGCTTGTTTCCTTCCTCGACCTTGATGCTGGAACACTGCGCCGGCAGCTCCGGACCATTTTCGTTGTCGAATGCGATGGCGGGTGTGACTGAGAGAGTAAGTAACGAGATAAGTGCAAGAACTATACGATTGATTTTACTGCGATACATGATTTTCTCCTGCGAACAAGTTTTCTGACCGAAAGATGAAGTTGCTTAAGCCTTGTGCTTCTTGTGCCTTTTTGTGGCTTGATTGTTAGGTGGCTTTCCCGACTCGCACCGGGATGATCATTGGGACGTTCTTTTTGTAACGCTTGTACTCTTCGCCGTGTGCATTGACCAGATCCCGCTCTTCAAACTGAATCGCCAGGAAGATGTAAGCAGTTGTAGCGACGGCAAAGACGAGATGCGCGATCGTCATCGTTGGCGTCGACCAGAATGCAAACAACCAGCCGAGATAGAGTGGATGACGAACGTAGCGATAGAAGATCGGGGTTCTGAATTTCAGCTCCGTGTATGGTCTGCCGATCAGAACTAAGAAGACCTGTCGTAGTCCGAAGAGATCGAAGTGATTGATCAAGAACGTACTGCTCAGGACCAGGAACCAACCAAGCGCGAAGAATCCATAAAGAACCGCTCGCAACGCTGGTTGTTCTACAGTCCAAACAGTGCCGCCGATCGGCTGCCACTGCCAGAACAAGAGAAGCAGCGCCAGGGAAGAGAGCAATACATACGTACTGCGTTCCGCCGGCTTTGGCACAAACCGTGTCCACCCACGCTTGAACCACGGTCGTGCCATCACGCTATGCTGGACTGCGAACAGCATTAGCAGGCCGGCGTCAACGAACAGCGCCTCCCAGAGTGGCCCTGTTCTCCCCGAGTCGATCGACTTGGGAACCAGAATGTTGCCGATGAAACCGATTGCATAAAGAAAAGTGCCGAAGAAGAGCAGGTAACACAAAAGTCCGTAGATAAAAGTTGTCAGTCGTCTAAGCATGGCGTCTCCCTTATAAATTCGCTCTGCATGAGGAAGTTGCTGAAGATTCAGGCGTATTACTAAGGTGATGAGAAAAATTTTGACAGGATTAAGAAGATTTGCAGGATTTACAAGATATCCTGTAAATCCTGCAAATCTTCTTAATCCTGTCTAAAACTACCTCGCCATCAACGCCGCATCCCCTGAATTTGACGCAGCAATCTCTGCGCAATCTCCGAATCGGGATTGGCGCGCCGCAATAACCTGAACTCCGCTTCAGCCTCTCGCAACAGCCCCGCATCCGCATACAGCAATCCAAGCGTTAAATGCGACGAGCCATACGCACGCTTCGCTCTCGCCAACTCATTCACTTTAACCTGATCCAGTACGCGGAACTTCGCTTGTGGCGCTGGCGGGCGCGGTGAGGTTGTCTCCTGCCCATCCTTGATCGCTTTAACCTGCCACGAGTAGACACGCCCACGCGGGAGTGCCTGCGTTGCGGTCCATTGGAGATTGGTGACCTGCGGACTCGAACTCACGAGTTTGAACTGATCGTCATAAACCTCAACCACATAACCCGTCCCGCCTTCCATTCTTGACCAACGAAATGTTGGCCGATCACTCATCAACACATTACCGCCAGGCTCGATCACGGAGAACTGCCGCGCCGGATCGCCTGGTCCCATCAACGCACTGGGCGGCCGCGTCAATCCCTGTAATTGCGACGACTTTTCGATCCTTTGCCCGGTGAGCGCTTTCTTTAAAAGGTCCTGATAGCCGGACGGCAAATTATCTGCACCGGAAAGTCTGCCTTGCTGGTCCAAACTCACAACACCAGCGCCATCATTCAACTGTGCGACTACCGCAACCGCCTCCGGCTGTACTGAAGGCACCGGGGCTGGAGTTGGCTGTAATGAAGGACTGGGTACAACAACTACTTCTTCCGGCTTCGCGTTTTTCGGTATGCGCCAAACGACCCACGCGATAAACACCAACAACATGACTGCCAACGCTGCCCCACCAAACGCCGGCACGGGGGAGACTCTAAAAACCGAAACGAACTTCTCGCGCCATGAACTTCCGGTGCTGGCAGGAACTGTTGAAGCCGGACGATATTCGCGATCGAGCGAGGGCGCGATCTCATTCCGGAACGCACGCAGATCTTCAACCGCGAGCGCGCACTGTTCGCAGCTACCGAGATGATCTGTCACTACCTGCAGCGCCTCGCCGCTCAGATTCTTATCAACATAGTCTGCGGTCTGGTCTCCCGTGAGATGCGCAGGGGAAAGACCGTTCTCGCCGAAGGTTTCCTCGTGCAGCGCGAAGAACGCGCTATCGCCGTTCAAACCAGCTTCGACGCGCTGCCGGCAGAGGTCACACTCGCCAAGGTGATCGCTTACCGCCAGCAGCTCCGTCGCGGGTAAGTTGTTCCTTGAGTAGTCCTCAACTTGTTTTTGAGTTAAGTGTTCCACTAGTTTTTTTCTGATCCTCAACCGGGGTTCCGGTGGGGTTCATATTCAGAAGTTGGCGAAGATTGTCGCGTATTACCATGTCTTTTAAATGAATCCCTTCAGGCGACGCGCCAGCCGTTCGCGGCCGGATTTGCGGGCATTTATTACCTGTTGTCGCGTTAACCCGGTTAATTCCGCAATTCGAGCGTCTTCGATTGGCAGGTCGTTCCACATCTCCGCCAGCCGTTCCGGATTGATTTCGAGAGCGGTGGCCAGTTGCCGTACCGAAGCGATCCCGGTTGCTGGAAAAAGACTGATGGCGCCAAAACCAGTCGCGTCTTTCAGGTTCAGCAGCAACGCGGCGCGTTGATTCAATGGAAGCTGTTGCAACTCTTCCCAAAGCCGCTGGAGAAAAAACTTTTTCTCAGTGCGCCACGCGGGATCCGGCTCAGCCGCCGCTGGCTCGAACATAGCATTGTTGTCATCGGCGAGCGATTCGATCGGCTGATCGCTGATTCCCTGCAGGGCCGCGACGCTGCTGACCAGTTCATCGAACTCGATCGGACCACCGAGATGGTTGAAGAGACTTGCGATCAATTCAGCGAGTTGCTGTGGCTTGTCACTCCTCAATGCACGAATATTAGTTGGCAGCTTTTCAATTTCCGGGAGGTTACGAGTTGACTGAAGCGGTTGTTGCCAGACTGCAAATCCGGCCAGTAGTTTTCCTTCCCCGTCTTGCCATAACGCAAAGCCACGCTGGCGCGTTAATAGATAATGAAGACGATTCTTGAGCGCGTGACGTTCGGGAAACTGGCGCCGCATCCAACGCGCGCAGGTCCGGTGCGCGATGACTGCTGCCATACCGCGAACGTCTGTGATGGGATGACTGTCTGGAAATTTGCGAAAGCGCTGCAACTGAGCCAGCAGTTGCAGTACCACTTCCTGCTGTATGTCTTCAGCCTCTTCGCGCTGCGTTTCTCGAAATGAGTTGAGGCGTAGTTTGAAACGGATGACGCCTTTGATTACTGGTGCGGCATGAGTCGTGATCAGTTGCGAGAGAATTTCGTCAGCCTGAACGTCGCTGACCTCTGTTAATAGAGGTTCGAGGAGGACGTCGATCTTGACGGGCGACTCTTTCATTATTTGGTGGAAAGTGATTCTAACACGCAGTCTTTTACAGGATTTTCAATCCTGTCTCCAATTGTTTTTATGAAAACAGAACCCGTCATTGGACTTGATTTCGGCACGACCAACAGCGCCATCGCTGTTGCCGGCAGTGATCGACAGGCCACACTCGCGACCTTCGCGGGTGATTTAGCCGCCTTCCGTTCAATCCTCTACTTTCCCACCAAAGAGCGCGGGTCACCACAGCAAAACACTGAAACCAAAGCTGGCCCGGAAGCGATCAACTCCTACCTCGAGGCGGACACCAAAGGACGTCTGATCGTTTCGATCAAGTCGTATCTCGCCAGCAGTTTATTTACCTCGACAAACATCAATGGACGCAATTATACGTTGGAGGATTTGATCGCGATTATCCTGCGGCGACTGCGAATGAGAGTGATGGACCAATTCGAAACCTCCGCGTCTCGTGTTGTCCTGGGCCGGCCCGTTCGTTTTGCAGGAGCCGACAACGAAGCCGGTGAAGCCCTCGCGCTGAAGCGCTTGCAAACCGCGGCCGAGTTGGCGGGCTTTAAGGAAGTTTCATTTGAGCTCGAGCCGGTCGCAGCCGCTTATCAATATGAAACTCAACTCGATCACGATGAGTTAGTCCTGATTGGAGACTTCGGCGGCGGCACCAGCGACTTCACCCTTGCTCATCTTGGCCCAGGCAGAAAGAAAGACGGGCGTAGTCCTGTGATTGGGACCTCAGGAGTCGCGATCGCCGGCGACACCTTCGACAGTCGAATCATGATGCGACTGGTTGCGCCGAAACTCGGCCTCGGGTCGCATTACGTCTCGCTCGGCAAAGAACTTCCCGTGCCGGTATGGGTGTACACGCAGTTGTCGAGTTGGCACCACATGTTTCTTTTGAAAGAGCCGAAGACGATGGCAGTTTTGCGTGAAGTGAAAAGCCAGGCGTCGGAGCCAAAGAAAGTTGCCGCACTCATTCAGATCATTGCTGAGAATCTTGGCTACGCTCTTTATCGTGCAGTGGAGCAAACGAAAGTCGAATTAACTGAGAAAGAGCTCGGCACGTTTTCGTTTTCGCAATCAACGGTACACATGGAAGACTCGCTGGAGCGCTGGCAGTTTGAGTCGTGGATTCAGGACGACATTCAAAAGATCGCCGCGTGCGTTCAATTGCTGTTGGACCAGTGCGGCGTTAAATCTTCAGACATCGGCAGCGTCTTCCTCACGGGTGGATCATCATTTGTTCCGGTGGTCCGACGTTACTTCTCACGAACCTTCGGCGCGGATAAACTCAAGAGCGGCGAGGAACTCACCACCGTGGCCAAGGGCCTCGCGCTACGCGCGCTTGAACCAGCCTGACCTTCCTTTTTGTGCTTCCTGTGCCTTTTGTGGCTGATCCCCACTCTCAAACTGTGGCCGGTACGGTAGTGTCCTGTGGTCCGTAACGGTCGCGAAAAGCTCTCAATCTCTTAGGATTTCCGCGTTTTAAGTAGGGGCCGAAGAGGCCCAAGCTTGGTCGCCTAAGAGGCGGAGAGGGAATCATGCAATTCAATTTGCGGAATCTGTGTTTGGCTCTGATCGCTGTTGCGATCGCTTTCACTTCGGGTGTGGCGCAGACCCAGGAAGACAAAACGCTGGCGCCTTATTTCGTGGTCCAGGGAGACCCCAGCGTCGACCATCTACCACTCAAAGATACACGAGTCGATATCTCAGTCTCAGGTGTTATTGCCGACGTCAAAGTCCGGCAGATCTATCGTAACGAAGGCTCACGTCCCATCAATGCCTCTTACGTTTTTCCTGCATCGACTCGCGCCGCCGTTTACTCGATGCGCATGCAGATAGGCGACGAGATCATCGTCGCAAAGATCAAAGAGCGCGAACAGGCGAAGAAAGATTTTGAGCAGGCGAAAGAGGAAGGGAA
>Ga0105243_10003042_pt1 | contig 13824 bp, 16 predicted proteins | sample KBSM34metaG_FD_81525 | JGI IMG/M metagenome (GOLD analysis project Ga0105243, IMG submission 81525) | Miscanthus rhizosphere microbial communities from Kellogg Biological Station, Michigan, USA - KBS M3-4 metaG | ecosystem: Host-associated > Plants > Roots > Rhizosphere > Soil | place...
AACCTACCAGCCACGCCACATGTAAAAGGCAACAAGAGCAAGCTACAGCAACTGCGCCTCGAAGCTTCGCCCAGCACGACAAATACACCAGCGCCAGAATGTCCACCAACACTCAGCTGTACATTCGTGCCCGCCTATTACGGAAGTAACAATCCCAACGATGCTACTGATTACGGCAACTACGACTACGCAAATCGACCCACCGATATGCCGATCAAGTACATTTACATCCATGATACAGAGGGTTCATACGACAGTTCTGTTGCATGGCTCCAAAACCCTGCTTCATATGTAAGCGCGCAGTACATCGTTAATACCGACGGTAGCATCACCCAGATGGTCCGTAATAAAGATGTTTCGTGGGCAGTCGGCGACTGGTATCTTAATCCGATAGGCATCAATATTGAACACGTAGGCTACGCAGCAACCGGGTCCTCGTGGTACACGCCGCAAATGTACAAAGCATCGGCTACCCTTGTAAAATGGCTGGCACAGAAGTACAACATTAGCACGGATCGCAGCCACATCATTGGCCACGACGAGGCACCAGCGCTATCACCAACTCGGATGGCCACACAGCACGCCGACCCTGGTCCTTTCTGGAACTGGAACTACTACATGGGCCTCATTCATGGCGTCTCAGAAACAATAGAGCCGTCAGTGGCAGCAGCAAAAAATGCCATCACAACGCTCAACCAGGCAAAAGACATTAATGCCCGTTACAACCGTGACGCTCGCGTTGTGGCCATTTCGCCAAACTTTGCAGCCAACCAGCCGCCGGTTACTACCTGCCAAAATGGCATTTGCACACCATTGCCAGCGCAAGGCGCAAACTTTGTATATCTTCGTACTGAACCTCGAGCCAGCGCGCCGCTGCTCAGCGACAAGTATCTTCACACTGACAACGCAGCCGGTACTACCAACGACAGCGACTGGGGCGACAAAGCTGTTACAGGCGCTCGTTATGTCGTAGCCGGTCAGCAGAGCGGCTGGACGAGCATCTACTACGGTGGGCAAGTCGGCTGGTTCTACAACCCCGGCGAGCAGAATATTGCACCCGCAAGTAGCGGATTGGTCATTACACCAAAGGCTGGCGCTAGCTCGGTGAATGTATATGGTGGAGCATATCCCGAAGCATCGGCGTATCCGAGTGATGTTCCTGTACAGAATCTGTCGCCGCTCTATACCATCAGCGCAGGGCAGTCGTATGTAAGTTCGGGCCTCACGCCAGCAATCTACTTCTATGACTGGACGTGGAACTACAGCGCCCCCAACGACCACGCTGTTGTTATTGGCGGTCAAAAATACTATGCCATCATGTTCAACCATCGCATTGGCTTTGTAAAAGCCGACGACGTAGCTGTTAGCTTTACACTACGCTAAATAAAAAGTACTACTACTAAAAGAGGGGCCTGGCGAGCCCCTCTTTTATGTGTGAATAATTGTGCCTTGTCGCGGGGTCAACAAGTTGACGGCTACAGCAAGCGTCAGTATCATACTCAAGTTAATGGCCGTACAACCTTACTTTCCCCGTAATTCAGAATTAGTCAGTCAAGAAGCTGGCCTTGTCCTCGTTAATCATGCCGGATCAACAGCGTCACAGGATACCGGACGCGACGCGCAAGCGCTTGCCGACGCACTCAGGCTTGTCGTCGTAGCGGCGGATCGGCCCGGCACGGCTGGCACGGTTCCGCGCAAAGCCCAAAGAAATGCCTTAGCAACGCCCAGTGGGTATGTAGCCGAATCAGCATCGCTGGGATATGCTATTGACCATCAAGCAGACATGCTCGGACTAAAGCGTCTTGCCATCACTGGCCGCTCAGCAGGAGGGCTTGGCGCCCTCGCTCTTATACGATCTGAGACGATAAGCGCAGCGTCATACCTATTTGCAGCGGAGCCGCCAGGTTGCAAGGCCGTACCCCTCAAGCAGGGATTGCAGGAATTTAAAGAGTACGGTGTGCAGCAAAAACAGCTGCAGCAACAAGGCAGGGTGCACGTACCGCCACGCTCAGCACTACAGCAGCCCCAGGCCATGCTGCGGCTCGGGTCAATTGCAAAAAACGTATTCTATGACAGGTTTCATAACGACGCAATCTGGGCGAGTGATGCGGCTGTTGTTTTCTCACGACATATCGCCGCCAACCAGCCAGCCGTCTCGGCGGCGATAGTCTTTGCCGAGCACAGTCTGGTCGTCGACAGCCAAACATACAGGCGAGAGTTACTGCCAGCTACGAGCCTACGAACAGGTGGGGCACCTTTTACCATCGACCAGATAGCGTCGACAACTCACGCCTCGTTCGACGATCAAAATCTTTTTGCGCTCCTATTACGGCCTACCGTAGAGCACATGCTTAGCCACGAGGTGTAGCTGACGCAAGGGAAGACATCTTGACGAAGTTCGCCAAAACACTATGACCGACCGGTGAAAGCTCCGGATGAAACTGCACACCATACAACGGCTTGGTGGCGTGCTTCATGATCTGGTTAGGGCAGACTTTAGTGCTTGCAAGTTGTATCCAGCCACCAGGCAATGTGACCGATACGCGGTGCATTTCTGTTACGGCATCACCAGTTTTGATTCCGGCCAATAACGGATCATCTTGCACAATAGTAAGGGGGATTGCCCCGTTTTCGGCCTCTTTGTCGACAATCATGTCACCGCCGAACAAGCGGGCCATGTTTTGGTGTCCGAGGCAAATGCCCAAGACGGGGATGGTCACTTGTGATATCCAGTCTAAAAATGGCAATCGAGAATCGATAACGTCGTTTGCATATATCAGAGGAGCGCCACTGATGACAATCGCATCGTACTGCGCATCGAGTTCGCTTGCCGCTGGCACCTCGCGGTAGTTGATCGACTCAACCTCGGCGAGTTCGGCTATGCATTTTTGCAAGGGCTCATTAAATGCCGCATCATACGGCTCTACGTTATCAATGATCAGTATCTTCATACAGTTACGCCTAAGTTTGCGAGATCAGCCCGTAGCTGCTCGGCTGACTTGAATTGGATTGCCTGAATATCTAGCTTTGCAGCCGCTTCAACGTGCCGGATGTTGTCATCTATAAAGACCGATTCAGATGGAGTCACGTTCAGTTTTTCAAGTGCTAGCTGGAAAATATCGTGAATGGCCTTGATCATAGGTTCAAGTATACCAAAGCAACTGATTGGGCCAAGCTGGATTATTTTTGAACGTTTGGGCATCTGAAGCACAAGAGAAGCTTGCGCGGAGCATCAGCCAGATTGCGGACGACTATTTAGCAGTTCCAAGCTAGCAAAGCCCGTGTATATTGCATCCATATCCAGCGTCCTATACCGAGCCGCCTGTGGAGCATCAAATGCTTTGTGTGGTGTTCTATATATTTCAGCGTTAACTCCGAGCGATGTAAGGCGATCCGCCGAACGCTCGTGCCAGCTACCGATGACTAATGGCAGCTCTATGGTATGAGCCGGTAAGCGTCCAGCCTTATCGAGTCGCATCAGCCAGTTGCCCAGCTGGGCCACAATAGTCCACTGACGCATTGCCTGATATGCCCGTTCGGCCATTGTTACCGCAGCGTCACGGACCACTTGGTCTATATGTTCTATACTACCCGTGCTTTCGTAGACGTCGCTCCACAGATGCGCAAGCTCTGTCGCAAGCACAGAGGTATTATCAATAGCTATTTCGCAAGGCATGACTTTCTTTTGGTTGTCACCAGCCCACAAAAGCTCTTCTGCCTGAAATGCATGTCGGCCAGAGTATTTTGCGGCGTCAGCCGGCTCAAGCGTAACGCTGTCGGGCTGTAAAACACCCTCGTTTGTGTGCTGCGAGTGCCATGACATTTCTAGGGCAAGCCATGGGCTTCGCCGCAGTACGTCGCCGTGTGCGCGAAGGATATTCCTAAAGTCTTCGCCTGACCCATGCGCACCAAGTACAAACTGGACCGTCACTCGCTTGGCGGCATCGCTCCGCAGATAGGCAATGCCAGCTGCGAGCTCGGGGTTCTGCATAATACCTTGGGGCACATGCCCAGCAGCCAAAGGTTCGCCAGTAATAGCATCATGGATCCATACGCCTTTTCCGGCAGGATCAACGGAGAAATACTCGCCCACCGGCAGGTGGTCATGCATATAGTTTATGTCATCGATACTGAGTTCGCGCGCATGTTCTGTAAATCCCATATAAGCCCTCCCGCATAAGCTGTAACTCTCGATAGATTGTAACCCAAAGCTACAAGTAACTGATAAAAAGAATAGGCACAAAGAAAGCTGCAAAGTACACCACTTGCGCCACCAAGATGTTTTGTGTGTGCTTAGCGTTGGCCCGGATTGCAAAAGCAACAATTCCCATCATAGTGAGTAATGCAAAGCCCGCAAGCAATCGGCCGACCGTTGGGACATGCGAAGAGCAGGCCAACATGCCTGGCAATGGCAAAAGCAGCAAAGCCGAAGCTCCGGCAAGCGCCTGGTGCCACGCAGTGCGCCAGCCCGGAAGCTCGGGTATCACCGTACAGGCGATTTGCAATAGTGAGGCGGCCACAGCAAATACAGTGAACCACAACGAAAGCTGAAAGTGGGGCACAAACCATGAAATGAAGAATATGTTGAGCAGCGGCAGTGTTGCGGCAAATAAAAAGAAGTAATAGATCGTGGCGCTTTTATGCCTGGCTACATGCTGGCTAAAGGTCATGTGCTTACCCTGCGGCCATTGCCAAACGACAAACCACAGTCCAGTCAGCAGTAATGCAACAGATACAAGTCCATAATACTTATAGCTCATACTAGTCAATGCTACACTAGAATTATGATTGATGATATTCATTTTTGGTAGACGCCAACAAGGTCACAAACTGGCTGCGCTCGGCTTACAGCTCGTGCAGAAGATCAAATGCTGCAATGCCAGACATCAGCTGGTGGTCACGCAAAGCAGCTTGTTCCGAACTGCCTTCGGGCAGCGGACGGATTGCTGCATTAAACCAAAATCCAGCTAGCCAATGGAGCGCCTCTGCATCAAGTCGATCTCGGTAGTTTGTGATATCAAAGCCTGTCTTATACACGTGCACTAAAAATGAGCCGATATCTATTCGGCGATCACCAAGCTGCGCCCAATTCCAGTCAATAAGCTTTACGGCCTGTAGCTGCTCATTCCAGGCGCAGTTATCGGCCCGCACGTCATTGTGAACCAATGCATTCCGCGTAAACACAAAGCTCGAACTTCGCCGAGCATGCAGTTCAAAATTAAGGTCACGAGCGATGTCCTGACGGCCAGCTGCGCTGAGCCTCGTAAGCAACACTTGCTGCAACTCGGGGTGTTCAAATAGGGGACGCCAGCCGTCTGCTGTTTCGCTTATGAAAGACTTTTCAAATACCTTCCGGTCAGGGCCCTCGGGGATAACCACCGCCAGATCGTCCATGGCGCTCAGCGTCTTATTGAGGCGATCGGTCGTCCATGTATCTGACCAATCCCAGCCTGCCTGGAGTGGCTCGAGTGCAAATGCCGTCTGATCACTCTTTACTGCAAGGAGCTTAGGAATTGCCGCAAAGGCGTGCTTTTGCAGAAAGCGGTAGACGAGTATTTCTTTATGTGCCCATTCTTTGGTCAATGTGTCATTTCCAATTTTGACGAAAACGCTCTGGCCGTTTGGCAGCGTAACTACGCCTCGGTGGGCCATAGTAAAGCCGCCAGACGTGTGAGCAAGTGTGTGCAGTGATGCCTCAACAGAGTCCCAGTTCATGGGTATATGATAGCAGATACACCTGTAGTCTAACTGCTGTATTTTACGTACAATGGATGAGCAATTAGGAGAGATATACCCCATGAACAGTCTAGAAATTCTACCAGCAAGCACGCTACAACTCGCCAATGAAACCTTACATGAACTACGTGCCAATCCAACGGCGTCTTACGAATCATTAACAGATGCGCAGCAAGCAAAATACGACTTGCTTGCTGCGGCATGCTTGCAGGACATTATCGAACGGCCCGATACCGCCAACCTACTTACGAAGCTCGTACCCACAGAAGAAGCGTATTCCATAAAATTAGCCGACATAGACAAAGCTCTACTGCGCGTTCATTTTTATGCGCCAGAAGGGGCTAGCGATATCGACCCTCGTATCATGCAAGAAGGCATTGTTGATTCCGCCCGTTTTGGTACGCCTCATACGCATTATGGCAATATCTCATCAGCAGTACCACTCGGACGGCTGGTACATTACTGTTTTACTGAGACCGAAGGACAAGACTATACCGCAAGTCATATAACATACCGCAAGGCTACGGATACTACAGGCACACACAGGCAAGCAGTGGTCACGCCACACCACAGTGCGAGTCTCGCATTTAATGGGACATTGGAGTGCGATAAAAGCCATGGCTATCGCATGGATCGCTCAGCAATCCACGTCATCAGCTGGCCTGAGCCAACCGTGACGGTCTTCTTTAGTGACATGATAGACCCGAAAAGGACAGTAGCTTACCAGCCTTTCGGCACGCCAGAAATAGTCAGCGAGCCACGCTCGCCCCTGGGCGGAGCAGAGCAGGAGCGCGTCTGGGAATCGTTCAATGATGTCTTAAGAAGTTGTTTATAGGTTCAGCTACGACCGCCCTAGGGGCGTACGCGGCGACCTCTAGAATTCGCCTTGCAACCTGGGTGATCTCACCGCCTCTATTTGCGGCAGGGCAGGTTGTGCCTGACGAAAGTACACGGTGATTACTCTCGACTGCTTCTCGCAGAGAAGCCGGACACGACCCCTTTTCATGGGCCACTTTTAGCTCCTCAAACAATAAAGGAGCTGCCTTTTGAGCATCAACATGATCGTGCGAAAATTGCTTCTTGTTTATGTCGGCGACTCTCTTTAAATCAGCGCTCAGCGCCAGATACGCTCCGCCCACCCTCCGGACAGGCAGGTGCTTAAAGTGTCCGTATATGATCATTTGAGGCAGAAGGTTGGGGCCAATGCGGCGCACGAACTCCGTCAAAAGCTCAGATTCTACAATTTCGCGGGCTAGATCGTCCCAGGTTGTATCTTCGACCCTGTCCATTGTTAAGAGCGCTAACGCCTGTCCGACCGACACAATGCCAACTTGCGTCGTCACAGCACTACCTTTCTCTGCGTCCTGCATAGCGTTACCCTGGAACGTGTGGTAGCGCACAGCTGAGTTTCGTTCTCGCGTTGTGGTTGCTAACGAAGAAATAGCATCGTGGTACAGCTCATGCATGGCAAGGGTATCCAAGATGCCATGCAGTAAGCGGCGAGCGGGAGCACGCCCATATTCCCCGACTGGGATAAAAGGATTGCGGAGAATCGGCTTTTCATACCGTGACGGGGAATTGAGTGTCGTAACGTAGGTCGTCGCAAGGCCGTCAAGCTCGGGAAAAGCGTCCAAGGTACTTTGCACCTTAGTGTATTGCTCAGCACGACCAGCGCGAAACGGTTCATAGCTATTAAATTCAGACTCGGGCTGGTGCCAGACAGCCCTGCGATTATCTTCAAGGAGTACTTCTACTTGCACCTTTGTTACGTCATGGAGATGATCACGTACAACTCTTCTATCGGGAGCAAGGGGATCATCATGAAGACCACATTCTGGGCTAGATTTAATCATGTTCGCAGATGTTACACTTGGAGATTTTGGGGCGTAGCTGCGACAGAGCTAGAAATTCGCTTACGGTGCGGAGAGGCAAAGAGCCTTTTAGCATACTCCATACCACCAACAGCGTCCTCGAATGATGCGGGAACCAAAGCAAACTGATTCATATTGTATATATTTATCAATGCGCGGCCCACTCGGGTAATACCGATTTCTTTAAGCTGGTCCATTGCCGAACGAGTACGCTCAAGAGGGTCGAGGCCCACAACTAGAATTGCCTCTACATTCTGGGGCTCAAATACCTCAACAGCGTTGCCCAGGACACCAAGAATACCCTCAAACGTGGTGTAGCCCTTATTGCGCGGCGTAGATTCGAAATCTTTCCTGTTCAGGTGCATGACCTGTTCACGCCTTGCAGCATCGGTCATTTCAACAGTATGGATAAAGCGTTTCATACCGAGGCTGCGGGCCTGCTCTAAGCCAGCGCGTGACTTTAATATGTGCGTTAGAACAGAGATGTACTGGTGTTCATTTTTTTGAGGATTCCATTCGCCGCCAGTTACCGTACCCATCGCGGCAACAAACTTCTCAACATATTCCAAGAGATGGGGCTCATCACGAAAATCTCCGGTAGAAAAGGTAATGCCAGATATTTCACCCCAGTTCTTAACCTTTTCTGAAAACTGCGTCATGAGGGCGCGTGCCATTTCCTCGGGCGAAAGGTTAACTAGCTCTTTTTTCCGCTCATTAGTCATATCGTGATAGCCGCGGCAGCAAAACTCACAAGCCTGAGGACAACGCTGCAATGGATTGGCTGTAATATTTACCGACCCGTCTTCCTGACCGGCAATATATGCTAACGTCTGCACCGATTCGGTCTTGTGGCGCACAATAGGGCGGGCTATCTCCACGCCGTCAGCAGTAAGCCGCATACCACCGCTTTCTCCTCGTTGCAGGGTAAATGGCGTATCATGAACACCTCGCCAGCCATTAGGCACTGTGCGAATACTCAGCCGCTTATCGTCCACCGGTAAGACTACCCGGGGCAGTCTCGTACCTTCCTTATAGCCATGATCAATAGACGTCCAGGACAGCGCCTCATCTTGGACACGCATTCCCGACCAAATAAGACCATAGCGAACGACACGGCGTACATCGTCTGGTGTAGCTTGCGTAATCTCTTGGGCTAATACCGTCAGCTCCTCATACGAATAATTAAACCTTACTTCCGGAACGGTAATTTCTGGCTCTGGGAATGCCTCCATTTCTTCACGAGATACGCTTTCCGGGCGTTTGGCCGCTGGGTCCAAGAGCGGCAACAGCGGCAGCCTTCTTCTATCTTGCGGATTTTCTATTACTGTATTAACTAAGTCGCAGCGTTCGGTCATGCAGTCCCTTTTTGAATTATCAGTTAGGCGCGCACCTACTTATATAGAGTGTATGTGGCACGCAAGAATAGATTTTAATGCTCTTATGGTTAACTAACGATTAACTTCTTAGAAACTGCACGAGCGTACGGTTACCCAAGAGGTATCTCGACGATTGCTTCGTTATGGTATTGCCCCCAATGGAAGAAGGTGCGCTTATCGGGCTGCTCTTCTATATACCCACGAGGATCATAGTCATTTGCGCGTAAACTTGCCTGGAAATACTGCGTTTCGTTCACCGTCGGTATAGGGCTATAGTTGCGCTCTGTTTTAGCGGGATGTATTATTTCGGCAGTTTGTCCCAGTGCGAGCGGCTGCTCGACACCGATCTCTTCACGCAGGGCGCGACTCGCTGCGGCTAGCGGTGTTTCGCCATGAGCGGCATGTCGCTTCTCTGAAAGCGAATTATTGAGTCCGCGATGCCTCCATGTTCCGGTTACAAGATTATTCTGTGCAGCCTCCACAAGACGATACAAACCCGACTCATCTCTGTAGAACACATTTACCTTAATGGTCGTGATGTACTTCTGTAGGCCGCCGGCCGTCACAAAGAGCGCCGTTTCACCACGTGTCAGTTCACCATATAGATCTGTAAGCGTTTTTGTGTCATTTTCACCCCAGGCATCCGTAGGGACCTGGTGCTCCCTAAGAACTTCCGTAAGTGAGTCTGCAGACTGAATGTTGAGAATATTTTCTGGAAATGCCATGCGCTCATCATAGCAGGCGCATTAGCTTAAGCGCAGAGTCGTACTAACGCCTGATCGATAATATGCTCGTGACTTGCATATAGAGACTGCTCAGGTAAGCCAGCAGCTCTATCGAACCGCTGCGTTGCCGCGAGAAGTGTAGGGATATCGGGGCAGTCGAACCAACGTGCATCAGCCGCGTCATCGCCTGCCTTCGGCTGCGGATTATGGTCGATACGAAACAGCCGTGCCGATGTCTCCATCCAGGCGTTGCGGGTATTGCGCGGGTCATCCACATAGCCTTCAAAAATCACTTCACCTTCGACTTGACGTAAATCAATACCAGCTTCTTCAAGTAGCTCCCGTCGAGCCGCAAAACTTACGTGCTCACCAGGATCAACCATGCCGCCAGGCAATGCCCATTGGCCAGTGTCTTTGCGGCGGACAAGAAGGATTCGACCATTAGCCATCACAACCGGATCGGCAGCATTGTTTGGGCCCCATTTTCCAAGATCACCTCTGTCACCGGGCATGTCAGCGGTGCGGTAAGGGTTCAGTGGGCGGCCATGGCTGTCAAATGCAAGAGGACCCATAAAGCTCGGACGCTGCAAAAAGTTAACCCTACGTGGATCGACAGGGTCGGCCCAACCCTGCTCGACACCGATTGTCAGGACTGCTTTGCTTGTAAAACGGGGTACGTACAATTCTGGATCAGGAGTAGGAAATGATTCTTTGGTCATGCGACCATTTTAGCAGACCCATTCGTAGTACCTCGATGCTGCTCCGCCCATAGGTGCAAGGCCCATAGCGCATCATCGAGCTTGCTGGCGATAGGCGATAGCTCGTATTCGACATGCGGCGGCACCGTTTGGTGGTCGATGCGTCTTACCAGGCCATCCCGCTCCAACTCTTTGAGTTGCGATATGAGCACCGCCTCCGAAACGCCAGGAACGGCGCGCTTGAGCTCACCAAACCGCAGTCGCTTATGCGCAAGCTTCGAAATAATATACATCTTCCATTTGCCGCCGATCAGGCTCAGGGCGTAGGCAATATCACACTCTTCTATAGGGAGTACACTTTTCATATTGTTTATACTAATAAAAATATCAGTACTTATCAAATAAGGTGTAAGACTTTATAGTTTGAACCAACACTTAGCAAGGAGACGTATATGGCATCAGTTGTAAGAGAATTTACGGTGGCAGTACCCGCAGACAAGGCCTGGAGCATCATTGGTGATTTTGCCCATGGGCCGATTAAGCTCGCCTCGGGCATATTTGCTGGCTGCGAAATGCTCGAAGATAACACCCGTCAACTAACATTTTCGGACGGCGTTACGGCCAAAGAGCAACTCATTTCGCGCGACGATACCCTAAGGCGAGGAGTCTGGCGCTGGGTAGATGAAAACGTCGAGCACGACAATACAGTCATGCAGGTCTTTCCAGAAGGCGATGACTCGTGCCGTGTTGTATGGATTCACGATGTGCTACCTGACAGCGCAGCCGAGTGGCTGGCGCCTACAATGGACAAGTTAATACCGCTCTTTCAGGAGTCGATAGAAAAAGCCTAGCCGCTGGGCCTATCCGAATATTACCAGTCGGCCACTCGCTGCTGAAAAGCACCAGTAACGTCATCTATGATTGAGGACTTCGGGAACATTTGCGGTTCTACTTCAAGATACATGAACACTACCGCTGGGCTCTTGCTCGTAATTTCTGGCGTTGGGCGAATACCAAGATCTTCGAAGGTGATACCCGCAGGTAAACAATCTACCGTTAAGCTACACCCCATGTGCTGCAAAGAGCCCGCAATGGCTCTATCAGGATATTCATCTGGTTCGCGTCTACTAGCATGAGTAATCCAGGCCTGTGTAAACTCAAGTGCTGTGTCGCGCGTTTCGGGGTTGAGCGTTACATCGGCGGCGTCCACAAATTTTTTAGAGTTACCCTGGCGCTGTGCTCGCACTTCGGGGTAGGCAAACCCAGTTGTGTAGTAGAGGCCGTGCCTACTACGATCGTAAACAACCTCGGTCAATGCATGCATGCAAAGGGCGGCGGCGCGCCCCACATTGCTGGCCAGGTCAACATCTTGCTGTCTCGCTTCGTCTACTAATCTGGTACGTGCTTCGGCATAAGCTTCATAGAAGCCCGCTACATTGATCGGGTATGCTTCCAATTTGAAAGGGCTCTGGACGGGCGTCTCTTCGATCGGTACAAGCAAGCGACCAAGAGCGCCACGCAAACGGTCTCGGGCAGCCGTAAATCGTTCCTTGGGGCTAGGACTATTTCTTTCGCTCATGATACAAGCTTACCATAGCAAACAGTGGTCCATGGCCATTTGACGTGCTAGCGCCAAAAGGGTATCATGCCCATATTTTAAGCATAGGCGGCATATGGTCTTTCGTCCCGAACTCCCTGGCTCAGACAAAACACAGCAAGCTATGGCTAAGCAGGCGGAACGCAGCGAGCAAGAAGACCGTCACCAGCTCGTCATAGATACTGCCTGGGAACGCTTTTGCAGCGAAGTCGCTCCCGAGCGTAATCGTATTGTCCAAACAACACTCGGCAGGCTAGCCGTTGACCTACCAACATATATCGAAGGCTGCTGCGCAACCTGGACATACACAGCCCAAGGCTACGTGGAAGACACCGTGGTTGAGCGCCAAACTAAAATCCGCGCACTCGCACCAGACATTCCCGCTGAAATGCAGGATGAGTTAGCGGCAGCCGCACTCTACGTTACTCACGGAAAGATACCGGGCAATATGCTTGGTGTACCTTCGCAAAAGAGCGGTGGATGGCTATCGGAACGTCATATACCTAAAACAGTGCTTGCTCATGCCTTTGCGCAGCGCCTCCTTGAACAGGCCACGATGGTGCACGCCGAAGCGCACGACGTGCCACTTGTGTCAAATAGTAAGCCAATCCTACGCTACAGCACTCTTGTAGAATCGGAATCATGGCGCACTGACGTAATGCCCGAAGCCATTGCATCTAAGAGTATTCGCGAACTGCGTAAAGATGCGGCATGCAGTCTGTTGCCGCCGGACGACCCAAGGCGTCACTGGACCACCCACGATACAACCCGACTGAGTGATGCGCAATTTGGCGATTACCTATTTGAGCAATGTACCGGCGGCACCAATGGAGCTCTTGAGTTTGTCACACTCGATAAAATCAATGAAACGCTTCAGCAGAGCAATGTGAATGCGCCACAGTTCGTTTAACACATCCCCTTTATGTAGAGTGAGCCTACAGCTCCTGCACTAGTTTTTGCATGTTTGGTGGCAGTTGTAGATCGCAAAGTTCTTTTATGCTAAAAAAGCGGAGTTCCTGGCATTCGTCAGAGGGCGTAAAGTCCAGGTTTGCCAACTCCACCACCCAGCATGTCCCAGGTGCCGTCGCTTTCGCGGACAAGCAAGATGCGACCCTGCTCGTCAGCTACAATTCCTTTGACACTCACACGGTAAAAGCAGGGTTCGTTCATGGATACATGATATCAGAAAAAACAGGCTTCTCTCGAGTCATTAACAACGGTATAGTATTCGCATGACTACCACATACCGCGATATCGCATGTGCGCTAGCCCGACAGGCTGGCGACATCATGCTCAAGAACATCAAACTGGGCATGACCAAGGAGTGGAAAGAAGACAACACGCCGCTCACCGTTTCTGACACAACCATTAACGAGCTGGTCATCAGCACTATCTCAAAAGAATTTCCTGATCATGCCGTGCTTGGCGAAGAAGGATCGCACAATCTGGAATCAGATGCACAGTATACGTGGGTGCTTGATCCAATCGATGGCACTATTCCGTTTTCGCACAGCGTGCCTATCTTTGCCTTTTCGTTGGCGCTCACTGAAAACGGCGTTCCTATTTTAGGTGTTATCTACGACCCAATCATGGATCGAATGGTTGTAGCCGAAAAAGGCGCAGGCACCACACTCAATGGCGCCCCCGTGCGCGTCTCGGACGCGACGAGCGTCAATCAAACACTTATCGAGGTACAAAGCTGGCGTGGATACCACCGTAATCTCAATAGCTTGAAAAATACTCTTATTGAGCAAGGCGCCCAAGCTACGACAATATGTTCAGTTGTGTATGCCGGTATGCTTGTGGCAATCGGCGAATACG
>Ga0105243_10003047_pt1 | contig 13815 bp, 11 predicted proteins | sample KBSM34metaG_FD_81525 | JGI IMG/M metagenome (GOLD analysis project Ga0105243, IMG submission 81525) | Miscanthus rhizosphere microbial communities from Kellogg Biological Station, Michigan, USA - KBS M3-4 metaG | ecosystem: Host-associated > Plants > Roots > Rhizosphere > Soil | place...
GCCGTCCCGTTCGACGTCGGCGAGAAGCACTGGGCGTACGACCTGTTCGACTGCGCGACGCAGTCCTTCTCGTCGAACTACGTCGATGAGGACGATGAGGGCGCCGCACGACTGTGGTCCATCCCGTTTCGCTATGTGTGGCCCGCCGAACTCGATCTGATGGCCCGGTTAGCCGGCATGTCCCTGCGGGAACGCTGGAGCGGCTGGAATCGCGAGCCGTTTACCAGCGACAGCACCCAGCATGTCTCTGTCTGGCAGAAGCCAGCAGCGCCTTAGCGTGCCGATCAAAGCCTCGGGGTGGTGTCGTCGCTGAAACGCACGTGCACGTTCGCTCCACTCACACTGCATGCGTTGCAACGTATGTATCGCGAAGGGAACGCACGTGCACGTGCGTTCCCGCAGGGCGAGCGGGGGTTCGCAGCAGGCTGAGTTCAAATCGTGCTGAGCTCTCGCTCGGTCACCGCGGCTAGGCGCTGTAGCAGTCGATCAAAGACGCAAGCCCTGTCGAATTGCCGAGCATGCTCGCGCGCCCGCTGGGCCATCCTGGTCTGCTCGGTGATGGGCATCGTCACAGCCAGATCGAGCGCGTCGGCAATCGCCTCGGGACTACTGACCGGGACGATCATCGCCGTGTCGCCGACGGCCTCTCCGATGCCGCCGGTGTCGGTGGTGATGACCGGTCCGCCGCCGGCGAGCATCTTCTCCACAAGCGCAATGCCAAACGTCTCCACGAATTCCGGCCGTGGCTTGCTCGGCAGCACGAACGCTGCGCAGCCAGCCATCAAGTGAGGCTTCTCATCGTCATCGACATCGTCGAGAAAGATGATCCGATTGACTGCCGAAGTTGCGGCCGCCAGCTCGCGAAGATGCTGAGCCTCGGGCCCGTTGCCCGCGATCACCAGGGTGAGTTCTTTGCACGCTGGGCTCGCATCAAACCCAGTGATCAGGTCGTCGACGCCCTTGGCGCGAGCGAGCCTGGACAGGTACAGCACGTAGCCATCGCGCAGCAGGCCGCGCCGGGTCAGCACCTCCGTCGTTTGCTCTCCAGATATCTGGAGGTAATCCGCGGTATTGATCGCTGGGTAGGAGATCGCGACTCGATGTCGGCAGCGTTCGGCGAAAGACGTGCCATGGCTCGCGTCGATCTCCTCGGCGGAGGAGATGATCAAGTCCTTGGTGTAGTCCGACACGGCCACCGGCACGTCGCTATCGAGATAGGCCGAGAGGACCTGCGCCGCCGCTCCGAGGCGCCCGGCGGCGGCACAGGAACGCACCACATTGGTCACGTCCGAACCGACCGCTTCGGCAATCGTCGCTACCGAAACCGGCAGCCCCGTGGATCGGGCGACGCGTAACGCCTCCGAGACCGCAAGCGTGTGCGGACTGAGGTAAAGCGACATGCATACCGTTGGCACACCGTCGGTGAACAGCTCGACGAGGCGTCCGGTCATGCCGGCGAGATGACGCCCGTCCAACACCTTGTAGTCGCCGACCGGTTCCGGACGTTCCACCTCGATGCCCTTGCTGTAGGGCAGCACACCCTCGAGCGGCTTCAGCGGCAGACCCGACATGGTGAGCAGGTCCAACGGCCAGGTGAGGATCCGTACGTCGGTGAAGCCCCGCTGCAGCGCGACCTCAGCGAGATTCCGGGCTTCCCCGGAGTGCCCGCAGATGACTGGGTCGGCTCGGACGACGATGACCAGTCGACGTCGGTGTCTGCTGTTTCTCGAAGTCTTGTTCTTGGCAGCTGTCATCATCGAACTCCCCGTGGTCTGAATGATCATTTGTATCGATCCGCTCTTCGAGCTGGTTTGGCCCAAGCGGCCTCGGCGGCCTGGTCTGAGGTTGATGGAGGCCGGGTCGTCGTGCCCCAACCCGACGGCTGCGACCCAAGCTCCAGCCGTAGATGGCCACCGCGGTGCAGTTCACGCGTGGTCAGCCAGGTCCGATTCAGCGTTTCTCCGTTGAAGATGGCCGACTGCACATACTGGGTGGGACTGTCTGCGACGGGCTCGACGAAACCTGACGCATCGATGACAAGCTCGTTGTCGGCCAAGGCAATTCGAGCTTCGGCGAAGGACGGGGCATTGATCAGATAAAGGCTCTGGCCGGCGACGGGGAAGAGGCCGAGCGAAGCCCAGATGTACCACGAGCTCAAACCGCCCGAGTCGTCGTTGCCGGGCAGACCGCCTCGTCCCAGAGCGAACATGTTGTTGATGCCTGCGTGCACCACCTCTGCAGTACGGTCTGGCCGGCCGGCGTAGTGATAGGCCCAAGGGGCCTCCATGTCGGGCTCGTTGTTGAGTCCTTCAAAACGGTTCAGGGCATACCCGGCTGCCTGATCAGCCACACTCGGGCGTTCTCCTAGCTGCTTGACCGGATCCGCCTGGTAGCCGAAGAACTGATCCAGCAGCTCGATGAACGCCCCCTCGCCACCCGCAAGCCCGATCCGTGTCCTCATGTCATGCAGCAATCGGAATGAGTAGTTCCAGCGGCCTCCCTCGTAATATGTGGAATCCAGCAGCAGGCCGTCGGGTGCGAATGCGTTGACCCACTGGCCTGAAAGGCGTTCAAACTGCACGGCCAATTGGTTGTCGCCGACGTAGGAGGCCACCTTCGCCGTGCACTGGTAGCCGAAGGCCAGGTCGAGCGTGTGAGAAATGGGCTCGGCAAGGCCGCGCAGCAGGTAATCCTCGCCATAGCTGCGCCGCAGATCGGTGTCCATGTGACACAGCGCCCAGTCCCAGTCGATACCTGGCACGCCAAGCTGGCAAAGATCGGCCAGGAAGGTGTGGACCAGCGCGCTGGCTTGTCGGGTGAATCTGTCGGCGCCCTTGGCCATCCGATAGCCGATCGGAAAGTTGCCTTCTTCCTCACAAATCGACAGCAGCGCATTCGCCAACTCGACTGCACGTGCCGGGTACAACGCGGTGATCAAGGGAAGTTGGGTGCGGTAGATGTCCCACATCGTGCAGACGTCGAAGACGAAGGGCCCGTCGGTTGGCCACATCGGACTTTCCTCGGGCGCGAAACACGGTTTGATCAACGAGTGGTAAACAGCGGTGGAGAAGATCGTCTGTCGCGCGGCCGACGACGTCTCGATCTTGATCTTGTTGAGATGTTGCCGCCAGACGGTCGCCGTCTTGGCACGCCGGCTGTCGAAGGCCGCCCTTCCTGATCCGCAGTCGGCGTACAGGTTGCGCCTGGCTTGCTCCACGCCGCGCAGCGAGAAGCCGAATCGCAGCTCGAGTACCTGTCCGGGCTCAGTTGGCCCGCGCCACATCAAGCCGAATGGACGCAAGGTGGTTGGCCGGATTCGGTCGAAGTCGAGGCGAGTGCCCCCCGGCATCAGGCGCCGGTCGTACCACAGCAGTTGCCGCCAGTCGCCCGCGTCACACTCCACATGGACCGCGAGCGGAGCACCCTCCACGACGATCTCCGCCTGGGCCACGCCGGGTCCCAGCGACTCAATGTGTGCCCGCAGCGGAACCGTTGCGCCGTACGGAATTGCGAGGCCCCCCATGGAGAAGTCGATCACCAACCGAGCGTCTTTATGGGCCGGGAAGGTGTAGCGATGTACCGCGCTCTTGGGGCCGACGGTGAGCTCGCAGCCAATGCCCGAACTGAGCGTCGTCGCGTAGTAGCCCGGCTCCGCGCGCTCGTCCAGTAGCTCCCAGGTATTGCCGAGATTGTCGAGGGATTCCTCCATGGGTGTGACGCGGAAGTAGTTGTAGTACTTGCGAATCGCGCCGGTTCCGGATTGCTGGAAGTGAGTGAATCCCGAGGCGATTTGAGTGTCGTAGAGCTGCGATGGCACGCCCTCGGTGCTCAGGTGGTAAAGCCCGTAGCCGGTGGGATAGGCGCCCGAGTACGCGCACGCCGAGGCCATGCCGAAGGGATACGTCGCGCCCGGGTGCGTGTTGCCGACCTGCGGCTTGGGCCACCACCACGTTTGGGCCAGACCTTGTGGCGCAGGAAGGTCTGTTACCGAGCTACCAATGAATGGATCAACATGCTCGATCACTTCTCAGCCTCCTCGTGCCCGGGGGCGATCCCATGACCGTAGGAGGAATGCATTTCAAATGCGTTTCGTGGAGGTGACAGTTCGGAGCTGACACTCTTCGCGTATCGCAGCCTCCGTCGGAAACCCCACATGCACGTTGTTTGCTGACGGTCTGCATAGGTTGCAATGTGTAGACCGTAGGAAAGCTACGTTCACGTAGGTTGGAGCACCGGGCACGACTGGCCACGTAGGTTGCAGCACCAGGTACGAGTGGCCACGTAGGTTGTAGCACCGGCCACGGCAGGCCTGGTAATCCCCCAAAGGGCCACTGGCGGTTCACGAGATTCAGGCGTAAGCCTTGCGCCAAGGACTTCTACGCTGAGGGCGATAACCTAATGCGCTGGACTCCATCCCAGCCGGGGATGGCGCCGCTCGATGTTTGGAGAGAGAAGTACGTGACCCCGACCAGCCGACTAGACAGTGTCATCAGCCTGTGCAAACGCCGCGGCTTCGTGTTCCCCTCTGGGGAAATCTACGGCGGGACCCGCTCGGCGTGGGACTACGGACCGCTTGGCGTCGAGCTCAAGGAGAACGTCAAGAAACAGTGGTGGCGGTCGGTCGTCACTGAGCGTGATGACATCGTTGGCCTGGATTCCGCCGTGATCTTGCCTCGTCAAGTGTGGGTGGCCTCCGGCCATGTCAACGCATTCAACGATCCCCTGACGGAATGCTTGTCATGTCACCGACGATTCCGCGCAGACCATCTGGAAGAGGACTTCGAGGCCCGGAAGGGTCGTACGCCCACCGGCCTGGAAGAGATTGCCTGCCCGCACTGCGGCACCCGCGGCCAGTGGACCAAACCGCGTGAGTTCAACATGATGCTCAAGACCTACCTAGGTGCGGTTGAGGACGAATCGGGTTTGCACTATCTGCGTCCCGAGACTGCGCAGGGCATCTTCGTCAACTTTGCCAACGTGGTGCAGGTCACGCGCAAGAAGCCGCCGTTCGGTATCGGTCAGATCGGGAAGTCCTTCCGCAACGAGATCACGCCCGGGAACTTCATCTTTCGGACCCGCGAATTCGAGCAGATGGAGATGGAGTTCTTCGTCAAGCCCGGCACTGATGAGGAGTGGCACACCTATTGGCTCGACGAGCGCACTCGGTGGTACACCGACCTCGGCCTGACGCAGGAGAACCTGCGCCATTTCGAGCACCCCAAGGAGAAGCTCTCCCATTACTCGAAGCGCACGGTCGATATCGAGTACCGGTTCGGGTTCGCCGGCAGTGATTGGGGTGAGCTCGAGGGCGTCGCCAATCGAACCGACTTCGACCTCAAGACCCACAGTGAGCACTCTGGCGTCGATCTGTCCTACTTTGACCCGACAACCGGCGAGCGGTATATCCCGTACGTGATCGAGCCTGCGGCAGGTCCGAACCGCGCGATGATGGCCTTTCTCGTTGACGCGTACGACGAGGACGAGGCTCCTAACACCAAAGGAGGAGTCGACAAACGTACGGTGCTGCGACTCGACCCTAGGCTGGCCCCGGTGAAGGTCGCGGTGCTGCCGCTCTCGCGCAACGAAGCCTTGTCACCCAAGGCCCGAGACCTCGCCAGTCGGCTGCGACAGTCGTGGAACGTCGACTTCGACGACGCCCAGGCCATCGGCCGTCGTTACCGACGGCAGGATGAAATCGGTACGCCGTACTGCGTCACCGTCGATTTCGACACCCTCGACGATCAGGCCGTCACCGTCCGCGAGCGCGACTCGATGACCCAGGAGCGGGTCTCGGAGGACAAGGTGATGGAGTACCTCGCTCAGCGGTTGGTCGGTTGCTAACCAATACCCTCTCCCACGCCGGCATGCGCCCTGAGCTTGTCGAAGGGCCGGCAGGTGCGCTTCGGCAGGTTCAGCCCGCATCACTCGTCATCGGCAGGATCGCCGTCGATCCGCCGGTAGTGCTCGCGCCGATGGCAGGTATCACAAATGCGGCGTTCCGGCAGCTGTGTCGGGAACAGGGTGCTGGACTCTATGTCTGCGAGATGATCACCTCGCGCGGGCTCGTGGAGCGGGATCGTAAGACGCTGTCGATGCTCCAGTTCGATCCGGGGGAGCGGGTCCGGTCGGTCCAGTTGTACGGCGTGGATCCGGTGATCATGGCGCAAGCCACCGAGATCCTCTGCAACGAGTACGGCGTCGCTCACGTCGATCTGAACTTCGGCTGCCCGGTACCCAAGGTCACCCGGAAGGGCGGTGGCGCGGCGCTGCCGTACAAGCGCGATCGGCTCCGAATGATCTTGAACGCCACCGTTCGAGCGGCCGCGCGTTACGGCGTCCCTGTCACGATCAAGACTCGGATCGGCATCGACCATGATCATCAGACTTTTCTCGATGCGGGCCGGATCGCCGAGGAATCCGGCTGTGCGGCCATTGCGCTGCACGGCCGAACCGCCCAACAGGCGTACGCCGGCCAAGCCGACTGGGAGGCTATTGCGGCGCTGAAGGCGCACGTCTCCGTACCGGTGCTCGGCAATGGCGACATCTGGGAGGCCGCCGACGCACTACGGATGATCAGCCAGACCGGAGTCGACGGCGTGGTCATCGGCCGCGGCTGCTTGGGACGTCCCTGGCTGTTCCGCGATCTGGCGGACGCCTTCGCTGGCCGTCAGACCCACACTCTGCCCAAACTCGGCGAGGTCGGGGGGATGGTGCGGCGGCATGCCGAGCTGCTCGTGGCGTTATCCGACGAACTGCACGGCCTCAGCGATCTTCGCAAACACATGGCCTGGTACTTCAAGGGCTTCCCGGTTGGGGGCGAGCTGCGACATCGCCTGGGAATGGTCTCATCGCTCACTGAGCTTGACGACTTGCTCGCTCAGCTGGATCCAGACATCGGCTTCCCGGTCTCGGAGCTCGGCTCGCCGCGGGGCCGCCAGGGCGCACCCCGCGCCAAGGTGGCCTTGCCCGACGGGTGGCTGGCCGATGCATCCGGCCGCGATCTTGATCTGGCAGCCGCCGAGCTGGGCATCTCCGGTGGCTGAAGAGGTCACTCCCCGCGCCAAGGCCTGGGCCGACACCATGTCCGGCCATCTCGACGGCAAACTTGTCCGCGCGCACGCGGGCTCCCCAGCCCAGCTCGGCGCAGGGCCCATCGTCCGACGCGAACTGCGGGAGCAGCGCGAACGCGCGACGCTTCGATCGGGTGCAGCATTTGCCGACGGCGCGGGAAACCGAGCGATTGTCGAGGAGCCCGACGAGGAGCGCACCTGCTTCGAACGTGATCGCGATCGGATTGTGCATTCCACAGCTTTCCGGCGCCTGGCCGGCAAAACGCAGGTAGTGGTCTTTCCCACCGACCACCAGCGCACCCGCCTCACCCACGCTCTCGAAGTGGCCCAGGTTGCGACATCGATCGCACGCGGCGTCGACGTCAATGTGACCCTGGCGGAGGCGATGGCTCTTGCGCATGACTGCGGTCACGGACCCGGCGGGCACGCCAGCGAGGATGCTTTCGATGCGTTCATTCCCGAGGGGTATGACCACGGACCCTGGGGTGCCGACGTTGTTCTTCAGAATCTCAACTTGTGCGCCGAGACTTTGGACGGGATTCGCAACCACTCCTGGTCGCGGCCGCCGCCGCTGACGGTCGAGGGCCACATCGTGAGCTGGGCTGACCGGATCGCCTACTGCGCGCACGACCTGGAAGACGCAGTGCATGCCGGAATCGTCGCTCCTGATGATCTTCCCGCGGACGTGATCGAGGTGTGCGGACGAACCCGACGAGAGCAGCTGAACACGTTCGTCCGCGCGGTCGTATGGGCGGTCGAGGAGCACGGCGAGGTCGGGATGCCACCAGCGGAAGCTCAGGCTCTTGCGACGTTGCGGGCATTCAACTACGAAAGGATTTACGTGCGACCCGCTTCGTTGGCTCAGTCTCGCGCCGTCATCGACGTGCTGCGCGGGTTGGTGGAGTACTACAGCGAGCACCCGGATGCGATGCCAGATGAGCTCCACCTGCAGCCGCAGTCCGACGCCGCCATCAGAGCGGCAGTGACTTATGTGGCCGGCATGACCGACCGATACGCCTTTGACATGGCGGTACGCCACCTCAACTGGCCGCCCGAGCGGTTGCCGCGAGGAATCGATCGCGAGAGCTGATTTCGCGCTAGCACTGCAAGAAATCGCGCGCTGTACCGAACCGCCGTACGAGCGGTCTGGATTGTGTTGTAATCGCCCGGTGGGGGAGCGCGTACGCGGCATGAGCCGGGCATCGTACGCGTGGCGAATCGCCGCAAGTCTGCTCGGCATCGGGTTGCTGCTCAACGGTTCGCTCCGGATGAGTGACGACGTCTGGCCCGTGGGTCCGCTGTCCCAGTACGCGTTTTCCCCTGCCAAGGACGCGACCATCGTGATCACTCGCGTTGAGGGCCTGTTGGCCGATGGGCGCCGCATTGACCTGCCGTTGCGGGTAGAAACGGCAGGAATCAGTCGGGCCGAGATCGAGGCCCGCATACCGCAGATCACTGCTGACCCATCGCTGCTGCGATCCGTCGCTAGCCGCTGGACCTCCCGGCATCGCGATGAGCCGGCGATGCTGCGCGTCTGGCTGGTCCAAGATCAGATCAGCCTCGTCGACGGTCGCGTCGGGCGCACCCGCCTCGCTGAACTCGCCACCTGGGAGCTCCCGTCATGAGGACATTGCGGTCGGCGGTCTCCTGGTTCATGCCGGTGGTGCCTGAGTCGCGCATCGCCGTGCTCCGTACGGTGCTCTACCTCTTCGTAATCATCGACATCCATCTCTTCGTACGCGATCCCATCCCGCTCAGCCGGAATCCAGAGCTCTATCAGCCGCTCATGATCGAGCGTTTGTTCCACCTGCTGCCACCAAGCGTGCCGCTGACGATCACGCTATATCTGATCTTGGTAATCGGTTGCCTCGTGGCGGCTGCCAACGTGTGGCCGCGACTCGCAGGTGGTGTGGTGGCTGCAGCCTTCACCTGGTGGACGGCTATCGGTATGAGCTACGGGAAGGTCGACCATGATCATCTCGCGCTCGTTGTCGCGCTTTGGGTGATGCCGACGGTCGGTGTGATTGCCGATCGATGGCGCAGCACGGAGCGCTCCGCGCAGGCTGGATGGGCCCTCAAATGCATCCAGATCTCGGTGATCTTCACCTACTTCCTGTCCGCGCTGACCAAGATCCGCAGTGGCGGCTGGAGCATCACCAGCTGGCCCGACAGTTCGATCCTGATGTGGGCGATCGTGCGGCGACCGCATGGGCTTGGTCAGTTTCTGTTGCCCTATCCCGAGCTACTTCACGTCATGCAGTGGTGCTCGTTCACCGCCGAGCTGACAGCCGTGGTGGTCTTGTGGCTGCGCGGCCGTGCGCTGCTTGCCGCGGCGATCTTCTGGATGGGATTCCACGCCTTCACGTTGGCAATCTTGTACATCCACTTCGCACCGACGGCGATCTGCTGGCTGGCCTTCGCTCCATTAGAGCGCCTTGGTCCCTGGCTGCGCCGGGTCAAAGCCAGGCGGTGGGAGCGCACAGGCTGGAGACCCGCCCGGCATCCGGTGCCGGTTCTTCGCGATCAGGCGGTAGACCGCGGAAGCCACCGACCGAGCTAGCGGCAGCCTCAAGAGCTGACCGGCAACCGCGTACCCGCCGCCGCGGAATCTGAGCCACTCAGCAAAAGCCGCCGCTCCTCCATAGATCGCCCCGTCGGTGCCTACCCACAATGCTTCGCGTTGGGCACGCTCTTTCGTCGTACCGAGGGCCGCGAGGTCGGTGAACTGCCAGGGCACCAGTTGGGCATTCGGGCCTAGGGGCTGATTCAGCCGCCGCGCCACCCAGTGGGCGCTGGACGTGCAGAAGGCACAGTCCCCGTCAAAGATGACCCAGGGCACCGTACGATCCAGCCCAGCCTCTTCCACGACGCGCCCCCACTCCGCTCACCCGTGATGCAATCTGCGTAAACCTAGGGTGCCCGCGGTCTCCACAGGTAGCAAAGTATGCAGACCGCCTTCAACCTGTGTAGGGCCGCCGACCCTCAAGCATGGCTGGATGCTTGAGGGTGAGCGGCCTTCTGCCGTCGCGACCACTTTCCGGTGACGGCGTCGCGCCGTCAGGAGTGGAACATAGACTCCCGTCCGTGGGCGGCCGGATCAACGAGGAAGACATCGCCGCCGTACGCGATCGGGCGCGCATCGAGGAAGTGGTCGGCTCCTACGTCACACTCCGCAGCGCAGGCGGGACGATGAAGGGCTTGTGCCCTTTCCACGACGAGAAAACCCCAAGTTTCCAGATCACCCCATCCCGCGGCTACTGGTATTGCTTTGGCGCCTGCGCCGAGGGCGGCGACGTCATCGACTTCATGCGCAAGATCGACAATCTGAGCTTTGTCGAGGCGGTCGAGCGCCTTGCCGATCGGGTAGGCATCCAGCTGCGCTACACCGACGAGACCGGCCCACGCTTGGAGCCGGGCGCCCGTAGTCGGCTGGCTGAGGCCCTCAGGCTGGCGGCCGATTTCTTTGTCGAGCACCTCAGCAGCCCAGACGCGATGACAGCTCGGCAGTTCCTCGCTGAGCGCGGCTTCGATCGTGAGGCAGCGGAGCGGTTCGACGTCGGCTTCGCTCCGCGGGATGGCCGCGCGCTACTGCAGCACCTTCGGGGCCGCCGATTCAGCGACCAGGAGCTGGTCTCGGCCGGTCTCGCGCGGGAGTCTGGCTGGGACTTCTTCCAGGGCCGAGCGGTCTGGCCGATCCGCGACTCAGGGCGGCAGGTCGTGGGCTTTGGGGCTCGCCGGCTCTTCGACGATGACCGGATGCCGGCGAAGTACATCAATACCCCGGAAACCCTGCTCTACAAGAAGTCTCAGGTGTTGTACGGCCTGGAACGTGCGCGGACGGCGATCAGCAAGAAGAGCCAAGCCGTAGTGGTCGAGGGCTACACCGACGTGATGGCCGCACACCTTTCTGGTGTTGAGACCGCAGTCGCGTCCTGTGGCACTGCCTTCGGTGATGATCATGCCCGGTTGCTGCGGCGGCTGATGGGCAACCACGACGCGTTTCACGGAGAGGTGATCTTCACCTTTGATGGCGATGAGGCCGGCCAGGCGGCCGCGCTGAAGGTCTTCGCGGGCGATCAGAACTTCGTGACTCAGACATACGTCGCCATTGAGCCGACCGGCCTGGACCCATGCGACCTGAGACTTCAGCGCGGGGATGCGGCCGTCCGCGAGCTTGTCGCGCGACGGGTGCCGCTCTACAGGTTCGTGATGAGCAATCTGCTCCAGCAACATGATCTTGATCGCGTCGATGGCCGCCTCGCTGCGCTGCGAGCGGCGGCCCCGCTGGTCGCCAGCATCAGGGACAACGGACTGGTCGCCGGCTATGTGCGTGAACTCGCTGGCTTGCTCGGCATGGATATCGAGGAGGTACGCGCCGAGGTGATGCGGGCGGCGGCCCGATCCGGCCGACGACCAGTCACCCGAAGGGTTACGACCGCCGATCCACGACTCACCGCTGAGCCGGACGTCGGTCCTGCACTCCCGCTGCTACCCAGCCCTGGCGATCGGCTGCTGAGCACCGAGCGGCAGACCGCGAAGCTCCTGATCCAGAATCCGAACCTGTTCCCGGACGCATGGGACGGACTTACCACAGCCGATTTCACCCACCCCGCGTATGCCGCAGTCTTCACCGCTGTTGAGAAGGCGAGCGTCGAGGTCGGAGGTGCGGGCGTCACACCCGACACGGAGTGGGTACACCAGGTCTCGGAAGCGTGCGAGGCTGACGAGATCCGCTCTCTGGTTGCCTCGCTGGCTGTGGAACCGCTGCCGGTCCATGGCGAGGTGACAGCACGGTATGCGATTGCCAACTCCGCGGCGCTCCAGCTGCTCACCGTGATGCGTACGATCGCTGCGCTCAAGTCCAAGCTGCAACGCACCAACCCGGTCGAGGAGCAGCACAAGTACAACCAGATGTTCTCAGAGCTGGTGGTCCTCGAGGCGCGCCGCAAGGCTTTGCATACGCGCAGCATCGGCGCCGAAGACTGACGCACCCGCCTATCTCGGCCAACCCGGGTTTGGTCGAGGAAAGACCCGCAGTTATCCACAGATTCGACCCAACCGGGTGTTGCTCGGGGTCCTGACTGCCGCACAGTGTCGGCATGATCGAGCCATCCGAGGACGAACCCGGTGAACCGCTGCTCACAGGCAGCCAGGTGGTCGAGCTACAGCGCGCAATCGAGGCAGGCCTACTAGCCCAAGACGCCCGGCTGTCGGGCTCCGGCTTCGACGATGCGACCGATCAGGAGCTGAGCTTGCTGGAAGCCAGTGGCGAGCGGGCCCGGCAACGATTCATCCGCGCCAACCTTGGGCTGGTCGGGATGATCAGTCGCCAGTACGCGGCGCGCTGTCAGCTGCCAGACGCGGAGCTGTTCCAGGAGGGATGTCTTGGTCTGATCACCGCAGTGCAGCGGTTCGATCATGTTCGCGGCTACCGCTTCTCGACCTATGCACTGTTTTGGATCCGCGCTTTCGTGGGCGCGGCCGCAGCCAAGCTCCTGGGAGCCCTGAACCTGCCGACTAGCCGGGCTGAACAACTGCGCTCCGCGCGCGGACTGGAGGCCGAGCTCAGTCAAGGCCTTGGCCGGCCTCCGACCGTCGAGGAGCTGGCTCACGCGCTGGGCCGCGGCGAGCGCTGGACGGCGGGCCTGCTGGCCCATCAACGTCCGAGGTCGTTGGAGCTGGTCGACGGACCCGCACTCGACAGGCTGCAGGCTCATGACGACTTCGACGAGGTTCTGGCGGATCCGCTGCCCATCCGGGAACTGCTGCTGCGACTGAACGATCTTGATCGCCGGGTTCTGGAATTTCGACTCGGCTTCGCAGACGGAACGCCCAGGTCGTACGCCGAAACCGCCCGACTATTGCAGATCTCGGTCACCCGGGTACGCCGCACCGAGGCGCGGGCGCTGGAGACGCTGCGCGGATTGTGTCCCCAGCAGGCATCGGCTCAGCTATGAGGTGGTGGGGTGGCCGCGTGCACAATGGCCGCGTGAGAAGCGACGAGGGCGGGAGTTCGGCATGGTGGTCGCGAAGCCGTGGGCTGTCCAAGACGGTCTATGAATCTTGGAAGACCTCGCTGCATGGGCAAGCCAATCGACCGAGCCGAATCCTCGGTTGGGCAAAAACCCCAACCGGATTTGGCATCGCCAGCCCGGCTGCATTCTCCTTCGGCGACCAGCTGGCCTGGGAGCATCTGGGCTGGCACGAGATCGAGCGCGGAGGCTGGAATGCTGAGCTGAACAAGCTCAGCTGGGTGCGCTACGCGGTACCCGGAGAGGCGCCGACCCACGGCGTACTCGAACTGACTGAGCCGGGGCGTTTGCCGGAGATATTTCGGGAACGAATTTCGGCAACCATCGCCGTCGAGAGGTTCGTCCCGCTGGCCGGAGACCGCGGAGTGATCATTGCAGCCCGTCGGGATCTCGGCGGTAGCGGCACGGTTGTCTGGCACGGCACGCTCACCCGAGGACTGAGCTGGCAGACTGATGGCGTTCGGGCGGCTGTTGATCAAGCGATGGGCGAAGTCAAATCGGAGTACGACATAGGCTGAGCTGACTGCTAATCTACGTAGCCGCGTGGTTGTCAGTCCCCTGTAGCTCAATTGGCAGAGCATTCGGCTGTTAACCGAAGGGTTGTTGGTTCGAGTCCAACCGGGGGAGCTCTGAACTCATGCATTCACACTCAGGCGCCTAACCGCCCCAAATATCTTCGACATACCGGTTCTCGGCCCGGAGGTCGGCGAGCC
>Ga0105243_10003050_pt1 | contig 13805 bp, 8 predicted proteins | sample KBSM34metaG_FD_81525 | JGI IMG/M metagenome (GOLD analysis project Ga0105243, IMG submission 81525) | Miscanthus rhizosphere microbial communities from Kellogg Biological Station, Michigan, USA - KBS M3-4 metaG | ecosystem: Host-associated > Plants > Roots > Rhizosphere > Soil | place: Michigan...
GATTATCTGCAGACCGATCCGCAAGTGAACGGCCGTGCCGTGGGGATCATGGGTCACTCGCGCGGCGGCAAAGCGGCGCTGGTGGCCATGGCGGACGATCCGCGTTTTGCCATCGGCTTTATCTCGTCATCGGGCGCCGGCGGCGCCAATCTCTACCGCCGCAACTATGGCGAGCCGATCGGCAGCCTGGCGGGGATCAATGAATTTCATTGGTTCGCCGGCAATTTCCTGCGCTATGCCGCCAAAGGCCACACCCCTGATGAGATGCCGGTCGACAGCCATGAATTTATCGCCCTGGTCGCGCCCAGGCCGCTCTTCATCGGCGGCGGCGCCCTGCTCACCGATCCGGATTACCTCCCCGGTGATGCCTGGCAGGACACGCAGGGCATGTTCATGGCGGCCGCGGCGGCAAGTCCCGCCTGGGAGATTTTGGGCAAGAAGGGTTTGGGTGCGACCGCGCTTCCCGCCATGGGCAAGCTTGTGGACAGCGGTGCCATCGGATTCCGCCAGCATGAATATGGCCACACGCCGGCGCCGAATTGGCCGTCATTCATCGCCTTCGCATCTCGCTATCTAAAGTGAGAAGCGCCAGCGTCTAATTGGCGGCGTTTGGATCTGCGGCGCTGGGATTGGCGGCGGCCGGCTCGGCGGCAACCGGTTCGGCGGCAATCGGCTGGGCGGCAACCGGCTGGGCGGCAGCCGGCTCTGCGGCATTCGGCTCGGCGGCAACCGGAGCCGCGGCAGTCGCGTTGGCGGCGCTCGGAGCGGCGGCGCTGGGTTTGGCGTCGCTCTCTTTGGCGAGGTTCGGTTTGGCGGCGTTCGGGTCGGTCGCATCCAAATTGCTGCTATAGACCCAACCTTGCTGCGCCTTGCCCGTCGCGTCCTTGGCCGGGACTTCGACGCGGGTCCAATTGCCCTGCTGTTCCAGGACGACCACCGAGGCGCCCTTTGGCAAGGTGACGACAAGCGTCCCCTTCACCGCCGCCGTTTCACGCACATTGACGGACTTGCTCAGGGTGATGGTCGGACGCTGAACCGGCGCGGCGGCGGCGGGGCGCGGCGCGGGCGCTGTCACGGGGGCAGGCTGGTTGTTCGGCGTGCTCAACATTCCGCCGGTCACGGATGAAATCGTGGCCTGCACATTCTCCGGCAGTTGGGCACCGATCCAGGGATAGAACAGGATCAAAGGCACGACCAGGCCGGCCACCAACAGGCAATCGCGGATGAGCGTGCTTTTGGCGGCGGTATCTTCCTCCGGCTCTTCGGCGGGGGGCGCGAGGCCGTCGAAATTTCCGATCGGCAGATTTTCGCCCGCCCGGCGCAGGTGGAGCGGCTGGGAATCGTCCAGCGCCGCCCTTGCCCATCCCAACTCCACTTCCTGGTCTGCCAGCGCCTTGCGCAGCTCCGCAACTTCTGCCCGCAAGCTCTCGACATAACCATCGTCCGTGGCGGGCGCCGACGGCTTGTTTCGCGCCTCCGCCAGCGCCGCTTCCGCTTGTTCACAGCGCAAGCTGATCTCCGACAGCGCTTCTTCCGCCTGCGCCAGGCGCGCGCCTTCCTCGGCCTTCAGCGCCTTGGCCTGGGCGGCCATCGCCTCGCCCGCCTCGCGCCGCCAAAGCTCGCGCAGCTGCTCCGCATCCGCCCGCTGCCGGGCCAATTCACATTCGCGCTCGGCCAAAGCCGACTGGGCGTGCGCCAACTCGCTGCGCAGCAGCTCGAGCTGCTGCGACTCGTCACCGGGTGAGGAAACCGTCTTGGCCTTGACCAAGGCTTCCAGCGCCGCTTCCAATTTCTTGCACTTGTCGGACTCCGCGGCGATGTTTGTTTCCAGCCTGCGGCTTTTGTCGGCTTCCTGCGCCAACAGCCTGGCGGATTCCTGCTGCCAGGCGTCGCGGGCGGCGCTGGACCGTTCGGCCTCCTGCGCCTTCCAACGCTCTTCCGCCTTGCCGAGCGCGACCAGGCTTTCGGCTTCCCAACGGCGGCGCTCGCCTTCGACGCGCTGCTCGGCTTCCGCCCGCCAAACCTTACGCTCGGCTTCGATGCGCTGTTCGGCTTCGCCCTGGCTGCGCAAATGATCCGCCCGCGCGCGCTCATCGGCGTCCGCCTGCCATGTCCGGCGTTCCGCCTCGAGACGCTCTTCCGCCAGCATTTTCAGGCGTTCGAGATCCACCGCCGCCCGTTGTTGCCCTTGCGCCTGCCAGGCTTGCCGCTCGGCTTCGGACTGCTGCTCGAACTGGGCTTTCAGCCGTTGCAACTCGCCTGCGACGCGATGATCGGCCTCGGTGCGCCACTTCTGGCGCTCGCTCTCGAATTGCCGAGCCGCCTCAGCTTTGATGCGCTCGCCTTCCGCCGCCACACGCTGGTCGGTCTCGATTTCCCACTTGCCGCGCTCGATCTCGAGCTGCTGTTCCAACTGCGCCGCCAAGCGCCGTGTCTGGTCGCTCTCATTGGTCCAGGCCTGGCGTTCGGCTTCGATCCTTCGCTCGGCCTGCGACTTCAGCCGCTCCAGCTCGGCAGCCAGGCGCTGATCGGCCTCGGCCAGCCACTTCTGCCGCTCGGCTTCGATGCGGCGGTCGGTTTCGGCCTGCCAACGCTCGCGCTCCGCGGCGAGCCGGCGTTCGGCGCGCGCCTCGGCCTGGGCGACATCGCCCTCTTGCTGGGACTGCCGCGCCTCGCGGTCCTTCTTGCCTTCCGACTGAACCCGCGCCGCCACGTCCACCAGGCGCTGGTTCAATTCCAGTTCCCAGGCGGCACGCGCTTTTTCCAGCTCCGCCGACTGCTGATCCTTCAGCCGTTCCAGCGCGGCGCGCATTTCGACAAGTTCGGACTCGCGCACCGCAAACAGCGACTGCATCTCGCCCAGCTGGCTGCGCAGGATCGGATCATTCGCCTCACCGGAGGGGCTGACCGCATCTTCCTCGGCGGCCGCCGGTTCGTCGAAGGCGGCAATGGGATATTGAATGACCTTGAGCGTCGAGGCCGCGCCGTCATCGAATTTCATCACCCGCACGGTGAGTTCGTGCGCGGCGGCGATGTTGGACGGGATGAGATAGTTGAGTTCCTCCAACTCGTCGGAAGCAAGCGACCAGGAACCGTCGCTGTTGCGGCGCCCGGCCGAGAGCTTGGCGCGCTGCGGCAGGCGCTCTATGCGCAGCGCCAGCCGGCCCGCGCGCTTGAACGGCTTGAGCAAGGGAAGAAGATCGAGCGGCACGGTTCGCTGCACCGTCGGGGCGCGGACAATGTCAGCCGCGCTAATGCTGGCAAAGGCCGGCGGAGCGACCTCTTTTTTCCGAGTTGTTGCCGTTGCTTGCGGTGACATCTTGCCAGGCTATGGTGCTGTGGTTGTGACGGCGCATGCTCGCACGCATGTCCATACCGGCCGGTAATCGCTGAACGGAAATTACCGATAAAATGCAAGGCAATTGCCCCAATCTGGGGCACGCGCATGCCTGCGCGCGGGCCCGCGCCCCGGCCGCGCCATCCCCTCCCGAGCACGACATGTGAGAGAGCGAATTTGTCTGGGTTTTTCTCTCACTTAGTGACGTGAAAGCGCTGCCAGCATGCCGGCGGCAGCCCGAAATCGCTAATGTCAAATGTTGAGATTTTACCCCCGGGGTGTACCATCCTGCGGCGGCAGGTCGGGCCGCAATCGCAGAAAAGTCATGATCGCATGAAGACAACCTCGGCTAGCCGTGCCAAATCCACCAAGAAGAAGAGTCTTCGGGCCAAGACCTGGCTGGGAAGCCAGACACTGGTGCGGGGCCTGGATGTCCTGGAAGCCGTGGCTTCGGGAGTCGTAACCTTGCAGGATCTTGCCGCCAGGCTGGACTTGAATCGCAGCACGGCCCACCGGCTCGCAGCCACCCTGGTCGAGCGGCGCTACCTGACCTTTGTCCCCCGCAGCGGCTATAATTTGGGAGCCAAGTCGCTCGAGCTGGGCTACCAGGCCAGGGTGCAGCTTAATATTCCGCGGGTGGCGAGAAGCCATCTCGAGCAGCTTGCGGCACAGACCGGCGACACCGTGCATCTGGGCGTGCTGGACGGCACGCGTGCCCTCTATCTGGACAAGATACCGGGACGCCGCAGAGTGGAGATCAGTTCGCGCGTGGGCGAGTTGCAGCCCTTGCGCTCCACCGGCCTGGGAAAAGCTCTGCTGCTGGACGAAGACGAAGCGCATTTGCGGGATTTCTATCGCTGCGAAGATGGCGGCGAACAGCATTACCGCGTGTCCGAAACCACCTGGGTGCGGCGCATGCGCGACTATGCCAAGCGCGGTTACGCCTTCGACTTGGAAGAAAATGAGGATCGCATCCGCTGCGTGGCCGCGCCCATCCGCGACGCCACCGGCGGGATCAAAGCCTCAATCAGCGTTTCGAGCGCGGCGCAGTATATGAATGACGAGCGCATGCAGGCCTTGGCCGGCCAGGTCCGCTCGGCAGCCGAGCAGATCAGCCGGGAATTGGGATGGGACGCGCCAATCGGCGAAGCCAAAAAAGCGAACGGAGCCGTCTAACCTCTACTGGAAGTAGATCATACGCTTTTTGGATTCCAACAGAGCCTTGTCCAGGCCAGGCACCGCGCTTTGCAAATCCGCCAGGTCCTTGAAGGGACGGGCCGCCCGCCGCGCGATGATCGCATCCGCCGGCGCCTCTGTGGTGTGCAAAATCGCCATCAGACTGTCGCGGTCGGCATGATTGACATCGACCGGCGTCACATTCTGAAAAAGAAAATCCATCACCAGATCGAATTCTTCCGGCGTGCCGCGCGCGCCCCTGTCGATCATCTTCTGGACCGTGTCGTGCCAGGCGTCATAGTCCCGGGGCGTGTCCGTCACCAACTGCATGCCATGACATGACGAGCAAATCTTGACGGCCGCGGCTTCGGGCGTGGTCGCTTCCGTGGCCTGCTGACCGCGGGCCGGCATGGCAAACAGCAGCAAGCCGCCAACGGCTGCGCAGTGCAGGACGGAAACGCGCCTGTTCACAAAATCCCTGACTTTACTGCGCCGAAGCTTCCTTCACCTTCATGCCCGCATTGGGGTCGAGCCCGGTGGAGGTGGCGATCGGATAGGCCGGTTCGCCCATCACCGGCATATGCGGCCCCACGCCCAGCTTTTCGGCGGTGACGAAGTCGCCATATTCATTGCCGAATTGGTTGGCGACGCGTTGCAGGCGGCCGTCCACAAAGGTCATGTCCAGCTCTTTTTCGCTGTACATCATGGTGCCCCATTCGCTCTTGGTCTTTCCAACAATCTTGCGGGTCACCGGATCGATGATGTCGCCCGACGAGGAGTAGACCAATTTTCCGTCCAGGCCGAACATGATCCAGAATGTGGTATCCGGCGTGTCGATGGTGGCGATCTCTTTGGGATTGTCGGTATTGCTGAAGATATGGATCTTGTTGAAAAGCGCGTCGGCGATCCAGACCTCCTTGCCGTCGGGGGTCAGGGCGATGCCGTGGCTGGGGCAGCCGTGCGGCACCCGCGGCCTGGGCGTTCTATTCCAGACTGAGCGCCAGTCCACACTGGTGACCTCGACCGTCTGAAGGATTTTTCCGGTCCTGGTATCGGCGACCATGTAGCCCAGGAAATTGTTCTGATTGACATAGATTTTGGACGAGTCCTTGTTCAGCGCCTGTACCCGGACATTTTCCGGGAACTGAATCTTCTGGACGATCTTGCCGGTCTCGATATCGGCGACTTGCAGCAGCTTGCCGTTCGGCGACATGAAGGCGCGCTTGCCGTCGGCGCTGAGGTTCAAATTATGCGCGCCTGGGCTGCCCGGCGCGTGGAAGATCATCAGCAGCTTGCCGGTCTTGGCATCCAGCTTGTACCAATAGTCCTGGAGGTTTGAGCCCACCACCAAGGTCTTGCCGTCGGCCGAGACTTGGGGGCGTTCGCAGCACTTTCCGTCCAAGGTCGTGGTCCAAACCATTTTGTCGGTCGCCAGGTCCAGGGCACCCAGCCGCCCGCGCGCCGCCAGATAGAGCATGTTGGTGGCGGGGCTGGCCGCGACACCGGAAATGTCTTCCGGCGCCATGCTGCCGGCATAGTCCCACAGATGAATCCGCTTCACGAAGGCGTAGTTGTTGTCGGCATCCAGCACGACAATCCCGTTGCCGTTCGGAAACATCGGCCGTTCCAAGGAGCCCGGCAATGTCACATACAGCAGGTGGCGGCTATGGATGGTGAAATCGCCGCGCGGACGCGCGGGGCCGGCGCCCGCCGGCCGGGCCACCGGCGGCGCGATAATCGGTCCGCTGCCGACGACATTGGCATTGGCGGGAAGCGCGGCTGCGCCCGATTGCGCCTGCGCCGCGCCGGGACGGGGCGCCGCATCCTGGGCCAGCGCGCCGGCACAGCTGCCGATCAGCAAAGTCACTGCAAGCTTGGAAAGAATTTTTTTCATCGACAACCTCGCATCGGATAGCCGGCGGCTTATGCCACCAGGAAAGGCTTGAGATAGGAATTGAGCGCCAGGCGGATCTGCGCCTTGTGCGCCTCGGTGATCGCACCGGGCCGGCGGCGGGCGCCGCCGGGCACCGCGCCCGGATTGGTGCGCATGATCGCATCCTCGGCGAACACGCCGCGCGCCTTCATCACATATTCATTGGCATGCGGCAGCGAGTTGAAGGCGAGGAAGCGGCCGAAAATATCATAGGCATCCCGCTTGCGTCCCGCGCGGTAAGCATTGAAGCAAGCCTGCAGCACATCCGCCAACCCGGTATAGGGACACGTGCCGAGGAACCCCAGTTCCAATTCGGCGAAGAAGGTCATGCCGCCGGCGCCGGAAAAATCCTCCAGCTTACCGTTGGACTTTTGCAGCAGCTCGGGTGCCCGTTCCAGGGGATCGCCCGCCTCGTCCTTTACCGCAACAATGCTGGGAACTGCTTTTGCCAAGGTGATGAGGTTATCGACGCTGACATCGCCCACCGCCTGCACCATGATCGGCAGGCCGCTGGCATCGGCCAGCGCCTTGAAATAGGCGATGGCGTCTGCATCGCTGGCGTTCGGCGGCACCAGGGAAATGATCCCATCCGCGTTCAGGCTCTTGGCCTTGCGGCAATAGTCCTGCGAGTTGGCGACGTTGAACCCCGCGGTCTGAACGCCCAGCACCAGCGCGGTGTCGCCCTTGACCGAGGCCAGGGCCTCGGCGCCGGCATGCCATTCCTGGGCCGACAGGCTTTGCCAGCCGCTGGCATTTTGCGGCCAGGCCATGCCCGCGACCTTGCCGCGGTTGAGGAATTGCTGTTGCTTGGCCATGGCATCGGCGTCGAAGCTGTTGTCGGCCTTGCACGGCGTCCAGCCGATCGGAAATACGCCCGCCAGCGGCTTGCCGTTCGGCGACTTGGCGATAATCGGCGTGGCCGGGGCGGCCATGGCGCCGGAACCGGCGAGTGCAAACACGCCCAGAGAAGCACCGGCACCTTGCAGAAACTTCCTGCGGTTCTCGATCATGCGATCACTCCCTTTACCAGCGACGTCTCGGCTCGAAACGACGTCTTCATCCAAATTCAGCCAATTCCCGCGCAGCGGGCCTCAAAATGCAAGAGCATTCAGTGCGCCACCTTGGCGTAGGCGGGAAATATCTTGCGGCTGATGGTTTCCGCCGCGGAGATCAACCGCCCTGCCACCTCATCCTGCCAGGTCTGGCACAGATTGCCGGCGGCATCCGCGAAGGACAGCGCCGCGATGGTGTTTCCGCCGGGATCCCGGATCGGTGCGCCCACACAGCAGATGGTTTGGAACACTTCTCGCTGGTCTACCGCATAGCCGCGCTGCCGCACCGCAGCAATCTCGGAACGGAGATCGCTGATGCCCGTGATGGTCTGCGGGGTGAGGGCGATGAAATCGCCGTCATAAAGAAAATCCTCGAATTGTTGGGTCGGCAATCCCGCCAACAGGATTTTTCCCAAGGCACAGCAATAGGCTTCCTGTTGCGCACCGACACGGCTGGGAATCGCGACCTTGGCCGGTTCGCCGAACTTGGCGCTATAGGTCACCATGCCGTTCTCCAAAACCCCGACATGCACCACGCCTTTGAGCTGCGCGGCGAGCGCCGCCAAGACATCTTCGGATGTCGCGCGGATCAGTTCGCCGACGGCGACGTCCTTGGACAGGCTGACCAGCACCATGCCGGGGCGATAGCAGCCGCGCCGGTCGCGCACCACGACTCCGATTTCTTCCAAGGTCTTCATCAGGCGATGGGCGCAGGCTTCGGAAAGGCCGGTGCGTCGGCTGAGCTCCGCATTGGTCATCCATTCCTGCGGGCTGCGGAAGGAACGCAGCAGCATGAACGCCTTCTGCACCGACTGGTTTTTGGGAGTTGCCATGGTCCCTGCTCGCCGGCCGCAGCCGATCTTATCTCACTATGTAATATGCTAGCATGACATGTGAGATCGTTCAAGAAAGCCGCGGCACGGCGGCGTCAATATGTGGTGCGGCCGCCCGAAATGTCGAAGGTTGCGGCGGTGGAGAAGGAACATTCCTCGCTGGCCAGCCAGCACACCAGGGCGGCGCTTTCCTCGGCATAACCCAGCCGCCCCATCGGAATGCGCGAGCGCATATATTCGATCTGGCTTGGCGGCAGCTGGTCCAGGATCGGGCTTTCGAAGGTCGCGGGCGTAATGCAGTTCACCAGGATGCCGTTGGTCGCGAGTTCCTTGCCCAGCGACTTGGTGAAGCCGATCACCCCGGCCTTGGAGGCGGAATAAGCGCTGGCCTTGGGATTGCCCTCCTTCCCCGCCACCGATGCGATGTTGACAATGCGGCCATAATTTTGCGGCAGCATCAACGGCACGACTTCGCGGCAGCAATAGAATGTGCCGTTCAGGTTGACATCCATGACCTGCAGCCAGCTGTCGATGGGAAATTCCTGAACCGCGACCGTGGCGCCGGTTATGCCCGCGCTATTGACCAGGATGTCGATCTTGCCCAGCGCCTCACGGCTTTGGGCGGCGGCATCTACAACTTCCTGATGGCGGCCGACATGGAGTTGGACCGTATGGGCGCCGCCCAGCTTCTGCGCCGCCGCATTCAGCGCCGCGGCGTTGAGGTCCCAAAGCGAAACCTTACCGCCTTCTTTGATGATCCTCTCCGCCGTCAGCAGGCCCAAACCGGAAGCGCCGCCGGTGACGATGGCGGCGCGGCCCGCAAAGCGGCCGGCGAATATGGTGTTGCTTTGCTTTTGCGCGGCTGACGAGGGCGGCGCGGCGCGGCTGACGGACTCAGCGGCGGGCGCATCGGCCCGCAGACCGGTGGGATGATGCCTGCTTGCTTCGACTGGATTTGACAAAATGCCCTCGAACTATGCCCAAAACCCCATCCATCCGACGGGGTGGCCCCGCCGCGAGGGTCTCGCGCGGCGGGGTTGAAACCAACTCAGAATTGCTTGCGCAGACTGAACACGGTGTACCGGCCCAGGGTTGAGCCGGACGCCACGATGTAGGGGCCGGCATTGTTCGGCTTCTGCGCGCCGCCCGAGAGATAGATGGGCGGGCTGTCATCAGCGATATTGTTCATCGTGATACTGGCTTCCGCATTGTCCAACCACGGAGCCAAGCCGCTCAAATCATAGCCGACATACAGATTGACCGGATGGAATGATGGGATGCGCTTCTGCCCATACAGCGACAAGGCCTGGTTAAGGACGGGCGAGACGTTAAATCCGGGGCTGTATTGCACCATCGCCCGGGCCGTCACCGGACCGACCGTGGCAGCCAAGTACGCGGTCCAGGCGGCGAGCGGAACGCTATACTGCACGAGATTGATGGGGGCCAGGCCAGGGGCGGGCGTGTTTGTGTTGGTGGAGTTGATGGTGCCCGAAATTCCGCCCGACAGATTGCCGAAATCTTCGATATCGGTTGTGTAGTTTACCGCGATATCCAGGCCCTCGATCAACGCCTCGCCCAGATTGTTGCGGCGCAGGTCATAGAGGATAAAGGGCGGGTTCACGCCCGGCGTGGTGAAGGCCGAGGCAATGTCCGGTCCTGGGAAGCCGGTGGTGGCGACAAGTGCATTTCCGGCCGCATCAAAATTGGTGGGATAGCGGGCCTGGATCTGGGCCAAGGTCGGGTTGATCATATAATACTGATTGTAGGCGCCACTGAACAGCACACCGGGGTTGTTGAGGATCAGACCCTGCTGATGTTCGAACTTGGTATGGAACGCCGTGATGCTGACCTCGAGTCCGGTCAGGTCTATGCCCAGTTCGGTGGTGGGATGGAAATCTCCGCCGATCGACCAGGTCCTGCCCGTTTCCGGTCCCAGGAGCGGATTGCCGCCCGGGGTGCTGATGGAGGGGCGCAGCAGATCGGGGCCCACTGTGCCCGGCGGGACGTTGGTGTTCGCGGCGGTACGCTGGGCGGTATAGGTGAAGCGCGTATCCGGCGCCGAGGTATCGGCAAGGCTGGGCGCGTCGAACGAGGTGCCATTGGTGGCGCGGATGGTCAGGGCCGCGAAGGGCTCATAGGTGATGCCCAGCTTGTAATTTTCCGTCTCGCCAAAGTCGCTGTAGCTGTCGATACGGCCAGAGGCATTGAAGGTGAGGGCGTGCACGAAAGGCAGCTCATTGTCCACGCCGACAATCGGGACGTTGATTTCGGCAAAGCCCGTATTGGTGATGCGGTGTGGCCTGGCGACTGCCATCTGCGCGCCGGGCGCCGGGGGACCCCAAGGCGTGCCGACCGGCCAGTTGGTGTTCCAATTGGCGACATAATCTTCAAATGCCCACTGGGCGCCGACCGACGCCTTGACCGAACCGCCGGGCAGTTCGAACAGCGAGCCGTTCGCCGAGCCCCCATACTGGATCTGATGCTGGATGGCCTTGCCGAACGACCCGGTGTTCAGAATATTGTCGATGACCAGGGGATTGCCGGCGAGGAGATTGTAGGGATTCACCGCATTGCCGGCGAGACCCTGGCTGGCGACCAGCGCGGGCGTCTGAACGCCGGCCACGGTGCCCCGGCGCATCGATTGGGACAACAGGGCCGTATTGACCGATCTGGTGAAACCTGTGGTGTTGCTGCGGCCATAGTTGAACATCAGGTTCGCCTGCCAGTCGCCGAACGGCAGGTCCACCGTCAGCTTGGGCGTGACCATGAACACCTGGATGTTGTTGTAGTCGGTGAGGCTTTGGCTGCCCATGAAAGGCCCGAAGGCGAAGGATACGTTCTGGGTGGTTTCGCCGTTGATGGACTGGAAATAGGGATTGGTGGTGTCGATCGCGATATTCGTGGCGGTCAACTCGGGATTCCGCGCCGAATCCAGGCGCGTGGACCAAAGGAACTTGGTCGAAAATTCGACGCCGGGCAGGATGCGCTGGTGGAACTGACCGAAGAACGTATTCTGTTCTTCCCTGGGGAAAAGCGAGGCGTAGGAATTGGTGTCGCAACGGTTGAGGGAACCGGCATTGGTTTGCGAATTCAGGGCGGGGAACGGACCGGCGGCTGCGGCTTTCAGGGCGCCGGGCGTGTTGGCCACGGTGTTGCTGGTCAGCGCGTAGTTGTTGGGTTGGGCGCCGGGTACGGTGATGTTCGCGAGATCGCACGAGGTGCCGCGCGAGTCGCGGCCGCCGATTCCGGTCAGGTCCATCTTGGTATAGGGCCGGTCCCTGGCCATCAGGAAGGTATTTTCCTTGTGCTCGAAGGCCAGATAGGCGCCGCCGTCACCCCAATCGGTGCCCGCCATCATGGCGGCGTTAAAGGAACTGTAGCCGTCGGCCACGCCGACCGATGCTTGAGCCTGGAAGCCTTGAAAGGTTTCCCTTGTCACGAAATTGATGACGCCGGCGATGGCATTGGCGCCGTAGATCGACGAGGCGCCGTCCGGCAGCACGTCGACCTGGCGCAGCACGATGGTCGGGATGACACCCGCATCCGGCGTGGTCGCCAAGCCGCTGACGCCCACCATGTTATGCCCGTCCAGCAGGAGCAGGGTGGATGCGTTGCCCAGGATGGCCTGGGCAGGGTTATAGCGGATCGAAGGCCGCACGCCGCCGATATTGATGGCGGTGGGCGAAACCGTCTGTTGGTTGAAGGTGTTGGCGAGCTGCGGAATCTGGTTGAAAATTTCTTCGGTGGTGACGGCGCCGGTAGCCTTGATGCTGTTGGCATCGACGGTGATCAGGTTGGTGCCGACCGGAGCAATGCCTTTGATCGAGGTGCCGGTGGCGGTGACGGTCACCACTTCGGTCTCCGGTTCTTGCGCCAAGGCGGGGGCCGCCATCATGGTGGCCAGAGCGCCGATCGAGGCGCCGCCCATCAGCTTCTTCACGAAATTCCCATTGGTGTTGAAAAACATCGGCGCTCTCCCCATCACTTGGCTCCCGCGTTCTTGGCGGGGCTTAAATCTTGCTCCCAAGTTGCAGACGCGACCTAGGCCTGTCAAGAAATGTTGAACAGCGCTCTCATATTTTGAGACGGAAAAATGACCCGCTTTGCGGGGTTTAAGGTTTTGCGGCTGCTAGGAATTCCCCGGAATGCCGAAATCGCAGGGGGCGCCGCCGATCGTTGCAGACGAGCCACAATGGGCACTGATATCGCTCACATCGCTGGCCCGGAAAAGTTCATTGCGGTCCGCGGGAGATCGGGCATCTTGCCGATACACTCGTGGGAGGTCTGGTGATCAAGCGCGCCGCCACAGTCCTTGCATTATCGCTGTTGTGTTGGAACGCATCGCGTGCGGTACCACTCCAACCATGGCAGGGCGCTTGGGGACATTCCCCCACGGCATTGAACACCAACCCGGCGGCGCCGCGCGCCGATGGCCGTCCTTCCGGACGCCCCGGTTTCGCGCCGCTTCCGCCTTACAAAGACATCACGGTGCGCCAGGTGGTTCGCATCTCGGCCGGCGCGCGCGCCATTCGCCTGCGCTTCACCAATGAATTCGGCGACAGGATTTTGCGCATCGGCGCGGCCCATATCGCCTTGGCGGGCGAGGATGATGCCGTTCTTTCCGGCACCGATCATGTCATCACCTTCGGCGGCAAAAGCGCGGCGGACATACCGCCTGGAGCTCCCCTCATCGGCGATGCGATCGCTTGGGATTTGCCGGCCTTCGCCAAACTGTCGATCAGCATTTACTATCTCGGCGAAATTGTTCCGCCGGCGCATACCTTGTTCACGCTCAACGCCTGGCAAGCGGCCACGACCGGCGATCAGACCTCGGCGCCGAGATTGACGCAGGCCATGCCGGCCCGCAGCGGACTGCATGTGTCGCAAATCGACATCCTCCCCGCCCGCTCCGGTTCGACCTTGGTCGCGTTCGGCGATTCCATCACCGAAGGCGTCGCTTCCACAGTCGGCGCTTTTCGCGGCTGGCCCGACCGGCTGGCCGAGCGTCTGCAGGCGGACTCGCGTTTGCGCGGCTGGTCGGTGGTCAATGCCGGCATCGGCTCCAACCGCTTGCTGCACGACACGCCATCGACCAATGCGTTGTCGCGCTTCGACCGCGACGTACTTTCGGTTCCGGGTGTTAAGGCCGTGATCGTGCTTTTGGGCATCAACGACATTCAATATACCCACCGCTATCCGCAGGAAGCGGTGCATGCCGGCGAGGAGATCGCCGCCTTCCGGCAACTCATCGACCGGGCCCATGCCGCGGGACTGCGCATCTATGGCGGCACCATCACGCCATTCGATGGCTCACCCGATTACACCCCGGAAGGCGAAGCCGACCGCCAGGCCGTCAACGCTTTCATCCGCTCGGGGGCGTTCGACGGCGTGATCGATTTCGACGCCGCACTGCGCGATCCCGCGCAACCAACGCGATTGTTGCCAGCATTTGAAAGCAATGGCCATCTCCATCC
>Ga0105243_10003051_pt1 | contig 13802 bp, 8 predicted proteins | sample KBSM34metaG_FD_81525 | JGI IMG/M metagenome (GOLD analysis project Ga0105243, IMG submission 81525) | Miscanthus rhizosphere microbial communities from Kellogg Biological Station, Michigan, USA - KBS M3-4 metaG | ecosystem: Host-associated > Plants > Roots > Rhizosphere > Soil | place: Michigan...
AGCGCGCTGGCGGCGGCCCAGCAACTGACGGGCGAAATCTACGGCAGGGTCACGGACGCATCGGGCGCCGTTCTTCCCGGCGTCACGGTCACCCTCACCGGCCCGGTGCTGCTCCAGCCGCTGACCGCGGTCACGAGCGAAACCGGCTCCTATCAGTTTCCGCGCATGTCGATCGGCGTCTACAACGTCAAGTTCGATCTGACCGGCTTCAAGACGGTGATCAACGAGGGCATCCGCGTCACCGTCGGCTTCAACGCGCAGGTGAACGCGCAGCTCGCCATCTCCAGCGTGCAGGAGACGGTCACCGTCACCGGCGAGAGCCCGATCGTGGATACCAAGGAAGTCGGCACGAAGCAAACCTTCACCAACGAGCTGCTCCAGAGCATCCCGTCGGCTCGCGACCCCTGGGTCATCCTCCAGCAGACCGCCGGCATCGCCATGGACCGCGAGAACATCGGCGGCAACATGTCGGGCCAGCAGTCCAACTACGTGTCGCGCGGCGGCAACCCCACCAACAACAAGTGGTCGCTCGACGGCGTCGACATCACCGACCTCTCGGCGACCGGCGCCTCGCCCAGCTACTACGACTTCGACGCGTTCGAGGAGATGACGATCAACACCGGCGGCGTCGACGTGACGCAGCAGACCGGCGGCGTCGGCATCAACCTCGTCACCAAGAGCGGCACCGACCGCTTCAAGGGCTCGTCGCGCTTCTACAGCACGCCCGATAAGTTCGAATCGCAGAACGTCACCGACGCGCAGCGGGTGCAGGGCGCGACGTCGGGCAATCCGATTCAGGACATCAAGGACTACGGCATCGAAGCCGGCGGCCCGATCAACAGGGGCCGCGCGTGGGTGTGGGGCAGCTTCGGCAAGCAGGTCGTCGACGTCGGCGTCGTCGGCTTCTATCAGCCGACCCCGGCGTGCCAGGCGTACCGCATCCAGTCGGTCGCCCTGGCCGCCTCGATCGAGGAGGTCAACGCCTGCCTCAACACCGACCAGACGCTGCTCCAGACCACCAACCTGAAGGCGGACGTGCAGTTGTTCAAGGGCAACAAGCTGACGCTGTTCAACAACTTCGCCAAGAAGGTGCGCAACGCGCGTGGCGCCGACGATCTGAACCCGATCGAGGCGACGCAGCGTCAGCGCGCGGTGCCGAGCTCGTTCGGCGCCAACCTGTGGCGCACCGGGCCGAACCCGACCTACAAGATCGGCGATCAGTGGGTCCTCACCGACCGGCTGCTGCTCGACGTGCAGTGGGCGCACATCGCCAACAACTTCATCCTCGACTACCACGAGGACTCGCTCGCCGACGTGCAGCGGACGCTGATCATTTCGACCGGCCTGAACGGCCGATCCGGCACGCAGAGCGTGAACATCCGCCCCGCCAACAGCATCAACCTCAACGCGAACTACTTCCTCCCCGGCAAGGCCGGCGGCGATCACGCGTTCAAGTTCGGCGGCTACTATCGCGACAACTTCAGCGAGTCGCCCAGCTCCACCGGCGGCCACGCGATCGCGCGCTTCCCGACCGCGCTCACCAACGACTGCCTGGCGATCTCGATCGCGAATCCGAACACGAAGACGGCATGGTGCCAGGCGCAGCTGACGCGCGACGGCCTGAGCATCTACGACCTGAAAAACGTGTCGCTGTACCTGCAGGACACCTTCACGCACAAGCGCCTGACGACGCAGATGGGCATTCGCTACGATCGCAACCACGATGTGGCGCTCGCCGCGCAGGTCGCCGCGAACCCGATTCTCCCCAACTGGCTGCCGGCAGCGGGCTACGACGGCGCCGACCCGGGAATCATCTTCAACAACTTCTCGCCGCGGATCGGCTTCACCTACGATGTGAACGCCAACGGCAAGACGCTCGCCCGGGCAAATTTCGCGCGCTACTACGGCCAGGTGGGGACCGGCACCGTCGCGTCGCAGCTCAACCCGGTCGACGCGGCGTTCGTGCGCTTTCCCTGGAACGATGCCAACGGCGACAAGTTCATCCAGGCGAACGAGGTCACCACGGGGGTCAACGAAGTGCTGTTGACCGGCGGCAACTACAACCCGTCGAATCCAGCCCTCGTCGGCACGCTGAACACGGTCGATCCGAATCTGAAGAACGACGTCACCGACGAGTTCATCCTCGGCCTCGATCGCGAGATCGGGTCCGGGTTCGCGTTGGGCGTCAGCTACGTCTGGCGCAAGTACGGCGACTTCCAGTGGAACGACCTCAACGGCATCACGACGGCCCAGTACGTGCCGGTGCAGTTCACGCCCCCGGCGAGCGCGTGCCCGGGCGCGCAGAACGCGGTCTGCCCGGCCGTGACCTACTACGAGCCGGCCTTTCAGCTTCCGACCGTCAGCACGCTCTCGATCGCCGAGGGCTTCCACCGGACCTTCAACGGCGTCGAGATCACCGGCCGGAAACGCCTGTCCCACAACTGGCTGATGAACACGAGCTTCGCCTACAACAGCACGCTCGTGAACTTCGGGGAGTTCCCCGGCAGCATCCGGTCGACGGTGACGAACTCGTCGGTGCTCGTCGAGGACCCGACCAATCGCGACACCCGCGGCGGGCAGCAGTATGACTATCCGTCTGCCGGGAGCGGCATCGGCAACATCTACGTCAACGCCAAATGGCTGTTCAAGGTGAGCGGGATGTATCAGCTTCCGTACAGCGTGAACGTGTCGGCGTTCTACAATGCGCGCCAAGGCTATCCGTTCGAGCGGTTCGTCCAGGGTCCGTCGCGCCGGAACGGCGGTGGCGTGGGCAACGTGCTGATCGATCCGGTCGGCGAGAGCCGGCTGCCGACGTTCCAGAACCTCGACTTCCACGTCGAGCGTCCGATCGCCGCCGGGCGGGTGCGGTTCGTCCCGTCGCTGGACGTGTTCAACGTGTCGAACAACAACACGGTGCAGGCGATCCGCGGCACCCAGAACGCGGCGAACGCCAACAACATTCAGGCGATCGTCGCGCCGCGCGTCCTCCGGCTGGGGATTCGCTTCAACTGGTAGGCTGAAGAGAGGTCGGACGACATCAGGGCGCAGGCCGTGGGGCCTGCGCCCTTTTTTGTTATCCTGTCACCAGTGATTCGTCCGCAGCTGGTCAAGAGCTTCACCGCCGCGGCGCTCAGCCCCGACCCCGATCTTGCCGTCGCGGCGCTGATGATCGCGCGCATCGAGTACCCGGCGCTCGATGCGGGCCCGTATCTCGACCAGCTCGACGTCATCGGCTCGGAGGCGCGGCGCCGCGTGGCGGACGCGCCGGCCACCGCCGCCGATGCGCCTCCCGAGGTCGACCCCGACCGGTACGCGCAGGTGATGGCGCTCAACGGGTACCTGTTCGGCGAGATGCGCTTCGTCGGGAACGAAGTGCATTACGAAGACCCGCGCAACAGCTACCTGAACGAAGTGCTCGAGCGCCGCACTGGGATTCCGATCACGCTGGCGCTGCTCTATATGGAAGTGGCGAGGCGCGCCGGCCTGCCCGTCGAAGGCATCAACTTCCCCGGGCATTTCCTGCTCCGCTGCCCGGCGCGGCGCGCGCTGCCGGACGCCGAAGACCTGATCATCGACGCCTTCCACGGCGGCGCGCTCCTGTCGCGCGACCTCCTGCGGCGGCGGGCCGAGGCCCAGTCGACCTGGCAGGAAGGCGCCGCCAGGGATCCGGCGCTCATGGATTCCCGGCTGCTGCCGCACGCGACCAAACCGCAGATCCTCGCGCGGATGCTGCTGAACCTGAAGCGGGTCTACGTGCGGATGCTGTCCTTCCCGCAGGCGCGCGACATCACGGAGCTCCTCATCGCGGTCGACCCGGAGGCGGTGAACGAGCTGCGGGATCGGGGACTGCTCGCGTATCACCTGAAGGACTTCACCGCAGCGCTCCGCGATCTGCAGGCCTACCTCCGGCTCACGTCATCTGCGACGCTCGATCAGGAAGAGCGGCAGGAGCAGGAGCAGATCTGGGAGCACGTCAAGACGCTGCGCAAGCGGGTCGCGTCGCTGAACTGAGGCTCCGCCCTTTCAGGGATCAGGGATCAGGGATTAGACCGTAGGCGACGCTTTCCCTCAGGACAATCATCGAGCAACGGACAGATGGGGCAGTGCGGATCGCCTTCCGTGCACGTGGCGCCGCCGTGGTGGGACAGATAGAGGAACGCGCGGCGAAACGTGGGGACCGACGGCGGCAGCTCGCGAGTCAGCGCGTCCTGGACCGATCGCGACTGCTTGCGAAAATCAGGATAGCTGTCGCCATAACCGAGCCGTTTGCCGACCCTGGTCACGCGCGCGTCCGCCGGGAGCACGGCGTGATCGGCGGCAAACAGCAGCACGCGGTGCGCGCCGGCTTCCCCGAGCTGGGGCAGCGGCTTGAGCGCACGGCGCGCCGCGATCAGCGGACCGCGGATGATGGCGGGGAGCTTCGGCGAGCGCCGGAAGACATCGACGCCGGTGCGCAGCGCCTGCAAGCGGTTCTCGAAGTAGGGCCCGGCGAGCTTGACGCTCTCCTCGAGCTTCTTCTGCGGCGCGCGCCACATCGCGTCAGGGGTCAGGGCGCGGATGCGCTTGAGCGCGGCGAGCGCCGCGTCGCGCTTGCGCGGCGTCGAGTGCGCCGACAGCACTTCCCACACGAACAGCGTGAACGGATCGCGCGGCGGCGGCGCGAGCGCTCCGTAAAACGCCTGTAAGGAATCGACGAGCGCCTCTAGTCTCGACACGGGCAATCACTCTACATCAGCTGAGAAATTCTCGATTACGGACACTGTCTCAGATCAGACGAAATGCAGCTTCATGGATCCCCAGATTCAAAAGATCGGGTGATGCGCTGCAGCTTTTCGACCAGTGGCCGCAACCGGTTGATGATTCCCGATCATGAACAGGGAAGAGACATTCGTACACCGCGCGATCGTGGCACATCGTGTGCTCTTTCGAATCGTCCAACTCGCTTTCGGAGGAATTGCACAGATGAAACGAATGAGCTTCGTGCTCGCGCTCCTGCTCGCGCTTGCGGCGCCCGCCTTCGCGCAGATCCAGGGCGGCAGCATCAACGGCACGGTCAAGGACGAGCAGGGTGGCGTCCTTCCGGGCGTCACGGTGACGGCGCAGGGCGTCGACGCCACGCAAACCTTTGTTACCGAAGGCACCGGCGAATTCCGGTTCCTCAATCTTGCGCCGGGGCCCTATAAAATCACCGCGACCCTCCCCGGCTTCTCGACGGTCGTCCGCGAGGACGTCATCGTGGCGGTCGGCCGGAGTGTCGAACTGCCGCTCTCGTTGAAGATCGCCTCGGTCGCCGAAACCATCACCGTCAGCGGCGAGTCCCCGGTCATCGACACGCGGGCGACCGGCACCGCCACCAACTTCACGTCCGACGAGCTCAACAAGATTCCGACGTCGCGCGATCCGTTCGCGCTGATGCGCTCGGTGCCCGGCGTCCTCGTCGACCGCGTCAATATCGGCGGCAACGAAACCGGCCAGCAGTCGAACTTCGCATCGAAGGGCACCCGTCCCCAGGACGCGGTGTGGACGATGTACGGGATCAACATCACCGACATGGCGGCGACGGGCGCGTCGCCGAGCTATTACAACTACGACAACTTCGAAGAGATTCAGGTCTCGACCGCCGGACAGGACATCAAGCAGCCGACCGGCGGCATGGGGCTGAACCTGGTCGTCAAGCGCGGGACCAACAAGTTCAAGGGTGGATTTCGCGGCTACTTCGACAACGACAAGATGGAATCGGACAACGTACCGGACGAACTGCGCGCGCTGGGTGTGACGCACGCCACCTCCGATCACAACAAGCAGATCTCGGACTACGGGTTCGATCTCGGCGGCCCGATCGTGAAGGACAAAGCGTGGTTCTACGGCTCCTATTCGGTGCAGGACGTGCGCCTCGTCCGCCGCGCCGGCGCGCTCGTCGACCGTACGCAGCTGAAGAACCCCGACGTGAAGCTGAACTGGCAGGCGACGAAGAAGGACATGATCAGCTTCCTGTACTTTGACGGCTTCAAGATCAAGGAAGGACGCAGCCCCGGCATCGCCGGCATCCTGTTCGACGCACCGTCGGCCACCTTCCACCAGGACAACGCCTACAGCGACGTGCCGCTCAACGGCCTGTGGAAGATCGCGGACGATCGCGTCATGTCGTCGAATCTGTTCCTCTCGGCGAAGTTCGCCTACTTCAACACCGGCTTCATCCTGGATCCGGTGGGCGGCCTCGACGCGCAGGCCGGCCGCAGCTTCACGCTGGCGCAGTCGTTCGGCTCCGTCAATCAGAGCCTCAACGTCCGCCCCCAGAAGATCGCGAACATCGACCTCAACAGCTTTCTGAACGCGATGGGCGCCAGCCACGACCTGAAGTACGGGTTCGGCTATCGCAGCGTCGAGGCGACCAGCGGCACGCTGTGGCCGGGCAACATGATTCTCGCGCTCGAGAATTCGCCGACCGATCTGCGCGCGCAGGTCTTCCGCCAGGGCTTCGGCGGCAACAAGGCCAACTACCTCGACTTCTACGTCGGAGACACCATCTCGCGCGACCGCCTGACGATCGACGTGGGCGTGCGCTACGACCGGCAGGACGGCTCGGCGCTGCCGGCGACGACGCAGTCGAACGTCGCGTTCCCGAACGTGGTGCCCGGGTTCACCTTCGCCGGCTACGACACGCCGTTCACGTGGAACAACGTGTCGCCGCGCGCCGGCGTCACCTACGCGCTCACCGAGTCGCGCAAGACGGTCGCGCGCGCCAGCTTCAGCCGGTATGCCGGACAGCTCGAGACCGGCACGGTCGGCGTGACCAACCCGACCTCGACGGCCGGCTCGGCGACCTACCGCTGGCGGGACCTGAACGCCGACCACTTCGCGCAGGCGAACGAAGTCGACGCGACCCCGAACGGCTTCATCACGTCGGCCGGCGGCTTCAACCCGGCGAACCCGACGTCGGTGACGTCGGCGAACGTGCTCGATCCGGACCTGAAAGCGCCGAAGACGACGAGCATGGTGGCGGGCGTCGAACACGAGCTGCGGCCGAACCTCGCGGTGATGGTGAACTACAGCTACACCCGCACCAACGACCTGTTCGGCAACTTCACCGGCCGGATCACGCCGCGCAACAGCGTGTCGGTCAACGACTACACGCCGGGCAGCGGCTTCACCGGAACGCTCCTCGACGGCACGCCGTACAACATCCCGACCTTCATCCCGAACGCGGCGGCTGTGGCGGCGGGCGGCAACGGGTTCACCACGACGAACATCCCGGGATACTCGACCGACTACTCCGGCCTCGAGCTGAGCGTGATGAAGCGTTTCTCCAACCGCTGGATGAGCCGCATCGGGTTCTCGTGGAACAACGCGCGCGAGCACTTCGACAACGCGGCCGGGACCTACGACACCAACGGCAACCCGACACCGACGCTGACCGAACCGTTGAAGGACGGCGGCCAGTTCGCGCCGCAGAGCGCGGGCAGCGGCTCGGGCAACGTCTACATCAACGCCAAGTGGCAGTTCAACGCGAACGCGATGTACGAGGCGGTGTACAAGATCGAGCTCAGCGGCAACGTATTCGGGCGCCAGGGGTATCCGTACCCGATGTTCCGCCAGGGCACGAGCGCGGCGCTCGGCCCGGACTCGACGCTGTCGGTCCTCGTCACGCCGCAGATCGATACCTTCCGCTACGACAACCTGTGGAACACCGACCTCCGCGCGGCGCGGACCTTCCATGTCAACATGGTCTCGCTGCGGGCCATCGTCGACGCGTTCAACGTGTTCAACGCGAACACGGTGCTGGTGCGGAACAACAACGTGCTGTCGACCGGCGCGACCGGCTTCAACTCGATCGCGCAGAACCTCAGCCCGCGCATCTTCCGGGTGGGATTGGTCGTCGGCTTCTAAGGCAGGCACCGCGGAGAACGCGGAGAGCGCAGGGAAATTCTTCTCTGCGTTCTCTGCGCGCTCGGCGGTTAGGGTTTGGCAATCTCGTCGTAGAGAATCGCCGACGAGATGATGCCACCGTGGAAGTTGCCCAGGTCCAGCTTCTCGTTCGGCGCGTGGGCGTTCTCGTCCGGCAGGCCGACGCCGAAGAGCACCGACGGCAGGCCCAGCTCCTCCTGAAACGTCGAGACGACCGGAATCGACCCGCCTTCGCGCGTGAACACCGGCGTGCGGCCGAAGCCCTTCTCGATGGCGCGGGCGGCGGCCTGCACGAACGGGTTCTCGTAGGCCGTCATCCACGGCTTGCCGCCGTGCATCCGCGTCACTTTCAGCTCCACCGTCTTCGGCGTGATGTCCTTGACGTGGGCTTCGAACAGCTCCGCGATCTTGTCCGGATGCTGATTGGGCACGAGCCGCATGCTGACCTTGGCCATCGCGACGGCGGGGAGCACGGTCTTGGCGCCCTCGCCCGTGAAGCCTGAGAGCAGGCCGTTCACCTCGAAGGTCGGACGCGCCCAGGTGCGCTCGAGCGTGGTATAGCCGGTCTCGCCGAAGAGTTTCGGAATGCCGAAATCCTTCTTGTACTTCTTCTCGTTGTACGGCAGCGTCGCCCACGCCTTCCGTTCTTCCTCTTTCAGCGGCACCACATCGTCGTAGAAGCCGGGGATGCGGATGCGGCCGCCCCGATCCTTCATCTGCGCGAGGACCTGCGAGAGGACCATGGCCGGGTTGGCGACGGCGCCGCCGAACGACCCCGAGTGCAGGTCGGTGCTGCTGCCGCGGAGGTCGAGCTGAAAGTAGACGAGGCCGCGGAGGCCGTAGCAGATCGACGGCACGCCGCGCCCGAACATGCCCGAGTCGGAGATGACGACGACGTCGGCCGCGAGGTCGTCCTTGTGCGCGCGGATGAAGTCGTCGAGGTTGACGCTGCCGACCTCTTCCTCGCCTTCGAGGATGATTTTCATGTTCACGGGCAGCGCGCCGTTCTGCTTCAGGTGCGCTTCGATGGCCTTGAAGTGCATGAAGACCTGCCCCTTGTCGTCGGCCGAGCCGCGCGCGTAGATCTCGCCGTCGCGGATGGTCGCGTCGAAGGGCGGCGACTCCCACAGCTCGAGCGGATCCACCGGCTGCACGTCGTAGTGGCCGTAGAAGAGGATGGTCGGCGCGCCCGGCGCGTTGAGCCAGTCGCCGTAGACGACCGGGTTGCCGGGTGTGTCGAGCAGCTTGACGTGCTGCAGCCCGATGCGCTCCATCTCGCCGGCGCACCATTCGGCGCACCGCTTCACGTCGCCGGCATGCTCGGGCAGCGCGCTGATGCTGGGGATGGCGAGGAACGCCTTCAGTTCCTCGAGATAGCGGTCGCGATTGACGTTGATGAAGTCGATGACCTTGTCCATACCGGGCTCTCCGCTACGTGGGCGTCCAACGATCGTCGTCGTGCGCCGCGATCTTCTCGGCCTTGAGCTTCTCGAGGTGGGCGCGGACGTTTTCCTGCGCCGCCGGCAGAAGCGCCGGCGCGAGACCATCATAAATGGATTCGGCGATGGCCTGCACGGTGGTATGGCCTCGCCGCAGCGCTTCGACGACCTGGGCCTCACGCTGCCGGCGATGCGCGAGATAGCCGGTGAGGATCGCCTGCGGATCGTCGATCGCCGGGCCGTGGGCCGGGAGCAGGCGGGTGGGCCCGAGCTCGAGCAGGCGCTCGAGCGACGCGAGATACTGGCCGAGATCGCCGCCGCGGCTCCAGTGGATCATGACGCTGGTGCCGAGCGCGACGAGATCGCCGGTAAAGATGCTGCGGCTCGGCGCGTGCCAGAACGCCAGATGATCCGGCGAGTGGCCGGGCGTGTGGAGCACGGTCAATGGCTCGTCGCCGGCGACGACGACCTCGCCGTCCCGGAGCCGCTGCCAGGAGACGGGGTACTGAGCGTCTTCCTCGGGCCACGGGTACTTGGCGAACACCGCAGACGGATGCGCGGCCGCGATCGAAGCGGCGCCGCCGGCGTGATCCGGGTGGCCGTGCGTCACGAGCACGGTTTCGAGGCGTGCGTGGCCGTCGGTCAGCGCTGCGTCGAGGTCCGCCAGGTATTCCGGGGCGCCGATCCCCGCATCGATGAGCGCCGCCCGGATCGGTATCCCGCCGGCGGAGGCCAGCAGGTAGGTGTTGTTGCCCGGGCCGGTCATCGCGCTCGGGTTGTGGGCGAAGAGGAGGATGGGCTTCACGGTGTGCGCTCGCACGGAGCGCGTCAGACCCCTCAGGTGCCGCCGAAGCCGATCGTCACCTTCTCGTCCTCGACGATCACCGGCACGGCACGACGCCCGTCGGTGAACGCGAGCATCCGCTGAAGTTCCGCGGGGTTCTTCTTCACGTTGACGTACTCGAACGCGACATGCCGCCGCCGATAGTCGTCACGGGCGGCTTGCGTGTACGGTCAGGTGTCTTTGCCGAAGATATAAACCATCCCGCCATTGTATCCGCTCGATGGGGGTCAGACGGGGGTCCGGAGGGGGGTCAGACACCCGTCTGACCCCGTGGCAGTTTCTGCCGCCTCGGGTCGGCGGCGAGTTTGAGAAATCCGCGAGGGTCGATCGGAAACCCCAATGATTTCGGCGATCAATTCGAGAACGGATTTTGCTCCGAAGACCATCACACTGCCATGGCGAGGCGACCACGAATCTTCATCCCCAACATCAGCGTTCATGTGATCCAGCGAGGCATCAACCGCGGCGCGATCGTCCGCGACAACACGGATCGCGAGGTCTTCATTGCGTTCCTTCGGAGGGCGGCGCAGCAGCATGGCCTTTCCGTTCACGGCTACTCGCTGATGGACAATCACACGCATTTGATCGTGACTCCGCCGGACGCGGGATCTCTGCCAGCCACCATCAAGGAGCTCGGAGGGCGCTATGTCGACTACTTCAACCGTCGCCACAACCGCATCGGGACGCTGTGGAACGGCCGCTATCGCGGCCTCCCGATTCACGACGAACGCTATTGGCTCACCTGTCTGAGGTACGTCGAACAGAATCCGGTGCGCGCGGGCATGGTTCGAACGCCCGAGGCGTTCGCCTGGTCCTCCTACCGCGTTCATGCGCTCGGGGAAGAATCGGACTGGCTGGTGCCGCATTGGCGATATCTCGAACTCGGATCGACGCCAGAGGAACGCCAGACCGCGTATCGCGCGATCTGCGGAATGCCGGTGACCCAGGCAGAGATGTTCGAACAACGCCTGACGTGGCGGCCCATCGGGGTCAGACGGGTGTCTGACCCCCCTCCGGACCCGGGTCTGACCCCGTCTTCAGCTGATGCAGAAGCGCCCGGGCCGGCTCCGGCAGCGGCGTCGTCTTTCCAGCCGCGTAGTCGTAGCTCACCATGACCGTCTTCGCCGTCGCGATCAGGCGGTCGGACGCGGCGTGGACGACCTCGTAGTGCAGCGCAAAACTGGCACGCCCGATCGCGCCGACCGACAGGCGCACCTCCAGCTCGTCGCCAAAATACGCCGGCGCCCGATAATCGCACTCCGCACGCGCGATGATCACGCGCGTGTGCGGCGACGGCGTGCCTGTCGCCTCCCGCCAGAACGTCAGTCGACACTGCTCGAGATAGGTGAAGTAGACCGCGTGGTTGACGTGACCCATCGCGTCGCAGTCACGGAAGCGCACGCTCAGCCGATGCCGATAGACCACGACGGGCTCGAGCGACATGCGCGGTAGAATAACCGACCACCGTGCCCTTGCCGACGACCGCTGCTGAAATCTTCACGCCGGAAGAATCGCGCGCGCTCGCGCCGTACTTCACGAATACCGACCGCCCGGTCGTCGTGTTGACCAACCTTCCAGAAACCGTCAAAGGCGCCCTCTTCGCGCGCTACTCCCGCTCGGCGAAGTCGGTGCGACGCCTGTTCCTCGACGAGTTCCTCGGGCAAATCGGCGCGCCCGGCGATCCCGAGGTGTCCCGGACCAGCACCGTCGGCATCGCGCGCGCCGACAAGCTGTACGCGCGCGTGCTCAGCGAGTACGGCGACGACTCGGTCGCGCAGCTCGGCGGCGCGCACATCGCCTGCGAAGGCGTGTCGAACGTGCTGACCAAGGTCCTCGAGTGGGGACGCCTGATGGCGTATCTCGAGCAGTCCACACGCTACGTCCCCTACACCGACCGGCCGGCGGGGCGCTGGAAGTATCACGTGCCGGCCGAGCTCGACGGCTCCCCGCTGCGCGCGGCCTTCATCCGCACGCTCGACCTCGCGTTCGAGACATACGCGCGCTGGATCCCCGCGATGGAAGCGCACTTCCGCGCCAAGTACCCGCAGTCAGCGGAGGATTCCGACGCCGTGTACAAGTCGGTCGTCCGCGCCAAGGCGCTCGACACGCTGCGCGGGCTGCTCCCGGCGGCGACGACTTCGAACGTCGGCCTCTTCGGGACGGGCCAGGCATTCGAGGCGCTGCTGCTCCGCATGTTCGCGCACCCGCTGCGGGAGGTCCGCGACTGCGGACAGCAGATGCTGACGGAGCTGCGCCACGTCATCCCGGCCTTTCTCGCCCGGCTCGATCAGCCGAATCGCGGCGGACGATGGGTCGAGTACTTCGCCGAGACGCGACGCGGGTTCGAGGCCACCGCGGAGCGCTTGCTCGCGGAGGCGCCCGCGGAGCCGCGCGGCGAAGTGACGCTCACCGACTTCGACCCCGACGGCGAGACGAAGGTCGTCGCCGCGGCGCTCTACTCCGCATCGGCGCTTCCCGACGACCAGCTGCTCGCCATCGCGCGGCAGATGCCGGCCGGAACCCGCGCCGAGCTCTTGCGCGCCTACGTCGGCACGCGCACCAACCGGCGCCATAAGCCGGGCCGCGCCTTCGAGCGCACGAGCTACCGCTTCGACGTGCTCGCCGACTACGGCGCCTTCCGCGATCTGCAGCGCCATCGCCTCCTGACGCTCGAATGGCAGCCGCTCAGCGCCCGCCACGGCTACGTCGAGCCGGCCGCGATCGAAGAGGCTGGCGCGCTCGCCGACTGGCGCACCGTCATGGACCAGTCGGCCGATCTCTACGAACAGCTGGCCACCCACGGGCTCCGCGACATCGCGCCCTACGCCGTCGTCATGGCCTATCGCGTGCGCTTCTACATGGACATGAACGCCCGCGAGGCGATGCACGTCCTCGAGCTGCGCACGTCGCCGCAGGGGCATCCGTCGTACCGCCGCGTCTGCCAGTTGATGCACCGGGCGATCGCCGACACGGCGGGCCATCGCGCCATCGCGGCGGCGATGCAGTTCGTCGATCACTCGGAAGTGGAGCTCGAACGCCTGCAGTCCGAGCGCAACATGGAGAAGAAGAGAATGCAGGGCAATTAAGAATTGAGAATTCGGAATTAAGAATTCGTGCACGAATTCGGCGATCCGAATTCCCTAATTCTTAATTCTTCATTCGTAATTCTTAATTCAATCGTCGGTCGCGCGCCAGTAGCGCGCGTACTCCTCGAGGAAGGTCAGCGTCTCGAACGTCCGCATCCGATCGAAGAACAGCACGCCGTCGAGATGATCGGTTTCGTGCTGGATGACGCGGGCGGGAAAATCGTGGGCGCTCAGCTCGATGCGCGCGCCCTTGCGATCGAAGGCGCGGATCTTGATCTCCCGCGCGCGCGGCACGCGGCCGCGGACGTCGGGGATGCTCAGGCACCCCTCCCAGTCCTCGACCACATCGCTGCCGACGACGGTGATCTCGGGGTTGATGATCGCCAGCGGCTCCACCTCGCTGTCAGGCTCGTCGTCATCGTCGAGGGCGGCGACGAAGATGCGGACGCCCTCATGCACCTGCGGCGCGGCGAGGCCGACGCCGCGGTACTCGGCCATCGTGTCGATCATGTCGTCGATCAGCTTCTG
>Ga0105243_10003058_pt1 | contig 13786 bp, 13 predicted proteins | sample KBSM34metaG_FD_81525 | JGI IMG/M metagenome (GOLD analysis project Ga0105243, IMG submission 81525) | Miscanthus rhizosphere microbial communities from Kellogg Biological Station, Michigan, USA - KBS M3-4 metaG | ecosystem: Host-associated > Plants > Roots > Rhizosphere > Soil | place...
AACGTGCTGGTAGGCCAACCCGTGCCGCCGGACACGGGCGCCGCCCGGCCCTGGCCGCAGCGTTCCACCGCGCAGGTCGCGCCCGGGTTGCCCTCCAGCCTGCTGCAGCGTCGGCCCGACCTGCTGGCGGCCTATGCGCGCGTCGAAGCCGCCAATTCGGGCGTGGGCGCGGCCAAGGCCGCCATGCTGCCGACCATCTCCCTGACGGCCCTGACGGGCGGCATCAGCAGGGAGCTGTCGACGCTGCTGAGCGGCAGCAACAGCAGTTGGGCCGGCGTGCTGGGCGTGTCGCTGCCCCTGTTCGACTGGGGGCGCCGCTCGGCCAACATCACGGCCAACGAAGAACGGCTTGCGGCGGCGATGGCCTCCTACGAACATGCGGCGCAAGTGGCTTTCCGCGAAGCGGCCAACGCCCTGATCGCCGGCGACCACCTGCTCCCGCAGCTCGAGGCGCAGCAGGCGCGCGTCCAGGCTCTCGAGAAGGTGGCCAGCATTTCACGCACGCGCTTTCGCAGCGGCATGGAAGACTACTTCTCCAGCCAGGACGCGCAGCGCGAACTCTATTCGGAGCAGCAGCAGCTGATCGAACTGCAGCTCAAGGCCGCGGTCAACACGGTCAATCTCTACAAGGCGCTTGGCGGTGGGTGGGGCAGCGCGTAGGACCGCGGAGGTTTGAGGACTTTATGCCTACAGATGTGCATGGTGCATGAAACAGTGGCGCAGCCGGGTGCACGAAAGACCGGCCAATCTGTTCGGAGATGTGTCAAAGTCGGGGAGACCTTCACGACTTCATTGCTCCGAGAGTGCGCGTGTTTCGTCGACCCTCCATCACCTTTCGCACGATGGCCTTCGTGGCCATCGTCTGCTTCACGCTCGTGGCCATCGACTGCTGGAACAGCTGGCGTGCGCGCGAGATCCACCTGCAGCAGATGACCGTGGCGGCGTCGAACCTCGCGCGTGCCATGGCGCAGCAGGCGGACGACGCGATCAAGAAGGCCGATACGGCGCTGGTGGGCATCGTCGAGCGCGTCGAGCATGACGGCACCGGCCCGGCGGCTGTCGAGCGGCTTCGCAAGGTGCTCGCCCTGCGGGTCGCCGAGCTTCCGCAGCTCGACGGGATGCACATCTACGACGAGAACGGAAACTGGGTTGCCAACTCCCGGCAGGTCCCGCCGCAAAACCTGAACAATGCGGGCAGGGAGTACTTCGTCTTTCATCGCGCACACGAGGAGCGCGGGCCGCACATCGGCATCCCGGTGAAGAGCCGGACCACCGGCGAGTTGCTCGTTCCCGTTTCACGGCGCATCAACCATGCGGACGGCAGCTTCGCCGGCGTGGCGCTCGCGACGATCGACGTCGACTTCTTCATGAAGTTCTACGACAGCCTCGACATCGGCGAGGCCGGTGCGGTTGCGTTGGTGCTTGAAGACGGGACGATGATGACGCGCCGCCCGTACAGCGCCGAGATGGTCGGCAAGAACGTGGTGGGCGCCGAATTCTTCCGCACCTACGTTGCCCGCGGTCCGATCGGAACGGCCTATATCAAGTCGGCCCAGGACGGTGTGACGCGCCTGAACAGCTTCCGGCGTCTTGCCAACTATCCCTTGTTCGTCACCGCGGCCTTGTCCAAGGACGAAATCCTGGTCGCCTGGTGGCGCGACACGCTCTGGCATACCGGAGGCGTCATCCTCCTGACGTCGCTGGTCGGGTTCGTGGGATGGCGCCTGGTCAAGCAGATGGCGCTGCGGATCCATGCCGAGGGCGAGTTGCGCCAGGCGCGCGATGCGCTGGAGAAGCTGAACAAGACCCTCAATACGCTGGCCATGGAGGACGGCCTCACCGGGCTCGCGAACCGCCGGCAGTTCGACGTGACGCTCGACACCGAGTTCAGCCGGGCCACGCGCGAAGCAAGCACCCTGGCGCTCATATTGATCGATGTCGATTGCTTCAAGCAGTACAACGACATCTACGGCCATGCGGCCGGCGACGAGTGCCTGCAATCGATCGGCCGCACGGTCGCGAGCCTCGCGTCCCGGCGTCCGGGAGACCTTGCGGCCCGGTATGGCGGGGAGGAACTGGCGGTGCTGCTGCCGCACACCGACGTGGCGGGCGCCGCCGTCCTGGCGGAGCGGATCCGCAGCGCAGTGCAGGCGCTGAAGATCGAGCACACCGGCGCCGCGGACGGCTTCGTGACATTGAGTGCCGGCGTGGAGGCGTTCAGCCCGGTGCCGGGCAAGGGGCAGCCGAAGGAACTGATCCAGGCTGCCGACAAGGCGCTGTACGCGGCCAAGACGGGAGGCCGCAACCGCGTTTGCACGGCGACGGGCTCAACGCGTGGATGAGTGGCGCTGCGGCGAAGGCCCCGCTTGGCTCACGCCAGCCGATCGCCCTCAGTGCTTGTGTTCGCCATGCGCCGCGGCAGGCTTCGCCGACGCATTCAACGCACGCACGGGCGCCTTCACCTCCAGCGATTCGCGCTTGCCGTCCTTGCCCTCGAACACCAGCGTCAGGGGCACCGTGTCGCCTTCCTTCACCTGCTGCTTGAGGTCGAGCAGCATCACGTGATAGCCGCCGGGCTTGAGCTCGACCGTCTTGCCGGCAGGCAGCGCGAGGGACGGCACCTGCCGCATCCGCATCACGCCGTCCTGCATGGCCATCTCGTGGACTTCGACGATCGGCGTGACGGGCGAACTGGCGGACACCAGCTTCGTGTCCTGCGCGGCGCTGAGCTGCATGAACGCGCCGGTGGCCTGCTGTTGCGGCACGGTGGCGCGGACCCAGGCCTCCTTGACGGTGACTTGCGCCTGGGCCGCGGTCACGAGGAACGAGGCGGCGGAGAGGGCGAGGATGCGGGCAATGGGTGTCATGGGAAAAAATCTCCTTGGATTGAAAGTCAGGCCGTTGTCTTGATGAGAATCTTGCGCAGGTCTTCGGCGCATTCTTGTGCGCCCTGCTCGTGGCGCAGCGCGAGCCGGATCTTTCCTGCCGGATCGAACACGTAGCTGAAGGCCGAGTGGTCCATCGTGTAGGAAGAGCCGGTGGGCACTTTCTTGTAGAACGCCTTGAAGGCCTTGGCTGTCTCGCTGGTCTTTTGCGGGTCGCCGTAGAGCCCGAGAAAGCTCGGGTCGAAGGCCTGCGTGTAGGCCTTCAGAACGACGGGCGAATCGCGTTCCGGGTCGACGGTGACGAAGATCACCTGCAGGCGTTCGCCGTCGGCGCCGAGCATCCTGCGGATCTCGGCGGCGCGCACCAGCGCGGTGGGGCAGACATCGGGGCACTGGGTGAAGCCGAAGAACAGCATCACGGCCTTGCCCTTGAAATCGGCCACGGTGCGCTCGTGGCCGTCGGGGTCGGTGAGCCGGAAGTCCTGCGCATAGTTGGCGCCGGTGATGTCGATGCCGTGGAAGCGCACGGGCAGCACCTTGTCGCAGGCGGTGAGCGACAACGCGGCGAGGCTGGTGCCGGCGATGAGCAGATGGCGGCGTGAAAGCGGTTGAGGTCGTGTCGTGTGCATGAAAGCTCTCTCTCTGGCGCCCGCGCAGTGCGCCGACGCATGAATGGCGGGAACGCGCGATGTGTCAGCCACCTTCGAGGCGGCGGAATCACATGCGCAGGAACCGGAGGCGGATCAGGAGAGCAGGGAGGGCGGCCCGCGCGCCGGGAGCGGCGCGGCGGTGACGGCGGCAATGTGCGAGGACGCGGTCGGCGTGGCCGCATGGACCGCGGGAACCACCGCCGGCAGCCAGACGCCGGGCGTGGCGGGCGGCGCAGCGCCGAGCATGCACAGCGGGCAGTCGAGGTGGCCGGCGCCCAGCTCCTGCGCACCGTCGTCGGTGTGCACGATGGCCTTGACCGAGCCGCTGCCCGCGCAGACCAACTCCATCGCCAGCGGATGAACCACCGGCGAGGCGATCGCCACGCCGAGCGACAGCACGAACCACAGCAGCGCCCAGCGGATCAGCCCCACGCCGGGGCGTGCCATGCCCGCGCGGACGGCGAGCCTGTTCGGTGGGGCGTGAGACGGCTGGGGCATCGGCGCGGATTGTCGCTCACATGCGCGCTTGCAAGAAAAAAGCCTTGCAAGTCGTTGACTTGCAAGGCTTTTTGATTTTGGTGGCTCTTCACTGGATCGAAAGATGCCTTGGAGGCCGCGCCAACCCTTAATATTTGTTCGGGTGTGATCTTGAGTTACTGCATCACTTACTGCACCTGAAAAATTGTTATGCCACGCAATCTAATCGGTTCCGACACAGCCCTTCGATCCATCAAACCCGGCGATCCGCGCAGGCGCATTTCCGACGGCGATGGCCTCTACATCCTGCTCTTCGTGAACGGCGGCGCCCACGGATGGCGCTTCGACTACAGCATCGCCGGCAAGCGCAAAACGCTCTCGCTTGGCACCTACCCCACCATCGGCATCGGCCTGGCCCGCGAGCGCGCCGAGGACGCGCGCAGGAAGGTGGCCCAGGGCATCGACCCCAGCGAGGCCAGAAAGGCCGTCCGTGCGGCGCATGTCCAAGCCCGTGAAGCGACGGCGCGCGCCGAGGCGGGCTTGCCTGTGCTCGACAGCTTCGAGCACGTCGCGCGCGAATGGTACGAGGTGCGCCGCGCCGACTGGGCCGAGAGCTACGGCGTCAAGATCATCGGGCGGCTGGAGAACGACGTGTTCCCCTACATCGGCACGCGCCCCATCGCGCAGATCGACCCGCCCGAGCTGCTGACGGTCATTCGTCGCATCGAGTCTCGCGGCGTGGTTGAGACCGCCCACCGCGCGCTGGAGAACTGCGGCCAGGTCTTCCGCTTCGCCGTCGCCACAGGTCGCGCGACGAGCAATCCGGCCCGCGACCTGAAGGACGCGTTGCGCAAACCGCTCGTGCAGCACTTCCCGGCCATCACCGATCCCAAGCGCCTGGGCGAGCTGTTGCGCGCATGCGATGGCTACAAGGGGACGCACGTTGTGCGGACTGCCCTGAAGCTGGCCCCGATGATCTTGCTGCGTCCTGGCGAGCTGCGCCATGCGAAGTGGGAGGAGATTGACCTCGACGCTGGGCTGTGGACCGTGCCCGCTGCACGCATGAAGCGAAAGAAGGTCGGCAAGCTGCACGGCGCGCCCCACTTGGTGCCTCTGGCAACGCAAGCCGTTGAGGCATTGCGCGATCTGTACCCGCTGACCGGACGCAGCGCCTACGTATTCACAGGCGAGCGCAGCCACGAGCGCCCCATGAGCGATGCCGCAATCAACGCCGCACTGCGCGCGATGGGCTTCGGCAAAGACGAGGTGACTGCCCATGGCTTCCGCGCGACCGCTCGGACCATCCTTGCGGAGCGTTTGGGCGTTGACGAGTCGGTGATCGAGGCACAGCTCGCGCACGCTGTGAAAGACAGCCTCGGCCGCGCCTACAACCGCACAGAGTTTCGCGTGGAACGTTTTTCGATGATGCAGAGATGGGCCGATTACCTCGATGAATTGCGCCATGGTGCCGACGTGGCGAAGCTGCGCGCGGCTTGACGAGCGCGGTCGAGACCGCTTACATTTCTTTTGCCTCGTGATGAGCGAGGCCGGGTTGGGAAGCCCGCTGACATCCTGCGACGAAAGCCGCAGTCACCGCACATGGTCTGCGGCTTTTGCGTTCGCGCCTCCAGTTTTTAGGCGGCTCGAGCGGGAGGGCTCACGCCCTGCCGGTTTCCGCAAGGATGTCCCGGTCTTCCTACCCGCTCGAGCTGCCGCCCTCGTTGGGAAGCGAGTGCGTCGGTTTTTGCAAATCGACATCCTTGGAGGCCCATGGCCGAATCTTCTAACGCTGGCGCCGACGCCAACTGCTCTTTCGCGAGCTATCGTCCCTCCGCTCAATTCAAGCCCTTCGAATGGGTTCGAGGGGAAGGGCTGAGCCTGCACCAGCAACGGCTCGCCGAATTCCTGAACGACGCACGCGACGTGGTGCAAGGCACCCACATGCTCGCCCAACTGCTTTCCTGGGACGAAGACCGGCGCGAAACGGCTTGTTCCGACGCAAGCCCTGCGCCCTTCTTCAACGCATGCCACCGCGGCGCGCTGGAACGGCTCATGTCCGCTTCGCTGGGACTTCTCGGCGCTCAGATCGAACGTCAATGCGATGCGCTGGACAGCGTGCGTCGCCATGGATGAGGGGCCGGTGATGACATCTTGGGCCTCCTCAATGTCACCTCTTCTCGGTGATCCTCATCCCATGTTCACTTCCGAAACCGTCCGCATGGAGCCGCCAACCCCTCTCAAAGTCGCGCCCGGCGACTGCTTTCTCAGGATTCAAGAGGTCGAGCGCCGCGTGTGTCTGAAGAAGAGCGCGATCTACGCGCGCATGGCTACCGGCGCATTCCCGCGAAGCATCTCGCTGGGCCGTCGATGCACGGTGTGGCTGAAGTCTTCCATCGACGGATGGATCGACGAGCAGATCGAGAGGGCCAACAACCTGGCTCTCTCGTCGGCGGCCGATGGCGCAAAGCAAGCGCGAAGGGGTTGAGTGCCATGGCGGACATGCATTGGTTCCGGTGGCATCACGGGACGGTCACCGATCCGAAATTCGGGTTGATCGCGAAGAAGGCGGGCACGTCTGTGGCCGAGGTCATCGCGATCTGGGCGTACTTGCTGGAGGCGGCCAGCGCGTCCGAAGAGCGCGGCCATCCGGGCATGCCGGACTTCGAATCCATCGACTTTGCTCTCGGTGTGGATGAGGGCACCACCGCGCGCGTGTACGGGCTCATGCGGGACAGGTCGTTGATCGATAGCGACACAGGGCGCCTTGCCGCATGGGAAAGGCGACAACCCAAGCGTGAGCGCGACGACGAGACGAGCGCGGACAGGAAACGTAAACAACGGGAGCGAGAAGCTTCAGGCGTGACGGCTGGCGTGAGCGCAGGTCACACCGAATCCATCAGTGTCACGCCATGTCACGCCACGTCCCGCCAAGTCACGCCCAGAGGAGAGGAGAGGAGAAGAGATAAGAGAACACCCCCCTACCCCCCGCAAGCGGGGGAAGTGGGGGGCGACGAATCTCAAAACTCCACGAAAGCGGGAACCGTCTGCAAAGCAATCCGGGCCAAAGGGCTCAGGGATGTGAGCCCGTCGAATCCGAAGCTGCGCGCGCTGATCGACAAAGGCGTCGGCGTGGAGACCTTCGTGCAGGCCGCCGAGATTTGCACCAGGGCGCATCCCGCCAAGGGCATGGAATACCTGCTTGGCATTGTGGAGCGCCAGTTGCGGGAGGCTGCGGACATCGGCGAGCGACCGGGTCTGCCGCAGGCTGCATGGGACCAAAGCAGGGCCAGCATCGAAGCCAAGGCCGAAGCGCTTGGCATAGGACGGTGGCGGGAGTTCAACCTCGGTCCCGATCACGAGCACTGGCCGGCGTATTTGCGGCGCGTCAAGGAGGCGGTCGAACGCGAAGCGAGAGGGCCTCAAGGCCGCTGCGCAGCCGATCTGGAGATGGTGTCGAGGTGACATCGCGTGCCTTGCCGATGTCAGCTTTGCTGCGCGATCCTCGCTCCATGTTCAATTCCGAATCGGTCCGTATGGAAGCCCCACCCGTCCTCAAAGCAGCGCCAGGAGATCGCTTTCTCCGCATCCAGGAGGTCGAGCGTCGCGTGTGTCTGAAGAAGAGCGCGATCTATGCGCGCATGTCCGCCGGCGCCTTTCCGCGCAGCGTGTCCTTGGGCCGGCGATGCACCGTGTGGCTCAAGTCGTCCATCGATGCGTGGATCGTCGAGCAGGTCGACTCTGCGAATGGCGCCCATGTGCGGTCCCCCAAGCTCACCGAGACGCAAGCATCGGAGGTCTGACGCGTCATGGCGGATATGCATTGGTTCAGATGGCATCACGGAACAGTCACTGATCCGAAGTTCGGCCTGATCGCAAAGAAGGCGGGTACGTCGGTGGCCGAGGTCATCGCGGTATGGGCCTACCTGCTTGAAGCGGCCAGCGCGTCCCAGGATCGCGGCGACCCGGGCATGCCCGACTTCGAATCCATCGACTTTGCGCTCGGTGTGAATGAGGGCTCCACCGAGCGCGTGTACGGGCTCATGCAGAGCCGGGCAATGATCGCCGAGAACACCGGCCGCCTGGCTGCCTGGGAGCGGCGACAGCCCAAGCGTGAACGCGAGGACGACACGGGCATCGAACGGAAGCGCCGCCAGCGTGGACGCGAAGCGGGAGGCGTGATGGCTGGTGCGATGCCAGGTCACATCGAATCCATCAGTGTCACGCCATGTCACGCGACGTCACGCCAAGTCACGGCCAGAGGAGAGGAGAGGAGAGAAGAAGAGATAAGAAGAACACCCCCCTACCCCCCGCAAGCGGAGGAAGTCGGGGGCGGCGAAGCGAAAAATGCCACGAAAACGGGAAGCGTCTGCAAGGCCATCAAGGCCAAGGGCGTTTCGGACGTCAACCCGTCGAATCCGAAGTTGCGCGCTCTCGTCGACAAAGGCGTGGCCGTGGAAGCGTTTGAGCAGGCCGCAGAGCTGTGCACGAACGCGACGCCACCGAAGGGGATGGCATACCTGCTCGCCATTGTTGAGCGCCAGTTGCGGGAGGCTGCGGACATTCACGCTGGTCCGGGCGTGCCTGCGGCGGCCTGGGACGAAAGCCGCAGCAGCATCGAAGCAAAGGCTGCAGAGCTTGGCATTGCAAAGTGGAACGACGCGGACATGAGTCTCGGTCACGAGCAATGGCCAGCGTACTTCGCGCGGGTGAGGGCTGCAGTGGAACGCGAGGCGAGTCACATATGAACACCTCGCATCGCACGTCACGTCAAGGTGGCACGGATATCACAGCGCGGCCTGTTCCGAGGCCACTTTCGGACGCCTTTGCCTAGGCGTCGGGCTTCGTTCATGATCGCTGGCCATGATCCATGAATCTCACTACTGGAAAGACGACCTCATCAAGTCCGCCGCTTCGCTCGAGCGTCGTCTAAAGCAACAGCGCTGGTACGACGGAACGTTCGCAGACGTCGAGAAGAAAGTCATGCTCGGGTTCTACGCCATCCGCAAGTTGACCGAGGCACACAAGATCGATGACAAGACGTCAGGCCAGAGCCTCTCAGTGATCGTGTTTCCGTCGACTGGCAAGCTGGTGACACGGAGCAACCGGCATCGATGGTGGGAACTCTACGATCTGGAAGACCCGCGCAAGACAAAGATGCAGCTGCTCCCGTTGTGCCACCAGTTCGTTCACAGCTACGTCTTCAGTTGCTCATTCGACGAGAAACGCGTTCTGGACTCGGTGCTCGTGTCGTCTGATCGCGAGCGCAACCGCATGCTATTTGGCGTCCCGGTCGGCGAGGTGATTCGCGTATTCAAGAGCATCGGGAAAAACTACCCGAACTCCTACCGCTCCTCGTTCAACGAGGCGAAGAGCGACTACGACGTCATCATCAAAACGGAGAAGCGAGGCGAGATCTCGATTCGCGGGTGACGCACCGAGAACCAAGCCTCGACGAGGGCGCTTGTGCTTCCGTGCGTTGATCAGACGAGCACGGCTACGGGCACTGCTGCCTGAGCTGCAACTTGTTGCGCGATTGGGGTGTAGAGGTCCACGTCGATCCCTGGGGTGCGGATCGAGACAATAAGGCTGTAGCGCACAGGAAGGTCGAAGCGTTCCTGGGCTGGGCGCGTGCGCCACCAGCCCTTAGCGGGGTAGACCGCGACGAAGCCGCGATTTGCCAGTTCGGCGGCTGTGCCACGCCAGATGTCCTTGTGCAGCGAGCCCCGGTGACGTTGCCTGTCGCCCAAAATCCAGTTCGGGTCCCGAGGATCGACAGGATCACCGTCGTCTTCGCGTTCCGCCTCTGCATTGATGCGGGCGACGAAATCTTCTGTCGTCAAATCAAGCGGGCGTTGCACGTCGAAGCGCAGGCGATGCGACGGATAGTGAAACTTCGAAGACGTGCCCCGAGCCGAGGGATTGGGCTCGACGAAGTAAGACAGGGTTATGCACAGCTCGACCTGAGTGGCCGGCGGCAACTCAAGCAACTGCTCCTTAGGCCAGGGCAGCGCGTGCAGGTTCATGTCGCGGCTGACAATGCCTTTGCCCTTGACCTTCTTGAAAGGGTGCAGCACGTCTTCGACGATCAGCGTCAAAGAGTTGCCTGCGCTCCAAAGAGCCTGCTCCAGACTGGGAACACCCCAACCGCAGTGGCGGATCAAGTTCACGTAGTCGGACTTGTTCGGGTTGCCGTGGGCCGGCAGGTAGCCTGTTCGCATGGATGCCGTCCACCCGGCCGAGTGGACGATCAGAGCTCGGACGGTTTCGGGGCGCAGCGCAGGGTAGGCGGCCATCAACTGCGCCGCCATGCGCGCGCCCAGTGCCGACGCGGCGCTCGTCGCGTTGGTCGTCGTGAACATGCGCTCCTGTGGCCGGTTGTGGGTCGTCAATAGGTGGAGGCTGGTGATCCCCACCGCACCAAGCGCGTCCTTCCCGGCATTGCCTCCTTCGAAGACCACGTCGGGCTTCAGGGGCCACGCTGATGCCCAACCATTCGAAGTTCGGGTGTAAGGGCTGATACCGCCGTTTGGGGCGACCGGGGCGAAGCCTTGTGCGTCCGCTTCGGTGATGGTGACCTTCTCTGTGAAAGCTCCTACCGTGAGGGCATTCCATGCTTGGCCCGGATCGCGAATGCCCCGTGTGCCCAGGCTTGCTGGGTACGTGTTCCAGGACTGTGCGTCCTCTGTATTGCCGGCACACAGAACGAACAGACGCGGAAACTGGCCGTTGCCGTCATAGTCACTGGCAAGACGATCCACAGTCGATGACCAGGCCGACGGCCGGCCACGATCGCGATCGTCATCGGAGGTAACCGCCGACGTAAACACCCGAGGGCGCGCTGGCGCAGCGACCTCGGGCCGCGCCACTGCCTCAGCAAAGAGGTAGCCGTGCTGCCGAGAGTCACCTGGGTTGGCACCCTGCTGCGGTGTGAGCTTGACCGACTCGAGTCGGTGCGCCACGGCCAACGGCCCGGCCGAAGCCAGCGTCGTCGACAGGTCGCCTAGCACCACAAGCCCAGCAAGGCCTGTCCCATGGTTGGCCATGTCGTCGACGCCCCAAGCCGGATCGACAGTGTGCAGATCTGCATTTGCGATGAACGGGGAAATGAGCGGATGGCCTCGATTGACGCCGGAGTCCAGCAGACACACTCGCGGGGTCAACTCATCTTCTGGTGCGATCGCCAATCGAGCAAGGGTTTCGTTCGACCACTCTTGCTGTTCGAGCGGCGTCATGCCATCGAAAAATGCAGCCGTTTCCTTGGCACGACGAAGTTCGGCAACGCAGTTGAGCGTCATCGCCGATGCCGAGAACTGCTGCTGCGAGCCGTGCATCAACACGACAGTGCGCTCGGGGAAATTGATGTGGTGTTCGCTGACTTGGCACTCGGCCAGTGCGGCCAACTTGCGGAAGTCTGCGAGCACCGCGTGGCGATCGCCGCGCACGGGGAGCCAGACCTCCCACCAAATGGCTTCAGCCACGTCTTGCGGCAGCAAGGCAGGATCGTCAGTCCACAGCGCGCGAATCTCAGCGCGGCGGATGGACGCGATGGTGTTCAGCAGCGCATGGTGATCAAAAGAATCACCGTTGGCTTTCTTGCGGTCAGCAAGGTAGTCCGCAACGTATTTCTCGAAATGAGCCAGCTTTCCATCAGGGACGAAGACATTGGCGTGCGTTGTGTTGCCGTCGGTATGCACGCTCAGCACTTCGATCTTCTTTTGCGAGTCCTTACCAAGCTCGTAGCCGAGACTCTCAAATGCGAGGGCCACATCTGGTTGACCAACAAACTCGACTTGAATGCCCAGCCCGCTCTCCAGCACCAGCTCTTGCTGGGCGGCCACAACCTGCTGCGCCACTTGGTTCAGCGCAATCAGTTGGGCTCTGAGGGACGCACCGTGTTGAGCACGGTCGCGTGCAGGGACTGAGGTGGAACCACCGCCAGACGAAGGCGCCGTGAACGCCTGTGCGGTCGACGTGTTCGCTAGAACCAGATGCGGGCGTCTATCGAGTGGCTGATCCGGCATGGTTGGACGAGTGCTTCGAGTGTTGTGCCAGCTTCGCGCTGACGAGGCGGCGTTCCTTTAACGCCTGCCCCAGCTCAGCTGGCTGCACCCTCGTCTGGTCATGCAGGATCGCGTCCTTGATGGCGGCGTCTACTGCGCGACATATTTCAGCGTGGCTCAGCCCTTCGGCTTGCCCGCGAAGCGCCTCCTTGCGGAAAGGCTTGGGCGCGAACTGGCCCAGGCGCGATCGGATCAGATCCGTGGCTTGAACTGGAGACGGCAGGTGGTACTCCACCACGTCATCAAAGCGACGGAACAATGCGTAATCCAGGATTTCAGCGTGATTGGTTGCGGCGATGATCAAGCTGTTCGACATGTCCTGCTCGATCATCTGCAGAAAGCTGTTCAAGACTCGGCGAATCTCGCCCACATCATTTGCCATCCCGCGCTGCGACCCGATGGCATCAAACTCGTCGAAGAAGTACACGCCTCGAATATCGGTAATCGCGTCAAATACCTGCCGTAGCTTGGAAGCCGTTTCGCCCATGAACTTCGTGAGGAGCGAATCAAGACGAACCAGAAAGAGAGGGATACCCAACTCACCTGCCAATGCGGAGGCTGTCATCGTCTTACCAGTACCGGGCGGGCCGACCAGCAGCAGTTTGCGGCGCGGTGCCAGCCCGTGCTCCTTGATGCGGGCGAGCTGGCGCTGTTCCTTGACCACACGCTCAAGCTGTGCCGTGGCCACCTCGTCCAGCACCATGTCTCCCAGCCGGCTCGCGGGATGAGACACCGTGAGCAGGTTGGCCAGTTCGCCGCGCGGTTTAGCAGTGCCGGCAATGGCTACAAGTTTTCCTGACGCGTCTTGACGGACACGAGCCTTGGCAGCGTCGATCATGTCGCGCAGCTCTTCGGCGAGTTTTCCGTGCCCCAGCTTCGCCTCGTGCGCAGCAACTTGCATCGCGACGGACAAGAACTGACCATCATCGCGACTGATGTGCGACTTGATTAGCGCTTTAAGTTGGTCGGAGCTGGCCATTGGGGTTTGCAACTGGTGGAAGCTGCGTAGCCCGCATTGTGCCTGCATGCGCCATCGCCTACCTCCAGACCTGCCCTGATGAGGGTTGTCTTGGCGGCTGCGCCTGACAGCTCGACGAATGCCCGCAAGATGCCGGGACCGGGAGTACCGGCCTCGGTTCCGACAGACAGCAACCGCTGCGGAGCGGAAGTTGTGGACTGCGAGTCGTAGGATGGGCGGCACAGGACAAAGCAGGCATGTCGTGGCCAACAGAACTTGAGCGCTCCGGCGCCGCCAGGCGCGAGCCGAGTGAAAGGTTGTCTTCTCTCTCGCGCACTTCCTCGCGCATCACCTCGGGGCACCGCTCTTGCATGAGGCGACGGGTCCTTCCGCAAAGGCTTGCGTTACGGGTAATTCGAACCGCGCACTCGGACTGTTCACTGATGCTCCTAAGGGGGTTAAGTGAAGGTCGGTAGCTACTGACAAGTTATCGGAAAAAATGAGGTTGTCTTCCCCGAAGATGACAAGCGCGTCGCAGAGTTCTTTGGTGCTCCATCGACCATCTCGAAAGCCCTCGTTCGTGTAAATCTGTCGAGCCCTCATGACGCGCTGAAGCGCGTACTTGAGCCGAGGCTAGCTGTGAAGTGTCAAGAGGTTCTTTCGAGACATCGACAGACGCGAGATAGGCGGCACGAGGTTGATGCCATGGTGCGGCCGGTGCCAGTTGTAGAAGTGGTTCCACAGAGGCAGGGCCGC
>Ga0105243_10003061_pt1 | contig 13778 bp, 13 predicted proteins | sample KBSM34metaG_FD_81525 | JGI IMG/M metagenome (GOLD analysis project Ga0105243, IMG submission 81525) | Miscanthus rhizosphere microbial communities from Kellogg Biological Station, Michigan, USA - KBS M3-4 metaG | ecosystem: Host-associated > Plants > Roots > Rhizosphere > Soil | place...
GCCGCGCGACTGGGAGGCGCAGCTCCAGGAGAGCACGCTGGGCGACCCGGTGGTGATCGTGCCGGCCGACTTCGAGAACACGCTGGCGCACGGCGAGGCGCCGGTGGTGCAGCTGGTCTACAGCAGCGCCAACGCGCGCGCGCAGAGCGGCGTGGGGCGCATCGAGCATGTGCTGCAGGGGCTGTCGCAGGAACACGCCACGCTGCGGCTGGTGGCGCGCGGGGTATCGCCTTCGCTGCTCAACGTGCTGCAGGTCGACGAGCACGACGTCGCCGACAACGCCGCGCGCGCGGCCCAGCTCACCGGCATGCTGCCGTATTTCGTGCTGATGGCCATGCTGTATGGCGCGCTCAACGCGGCGCTCGACACCACCGCGGGCGAGCGCGAGCGCGGCTCCCTCGAGCCGCTGCTGGCCACGCCGGCGGCGCGCGGGGCCCTGGTCGTCGGCAAGTGGGGCGCGGTGCTGGCCGTCGCGTTGCTGATCGCCGTGCTGTCGTGCCTGAGCTTCCTGCCGGCGCAGAAGCTGCTGCGCAGCGAGTCGCTGGCCGCGCTGTTCCGCTTCGGCGTCGGCGAGGCGGCGGCCTTCGTCGCGCTGCTGGCGCCGCTGGCGGCCGCGCTCTCGGCCACGATGATGGCCATCGCCATCCGCTGCAAGACCTTCAAGGAGGCGCAGGCCGGCAACAGTGTCGTGGTGCTGGCGGTCTCGCTGCTGCCGATGATCGGGCTGTTCGGCCAGGAGGGCGAGGCCGCCTGGCATCGCTGGGTGCCGGGACTCTCGCAGACGACGCTGATGACGCGCGTGCTCAAGGGCAGCCCCATCGGCTTGCCGGACGCGCTGCCGGGGGTGCTGGTCTGCCTGGCGATCGCGGCGGCGGCGCTGCTGGCGGTCGATCGCCAGCTCGTGCGGCGCGCAGCGCAATGAGGCCTGAAGGCGCCGGATAGGGGCCGATCGGGCCCGCCAGCGTCATCTGGCGGTCGGAAAGCGATGTAAGCGCTGTAGCCAGAAGTTACTAATACCCGTATCGCTCCCCACGCTGCTCGGCAACTGGCAACAATCGCCTGAAAGCGGTGATTCGATGCCGCGACAGGAGTCCGGGGAGGACCGTGCGATGGTCAGCAGCGCAGCGCTGGTGCGTGGGCGAGCGTGGGACGTGGCGCAATCGGGCGACGTGGACGAGTTGCGGCGTCGGCTCGAGGCGGCGGCGGCCGAGCTGGAGTTCGGCTACGTCACCGCGACCGTGGTGCTGGACCACGCCGCCGGCTGCACCGAATTCCTGGCCGTGCACAATGCGCCCGCGGACTACGCCGCTTTTCACGACGACCCCGACGGTGCACGTCGCGATCCAGTCGCCCAGCACTGCAAGGCCCATGAGACCGCCATCGTCTGGACGCAGGGCACCTACACGAAGGCTGGCCTGGGGCACTTCTGGGAATACCAGGCCGCGTTCGGATACCGCTCCGGCATCGCCGCGGCGCGGCACCTGCCCTTCGGGCGCCACTTCCTGCTGGGCCTCGACGGCGCGCTCCCGCGCGGCCTGCGCCCGCGCGGGATGGCTCGGCTGCTGACGGAGTTCCGCCTGCTGGTCGACCATGCGCAGGAGGCGGCGTTTCGCATCCTGGCGCCGGAGACGCTGCCGGCCAGCGCCGGCCAATCGCTCAGCCCGTTCGAGACGGAAGCGCTGCGCTGGTCGATGGACGGCCAGTCGCCGGGGGAGATCGCCGGCCTCATGAAGCTGTCCGAGGCGCGTGTCCGCCACCATCTGGAGTCGGCGATGGTGAAGCTGGAGTGCCGGAGCAAGCACCATGCGGTATTGAAGGCGATTCGCCTGGGGCTGCTGGCCTAGTCGCGCGCTCGAGTTCGCCGAGCCAGCGCAGCGCGTGGTCGCGCGAGTCGCCGCACATGTCGGCCGCGGGCTGCAGGCCGGCGCAGCAGGCCGGGCGCTCGGGGCGGCCGAAGAGGCGGCAGTTGAGCTGCTCGTCGAGTTGCACGCAGGGCACGCCCGCCGGCTTGCCCTGCGGCATCCCGGGGGTGGGACTGGTGATGGACGGCGCGATGCAGCAGGCCGCGCAGCCGGGACGGCAAGCGTGCGCGACCGGGAGGGCAGGGAGGGCGGCGGGGCGCATGGCGCGATTGTCCGCGCGGGTGGCGCGGCCGTGGCAGGCCGCCTAAAATTCGGGATTCCCCAGCCCGTTTCAGCAACCGCGCTCGCCAGAACGCGGCGCCGACCCCAGCGCCACCCCAGCGCTTCGAAGCGGGCTCCTCTCCCGACCCTGCCGCGACGGCGGGTCATGCGCAGTGAGCAGCCGGTGATCTATCCCCAGGAATTCGACGTCATCGTTGTCGGCGGCGGCCATGCCGGCACGGAGGCCGCGCTGGCGGCCGCGCGCATGGGCAGCACCACGCTGCTGCTGACGCACAACATCGAGACGCTGGGCCAGATGAGCTGCAATCCGTCCATCGGCGGCATCGGCAAGGGCCACCTGGTCAAGGAGGTCGACGCGCTCGGCGGGGCGATGGCGGCGGCCACCGACGAGGCGGGCATCCAGTTCCGCATCCTGAATTCGTCCAAGGGCCCGGCGGTGCGCGCCACGCGGGCGCAGGCCGACCGCATCCTCTACAAGGCGGCCATCCGCCGTCGACTCGAGAACCAGCCCCATCTGTGGCTGTTCCAGCAGGCCGTCGACGACCTCGTCATCGAGTCCGCCGGCAACGGTCGTCCGCGCGTGGCGGGTGCCGTCACGCAGGCGGGGATCACCTTCCGCGGGCGGACGGTCGTGCTCACGGCCGGCACCTTCCTCGACGGCAAGATCCACGTGGGCCTGCAGAACTACGCGGCGGGGCGCGCGGGAGATCCTCCGGCGCAGCGCCTGTCGGCCAAGCTCAAGGAACTCCAGCTGCCGCAGCGTCGCCTGAAGACCGGAACGCCGCCGCGCCTGGACGGTCGCTCGATCGACTTCGCGCAACTGGAGGTGCAGCCGGGCGACGGCATGCCCGACGCCGCGGGCCGCGTGACGAGCGCCATGCCCGTCTTCAGCTTCATGGGCTCGGCCGTGCAGCACCCGCGGCAGCTGCCGTGCTGGATCACGCACACCAACGAGCGTACGCACGAGATCATCCGCTCCGGCTTCGACCGCAGCCCGATGTTCACCGGCGTGATCGAAGGCGTGGGCCCGCGCTATTGCCCGAGCATCGAGGACAAGATCAATCGCTTCGCGGACAAGTCCTCGCACCAGATCTTCCTCGAGCCCGAAGGGCTGACGACGCGCGAGTTCTATCCGAACGGGATCTCGACCTCACTGCCTTTCGACATCCAGCTGGCCGCCGTCCGCTCGATGCGCGGTCTCGAGAACGCCCACATCCTGCGGCCCGGCTACGCGATCGAGTACGACTACTTCGATCCGCGCAGCCTGCGCGCCACCTTCGAGACGCGCGACATCGCCGGCCTGTTCTTCGCCGGTCAGATCAACGGCACGACCGGCTACGAGGAGGCCGCCGCACAAGGCCTGTACGCCGGCGCCAACGCGGCGCTGCTCGCGCGCGGCCAGGGCGAGACCTTGGCGCTGCGCCGCGACCAGGCCTACCTGGGCGTGCTGGTCGACGACCTGATCACCAAGGGCGTCACCGAGCCCTACCGCATGTTCACCAGCCGGGCCGAATTCCGCCTGCAGCTGCGCGAGGACAACGCCGACCTGCGCCTGACCGAGCGGGGCCGCGAACTGGGACTGGTCGACGACGCCCGCTGGGCGGCGTTCAACCGCAAGCGCGACGCGCTGGCGCGGGAGGCGGAGCGCCTGCGCTCGACCTGGGTGCATCCAGGCGTCCTGCCGGCGGCCGACGCGGAGCGCCTGCTTGGCAAGGCGCTCGAGCATGAATACAACCTGGCCGACCTGCTGCGCCGTCCAGGCATCGCCTTCGACCAAGTCGCCGAAGTCGCACGCATCGCCCGGCCCGATGTCGATGTTTCACGTGAAACCTTGGTCGCTTCGCTGGGCGCCGAGCTCGCGGACGCGGTGATCGAGCAGGTCGAGATCGCCACCAAGTACGCGGGCTACATCGACAAGCAAGTCGACGAGGTGCAGCGCGCGCAGGCCCTGGAGAACCTGGAGTTGCCCTCCGAGCTCGACTACAACCAGGTCACCGCGCTGTCCTTCGAGGTCCGCCAGAAGCTGACGCAGCACCGCCCGCAGACGCTGGGGCAGGCGACGCGTATCTCGGGCGTCACGCCGGCAGCCATCTCGCTGCTGCTCGTGCACCTGAAGAAGAAACGCTTCAAAGGGTTCGCGACCGTGTCCGGCGACGGCCAGCGCGATGCTGCCTGAGTTCGGTCAGGCAGAAGGCCTGGATCGCCGACTCGAGCAGCTCGCCCCCAGCCTGGGCCTGGCGCTGGAGGCCGAGACCCGCGCGCGCCTGCTTGCTTATCTCGGCTTGATCCAGCGCTGGACCAAGGTCTACAACCTGACCGCGGTGCGCGACAGCGGCGAGATGTTCACGCACCATCTGCTGGACTGCCTGGCCGTCGTCGCACCGCTGCGCCGAGGCATTGCCCGTGAAGCGGGCGTGCGCGTCCTCGACGTCGGCAGCGGTGCGGGCCTGCCCGGCGTGATCCTCGCACTGCTGAATCCCGGCTGGCAGGTGAGCTGCGTGGACGCCGTGGCGAAGAAGGCGACCTTCATCCGCCAGGCCGCGGTCGAACTCGGGCTGCCCACCCTCCTGGGCGTGCACGGCCGGGTCGAGGCCCCCGCCACCTTCGGACAGCAACGCTTCGATCTCGTGACCTCCCGCGCGTTTGCGTCGCTCAAGGACTTCACGCAGCTCACCCGGCCGCTCATTGCACCGCACGGCGTCTGGGCGGCCATGAAGGCGCATCTTTCGGATGCCGAGCGCGCCGAGCTACCTTCCGACGTCGAGATGTTCCACGTGGAACAGCTCGTGGTACCGGAACTCGACGCAGCGCGCTGTCTCGTGTGGTTGAAGCCGCAACCCGACAGGTCCGACCCGTCGCGCGACCCGCGACAATAGCGGCGAGCTCCTCCTCCACCCAGCGTCCCCCAACCGGTCTTCCATGGCGAGAATCTTCTGCATTGCGAACCAGAAAGGCGGGGTCGGCAAGACCACCACGACGGTGAATCTCGCCGCCGGGCTGGCGCTCATCGGCCAGCGGGTGTTGCTGGTCGACCTGGATCCCCAGGGCAACGCGACCATGGGCTCGGGCGTCGACAAGCGCGCGCTGCCCACCACGGTCTATGACGTGTTGCTGGAAAGTGCCTCGATACGGGAGGCCGCACAGCGCTCCCCGTCGGGCGGCTACGACGTCCTGGGCGCCAACCGTGAACTGGCTGGCGCCGAGATCGAGCTGGTCGCGCTCGAGCGGCGCAACGAGCGCCTGCGCGGCGCGCTGAAGCCGGTCGACGCCGACTACGACTTCGTCCTCATCGACTGCCCGCCGTCACTGAGCCTGCTGACGCTCAACGGCCTGTGCTGCGCGCACGGGGTGGTCGTCCCGATGCAGTGCGAGTACTTCGCGCTGGAGGGCGTGTCCGACCTGGTCAACACCGTCCGCCAGGTGCACGCCAACCTCAACCGCGACCTCGAGCTCATCGGCCTGCTGCGGGTCATGTACGACCCGCGCATCACGCTGCAGGCCCACGTCAGCGAGCAGCTCAAGGCGCATTTCGGCGACAAGGTGTTCAACACCGTGATCCCGCGCAACGTGCGCCTGGCCGAAGCCCCCAGCTACGGCCAGCCCGGAGTCGTGTTCGATCCCACCTCGCGCGGGGCCGTCGCCTTCGTCGAGTTCGCCCGCGAGATGGTGGCGCGCGTGAACGCGCCGTCGCTCGCCATCGCGCCCAAGGCACCGGCGGCCAGCGCCGGGCGCTGACAGGGCAGGGCGGAGCGGGGCGGGCCTCAGAGCTTGAGAGGGAATCCAGCGTGGCCGAGCGGGTCGCCCAAAGGCGTCCGATCGAAGCGCAAAGCACAGCCGTAGCCCGGGCTACGGCGAGCATTTGCAACGAAGAGCGGGCGACTTTGGGCGGGACGAGCGGGCATGATGGATTTCCTCTCAAGCTCTCAGGGCTCGACGGACGGATCCCGGAGCAGCTCGCGCAAGGGCGCGAAGGTCCATGAGCGCAGGCTGACGATCGCCGTGTACCCGCGCTTGTGGGCCGGAGCCAGCTTCTGGTCCGCCAGGTGCTGCTGCGCGAAGTCCTGCACGATACGCTGGAGTCGCTCCTGGAAGACCCTGGCCATCGGCACGCTGATGTGGCCATGCACCAGGCTCATCATCTCCGCCTCGCCGTCGAAGCCGCCGGCGAAATAGTCGGCCAGCCCCTGATCCCGGAAGAACTGCATGACCGGCCCGTTCGAGCGCCAGCGGAAGGTCTTCGCGACCTTGAGCCGGTAGCGATTGAGCGGCTTCAGCTCGATGATGCCCAGGCGGTCGAGCTGGAGCAGGTGCTTGACGGCCTCGGCATCGGTGAACGCGTAGGTCGCCACGATCTGCTCGAACGGCCACTGGCTCAGCGCGCAGAGCGCCATCACGAGCAGACGACGGTCAGCGATCACGGCGCGCTCCTGCTCGACCGTCAGCTCGTCGCGCAACAGCTCCTCGTCGGCCACCTTGCGCGCCAGCTCCGAGAAGTCGCAGCGCAGCACCCGGCAGATCTCGTCGATGCGTTTCAACGGCATGTCGCCCTTGGCGAACATGCGCTTGACACTGGACTCGGCCAGGCCCAGCTCACGTCCGAGATCCGCATAGGTCAGCTTGGCGAGCTTCAGCTCGGCCTTCATGGCCTGGATGATCGCAAGGGTGGAGCTCATGGCGGTGGGCGGAAAAGTATCCCCGAACGATACCTCACGACGCGACGCCCGGCACCCGTCTCGCCACGATTGCCGGGCAGGCTGCGCTCGCGGAACATGGCGCCATGCTCAACGATGCGTCCCCCGCAATGTCCTCCGGTTCCACACGGCCGACCCGATTCCTCGCCCCGCTGCTGGCCGCGGCGCTCCTCGCCATGGCATCCGCCGCCCGGGCCAACGACCCGTCCGGTGACCTGAGCGGCGCCTCGGCCCTGTCCGTCGCGGTCTCCGTCACGGTGCCCGCCGCGCTCATCGTCGGCACCGGCAGCCTGGTCGTGAAGAGCGTCGAGGCCAGCGCCGAAGGCGTCAGCTGGGTGCTGGAGAACAGCGTCGACGGCAGCCGTGCCGTCCTGCGCTTCGGCGGCCGCGCGCTGGGCGCGTCGGGCGTGGCGGTCGGCACCGTCCTGGTGGCCACTGCCGTCGGCACCGGCTGGGTGCTCAGCGAGGCCGGCAAGGCCGTCGCCTTCGTGCCGAACGAGATCGGCAAGGCGCTGCTCCACGACGAAAAGGTGTCGCGATGATCGGCCGCCTGTGCGCGGCGCTGGCGCTCTTCGCTGCCGTTGCCGGCGCCCATGCCGGCCGCCCCTGCGACGACGCGGCGCCCACCGCCGACGCCGTGGCGCGCGGCATGACGCTCGCCGAGCACGTGCAGACGAGCCTCGATGCCAGCGGTGCCCAGGTCGTGCTGCTGGCGCGCGCCGGCCAGGACCTGCGCAAGTACGGCCTCGACTATTCGCACCTGGGCATCGCCTACCGCACGACCGTGCCGCCGGACGGCGCCGCGAGCGCACCGCGCACCGCCTGGCGCGTCGTCCACAAGCTCAATCAGTGCGGGACAGGCGTGGCCGCCGTCTACCGCCAGGGGCTGGGCGACTTCTTCCTCGACAACCCCTACCGGTACGACGCGGCCTACGTCGTGCTCTCGCCGGCCGCCCAGGCGGCCCTGCTGCCGCTGGCGCAGGACGACGCCCGCGTGCTCGCGATGCACACGCCCGCCTACAGCGTGGTGGCCTATCCGTGGGCGGCCCGCTACCAGCAGAGCAACCAATGGGCGCTGGAGACGCTCGCCTCGGCCATGGAGCCCGCCGTGCACTCGCGCGCGCAGGCCCAGTCGTGGCTGGCGCTGCACGAGTTCGAGCCCACCACGCTGCACCTGGGCCCGTTCACGCGCCTGGGCGGCGAGCTGACCCGGGCCAACGTCGCGTTCGACGACCACCCCAACGCCGAGCGCTTCAGCGACCGCATCGAGACCACCACCGTCGACGCGATCTTCGCCTGGCTGCCGCGCGCCGGGCTGGGCGCCAAGCCGGTGAAAGTCGACTGAGCGCCGCCCCGGGTGCGAAAACCCACGCCATTGCGCCGCCGTCGCGACGACAAGGCGGCTACAGTCCCCGACATCGCCGAACGTTCGCCAATGCCCATGAGCCAGCAGCCCCATCCCAGCCAGTTCGCGCTCCTCGGCCAGCGCCGCTTCGCGCCCTTCTTCTGGACGCAGTTCTTCGGCGCCGCGAATGACAACGTCCTGAAGTTCGCCTTCACCGTCCTCGTCACCTACCAGCTCGACGTGTCGTGGCTGCCCCCCGCGCAGGCCGGCCTCGTCATCAGCGCCGTGTTCATCCTGCCCTTCGTGCTGCTGTCGGCCACCAGCGGCCAGCTCGCCGACAAGTACGACAAGGCGACGATGATGCGCCTCATCAAGTGGTTCGAGGTGCTGATCATGGCGCTCGCGGTCTGGGGCTTCGTCGCCGCCCTCGTGCCCGTGCTGCTGCTGTGCCTGTTCCTCATGGGCGTGCACTCCACGCTGTTCGGCCCGGTCAAGTACGCCTACCTCCCGCAGCACCTGGACGAACACGAGATCACCGGCGGCAACGGCATGGTGGAAATGGGCACCTTCGTCGCCATCCTGCTGGGCCAGCTCGCCGGCGGCCTGCTGGTCGTCGTGCCGGGCATGGGCCCCGCGCTCGCGGGCGCGGCGTGCCTGGTCATCGCCATCATCGGCCGGCTCACCGCGCAGGCGATCCCCGCCACGCCGCCGCACGACGCGCGCCTCGCCATCAACTGGAACCCCCTCAGCGAGACGATGCGCAACCTGCGGCTCGCGCGCGGCGACATCGTCGTCTTCCGCTCGCTGCTCGGCATCTCGTGGATGTGGTTCTTCGGCGCCACCTTCCTGTCGCAGTTCCCGTCCTTCGCCAAGGACGTGCTGCACGGCGACGCGCACGTCGCCTCGCTGCTGCTCGTGCTGTTCTCGGTCGGCGTGGGCATCGGCTCGCTGATGTGCGAGATGCTCTCGCGCCGCCAGGTCGAGATCGGCCTCGTGCCGCTCGGCGCCATCGGCATGAGCGTGTTCGCGATCGACCTGTTCTTCGCGGTGGGCCACCTGGCCGTGCCCGCCTCGGGCACCTGGGGCCTGGCCGGGTTCATCGGCAGCGCGCAACACCTGCGGCCGATGTTCGACCTGTTCATGCTGTCGCTCAGCGCGGGCCTCTACAGCGTGCCCATGTACGCGCTCATCCAGATGCGCGCGCCCGCCAGCCACCGCGCGCGCATCATCGCGGCCAACAACATCCTCAACGCGCTGTTCATGATCGGCAGCTCGCTGATCGCCGGCGCGCTGCTGCACTTCGGCGTGTCCATCCCCGGCGTGTTCCTGATCACCGGCATCGCCAACGCGGTCGTCGCGGGCTACATCTTCTTCCTCGTCCCCGAATACCTGCTGCGCTTCTGCGCCTTCGTGCTCACCCGCGTCGTCTACCGCTTCCGCATCCGTGGCGAGGACAACATCCCGGCCGCCGGCCCGGCCATCATCGCCTGCAACCACGTCAGCTTCATCGATCCGGTGCTGCTCATGGCGGCGAGCCCGCGCCCCATCCGCTTCCTGATGGACGCGCGCATCTTCCGCATCCCGGTGCTGGGCTTCTTCTTCCGCCTCGCCAAGGCCATCCCGATCTCGCCCAAGACCGAGGATCCCGAGGCCTACGAGGCCGCCTTCCGCGCCGCCGACCAGGTGCTGGCCGAGGGCGACCTGCTGGGCATCTTCCCCGAGGGGGGCATCACCGACAACGGCGAGCTCAAGCCCTTCAAGGGCGGCATCATGCGCATCCTCGAGCGGCGGCCGGTGCCGGTCGTCCCCCTCGCGCTGCAGAACCTGTGGGGATCGTTCTTCTCCCGCATCGAGGGCAGCGCGATGACGAAGCCGTTCCGGCGCGGCGTGTTCTCGCGCGTCGGGCTCAACGTGGGCCCAGAGTTGCCGGCGGAGGCCGTCAGTCCCGAGCAGCTGCAGCAGCAAGTCGGCCAGTTGCTGCAGGCGCCCATCGCGTGATGCCCGCCGCCCGGGCCTGTCTCGCAAGGCCGGATCGGCTTGCGGCAAGGTCGCCGGGCATGCGACAAGCTCCGCGGCGCTTGTCTCGAGCGAAAAGCGCTTGAGGCCAGGCCCGAAGGGCTTCTCTTCGGAGCCGGCGTGCGTCGCACAAGGTTCGCGTCGCTTGTCTCAAGCCAAAAAGGCTTGAGCGAAGGAGGAATCATGCCGTCACAAGACTCGGGCCGCTTGTCGCAAGCGGTCCGGAGCTTGTCTCAAGCCCGAAAGGCTCAAGACAAGGTGCCAACGCCTTGCGACAAGCGCACGGCCCCGAAGGCGCCGCTGGACGACCTTGCATCGAGGCCTCAAGCCCGCGCACGCCGCCCGAACACCCGCCGCCGGAACACCCGCGCCAGCCGCCAGGCCAGCGAGGCCCGGATCCGCGCCAGCGCCTGCGCCTTCCAGGCCGACCACCGCTGGTAGACGCGCGCGAACCAGCCCAGGCGCAGCAGCTGCGGCCGCATCAGCAGGAACAGGCGCGCGACGACGGCCGTGCCCAGCAGCTTCGCGGCCACCAGCGTCGTCACGCCCCAGAGCAAGCGGCCGCCGGCGATGAGCCACACCGCGCCCAGCTTCGCCGGCAGCAGCAGCAAGGCCGGCACGAAGAGCACGATCACCGCCACCGCCGGCCGCAGGGCCGCGACGAAACGCTCGAGTCGCGCGACGGCGGGCAGCCGGGCCAGCAGCCCCAGCAGGCGCACGAGCGGCCGCCAGCCCCATTCCTCGAACAGGACGAGCAGGCCCAGCAGCCAGGTGCCGATCGCGGCCAGCAGCTGCCGGGGGAGGGAAGGCACGCCACGCATGCGATCCAGCTTACACGGAGTACGGCAGGGCGACTTGACACTTTCGAGCCGTCGGCAAGGCCGCCGCATCCTCTACCATTCGGCTTTTGCAGTCCGGCCCGCGACACGGGCCAATCCCCTGACATGCGCCTCCATCGCCTCTCTCCCCGCTGCCGCCACGTGGGCGGCGCCGCTATCGGCGCCATCGCGCTCGCCACCCTGTCCGCCTGCGGCGGCGGGGGCGATTCCACGCCGCCCGCGTCCACCGTGACCTCATCGTCCGTGGCCGCATCGCGCTACGGCGCCGCCGCCATCGTCACGATGAGCGGCACCAACCTCGACAGCCGCGGCCTGAGCGTCACCAGCGCCGGCTGCAAGAACATGACGCGCCTGACCTCGGGCACGACCACCAGCACCGCCACGACGGCCTACTACAGCTGCACGGTCTCGGGCGCGTTCTCGAGCACGGTAGTCATCCAGTCCAACGGCACGACCATCGCCAACCCGCCCTTCAGCGTCCCGGCGCCGCAGGTCACGCTGGTCGTCAACAACGGCCTTGGCGTGAACGGCAACATCGTGATGACCCTCAAGGGCGACAAGGTGCCGACCACGGTGGACAACTTCCTGAACTACGTCAACACCGGGTTCTACGACGGCACGATCTTCCACCGCCTCGCCAAGCTCATCTCGCCGCCGTCGCCGTGGTTCGTCATGCAGGGCGGCGGCTACGGCGCGACCGTCAACGGCGCGCTGCCGGCGCACAAGCAGACCAACGCCCCCATCGCCATCGAGACCGCAGGGGGCAACAACGTGCAATGGAGCGTCGCGATGGCCAACGGCGGGCCGAACACGGTGACCTCGGAGTTCTTCATCAACGCCCAGGACAACACGTCCGTCCTCGGCAACGGCTACTCGGTCTTCGCCGACATCACGAGCGGTATCGACGTCGCCCAGTCCATCCTGGGCGCGCCGTCCAACTGCGCGCAGAACGGCCTCGCCGGCACGATCGACTGCCTGCCGCAGCCCGACGTGACCGTCGTCAAGGCGTCGCAGACGCAGTAACGGCTAGACCCCGCGCGCCCGGTCGCGCGCGAAATCCTGCTGGAACCGCGCGAAGGTCCCGGCGTCGAGCGACGCCCGGATCTCGCGCATCAGGTCCAGGTAGTAGTGCAGGTTGTGGATGGTGGTCAGCATCGGCCCCAGCATCTCGCCGCAGCGGTCGAGGTGGTGCAGGTAGGCGCGACTGAAATTGGCGCAGGTGTGGCAGGCGCAGCTCGGGTCGAGAGGCGCCTCGTCGGACTTGTAGCGCGCGTTGCGCAGGCGCAGGTCGCCGAAGCGCGTGAACAGGTGGCCATTGCGCGCGTTGCGCGTCGGCATGACGCAGTCGAACATGTCGACACCATGCGCCACGCCGTAGACCAGGTCCTCCGGCGTGCCCACGCCCATCAGGTAGCGCGGCTTGTGCGCCGGCAGCCGCTGCGGCGTGTGGGCGACGATGCGGCGCATGTCCTCCTTGGGCTCGCCCACCGAGACGCCGCCCACGGCGTAGCCGGGGAAGTCGAGCTCGACGAGCTGCGCGAGCGAGGCCTCGCGCAGCGACTCGAACATCCCGCCCTGGACGATGCCGAAGAGGGCGTTCGGGTTGGCCAGGCGCGCGAACTCGTCGCGGCAGCGCTGCGCCCAGCGCAGCGACAGCTCCATCGACTTGCGCGCGTCGCGCTCGCTGGTCGGCACGCCCTGGGTCTCGTAGGGCGTGCACTCATCGAACTGCATGACGATGTCGGAGTTCAGCACCGTCTGGATCTGCATGCTGGTCTCGGGCGTGAGGAACAGCTTGTCGCCGTTGACGGGCGAGGCGAAGCGCACGCCTTCTTCCGTGATCTTGCGCATCTCGCCGAGCGACCAGACCTGGAAGCCGCCCGAATCCGTGAGGATGGGGCGCGGCCAGCTCTCGAAGCGGTGCAGGCCGCCGAACTGCGCCATCACGTCCAGCCCCGGCCGCATCCACAGGTGGAAGGTGTTGCCCAGGATGATCTGCGCGCCCATCTCCTCGAGCGAGCGCGGGAGCACGCCCTTGACCGTGCCGTAGGTGCCCACGGGCATGAAGACCGGCGTCTCGACGACGCCGTGGTTCAGGGTCAGCCGGCCGCGGCGCGCGAGCTGCTCGGTGGTGAGGACTTCGAACTTCAACATCACGGCATTGTCGCCGCCACTGCGGGCGAGCCCGGGCGTCAAAAGAAAACGCCTCGTCTGGACTATTTGTGGGCGCGCTTAAGGAACCGATGGAGCTTTCGGCAAGTCGCGTCGACTGAGTCTTGATCGGCTTCGGTGGTGCGGGGCCACATGAGCGGTCCGCCGCCTTCTTCGATGAGTTCCCTCAGGGCGGTGATGGCGTCCATCTTCGCGAGGTCGTCGTCGTCGTATCGGCGACGAATCAGTTCACCGCCGAGGAGCCAGAGGTTGTCGCGGTGCCGACGCAGGGTTCTCGCTGCGAGCCCTTGATCCAACAGGTCGAGCAGGAACGGCATCAGGGCCTGCACGACCTGCCTGCCGAAGGCGAGGTCGGCCGGCTCGAACTGCCACTTCACCGGCCAGTCATCCAGGTCCGGGCAGGCCTGTCGCAGGCGTTGCACGTCGTGCGCGCTCAGAATGGCTTCGAGCGCAGAAGGACTGCGGTGGAGATCGACCATGTTGTTGACCCGTCTGCTCAATGCCTGTCATCACTTCCCGGGCTTCGTCTACGGTTCGGCGCGACTGATCAAGCCCATCAACACGATCGAGA
>Ga0105243_10003063_pt1 | contig 13772 bp, 15 predicted proteins | sample KBSM34metaG_FD_81525 | JGI IMG/M metagenome (GOLD analysis project Ga0105243, IMG submission 81525) | Miscanthus rhizosphere microbial communities from Kellogg Biological Station, Michigan, USA - KBS M3-4 metaG | ecosystem: Host-associated > Plants > Roots > Rhizosphere > Soil | place...
CGCCGGCTGGGCCGCGCGTCAGATGCTGGAGCACGATCCGAACTACGCGGGGTCGCACCTCGCCCTCGCGCTCGTCGCCGAACACCAGGGAGATGCGCGCACCGCCGCCGCCGAACGGGCTCTGGTGCAGAAATACTGGAGCCGCGCAGATGTGGGAATTAAGAATTAAGAATTTGGAATTTGGAATTCGTGAAGGAGCCAGCCAATGAGAACCATGTCGGATCGGATTGCCGCCCTCGCCGCGCTCGCCGTGCTCTGTGGCACGATCGGCGTCGCGGCGCAGGCCGCGAAGGTCGATGTGACGGGGAAGTGGGTGTTCAACGTCGAGACCGCGGCCGGATCAGGCACGCCGACGATGACGTTCAAGCAGGACGGCGAGAAGCTGACCGGCCACTATAGCGGCCAGCTCGGCGAAGCCGATCTGACCGGCACCGTCAAAGGGGAGGCCATCGAGTTCAAGTTCACCGTCGACGTGCAGGGACAGCAGCTGAACGCGGCGTATTCGGGCACCGTCGACGGCAAGGATTCGATGAAGGGCAAAGTGGATCTCGTCGGCCTCGGCGAGGGGACGTTCACGGCGAAGAAGCAATGAGGAATCCCATGGCGTGTGTCGTTCGTCGTTCAGCGTTCGGCATTCTGGTGTGCGTGTCGATCGTAGGGCACTGCTTCAGCGGTGCCGTAGCCGCGCAGGCAACCGTCGACGGCGCTGCCGTCTACGCCGCCAACTGCGCCAGTTGCCACGACCAGCCGACCGGGCGGACGCCGCCCAAGGACGCCCTCAAGGAGCGCACCGCCGACGCGATCCATCTCTCGCTGACGAGCGGCACCATGGCGATTCAGGGCGTGACGCTCAGCGTCGCCGAAAAGAAGGCGGTCTCCGAATACCTGTCGGGCAAGCCGCTCGGGTCGGCCACCGCGCAGGAGACCGGCGTCTGCGCCGCCAAACCGGCGGCGCTCGGCAACCTGGCGGGGAAACCCCAGTGGAACGGCTGGGGGGCGGACACCGCCAATTCCCGGTATCAGCCGAACCCCGGCATGACCGCGGCGGAGGTGCCCGGACTCAAGCTGAAATGGGCCTTCGGATTCCCCGGCGGCACCCAGGCGTACGGCAACCCGTCGATCGTCGCCGGCCGCGTCTTCGTCGGCAGCGACAACGGCACCGTCTACTCGCTGGACGCCGGCACCGGCTGCACCTACTGGTCGTTCAAAGCGGATGGCGGCGTCCGCAGCGCGCCGAGCGTCGGACGGGTGGGGAACCGCGACGCTGTGTTCATCGCCGATCTGAAAGCGAACGTCTTCGCGGTCGACGCGGTCACCGGGGAGCAGATCTGGAAGAAGAAGGTCGACACGCATGCGTTCGCGCGCGTGACCGGAGCGCCGACCCTCGCCGACGGGAAGCTCTACGTGCCGGTCTCCTCGGTCGAGGAAGTGCCGGCGGCGCAGCCCACCTACGAATGCTGCACCTTCCGCGGCAGCGTCGTCGCCCTCGAGGCGGCGACCGGGGATCAGATCTGGAAGACCTACACCGTGCAGGAAGCGCCCCAGCAGGTCGGGAAGAACTCGAAGTGGACGGCGCAGTGGGGTCCGGCCGGCGCGGCCGTCTGGAGCGCCCCGACCATCGACACGCGCCGCGGCGCGCTCTACATCGGCACCGGCAACGCGTACACCGCCCCGGCAGTGAAGACCAGCGATTCGGTCATCGCGATGGACCTGAAGACCGGAAAAATCCTCTGGTGGAACCAGGCGACCTCCGAGGACGCGTTCCTCGTCGGGTGCCGGCCGACCAATGAGAACTGTCCGAAGGAGCTCGGTCCGGATTTCGACTTCGGCAACGCGCCCATGCTGCGCTCGCTGCCGGGCGGCAAGCGGATCATCGTGATCGGCCAGAAGTCGGGCATCGTGTGGGGGATGGACCCGGACAACGAAGGCAAGACGGTGTGGCAGTTCAAGGCGGGCAAGGGCGGCATGCTCGGCGGCATCGAGTGGGGATCGGCCGCCGACGAGCAGGCCGCGTACATCCCGGTGTCGGACGTCCTGGCCGCGCCGAACGAAGCCGGCGGGCTGTTCGCGCTGAAGCTCGCGACCGGTGAAAAGATCTGGAGCACGCCGGCGCCGAAACTCGAATGCAACCGGGGCCGCGGCTGCACCGGCGCGCAGTCGGCGCCGGTGTCGGTGATCCCCGGCGTGGTCTTCTCCGGGTCGGTCGACGGGCACATGCGCGCCTATTCGACCGTCGACGGGAGCATCATCTGGGACTACAACACCGCGCGCGAGTTCGAGACCGTCAACCACGTCCCGGCCAAGGGCGGATCGATCGATTCGGCCGGTCCGGTCATCGCCGACGGGCTGCTCGTGACCAACTCGGGCTACGCGCTCTGGCTCGGACTCCCCGGGAACGTGCTGCTGGCGTTTTCGGCCAGGTAGCGACACGACGTCGAACGCAGTGATCGCAGAGCACGCAGAGTCGTCGTTAGCCATCGTTTCTCTGCGGTCTCTGTGGTCTCTGCGTTCCAACCGGACGCAGCGCACGAGACAGACTGGATGCCCGAAACGAAAATCCGCGTCGACACCGTGATGGGCGAGATCGAGCGCGACGTCCGCACGCGGCTGCGGCAGCACCTGATCAAGCGTGGCGGGCCGGCCGAGTATCAGGACGAGCAGATTTTCGACGCCGTGCGCTCGGTGCTGGCCCGCGCGGTGGACGAGCGGAACGTCGACGCGGCGCTCCTGCCCGAGCTGCTCGACACCGACGTCGAGTGGCGGCTGCAGACCCACCTCGCGCTCACGACCCACCGGCCGGCGGTCGGGCGCTTCATCCTGTTCGCGAAGCGGCGGATCCTGCTGCCGATGACGCGCTGGCTGTTCGAGTACAGCCAGGACAATTTCCGCCGCCAGGATCACCTCAACCGGGTGCTGTTCGCCTGCATCGAGGAGCTGGCGATCGAGAACGCCCGTCTGCGCCGCGACGTGCGGGCGGCGCAAGCGCCGAAGCCCTGAACGTGATCAGCCACGCAATCACGAAAACACGAAACCAAGCCGCGGCACGCTCATCCTGTACGTTTTTCGTGCTTTCGTGCTTTCGTGGCTATCCCCGGCTTGTACGATAGCTTCCGGACGTGAAGCTGGCCTGCGTGATCCATCGCTTCGGCGCCGACATGGCCGGCGGATCCGAAGGGCATTGCCGGCTCATCGCCGAGCGCCTCGCCCGGCAGCACGACGTCACCGTGATCACGACCTGCGCGCACGATCACATCACCTGGGCCAACCACTATCCGCCGGGCGAGTCGCAGGTCGGCCCGCTGCGTGTGCGGCGGTTCCCGGTCGCGCGCGAGCGGCAGCTGCACCGGTTCATGGACCTGAGCGACCTGGTCTTCGCCGACCGCGCCTCCGTGCAGGAGCAGGAGCAATGGTTCCGGGAGAACGGTCCCGATTCGCCCGACCTGCTCGCGCACCTGCGCCGCCACGGCGCGGAGTTCGATCGCGTCCTGTTCTGGTCCTACCGCTACGCCGACGCGTACTTCGGCGTGCCGCTCGTCGCCGATCGCGCCGTGCTCGTCCCGACCGCCGAGGAGGATCCGCTGATCCGTGTGGACGTGCTCGGGGAGTTCTTCCGCCTGCCGAAAGGCTTCCTGTTTCTGACGCCCGAGGAAGAAGCGCTCGTGGCGGCGCGCGCGCCGGCGGGCACGCCGTCCGCGGTCATCGGCTGCGGCCTCGATCCCGCGGCCGGTGGCGCGGACCTGTCGCTCGTCGACGGGCTCGGGCTCGACGATCCGTTCGTCCTCTATCTCGGGCGCATCGATCCGAACAAAGGGTGTCAGGCGCTGATTCGCCATTTCCTCCGCTACGCCGAGCTCGGGAGGCGCGTCACGCTCGTGATGGCGGGCCCCGCCTCGATGCCGATTCCCGCGCATCCGTTGATCCGCCCGCTCGGGTTCGTCGACGAGGCGGTCCGGGAAGCGCTCCTGACGCGGGCGCGCGCGCTGATCATGCCGTCGCCGTTCGAGAGCCTCAGCATGGTCCTGCTCGAGGCGTGGAACCACGGGCTGCCGGCGCTGGTCAACGCGCGGTGCAAGGTGCTGCGAGGGCAGGTGCAGCGCGCCGACGGCGGGCTGTACTACGGGAACACGACCGAGTTCATCGCGGCGCTCGACTACCTGCTCGAGCGGCCGGAGGCCGCCCGGGCGTTCGGCCGCCAGGGCCTCGCCTACGTCGACCGCGAGTACCGCTGGCCGATCGTCCTGGAGAAGATCGAGAGGCTTCTCGCGCAGACCGGCTAGCAGCGAAACACACGCCTTGGAACGCAGCGATCGCAGAGATCGCGGAGAACAAAGGCCCGGCTTGCTCTGCGGACTTTGCGGACTCTGCGTCCAAACGAGACGGCGCTCGGCTGAAAGCCTCGCGCTACAGTGATAGCATTGCCGGCATGCGTGCAGCCCGCCTCCTCGTTCTCGCCACCTGTGTCTTCGTCGCCGGCTGCGGCGGCCCGGAACCGCCGCCGTTCCGGCCGCTCGCCGACAACAAGCTGCTGATGCAGGCGATGATCGATCCCAGTGCCGACCTCGTCTGGGATGCGGTGAAGACGATCGACTCGAAAGAGGGCACGGAGGAAATCAGGCCCAGGACCGAGGAAGCGTGGACCGCCGTGCGCAACGCCGCGATCACGCTCGCGGAATCGGGCAACCTGCTCATGATGGTCCCGCGCGCCAAGGACGGCGGCGAGTGGATGAAGCTGTCGCAGCAGATGATCACCGCGAGCGAAGAAGCGATCAAGGCGGCGGACGCCAAGAACGCCGATCGGCTCTTCACCGTCGGCGGCGACATCTACGAGTCGTGCTCCGCCTGTCACCGCACCTACATGGACGCCATCGTCAACGCGAACAAGTGAGGGTCACATGCGTCAGCGAATCCTCGCCGCGATCGGGCTCCTGACCGTCATTGCCCTGGCGCCGCTCGCCGCCCAGTCGAAGTGGGCCGCACCGCGCACACCCGAGGGCCACCCCGACCTGCAGGGCATCTGGAATTTTTCCACGATCACGCCGCTCGAACGGCCGGCCGAATTGGCCGAGAAGCCGTTCCTGACCGACGCGGAGACGAAGGAGTACGAGGCGCGGATGCTCCAGCGCAACAACCGGGACACCCGTGACTCGAACCGCGAAGCCGATGTCGGCGGCGCCTACAACGAGTTCTGGTTCGATCGGGGCGTGCACATGGTGAGCGTCAACGGCAAGACGCCGACCTCGCTGATCACGAACCCGCCGGACGGCAAGCTTCCCGCGTTGACGGCGGACGGCGAGGCGCGGGCCGCGGCGCGTGCCGAGGCGCGGCGGCTGCACTCGACCGACGGCCCCGAAGACCGATCCCTCGCCGAGCGCTGTCTGTTGTTCAACGCCGGCCCGCCGCTGTTGTCGGGCCCGTACAACAACTACGTCCAGCTGTTTCAGACGCGCGACCACGTCGTGATCTTCAACGAGATGGTCCACGACGTCCGCATCGTGCCGCTGGACGGGCGTCCGCACCTGCCGGCGGCGGTTCGGCAGTGGCAAGGGGACCCGCGCGGGCGCTGGGACGGCAACACGCTGGTCGTCGAGACGACCAACTTCACGAACAAGACCAACGTCAGGGGCTCGGGCGAGGGGCTGCGTCTCGTCGAGCGCTTCACGCGCACCGCCGCGAACACGTTGCACTACGAGTTCACGTTGGACGATCCCGCGTCGTTCACGAAGCCGTGGAGCGCGGTGCTCCCGATGGCGAAGACCGACGACCGGATCTACGAGTACGCCTGCCACGAAGGCAACTATGCGATGACCGGGATCCTCCGCGGCGCGCGCGCGGGAGAACGGGGACAGAAGTAGAAGTCAGAAGTTAGAATGTAGAAGTTAGAAGTCTGAAGTCTGAAGTCTGAAGTCTGAAAGTACGCTACGGCGCCAGTGATGCGCTGTACGCGGCGATGGCGACGAGATCCTCATTGGTCAGCTTGGCGAGCACGGGCCGCATCAGATCGGCCCAGACGCCTTTTCGCGCCCCCTGCTGCATGTCGTACATCTGCCGCACCATGTAGCTTGGCGACCGTCCCGCCAGGCCGGGCACCGGCCCGAGCCCCTTCAGGCCGGGGCCGTGACAGACGCGGCATTCCACGGTCCGGCCGCCGCCGGTCGTGGCGAGCGTCTCACCCTTCTTGATGCTGCCGACCGGCACGTAGGCGACGAACCCGGATCGCGGATTGCGAAGCTGCGTCTGCTCGGTGTTCTCCGGCATTTCGACGATGCGCTGGGCGAGCGGTTCGGTGCCGGCGGCCGCGCCTTCGAGCCGCACGAACATGCCGCCCTCGTTGACGGTCTTCGGGACCGTCTCAGCTTCGACGACCTTGATCCACGGCGTCCACGGCATCGCCACGAAATACGCGGCCGCGGCCCTGATGTCGTCGTCGCTCATCCCTTTGGCGATCGTGATCATCGTGTTGGTGTTGGCCTTGCGCGGCTCCGCGCTCTTTCTCACACCACTCTTGAAGTCGTTCATGGTCTGGATGAAGTACTCGACCGGCAGCGCGGAGACCGCCGCGTTTTCCGGCCGCCCTCTGCCGTTCGGATAGTGACAGAGCGCGCACGCGAGCACATCGGGGCGCCGGCCTTTCGCGACGATCTCCGGCATGGCCGGGTGATCGCCGGGATACCAGTCCGCCGGACCGAACCGGTCGCGGATTTGTGCGAGCGTGAACGCGGCGTCCGAACCGGGAAGTTTTTTCGGCGTCGCATCCGGAGCCGGCGGGGCCGCCGGCGCGCCCGCCGGTGGAGGGTCGGGCACGTTGTACGCCCACGCCGGCGCCTGCCCGGCTGCGCGAAGCAGTCCGTGTGCACCTGCCACAAGACACGCCGCCAGCATCACGATGCCGAAGAATCCGCGCATGGCACCACCCTCCCTCACCGGCGCAGCGTATCATGCGACGGCGTTCATGGAGCGGCCAACAGCGTTCGTCGTCTATTTGCTGGTGGCGATGACTGCGACAGCCGGTGCGGGCGCCGCGCAGATCAGGCGATTGCCGCCCGCCGACGAGGCGGCCAGATGCCCGGGGTTCGTGGCCTTTCGCACCACGCTGCAGCAAATCATCATGCGGAAAGACAGCGCTGCGCTGCTCGAGATCGTCGATCCGAACATCCGGGTGTCGTTCGGGGACGTTCAGGGCCGCGAGGGTTTCCGGGCGATGTGGCTCACCGAACCCGCACGGCAGGGTGACGTGTGGGTGGAGCTGGGCAAGGTGCTCGATCTCGGCGGCCGCTGCACCGACGCAAACAGCTTCGTTGCACCCTACGTGTTTTCGGATTGGCCCGATGACCTCGACGCCTTTGAGTATGCGGCGATTACCGGCAGCCGCGTGCGCATGCGCCAGGCGCCTCGCGAGACGGCGCCGGTCATCGCGTTCCTGACCTATGCCCTCGTTCGTGCCAAAGGGTTGGGCGATCGCGAGTCCGCGTGGGTGTCGGTCGAAGCGCCCGACGGCCGGAAGGGTTTCGTCTCACGTCAGTACGTGAGATCGCCCGTCGGCTGGCGCGCCTTCTTCAGCCGCAAGGATGGCGTCTGGCGTCTCGTCACGTTTGTCGCGGGGGATTAAAAAAAACTTTATTTGACGCGATCGAGCGTCAGCCGGCGCGTCAGCGTCTCGTTCCCGGCCTTGATCGATCCTACCGCCGGGCCGAACAGCAGCGTCCCGTTCTCGATGCGGAAGAACCGCTTCTGCACGGTGCCGACGTAGTCGGGCCGCCATGCCGCCTCCACCTTCAGCGTCACACTGCCTTCGGCTTCGTTGATCGTGCATGGACCCGAGTACGCGATGTACGAGCTGAGCAGCGTCGCCTTCATCTGCTCGCCCGGCGTGCCGCCGGAGGTGAACGCGGGCGTATCGCTCGACATGATCTGCAGGTAGCACGACCCGCTCTCGACGACGATCGATCCGACGGGGTGCTGGCCCCACGGATACCGCGCGACGGTGCCGTCGGCGCGCACGTCCTCGGCCGCGCGCAGCTTCCAGCGGCCGTCGATTTTTTCGGCGGGAGCGGCTGGCGGCGCGGGAGCCGCCGCAGGCGCGGCGGCCGCGGATTGAGTCGATGACGCAGATGAAGCGGCCGCCCCCGGCGCCGGACGGCGTCCGTAGTTCGGGCGATAGTGCTGGTGGCAGCTGGTACACGACGTGTACAGCTGATCGTTCAACGCCTCGAGCGCGGCGAGATCTTTGGCCCGCGCCGCGCGATACGCGGCCCGGCCGGCGTCGAGCATCAGCTTGGCGTCCTGCATCCAGCGGTCCTCGTCGCGTGCGCGCCCTGGCATCATCAACAGGTTCGCCGACTCGGCGACCATCAGCGCCTTGCCCTGCAGATCGCCCCACTCGGCGTCGCTCGTCGGCTGGCGCGTGGTGATGTAGAAGATCGCGTCAGACGCCGGGTAGATCACCTTCACCATCAGGTCGCTCATGGTGCCGACGATCTCGGGCTTGACGGGCGTGGCCGGCGGCGCCGGCGGTTGAGGCTGCGCCGACAGCGCCGAGGCGGCGAGCAGGAGCCAGGCCGGATTTTGCATCCGCATATAATACCGGACGCATGTCTCTTCTTCGGGAGGGACGTTGATACACTACGAACCAGGGAAGGGAGACAACATGCGGCTCGGATCGCGGCGAATGGGGCTGGTTGTTACTGGAGCGACGATCGCGTGGCTGATCTGCGTGGCGTTGGTCAGCGGCGGGACCGGGATGTCCATGCGCACGGCGGCGGCGTCCTCCAGTCCTGCGATTGACTACGCCGAGCGCGCTGCGGCCAACGCCGAGCGGGCTGCGGCCATGGCCGCCGCCTGCGGCCGTCCGGGATACGTGCCGGCGGGAGCCCAGGCGGCCGCCCAGGCACCGTCGACACCGGGGGCGCAGATGTCGGAAGCCGCCTTCAAGAACATCCAGGTGCTCAAAGGCATTCCCGTGGACGAATTCATGGGCGCGATGGGGCTGTTCTCGGCCGCCCTGAGCATGTGCTGCCTGGAGTGTCATGCGCCGGACTATGCCGCGGACACTCCGCGCAAGGTCACCACGCGCAAGATGATTCAGATGGTGAACACCATCAACGCCACGAACTTCAGCGGACGAAAGGTCGTCAGCTGCTGGACCTGCCATCGCCAGATGGATCGTCCCGCGGTCACGCCGAGTCTCGATATCGTGTACGGCGAGCCGATCTACTGGGCGCCAGACGATCTCTTCCAGCAGGCGCCCGGCGCGCCCAAACCCGACGAGGTGCTCGACAAGTACATTCAGGCCGTGGGCGGAGCCGAACGCCTGTCCAGGCTCACGAGCTTTGTCGGCAAGGGATCGGCCACCTTGTTCGGGGGAGGCTTCAAAAGCCCGGTCGAACTTTATGTCAAGGCTCCCAATCAGCGCACCACGATCATTCACCAGGAGCTGGGAGACAAGACGATGACCTTCGACGGTCGCGCCGGCTGGCTCGCGTCGGCGGTGACGCCGGTGCCGGTGCTGGATCTGACCGGGGGAGAGCTCGGGGCAGCCAGGCTGGAGGCGGATTTGTCCATTCCAGGCCGCATCAAGCAGTCTCTCACCCAATGGCGCGCGAACCTGCCGAGTGAGATCGCCGGCCGCTCCGTCAATGTTCTTCAGGGGACCGGCACCGGCGGGTTCACCGCCACGCTGTACTTCGACGTCGAGTCGGGGCTGCTGACGCGGGTCGTGCGCTACGCCAACTCGGTGATGGGACGGGTGCCGACACAGTTCGACTTCGAGAACTATCGAGAGGTTGCCGGTGTCAAGATTCCGTTCAAGTGGACGTTCGCGTGGGTGTCGGGTCGCGACGTCGTCGAGCTGACCGACGTGCAGCCGAATGTCGCGATTGACGCGGCGAAGTTCGGCAAACCGGCGCCGGCCGTCGCGCCGAAATAAACGAAGGGCGAGCGACGTTGAACCGCGGAGATCGCGGAGATCGCAAAGAAGGATTTTCTCAGCGTTCTTTGCGTTCTCTGCGGTTTCTGTCTTCTACGACGAAAACCCGATCCACCGCCCACTGGCGCCGACTCCAAACCACAACGCCAGCGACACGAGCGCGACCAGCTTCAGCCAGGTGGGTTGCACTCGTCCTTCCTCGGCCATGGTCACTTTCATGCGGACGGTGAAGGTGAAGACGATCGCGAGCGCAAGGCACGTCATCTTCAACGCGAAGGCCCTGCTCTCATAGCACTTCATCGGCTCGGACAGGAACAGCCCCACTCCGGTCACCAGCATCACGATCAGGCTGCCGACGAGCCACGGCCTCGCGTCCCGCGCGAGGTCGCCGATCGGCTGCGTGCGCAGCCCGAGTCCGAGCAGCCGCAGGTCGACGATCAGCACGGCGCCGCCGATCACCGAGAGCGCCAGCAGATGGAACGACTCGATGACGGCAAACGCCCACGCCGACGTACGGATCATCTCGCCGATCGTCGTCGCCTCGGCCCATTGAAAGAACGGCAGCGGCCACATCAGCGCGGCTCCACGACGCAGCCGGCGAGGGTATTGACGATCGCCCACTGCGGCTGCCTGGTGCAGTCGAACCAGTTGTACGCGATCATCCGGCCGGCGACGACGATGATCGCCCAGAGGACGAGCGACCGGGCGCCCGCTCTCCTCGCCGCCCGCGGCGGAACGGGATCGCGATCCCACCCGGCGAGGCGTCGATCGATCGTCGAATGAAAGACAAAGGCGTTGAGCCCCGCCAGCACGAGGGCGGCCACCTTGATCCGAAAGAAGATGCTCTGGTAGGTCCGCACCGGGATGGCATAGAACAGCGAGATGCCGGTGATGATCATCACGACGAAGCCGGCCACCATCCATGGCCCGAGCCGTCTTTTGACCTCGGACATCGGGACGCGCACCAGCGTCAGCCCGAGGAGGCGCAGGTCCAGCATGACGGCCGTCCCGAGGAATACGCACAACGTCAGCACGTGCGTCGTTTCCAGCAGGGGATAGATGAGGATCGATTGGTGGAGCGCGATGCTGCCGCGAGTGCCGGCGAGCCATTCGCAGAAAGGCAAGAGCGTCACAAGCTGCGTATTCTACGGAAGGGCGGGCTTCGCCAGTCGTCGGTGGGTCGCGCTGTCGGGCGAAGACAGGAACCGGAGAGGAACGCCGAGCACGCAGAGAAAGCCCTTAACGGCGATCTCTGCGTGTTCAGTGGTTACGCGTGATCTATCGGCCGCCGCGACCACGTCCCGTGGGCTTGGTGGCGTCAGTCGGATCCGCGCCGTCTGTCGGCGCGCCGGTGCCGGACGAGCCGAGGAACAGCTTCTTGCCGTCCGGGTAGGTGACGTTGCGGCCGTTCGCGCGCAGCAGCGAATGATCGCGCGCCTGGTAGCCGTCGATGACCAGGACCGTGCCGACCTTCAGCGACTCGCGGGTGATGCCGCGGCGGAGCAGCGTGTTCGGCGTTCCGCCTTCGACCATCCACTCTTTCTTGGAGCCGTCAGGGTCGGTCACTTCGATGTGAATCCACGCGTGCGGGTTCACCCACTCGACCTTGGTCACGGGTCCTTTGAGGAGCACCGGCTTGTTCGGATCGAACTCTCCGCCGAATGCGTGATGTCCCCGGACGGATGCCGTTGCGAGGAATGCCCCCACCGCTGCCAACAGGAAAATTTTTGTGCGCATCTTCAGTCCCTCACCGCTATTGGCGTGTTTTCTTCGCGTCGTTCGTTTCTTTCAGCCGCGCGCCGCGCAGGATGTTGCCCAGCGCATAGTTGCCTTCGTGGCACGCGTATTCGTACATCAGCTCGTCGGTCGTCGGCCAGGTGTATTCGCCCGTCCACGGCGCCGGCCAGGTCTCGGGGTCTTCCACCGTGAAGCGGTAGAGCAGCGTCTTCGCGTCCACGCGCGTGAACCGCTCGACGATGTGCAGGTTCTGCGTGGAGCCGCGGTAGCGGGTCTTGTCGGTGAAGTTGGTGGTGTCCACCACCAGCGTATCGCCTTCCCACCGGCCGATCGAATCGCCCATCCATCTGCGGATCGTCGGCGGCGCATGCTCGCCGTTCATGCGGACGATGCGCGCGTCGTGGACCATCTCGGTGAGGATCACCACCGTGTCGCGCGTCTGCACGATCTGATGGAGGTTGTTGTAGAAGTAGTTCGGCAGCACCGGCGGGCCGGACGTGGAGCCGAATCCCATCAGGCAGCGCTCGCCGAGCGGCCGGCGTTCGGGATCGTCGTAGGCGCCGCCGCCTTCGAAGCCGGGATCGTCCTCGCGCGCCGACTGGTCGGACGTCGGGCGCACGTTGCGCGCCATGCGCTGCCGCGCCTCGGGCGTCACCGCCGGAATACGGCCATCCGGCGGGTCGATGAGGATCGACGCGCGCTTGCGCCCGTCGACGGTCGAATAGCGTGATCCGGCGTCGATCCAGAAGTTGTTGTAGCCGCCGACGTTGCCCGCGGGGCCTGCCGATCCGTCGCCGCCGACCGGCGGCGCGTCGCGGTCGCCCTTGATCGGCGCGCCCAGCGTTTCCACGCGCTTGGCGGCCTGCTGTTCGAGCTTCTCCGCCTGCTCGTCGGTGAGGACGAGCGGCGAGCCCGCCGCACGCTCGACCGGCGTCATCGTGGCGAGATCGTAGGTCCCCGTCAGGTCCGGCTTGCCGTCCGCCGTGCGCGGCATCGACTTCGACGTCGCCGCGGCTTTCGCGGCCTGGCCAGCAAGCGTCGCCGGCATCGTCCAGACAGCGGCCATCGCTCCCGCAATGGCCGCCGCCGTCAGTAGCTTGTTACTCATCCCTGATCCCTGATCCCTGGTCCCTGATCCCTACTTGGTGAGCGGCTTCTTGCGCCACTGGCCGTAGAGCAGCTCTTCGACGAACTCGACGCACTTGAAGTCCATGATCTGCACGTTCTTCTCGAGCCGGCGGTAGAGCGGCAGGCTGATCTTCCAGGGGCGCGTGAAGGTATTCGGGTCGTCGATGGTCGCTTCGTACGAGAGGACGTCGGGCGCCGTCCGCGTGATCCGCTCGGTGACCTTCATCGCCTCGCTGTGGAAGTTGCCCGCGCGATCGAACCAGGTCGAGTCGTTGTAGCCGTTGGACTCGATGACGAACGTCTCGCCTTCCCAGCGGCCGACCGACTGGCCCATCCACGCGTCGACCGGAGGCGGACCGGGGTCCTTCAGGTAGATGTTGCGCACGGCGCCGGCGTACTCGTACGCGAAGAACACCGCGCTCTGGCTTTGCAGAATCTGAAACGGATACGGCATGTAGGTCGCGCGCGGCACGCCAGGCAGGTAGCACTTGATCTCAGGATCGCGCTCCAGCCATTTCTCCTGGTTCTCTTTCTTCTTGGCGAGCGCTTCCGGCTTGTACGGAATCGGTCCGCCTTCGACGATCCCCATGCCGGGCGGGACCGCGCCGACGGCGCCGAGCGCCAGCACTGCCGCGGCAGGCACCGGGCCATAGGGGCCGGGCCGCACGGCCATTGCCGGACGCGCCATATGCGCTTCGATGTCGTAGTTGGCGCCGCTCAGCGACTGCCAGATGCCGTTCAAATCCGGCTTGCCGTCGGCCGTTCGGGGCGCTCGATAGGCCGCCGCCGTCTGTCCGGCCAACGGCGCGGACCACGCAGCCAGCAGGGCGCCGCCCGCTGCCGCACCAAGGGCGATGATCACGCCGCCAAACATTTTTCGCACTGGAAACAGCCCTCCCGCAGGCGACCATAGTCGCCGCATCCATAAGGAAAGTCAACATTTCCGCCGCGACACGGTTGAGGCCGAGTCCGGGTATCAGCCACC
>Ga0105243_10003065_pt1 | contig 13763 bp, 13 predicted proteins | sample KBSM34metaG_FD_81525 | JGI IMG/M metagenome (GOLD analysis project Ga0105243, IMG submission 81525) | Miscanthus rhizosphere microbial communities from Kellogg Biological Station, Michigan, USA - KBS M3-4 metaG | ecosystem: Host-associated > Plants > Roots > Rhizosphere > Soil | place...
CATCGCCACCACTAGGCGATCTGGCTCGTTCACATCCCCCGTCGCTTCGCTCGCAGCGCTCACAGTCCGACCGCCTTGTACAGCGCGCCGACCTCGCCGGGCCCGATGACCCGGAGGGTGCCCGGCCGCTGCTCGCCGAGCGTGACCGGACCGATGTCGGTGCGCACCAGCCGGACAACCGGATGGCCGACGGCCTCGAGCAGCCGACGCACGATGTGCTTGCGACCCTCGTGCAGCACGACCTTGACCAGGGACTTGCCCTGATTGACATCGAGCAGGGCGAACGAGTCGACCTTCGCCGGGCCGTCCTCGAGCTCGACGCCGGCCTTGAGCGTCTTGCCGAGGTTGCGATCGACCACACCGGACACGGTCGCGAGGTAGGTCTTGGACACCTCGAACGAGGGGTGCATCAGCCGGTGCGCGAGGTCGCCGTCGTTGGTCAGCAGCAACAGTCCCTCGGTGTCCGCGTCGAGCCTGCCGACGTGGAACAGTCGCTGTCCTGCGGAGACCCGCTCGGAGACGATGTCGCCGACGCAGGGTCGGCCCAGGTCATCGGACATCGTCGACTGCCAACCGCGCGGCTTGTTCAGCGCGATGTGGACCAGGTCCTTCTTGACGACGACACGAATGCCGTCGACCCGGACCACGGCGTTCTCGGGGTCCACCCGCAGGCCCTGTTCGACGACGATGCGGCCGTCGACCTCGACGCGTCCCTGCTCGATCAGCTCCTCGGCGGCGCGGCGCGAGGCGACACCCGCCTGGGCGAGCACCTTCTGCAGGCGCATGCCCTCGCCTGCGGGCAGCTTCGCGGGACCGGCGCCCTCCGTGTACTGGTGGCGGGCCGGCTTGGCGTTGCTGATGGTCGGCGCGACGGACTGTGCGCGCTGCGGCTTCGCGGCCTTGGGCTTGCCACGCTTGGACAGGTCCGGCCGTTGCACGCCGCCGCGGGGGTAGCCGCCGCTGCGAGGTGCCGCGCCACGCTCGGTGCGATCCTGGGCGCCACGAGGTGCGCCGCTGCGAGGTGCCGCGCCACGCTCGGTGCGATCCTGAGCGCCACGAGGTGCGCCGCCACGCTGGGAGCGGTCCTGCGAGCCGCGGGATTCGCCGCTCCGGGGGGTCGCTCCGCGTTCGGTGCGACCATAGGAGCCGCGGGGGGCTCCGCCGCGCTCGGTGCGATCGTAGGAGCCGCGGGATTCGCCGCCACGGGCGGAATCGCGGGGTGCCGAGCCTCTCGACCCCGACCCCTTCTGGGGCGAGTCCTTGCGGCTCGAGCTCTTGTGGGCGGGATTACTCCTGCCCCGGTCCGGTGTGCCATCACGGCGAGCGGAATTGTTCACTTGGGTGTCCTGTCACTCTTCACTATCTAAGCCGGGAACCAAATCGGGTTCGGATCCCGCCCTGCCGGCTCCCAATTTGGTGAACCGGGGGTCTGACTCCATGTCGTCACTGATGTCGTCGATGATGTCGACGTCGGGCAGCAGCGGCGCCAACGCGGGCAGGTCCGCCAGAGAGGCGAGGCCGAGCCGCTCGAGGAAAAGCTCCGTCGTCGAGTACGTCGTCGCCTTGGTCTCGGAGTCCACACCGGCCTCCGAGATCAATCCGCGGGCGAGCAGGGTTCGCATGACGCCGTCCACATTGACGCCACGAACCGCACTCACCCGAGCACGGGTCAAAGGTTGACGGTACGCAATAACTGCCAAGGTTTCCAAAGCCGCGCGTGTGAGCTTCGACCTAGCGCCGTCGAGAAGCAGCCGCTCGACGTACGGCGCGTACTCGTTTCTGGTGTAGAAACGCCAGCCGTCTCCGGCGTACCTGAGGTCGATCCCGCTGCGCCGCTCGGTCAGTGCCGCGGACATCCGGCGCAGCGTAGCGTCGACCCGGTCGGCGGAGTCGTCGAGCGCGGACGCGAGCGCCTCGTTGCTCGCGGGCGAGTCCACGACCAGCAGCAATGACTCCAGCGCCGACTCCAGCTCGTCGTCCTCGAGCCGGTCGTCCTGGTCGAGATCGCCGTCGTCGTCGAGCCTGGGCGCCTGATCGAGCTCGCTCATCCGTAATCCTCCGCACTCACCAGCGTCTGCCCATCCGCGTCGACGTCACCGGTCCAGCTGACCAGCAGTTCACCGAGCGGCTCCGGCTGCTCGAACGCGACCGCCCGCTCGCGGTAGAGCTCGAGCAACGCCAGAAATCTTGCCACGATCTGCACGGTCAGGTCGCAACCGGCGACGAGGTCGCCGAACGTTGCCCAGTTCCCCTTGCCGCGCTGCTTGAGCAGGTCGAGCACCATCGAGGCCTGCTCGGGCACCGAGACCGTCGGGACGTGCAGGTGATCGAGACCCACGGTCGGCACCGGCCGCGGCGCGAAGACGGTGGCCGCGACCTCCGCGAACCGCCGGGGGTCGACGCCGAGCAGGACCTCGGGCAGCAGCCCGGCGAACTGATCCTCCAGCGACACCGAACGCGGATACCGTCGCAGCGCCGCCGACTCCAGCTCGGCGAACAGCATCGCGACCTGCTTGTACGCCTTGTACTGCAGGAGCCGCGCGAACAGCAGGTCCCTGGCCTCCAGCAACGCCAGGTCCTCGGCGTCCTCGACGTCGCCGGAGGGCAACAGCCGGGCAGCCTTGAGGTCGAGCAGGGTGGCGGCGACCACGAGGAACTCGGTCGTCTGGTCGAGGCTCATCTCGGTGCCCAGGGACCTGGTGTACGCGATGAACTCGTCGGTGACCTGGTGCAGCGCCACCTCGGTGACGTCGAGCTTGCGCTGGCTGATCAGCGTCAAGAGCAGGTCGAACGGCCCCTCGAAGTTGCGGAGCTTCAGCCGGAAGCCCGGTTCGACCGCGGTCTCCTGCGCGGTCGACGGCAGTTCCTCGATCGGTGTGTCGTCCGCCGTCCCCTCGGCGACTGGTTCCGCTTGCGGAACCTCGGCCACTCGCTCGGCCTCGTCGGTGTCCATCTACCGTCCGGACCGGTGGATCACCTCGCGGGCAAGCGCCCGATACGACTCCGCACCGCCCGACTTCGGTGCCCAGGTGGTGATGGGTTCGCCCGCGACGCTGGTCTCGGGGAATCGCACCGTCCGGTTCACCACCGTGTCGTAGACCAGATCGCCGAACACCTCGACGAGCCTGGCCATGACCTCCCGGGCATGCAGGGTCCTGGCGTCGAACATCGTCACCACGATCCCCGACAGCGACAGCTTGGGGTTCAGGCGCTCGTGCACCTTCTCCACCGTGTCGTTGAGCAGGGCCAGCCCGCGGAGGCTGAAGTATTCGCACTCCATCGGGATGATCACGCCCTCGGCGCAGGCCAGCGCGTTGACCGTGAGCAGCCCGAGCGAGGGCTGGCAGTCGATGAGGATGTAGTCGTAGCGGTCGAGCACCGGGTACAGCACCCGTCCGAGCGTCTGCTCGCGGCCCACCTCGGTGACCAGCTGGATCTCGGCGGCGGACAGGTCGATGTTGCTGGGCAGCAGGTCCAGGTTCTCGACCCGGGTGCGCATCAGCACCTCGTCGATCGAGACCCGCGGCTCGACGAGCAGGTTGTGCACCGTCAGTTCGAGATCGTGGTGTGCGACGCCGAGGCCTGCGGACAGCGCGCCCTGCGGGTCGAGATCGACGAGCAGTACGCGTCGGCCGTACTCGGCCAGGGCTGCGCCCAGGTTGATCGTGGACGTCGTCTTGCCGACGCCGCCCTTCTGGTTGCACATCGCGATGATCTGGGCGGGACCGTGATCGGTCACCGGCGTGGGATCGGGTACCTCGCGAAGCGGTCGGCCGGTCGGACCGAGCGCAGGCTCGGCTGGTGCGGCACCGTTTCCCTCGGCGCGGTCGGTTTGTGGACGGGTAGGCGGTTCCGGCTTCCGGGTGTAGAAGTAGGCACCCTGACGCTCAGACTCCGCCGCTGGCGGCTGCGGTGTCACCACGGTCTGCTACTCCCCTGTCTGTCGTCCCTGATGCACAAACGCTACCGCCTGGCGGGTGGCGATCGGTCAACGGACACGCGGGGCGCGGCGATGGGATCGCTCGTGCGCGGCCCTGAGCAGGAACGATGAGCGATGGCGATCGCGGCACGGCTCACTCGCCGTCGCCCGTGTCCTCGAGGATGCTCTTGAGGCGAGCCAGGTCCTTCGAGTTGGCCCGGCGCATCGCCGCGGCCATGACCGGGGCCGCGATCGCGCCGAAGCCCGACGGCTCACCGCGGTTGCGCAGCACCAATTCTGGTGTCTACCAGGAGGTTGCCGCGTCGGGGTCTGACGCGTACACGGCGACATCGTGCCGCGGCCGCGCGATCACGATCTCGCTGGTGATGTCGACGATCGCCACTACGGCGCCTCCTCGGTCGCGCCGGGCTCCCCCGACGCGGATCGGCGCGTTGCGCGGGCCAGCACCTGCGGGCCGGTGACGAGGGCCCGCCGCCACGGCGCCACCCCGTCGATCTCGATCTCGATCGACAGGCTGAGGACGGTCCGGATCAGCACGATCATCCCGAGCACGGCGACATCGGTCAACGAGGGCACGGAGGTGACTGTCTTGACGATGTCCGCCGCGACGAGCAACTCCAGCCCGAGCAGGATCGCTCCGCCCAGCGACTCCCGCAGGCTCTTGAACGCATGAGCGCCGTCGCCGGTCCGCTTCCACGTGCGCGCGGCGAGCACGAACGCAAAGGCGAAACCCACCACCATCGACAGGACGCCGAGGACCTCGAACCATTCCGTCACCAGCTCGAAGAATCGGACCGTATCCATTCCCTCCCCCTTCACAACGCCCGCGGATGCGCGCCGGCCCAGACCTCGCGCAGCGCCCCCACGGTCACGAGGGTGTAGATCTGCGTCGTCGTCACCGATGCGTGCCCGAGCAGCTCCTGCACGACCCGGATGTCGGCGCCGCCGTCGAGCAGGTGGGTCGCGAACGAGTGCCGCAGCGTGTGTGGGGACACCCCTTCGGCGATCCCGATCCGATCGGCCGCGCTGCGCAGCACCTGCCACGCGCTCTGCCGGGACAGTCGCCCGCCGCGGATGTTCAGGAAGACCGCGGGTCCGCCGCGCACCGCGTGCGCCGCACGCCCGCGCACCAGGTACGCCTCCAGTGCGGCGATCGCGGGCCTGCCGATCGGCACCACCCGTTCCTTGCCGCCCTTACCGCGCAGCAGCACGGCGCGGTCGACCGCGTCGATGTCGTCGATGTCCAGTCCGACCGCCTCCGAGATGCGGGCGCCCGTGGAGTAGAGGAGCTCGAGCAGTGCCCGATCGCGCAGGGCCCGCGGCTGATCGGCCGCGTCGGGGCCGCCGGTGGCCTCGAGCAACGCCAGCACCCGATCCACCGGCAGCGACTTCGGCAGCTGCTGGCCGGGCGCGTGCGGCTTGACTTCGCGCGCGACGTCCACGGCCGTGATGCCCTCGGCGGTCGCGAACTTGTGCAGCCCGCGGACCGCGATCAGCGCCCGCGCCGTGGAGCTCGGGGCCAGCGGCGGGAGCTCCGCCGCCGGATCGCCCTTGCGCAGCGCGACGACGAAGCCGCTGATTTCCCGCTCCCGCACCGTGGCCAGGTCGTCGATCCCCCGCTCCGCCAGGTACCGCTGGTAGCGGATCAGGTCACGCCGATAGGAACTGAGGGTGTTCGCCGCCACCCCGCGTTCGACCGCGAGATGGTCGAGGTACGTCTCCACCTGGTCGGCGAGCACTCCTATACCCCATCGATGTTCGCTTCGCGGGCTCCGCTCATGCCGTCCTGCCTGCGCCGCGACATCGCCACCGGACGGTCGAGCCAGTCCGAATCCGCCGGGCGCCCCGCCACATCCGGACCGCCATCGCGGGCCCTGGCGGCGGCGAGCGCGAGGATCCCGGACAGCGCCGTCGCGTTCACGATCTCCCCCGACAGCGCCCGCCCGACCGCCTCGTCGACCGGGACGCGATCGACCTCGAGGTCGGCCTCCTCGTCGGTCGGGGTCGGCTGGTGCACGTCGGTGAGCCCGGTCGCGAGGAACACCCGCACCACCTCGTCGGTGAAGCCCGGCGAGACCGCGACGTCCACCAGCACCGACCACCGCTCGGCGGCGAGGCCCGTCTCCTCGGCCAGCTCGCGCCGCGCCGCGTCGACGGGATCCTCGTCCGCCTCGTCGAGCAGCCCGGCGGGGAGCTCCCAGACGCGTCTGCCCAGCGGGTGCCGGTACTGGTTGATGAGGATCAGCCGGTCCCGCTCGTCGACGGCCACCACGGCGACCGCGCCGTAGTGCTCCACCACCTCGCGGTCCGCCGCGCGGCCGCCGGGCATGGCCACCCGGTCGACCCGCAGCGTGATGATGCCGCCCTCGTACACGGTTCGCGTGTCGAGGGTGTCGAACTCGTGCTCTCCCGGCCTGCTCATCGTGTACCGGTGGGTCAGCGCACGATCGGCGAGTCGACCGACTCGACGTCGTCCTCCGCGGACCCGAGAGCGTCCTCGGGGTGCACGTCCACCTCGAGCCGCTCGGCGGCCTTGTACTTCAGCGCCGCGCCGATGAAGGCAGCGAACAGCGGGTGCGGCCGGGTCGGACGGCTCTTGAGCTCCGGGTGCGCCTGCGTCGCAACGAAGAACGGATGCTTGTCCGCGGGCAGCTCGACGAACTCGACGAGGTGTCCGTCCGGCGACGTGCCGCTGAACTTCAAGCCGCTCTTCGCGATCCGGTCCCGGTACGCGTTGTTGACCTCGTAGCGGTGCCGGTGGCGCTCGGAGACGTTCTCGGAGCCATACGCCCGCGCGACGACCGAGCCCTTCTCCAGGACCGCCGGGTAGGCACCGAGGCGCATGGTTCCGCCGAGATCGGCCTCACCCGCGACGATCTCCTCCTGATCGGCCATCGTGGAGATCACGGGATGCTTGGTGTCCGGCTCGAACTCCGCGGAGTTCGCGTCGTCGAGGCCCACCGAACGGGCGGCCTCGATGACCACGGCCTGCAGTCCGAGGCACAGGCCCAGCAGCGGGATCCCGCGGGTACGGGCGAACCGGATGGCTCCGAGCTTGCCCTCGATGCCACGGATGCCGAATCCACCGGGGATCAGCACCGCGTCGACCTCGCCGAGCTTCTCCTGCGCCCCCGCCTCGGTCTCGCAGGCGTCGGAGGGGACCCAGTCGATCTCGACCTTGGCGCGATGCGCGAACCCGCCCGCCCGCAGCGCCTCGGTCACCGAGAGGTACGCGTCCGGCAGGTCGACGTACTTGCCGACCAGCGCGATCCGGACCGACTCGCGCGGCTCGTGCACGCGCTTGAGCAGCGCGCCCCAGACGGTCCAGTCGACGTCCCGGAAGGGCAGTCCCAGCTTGCGCACGACGTAGGCGTCGAGGCCCTCGCGGTGCAGCACCTTCGGGATGTCGTAGATGGAGGGGGCATCGGGCGTGGAGATGCAGGCGTCGACGTCGACGTCGCACATCAGCGCGATCTTCGACTTCAGCGGCTGCGGCACGTCGCGGTCGCAGCGCAGGATCAGCGCGTCCGGCTGGATACCGATGTTCCGCAGCGCCGCCACCGAGTGCTGGGTCGGCTTCGTCTTGAGCTCGCCGGAGGGGCCGAGGTACGGCACCAGCGAGACGTGCAGGAAGAAGACGTTGTCCCGGCCGATGTCGTGGCGGACCTGTCGCGCCGCCTCGAGGAAGGGCTGTGACTCGATGTCGCCGACGGTGCCACCGATCTCGGTGATCACCACGTCCGGGCTCTGGCCCTCGGCGTCCGGACCGCTCATGGCGAGGATCCGGCTCTTGATCTCGTCGGTGATGTGCGGGATCACCTGGACCGTGTCGCCCAGGTATTCACCGCGCCGTTCCTTGGCGATGACCGACGAATAGACCTGGCCGGTGGTGACATTGGCGATCCCGGACAGATCCCGGTCCAGGAAGCGCTCGTAGTGCCCGACGTCCAGATCGGTCTCCGCGCCGTCCTCGGTGACGAACACCTCACCGTGCTGGAACGGGTTCATGGTGCCCGGATCGACGTTGAGATACGGGTCCAGTTTCTGCATGGTCACCCGCAATCCGCGGGCGGTGAGCAGCTGCCCGAGGCTCGACGCCGTCAGACCCTTGCCGAGCGACGAGGCAACGCCCCCGCTGACGAAGATGTGCTTGGTGGCGGTACGCGATTGACTGCGTGAAAGTGGCAAAAGAGCTCCCGTGACGACCTTGCAGGGCTTGGCTAATGGTAGAGCTGGGGCCTGCCGACCCACGGGACTTCACGGTAACACCAACGCGCCGGTTTATCCGCATGGCACGCCGCGAACCGCTGGTCATCGCCCCGTGGGCCGGACATTGTGCTGTGACCTCAGCCGACCGGAGCGCCGACTGTGATCGCCGTCGCGTTCGGGCCGGTGCCGTACCGACCGGCCTGCCCGGCGAGCTGTTCCTGGAGACCGAGGGCGGTGGTGATGCGGCCCGCTTCCCTGTCCACGTTGTCGACGGTGGTCACGCCCGACGACAGCGCCGTGTCGGACCGGACCACGGCGATCGGACCGTTGCCCGCCGCTGCGCCCGGCCTGCCCGCCAGCACGGTGCCCGCGCCGCGGGAGTCCATCGCGCCTGCGAACCGCGCGATGATCGCGCCCCTGTTGCCGCCCTCGGACCCGTCCGGGGCCTTGCCGGAACCGGTGAGCACCAGCGCCAGCTGGGCGGGCTTGACGGTGCCGTTGTCGTAGGCGATGAAGCCGCCGGAGCGGAGCGTCTCGAGCGCGAGCGCCAGCTCCTCGGGGGTGCTCTGCGGCTGCGCGTTCTGGGCGTTCAGGAGCAGCACCGAGCCGAGCAGATCGCCTGCCAGGCTGCCCTGGTCGACCGCTCCGGTCCTGAGCTGGACCCCGGCCGGGATCACGTTGGTGATGGTGGTGCGCAGCTGATCGCCGTTGGCGGCGTCGACGAACGAATCGGTCAGCGAGACCCGGCCGGTGACGGTCCCACCCGCCGCGCCGATCATCCTGGTGACGCCCTCGAGATCGCCCGGGTCGGCGTCCGGCGAGGTCACCAGGATCACCGTGCGCTGGGCGAGGGCGTCGTGCACCACCCGGCCGGACACGGCGGCATCGAACCCATCCGCGGAGTTGAGCTGCTGTTCGAGCTGGTTGTTCGTTTCCTGCAAGGCGTTGACCTGGCCCTGCAGCTCCGACTTGTCGTCGCGGAGCCCGGACAACAGACCACCGGAGAGGGTGCCCGAACCGAGCACCACCCCGACTGCCAACGCCAGGAAGATCGCCGCTATCGAGATAGCGTGTTGACGCATAGAGATCACGCGAACAGTCCCTGCACCCACGTCGCGAAGCTGTTCCAGGTCGCGATGGCCCAGTCGAGGGCCTCACCGCCGATGTTCGAGACGACCAGCGCGACGATCACCGCCGTCAGTGCGGCCAGCACGAGCAGCGCGATGGCGCCGCCCGAGACACGGCTGCGGTAGAGCGTGGCGACCGCCTTCGCGTCGACCAGCTTGGGTCCGACCTTGAGCCTGGTCATGAAGGCCGCCGGGTTGCTCTCCCGTCGGCCCCGATCGAAGAACTCGTCCAGCGAGACGGTGCTGCCGACGGTGACGATCAGCGAGGCGCCGTGATGGTCCGCGAGCAGCAGGGCCAGATCCGCAGGCGCTCCGGAGGCCGGGAAGGTCATCGCCCCGATCCCGAGGTCCTGGATCCGTTCGAGGCCCTTCGCGTGCCCGTCCGGGTCCGCGGGCAGGACGACCTCGGCACCGGACTTGAGGGTGGCGCTGCTGATGTCCTCCGGGTCTCCGACGATCAGATCCGGGCGGTAGCCGGCATCGGCCAGCGCGTCCGCGCCCGCGCCGACCCCGATGAGGATCGGCGAGTACTCCTTGATGAACGGCTTGAGGTTCTTCAGATCGGCCACGTGGTCGGTCCCGTCGGCGACCACCACCACGTGCCGGTCCTGCAGGTCGACGTCGATGTCGGGCACCCCGACCCCGTCGATGAGCAGCGGACTCTCGGTCCTGATGAACTCGATGGTGTTGCCGGAGAAGGCCTCCAGGTGATCGACCAGTCCGGTCTTCGCCTCGATCATGAGGTCGGAGATCTCGGCCTCGCTCTGCTCGACACCCTTGGCGAGCCTGCGCTCACCGGCGTAGACGCCGCCCTCGTTGAGGCGGACCTTGGCCCCGTCCTTGACCTTCTTGAAGACCTCGTCGCCGACGGAATCGATCAGCGTGATCCCGTTCGCGACGATGACTTCTGGTCCGAGGTTGGGGTAGCGGCCGGAAATGGACGGTGACACGTTGACGACCGCGAGCACCCCGGCCTCCACCAACGCGTCGGCGGTGATCCGGTCCAGATCCAGTTCGTCGAGGACCACGATGTCGCCTGGGCCGACGCGACGCAACAGCTTCGTCGTGTCTCGGTCGACCCGGGCGATGCCGCTGATCCCCGGCAACGATTCGGTGTTTCGTGACAACAGGGACGGCATTTTCATGCCCTCGATGATGACCCCGACGGGGCCCGGACCAGCGGAGGCGCGCCGACCCGAGCTGTCAGGAGGCAATACGGGGCGACGTCAGGCAGTGGTGATCGGGGTTGGACCCCGCGCCTATTCGCTGCGCGCGGCCTTCGCCGTCGCGAGCAACTCCTCGGCGTGCGCCCGACCCGTCTGGGTGTTGTCGAGACCCGCAAGCATCCGGGCCAGCTCGACCACGCGCTCGCCGTCGGTCAGGGTGCGCACCCCGCTGTCGGCGGCCTTGCGGCCGTCCACCTTGTCCACGACCAGGTGGGTGTCGGCGAACGCGGCCACCTGTGGCAGGTGCGTCACCACGATGACCTGGTGGGTACGTGCCAGCCGCGCCAGGCGCCTGCCGATCTCCACCGCGGCGCGGCCGCCCACGCCTGCGTCGACCTCGTCGAACACCATCGTCGCGCTGCCCTCGGCGCCTGCCAGCACCACCTCGAGCGCGAGCATCACCCGCGACAGCTCGCCGCCCGAGGCGCTCTTGCTGATCGGGAGGGCCTGGGCCCCGCTGTGCGCGGCGAGCCGGAACTCCACCTCGTCGACCCCCGAGGACCCGGCGTGCAGCTCGCGACCGTCAACCGTCAGCGGCGCGGCGTCCTGGGCGCCCGCCACGAGCGGTTGCACGGTGACCTCCAGCCGGGCCTTGCCCATCGCGAGACCACCGAGTTCGGTGGTCACCGCCTTGCCGAGCTTGACCGCGTACTTCGTCCTGGCCTGGCTCAGTGCGGCGGCGGCGACGGCCACCGCGGCCGCGCAGTCGTCCACCCGGGCCGCCAGCGCCGACAGCGCCTCGGCGGAGACGTCGATCTTGGACAACCGCTCGCGGGCCTGATCGGCCCACTCCAGCACCCCGTCGACGTCGGCCGCGTACTTCCTGGTCAGCGTCTTGAGCTCGGCCTGACGGTTCAGCAGGGTGTCGAGAGCACCCGGATCCGACGGCAAGTCCGCCAGATAGCCGGTCAGATCGGACGAGACGTCCGTGACGACCGCGATGGCCTCTGCCAGTCGTGGGGCGAGCGCCGTCAGCGCCGGGTCGTCGGAGGACTCGATCCGGGCGCGCGCGTCCCCCAGCAGGTCCAGCGCGCCCACGCCGTCGGCGCCGCCGTCGATGCCATCCGCCTCGGCCGCCCCGCCGAGCATGGAAACCTGCGCATCGGCCGCCGCCGATCGCAGCGAATCGAGGTCGCTCAGGCGCCGGACGTCGGCGACGATCGAGAGGTCCTCGCCGGGCTGGGGGGCCACCGCGGCGATCTCGTTGAGCCCGAACTCGAGCCGGTCGACCTCCTGCGCCAGCTCCCTGCTGCTGCGGGTGCGCTCGGCGAGCTCGTCACGGGCCTCGATCCACTCCGCGCGCAGGGACCGGTACTTGTCGAGCAGGGACCCGATGGGGGCGCCGCCGAATTCGTCGAGGGCCTGCCGCTGCTGATCGGGGCGCTGCAGCCTGAGCTGATCGTTCTGGCCGTGCACCGTCAGGAGTGGGCCGGTCAGCTCGGAGAGGGCCCCTGCGGGCACGCTCCGTCCACCCAGGTGGGCACGGGAGCGGCCGTCGCTGCCGACGGTGCGCAGCGCGATGATCGTGCCGTCCTCGTCCCGCTCGGCGCCGGTCGACTCGAGCAACCGGTCCACCTCGGCGACCACCCTGGCCGACGCGTTAGCGGTGGAGAACCTGCCCTCGACCACGGCGCGGTCGGCGCCGAGCCGCACCCGGCCCGCGTCGGCGCGGGCACCGCTGAGCAGGTGCAGGCTGGTGACAACCATCGTCTTGCCCGCACCGGTCTCACCGGTGAGGACCGTCAGCCCCTCGTGGAACTGCGCCGCCGCCTTCGAGATGACACCGAGACCGTCGATCCGGATTTCAGCGAGCACTGGTGTTGCCCCCTTCGCCGTCGGTCCTTCGTCCCCGCCAACCCTTGACCGGGAGCTCGAACTTGCGCACCATCCGGTCCGCGAACGGTGCGGAGTCGAGCCGGATCCACTTCACCGGCTCCCGGCCCCTGACCACCTCCACCCGGCCGCCTGCCGGGAGGTTCATGGTGCGGCTGCCGTCGCAGAAGACGAGTCCGTTGTGGCCACCGGCGAAGGTCTCGACCGCGATCAGCGATTCGGGGCTGGTCACCAGCGGCCGCGCGAACAACGCATGCGCATTGCTCGGGATCACCAGCAACGCCTCGAGTTCCGGCCACACCACGGGACCGCCCGCGGAGAACGCATATGCGGTCGAACCGGTCGGCGTCGCGACGAGCACACCGTCGCAGCCGAACGACGAGACGGGGCGACCGTCCACCTCGAGGACCACCTCGAGCACGCCGAGCCGGGACACGTTCTCGATGCTGGCCTCGTTCAGCGCCCACCCGCGTTCGATGACCTCGTCGTCCACCCGGACGATCACGTCGAGCGTCATCCGGTGCTCGACGCGATACTCGCGCCGGACCACCATCGCGAGGGCCTCCTCGAGATGCTCCGCCTCGGTCTCGGCGAGGAACCCGATCCGGCCGAGATTGATGCCGAGCACCGGAATCGATGCGGCCCTTGCCAGTTCGGCTCCCCGCAGGAACGTGCCGTCGCCGCCGAGGACCAGCACCAGCTCGCAGCCGACCGCGGCCGTCGGACCCGGCTCGACGACGCGCAACGCGAGGTCGGGCAGGCGGAAGGAATCGTGGTCGTGCGACGCGGTGGGATCCGTCCGATCGGCCTCGGTCGCCAGCACCCGCAATCCGATGCCGGCCTTCTCGAAGATCTTGGCCACCCGCAGCGCGGTTGCGGTGATCTCGGCCCTGCCGGTGTGCGCGACGACCAGGATCTCGCGGGTCGGCGACGGCGTCGCCGGTTCCGGGTTCACTGGGGCCCCTCCTGTACCGCTCGCTCGATGACCTCACGCACCGAATCCACCCCTGGTTCGGCCTGCTTCCGCAGCCACAAGAAGTATTCGACGTTGCCCGACGGGCCGGGCAGGGGGCTGGCCACCGCTCCCAGGGTCCGGAGTCCGAGCGCGTCCGCGGCCTCGGCCACCTCGACGACGGCCTCGATCCGGAGGGCGGGATCGCGCACGACGCCGCCGGACCCGACCCGGTCCTTGCCGACCTCGAACTGCGGTTTAACCATCGGCACCAGGTCGGCGCCGTCGGCGGTGCAACGGACGAACGCGGGCAGGACGAGCTTGAGCGAGATGTTCGACAAGTCCGCGACCACCACCTCGACCGGTCCCCCGGTCTGCTCGGGTTCCAGCGAACGCACGTTGGTCCGGTCCACCACGGTGACGCGGTCGTCGGACTGTAGTCGCCACACCAACTGCCCGTACCCGACGTCGACGGC
>Ga0105243_10003066_pt1 | contig 13762 bp, 13 predicted proteins | sample KBSM34metaG_FD_81525 | JGI IMG/M metagenome (GOLD analysis project Ga0105243, IMG submission 81525) | Miscanthus rhizosphere microbial communities from Kellogg Biological Station, Michigan, USA - KBS M3-4 metaG | ecosystem: Host-associated > Plants > Roots > Rhizosphere > Soil | place...
AGCTTGTCGTAGCCGGGCTTGGGGACCGCGTAGGCGAACAGGCTGACGGTGCCCCCGCTGCCGTCGCTCGATCCACCCTCGGCGCCGACGGTGTCGCTCGAGCCGCCGCTGCACGCGGTCAGTGCGATCGAGCCGGCGGTGACGGCGGCGGCCAGCAGGAGGCCGGAACGGGTGATGCGAGAGCGCGCGCTCATGTGAATTGCCTTTCACAGGTGTGCCACGAGGGCAAGGAGGTGGTGTCCGGTCCTCAGACCGCAGCGCGGGACCACTACCGGCAACGGCGTGGTCTCACGGTGACACAGAATTGGGGTTGTCGCCCGCTACGTGGGGCGGTCCGGCCGCGGCTCAGGTGGCTCGTGCGGCTACGGGAATCGACAACAGTCGATATCGGCGACCGCAAGCATGCCGACAGCGATCAACGCCAGTTCATGGCGGACCTGGTGCACGGCGGTTGCAGACACGCGCACGAATGTAGCAGAGCTACCGGCCCCGATCGAACTGGAGCCGGCACCGTTCCACTACCTGGTCAGCAGCCAGCCGATCAGGACCAGGAGCATCAGCGCGATGAGGGCGAGGGTGACACGCGAACGGGGCATCAGCGGGCACCGTCCTCGGTGGCGGAGGCGGGGGCCGAGTCCCGGCCGAGCAGCACGAAGATCCTGGCGAGCAGCAGGTCGGCGCCGCTGGCGATCCCGATCGCGAGCGGCATCATCACCGCCATCACGAGGATCAGCTGCGGGATGAAGGGCAGCCCGATCACCCAGAGCTCGAGTCCGTCCCACCAGCTGGCAATCTGTGTCACCCGGTCAGCCTATCGCCCCCACTCCGGTGGACGCCCACGCCCGTCGGGCAGATGATGATGAGATGGCCCCACTCGATGATCAGATGGCCCCACTCGATGACACCGAGGCGCTCACAAACGGCGAGATGGTGCCCGCGAACCTGCCTGCGCGCATCGACCTGGAGCACCATCGCAGCACCTTCCCGCCCATCGACGACTACGCCTTTCTCTCCGACTGCGAGACCACCTGCCTGATCGCCCGCAACGGCTCGGTCGAGTGGATGTGTGTGCCCCGCCCGGATTCGCCGAGCGTCTTCGGTGCGGTCCTCGATCGGAGCGCGGGTCACTTCCGGATCGGCCCCTACGGACAGAACGTGCCCGCGGCCAGGCGCTACCTGCCGGGCGGCCTGATCGTCGAGACCACGTGGCAGACCGAGACCGGCTGGCTCATCGTGCGTGATGCCCTGGTGATGGGCCCGTGGCACAACACCCAGGAGCGCTCGAAGACCCATCGGCGCACCCCGACCGACTGGGACGCCGAGGGCATCCTGTTGCGCACGATCAAGTGTGTCAGCGGGACCATCGAGCTGGAGATGAGCTGCGAGCCCGCCTTCGACTATCACCGCGCCGCCGCGAAGTGGGAGTACACGGGCAAGGTCTACGAGGAGGCCACCGCCACCTGCGACGGCAGCATCCTCGGCGCGCACCCCACCCTGCGGCTGACCACGAACTTCAAACTCGGACTCGAGGGCCGCGAGGCGCGGATCCGGACCCGGATGCGGGAGGGCGACAACGGCTTCGTCGCCCTGTCCTGGGCGGACGTGCCCGCGCCCGGCACCTTCGAGGAGGCCGCGGACAAGATGTGGCAGACCGCGGAGTGCTGGCGCCAGTGGATCACCATCGGCCGCTTCCCCGACCACCCGTGGCGCGGATACCTGCAGCGCAGCGCGCTCGCCCTCAAGGGCCTGACCTACAGCCCGACCGGTGCGCTGCTCGCCGCCTGCACCACCTCCCTGCCGGAAACCCCTGGCGGCGAGCGCAACTGGGACTACCGCTACGCGTGGGTGCGCGACTCCACCTTCGCGCTGTGGGGCCTGTACACCCTCGGCCTCGACCGGGAGGCCAACGACTTCTTCTCGTTCATCTACGACGTGTCCCGGTCCGAGGACGGTCACCCGAACCCGCTGCAGGTGATGTACGGGATCGGCGGCGAGAAGACCCTCGAGGAGGAGGAGCTCGGCCACCTGTCCGGATACGACGGGGCCCGCCCGGTGCGCATCGGCAACGGCGCATACAACCAGAACCAGCACGACATCTGGGGCACCATGCTCGACTCGGTGTACCTGCACGTGCGCTCGCGCGACCGGGTCCCCGAATCGCTGTGGCCGCTGCTCAAACGGCAGGTCGAGGAGGCGATCGAGCATTGGCGTCAGCCCGACCGCGGGATCTGGGAGGTGCGCGGCGAACCGCAGCACTTCACCTCCTCGAAGGTGATGTGCTGGGTGGCCCTCGACCGCGGCAGCAAGCTGGCGATCCTGCACGGCGAGAAGGCGTATGCCGAGCAGTGGGCGCGGATCGCCGACGAGATCAAGGACGACATCCTCGAACACGGGGTGGACGACCGGGGCGTCTTCACACAGCGCTACGGCGACGATTCGCTCGACGCCTCGCTGCTGCTGGTGCCGTTGCTGCGCTTCCTGCCCTCGCACGACCACCGGGTGCGCGCCACCGTGCTTGCCATCGCCGACGAGTTGACCGACGACGGTCTGGTGCTGCGGTACCGGGTGGAGACCACCGACGACGGCCTGTCCGGCGAGGAGGGCACGTTCACCATCTGCTCGTTCTGGCTGGTGTCGGCGCTGGTCGAGATCGGCGAACTGTCACGCGCCAAGCGCCTGTGCGAGCGGCTGCTCGGGTTCGCCAGCCCTCTCAAGCTGTATGCCGAGGAGATCGATCCGCGGACCGGCAGGCACCTGGGGAACTTCCCCCAGGCCTTCACCCACCTGGCGCTGATCAACGCGGTGGTGCACGTGATCAGGGCCGAGGAGGCCGGCGACACCGGTACCTTCCAGCCCGCGCACGGCCCGACCTGAGAACGCCGCGGGTCGGCCCGCCAGGGCTTCGTCAGGCAAACCGGCGTAGCAGCCGCTCCGCATCGTCCGCGATCCACCGAACGACCTCGCCCGCCGGACGGGCCGAGTGCACCAGGCCGACGGCCTCACCGGCGTACACGACGCCGAGGTCGGGGTCGTTCGGGTCGTAGGCCTCCGCGAGGGTCTCCTCGGACCCGTCGGCGCCGTGCCAGGCCTCGGTGAACTCGTTCGCGATCGCCCGGCCGCCCCAGCGGCTCGGCCACGGCTGACTACGGGCCTGATCGAAGACGGAGGTGTACACGGTGTCGGCGCTGCCGGCCTCGACCACCCGCTCGCGGGCATAGCCGGGTCCGATGGTCTCCGGGCTGGCCAGCAGGGCGGTGCCGATCAGCGCGCCCTCCGCGCCCGCGGCGATGACCGCCGCCAGCCCGCGCCCCGTTCCGATGCCACCGGCCGCGACCACCGGCAGGTCCGTCGCGTCGAGCAGTTCCTGCAGCAGCGGCAGGGTGCCGATCTGGCCGGTGTGCCCGCCCGCCTCGCCGCCCTGGGCGATCACCAGGTCCACCCCGGCAGCCTCGGCGACCCGCAGGTCCTCGAGCGTGTTCACCTGGGACACGACAGGGATACCCGCGGCGTGCACCCGCGGCACGTAGGCGGCCGGGTCGCCGAAGGACAGCGACACCAGCACCGGCTCCTCAGCCAGCGCCGCGTCGAGCAGGGTGTCGTCGTCGTCGAGTGCCCACGTCATCAGCCCGACGCCGAACCGCCCGCCGATGCGGCGGGCCACCGCCGCCTCCTCGGCCACCCACTGCGGGGTCGCGTACCGCGCCGCGCCGAGCAGCCCGAGGCCCCCCGCCTTGGACACCTCGCCGGTCAGTTCGCCGCCTGCCCTGCCGCCCATCGGCGCGCCGAGGATCGGCACCTCGATCCGCAGTTCCCTGGTCAGCCAGGTCTCGAGCATGCCGATTCCTCTCCTGTCGCGGCTACGCCGCCTGTGCGCGCGGCGCCTACTTCTTCGGCTTGTCCGCCACCGACTCGTTGGACAGCGCCGCCACGAAGGCCTCCTGCGGGACCTCGACACGACCGATGGTCTTCATCCGCTTCTTGCCCTCCTTCTGCTTCTCGAGCAGCTTGCGCTTACGGCTGATGTCGCCGCCGTAGCACTTGGCGAGCACGTCCTTGCGGATCGCGCGAATGTTCTCGCGCGCAATGATCTTCGCGCCGATCGCGGCCTGGATCGGCACCTCGAATTGCTGGCGCGGGATCAGCTCGCGCAGCTTGGTGGTCATCTTGTTGCCGTAGGCGAACGCGGCGTCCTTGTGCACGATCGCGCTGAACGCGTCGACCGCCTCGCCCTGCAGCAGGATGTCCACCTTCACCAGGGCGGCCTGCTGCTCGCCGGACTCCTCGTAGTCGAGGCTGGCGTAGCCCTTGGTGCGCGACTTCAGCGAGTCGAAGAAGTCGAACATGATCTCGCCCATCGGCAGCGTGTAGCGCAGCTCGACCCGGGTCTCGGAGAGGTAGTCCATGCCGCCGAGCTCGCCGCGACGGCTCTGGCACAGCTCCATGATCGGGCCGGTGTACTCGCTCGGCGCGATGACGGTGCACTTGGCCATCGGCTCGTACACCTCGCGCACCCGGCCCTCCGGCCAGTACGACGGGTTGGTGACCTCGTGCTCGGAGCCGTCCTCCATCACCACGCGGTAGACCACGTTGGGCGCCGTCGAGATGAGGTCGAGGCCGAACTCGCGCTCGAGCCGGTCCCGGGTGATCTCCATGTGCAGCAGCCCGAGGAACCCGCAGCGGAAACCGAACCCAAGGGCCACAGAGGTTTCCGGCTCGTACGCCAGCGCCGCGTCGTTGAGCCGCAGCTTGTCGAGCGCGTCGCGCAGCACCGGGTAGTCGGAGCCGTCCATCGGGTACAGGCCGGAGTACACCATCGGCTTGGGATCGCGATAGCCGACGAGCGGCTCGGTGGCGCCGTTGCGCGCGGCGGTGACGGTGTCGCCGACACGGGACTGGCGGACGTCCTTGACGCCGGTGATCAGGTAGCCCACCTCGCCGACACCGAGGCCGATGCTCGGCTTGGGCTCGGGCGAGATGATGCCGACCTCGAGCAGCTCGTGGGTGGTGCCGGTGGACATCATGGTGATCTTCTCGCGCGGGGTGATCCGCCCGTCCACCACGCGGACGTAGGTGACCACGCCGCGGTACGCGTCGTACACGGAGTCGAAGATCATCGCGCGCGCAGGGCCGTCCGCGTTCCCGACCGGAGCCGGGACCTTCTTGACGACCTCGTCGAGCAGTTCCTTGACGCCGACACCGGTCTTGCCCGAGACCCGCAGCACGTCGCCCGGCTCACACCCGGTGATGTGCGCGATCTCCTCGGCGTAGCGGTCGGGATCGGCCGCGGGCAGGTCGATCTTGTTGAGCACCGGGATGATGGTGAGGTCCTTCTCCATCGCCAGGTACAGGTTCGCCAGCGTCTGCGCCTCGATGCCCTGCGCGGCGTCCACCAGCAGCACGGCGCCCTCGCAGGCCTCCAGCGCGCGGGACACCTCGTAGGTGAAGTCGACGTGACCGGGCGTGTCGATCAGGTGCAGGACGATCTCTTCCTTGGTGCCGTCCTCGTTCTCGACGACCCAGGGCAGCCGCACGTTCTGCGCCTTGATGGTGATGCCGCGCTCGCGCTCGATGTCCATCCGGTCCAGGTACTGGGCGCGCATCTGCCGCGGATCGACCACTCCGGTGAGCTGCAGCATCCGGTCCGCGAGAGTCGACTTGCCGTGGTCGATGTGCGCGATGATGCAGAAGTTCCGGATCCGCGTGGGATCCGTGAACGTGGTCTCCGCAAAGTTGCTGGTCAAGCCCTTTTCCTCATCTCACTCACTCACTGAAGCTGCACCGGCCGGTGTGTCCGTCCCGCACTGGTCCCGCACCAGAACCATATCCATTGCGTCCCGCGCGCGATCGTCGTCGCCGGGCCACAGGTGTGCGTAGACGTCTAGTGTGACAGCTGCCGATGCCCGGCCGAGATAGTGAGCCACCATCTTCGCCGATGCACCTGCCAAGAGCATTCCTTCGGGCCTGCGAATGCGAGATGATCGTGGTCAGAGTTCCTCGCCGTTGAGTGGTGCACTCAGCTATCCGATGCGTGCGGTCTGAGGGAGTGTGGTGGCGCATGATCCATGAACAGGTCAGGTGCGCAGCGGTCACGAGTCCCCGATGGTGGGCGCAGCTTGTCGTGCTGATCGTCGCCACCTCGTGGCTGGCCGGGGGGTCGCCCGCCGCGGCGAGCCCCGATCGCTCGGCGCTCCAGAGCGGGACAGGCTCGTATCTCGATCACATCGACAGGACCGGCGGCCGGCAGTGGAACATGTACGTCCACTCCGCGGCGATGGACAGGACGATCCAGTTGGAGGTGATCCGCCCGGCCGACACCTCCTCACCGCGACCGACGCTGTACCTGCTCAACGGCGCAGGCGGGGGTGAGGACGCGGCAACCTGGCAGGCGCAGTCCGACGCGGTCGCCTTCTTCGCGGACAAGAACGTCAACGTGGTCACTCCGGTCGGGGGGAAGTTCAGCTACTACACCGACTGGCAGCGGCCAGACCCGGCGCTCGGGGTGAACAAGTGGACCACCTTCCTCACCAGGGAACTCCCGCCGATCGTCGATGCGACGCTGGGCGCGAACGGGCGCAACGCAATTGCCGGGCTGTCCACGTCGGGCAGCGCGGTGTTGACGCTCGCGGAGATGGCGCCGTCCCTGTATCGGGGCGCTGCCGCATTCAGCGGCTGTGCGCACACGAGCGCTCCTCCTGGCCGCGCGTATGTGGAGCTGGTAGTCGGGGCCGGGGGTGGCGCCACGACGAACATGTGGGGTCCCTACACGGACCCCGATTGGGTGGCCAACGACGCGTATCTGCAGGCCGAGAGGCTGCGCGGGATCGCGTTGTACATCTCCAACCGGACCGGGTTACCGGGTCCACACGACACCCTCGACAATCCCCGGATCGGCGGCAACCCCATCGCATTGGGCGCCCAGGTTGCGGTGGGTGGCGTCATCGAAGCGGCCACCGATCAGTGCACCCGCCAGCTGGCCGACCGGCTCGCAGCGCTCGGGATCCCCGCCACCGTCGAACTCGGCGCACCGGGCAGTCACTCGTGGGGCTACTGGCAGGACGACCTGCATGCGTCCTGGCAGCTGTTGTCGGCCGCTCTCGGCGCATGACAACGCGCACAAGCATATTCAGCGCCCCTGCCGCGCAGTTGTGAAGCCGCGCAGTTGTGAAGTTGGATCCTCGGTTGGCATATCACCCCATGACGATGAGGTCGCCGACGATGTGTCGGTCAGTCTTCGAGTTCGTCGATGTCGTATTTGATGGCTGCGTCGCTGATCAGCAAGCCGAGCCCGAGCGCCGCGCTGCCGAGGGCGAGTCCGATGGTGAGGGCTAAGCCCACACCCAGACCCAGCGCGAGGGCGGTGCTGCCCAGACCCAAAAAGAGGCCGAGCATGATCTCTCCCAATCCTTGGATTGTTCCCGACATCGCCGGGAAATCCTGACGAGTCCATTCTCGTCCGGCAGCACCCGCTACAGAAGGACCCAGAGGTATCGAAATCGGATGGTGCAGCCCGTTGCGTGGATCCGATGCGGCCGATCGATGCCGATCCGCGCCGCGCAGATAGGTTGGACGCATGGCACGAAGCTGGACGCAGATCGGCAAGCAACTCGGGAGCATCGCGCTGCGCGAGGGCCCCCGCCTGTTCAAGGAGCTGCAACGCTCGGGAGTGTTGCCCGGCAAGGCCCGTGTCGAGCAGGCCCCGACGCCGAAGCCGCCCCTCAAGCCCGGACGACCGGTGTCCTCCACCGCGGTGCCGACCGCGCACCGCGCCCGCCGGGTCGAGTACTCCCCCGACCTCGACGGCCGGGCCGACCCGGGCGAGGTCGTGTGGACCTGGGTGACCTACGAGGAGGACGCACACCAGGGCAAGGACCGGCCGGTCCTGGTCGTCGGGCGCGACGGCGAGACCCTGCTCGGCCTGATGCTGTCCTCGAACGCCGATCGGGACGGCGACCGGAACTGGATGGGAGTCGGCGCCGGCTCCTGGGACAGCGCCGGCCGCCCGAGCTGGGTGCGCCTCGACCGGGTGCTCGACGTCCCCGAGGCCGGCATCCGCCGCGAGGGCGCCATCCTCGATCAGCGCCGGTTCGAGCAGGTCGCGACCCGCCTGCGGGCCGACTTCAGCTGGAGCTGAGGCACTTCCGGCCCGCCACCCTGATCAGTTGCCGGCGAACTCCACGTCGAGCCGCAGCCGGTGGGTGCCGTCCGCGTCGACGAGAAGCTCGCCGGTCCCGGTGATCCCCGCCAGGTCGCCGGTCCCGCTGGTGGGGACCACGACGAGCTGGTGGTGGCTGCGGTCGGCGCCGTCCGTGGTGGCCATGTGCGCGAAGTTGAAGGTGCCGCGGCGGTCGCCGATCGACCCCTCGAACGATTCCATCGCGAGGTAGGTGCCCACGCCGGTCTCCTGGGAGAACGCGGAGGTGAACTGGGTCCGCGAGGTGCCTTCGATGTCGCCGGTGAAGGTCTTGGTCATGTACGTGTACCCGACGTCGAGTCCGGTCTGGATCGGGGAGGTGTACTCGGTCGGTTCGAACGAGGTCACGGAGAAGGTGCTGTCTGCCTGCATGACATGCAGCGTAGGACGGTCCACCGACACCGCGCTTGAACAAACGCGACGCCGCGACACGGACGAAGGACCCCCGACGCTATCCGCGTCGGGGGTCCTTCGGATCGTGGGTTCGGGTCCCGCTAGATGTTGATCCGGTCGTATCGACCGAACACCCCGCGGTAGGCCAGCGCGCCGAGCGCGCCGCCGATCAGCGGGAACACGATGAACGCCCACAGCTGGCCGAGCGCGCCATCCTGGTAGGGCGCCACCGCGATGCTGCGGGCCGGGTTCACCGAGGTGTTGTCGATCGGGATCGACACCAGGTGGATCACCGCGAGGGTGAAGCCGATCGAGATGCCCGCCAGCGGCACGTCCGAGATCTGGTCGGTCGAGGCCATGACCACGAACACCAGCAGCGCGGTGAGGAGCACCTCGATCACGATCATCGCGGCGAGGCCGTACCCGTTCTCCAGCACCCCGATGCCCAGCGGACCCTTGATCGCCGACGGGCTGTGCGCACCCCACCCGTTCGCACCGAGCCCCGACGCGGCGCGGTTGTAGGAGGGCAGCGACTTGGCCACCGAGTAGAGGACGACGCCGGCGAGCACGCCGCCGAGAACCTGGGCGGCCACGTACAGGCCCGCCTTGGCCACGGATATGCGGCCGAGCAGGAAGTGCCCGAAGGTGACGGCCGGGTTCACGTGGCAGCCCGAGATGGGTCCGATCGAATACACGAGGAAGAGCAGGGTGAGGCCGAACGCCAGGGCGACGCCGAGGTTGCCGACCTTGTCGCCCGCGATCACCGCGGTGCCCACCGATGCGAACACCAAGACGAACGTGCCGATGCCCTCGGCGACGTACTTCTTGACGTCCGAGATCGGTTCCTTCTCAGATATTTCCTGTGCAGTCGGAGACATGTTCCACCTTCAGTGAAATAGGGTCATATGCAAGGACAAGATCATTTCGGGACGCTACGCGAGGCGGGTGATCTCCACAACAACATCGAGGTCTGTCGAGCCGCCGCCGGAGTAGATCCCCTTGAGCGGTGGGACATCGGCGTAATCCCTGCCCACGGCCACCGATACGTGCTGCTCGTTGACCTCGACGGCATTGGTCGGGTCATGCCCCCACCACTCCCCCGTCCAGGCCTCCACCCAGGCGTGGCTCTCGCCCTCCACGGTGTCCCCCAGTGCGGCGGAACGTTTCGGATGCAGGTAGCCGGACACGTAGCGACTGGGGATGCCCATGCTCCGCAGCAACAGCAGCGTCAGGTGCGCGTAGTCCTGGCACACCCCGGCCCGCTCGTCCCAGGCCTGCAACGCCGACGTGTGCACCCCCGTCGTGCCCGGCACGTAGGACATCTCCTCGTGCACCCAATTGGACGCCGCCACAACCGCTTCTGCGGGCCCGCACCCCTTGCGCAGGTCCCTGGCGACGGCAGCGAGCTTGCGACTTCCCGGCACATAGGCTGTGTCGCTGAGCAATTCACCGAACCTGTCGCGCAGATACGCACCCTCGAGCTGCGCCCACGTCACGGTCTCCGTGGGTGCGGCGAAGGGATCGGTCTCCACCACCGACGATCCCGAGACCTCCAGCGTGGTGTGCGGGGCGTGCAGGTCGAACGCGGTGACCGCGGTACCCCAGTAGTCGGTGTACCGGTACCACCTGGTCGCCGGGGCCGTCTCGACACGGTTGAGGATCACGTTCTGCCGATGATCGCTCCTCGGGGTGAGCCGGGCCTCGTTGTAGGAGGAGGTCACCGGCGCGTTGTACGCGAATCCGGTGGTGTGCACCACCCGCAGCCGCCAGCTCATAGCTCCCCCTCCAGCGTCGAGTCGCCGCTCCTGGCCCCCGCGTCGGTCCACGCCACCCACGGCGCGGAGTGGAAGTACTGCAACGCGATGGCCTCCCCCAGCTCGCGGCACGTCTCCTGCAGCGACACCAGCCTGGCCTGCAGGTCCTCCATCAGCACCCCCGGCGGCAGGAACTCCAGCTCGCTCCTGGCCCTGCCGAGCAACCTCTGGGCCTCGGCGCGCGAGCCGACCCGGCTGTGCGGCCGGTGGTCGAGTTCGTCGAGGCACTGCTCGGCCTGCCGGAGGGCGTGGAACACGGACCGCGGGAAGAGCCGGTCCAGGAGGATGAACTCGACCACTCGACGCGCATCGAGGGCGCCGCGGTAGGTCCGCAGGTAGGTGTCCTGGGCTCCCGCCGACCGCAGCACCGTCACCCAGGCGGGCGAGCTGGTACGGTCCCCCGCCCGCGAGAGCAGCAGCCGCACGATCATGTCCACCCGTTCGACAGACCGGCCGAGGAGCAGGAACCGGTAGCCGTCGTCGCGACTGAGGGTGGAATCCGCCAGCCCGGCGAACATCGCGGCGCGGCCCTCGACGTACCTGAAGAACTCGTGCGGGCCGAGACGCCGAGCGGCCTCCTCGCGCGCGGCGAGGCCGTTGTAGGTGGTGTTCAGGCACTCCCACATCTCGCTCGACGTCACCTCCCGTGCGCCCCTTGCATTCTCGCGGGCATGCGCAAGGGAGTCGACGATCGATCCACCCTGGTCGCGGCTGAACGCGACCAGGTCGGTGACCGACCACACGTCGAGCGCGCCCTCCGGCGGCGAGATCCCCAGCACCCGCAGCAGCAGCCGCGAGGACCGGTCGGCGTCGACCGTGGAGTCCTCGAACAACTGGTGCACGGCGACATCGAGGATGCGGGCGGTGTCGTCGGCGCGCTCGACATAGCGCCCGATCCAGTACAGCGACTCGGCATTACGCGCCAGCATCGTCCCCCACCCCACCCTGCTGCTGTTGTTGCTGCTGTTGCTGTCCTGTGGACAGCTCCGGCCCCTGCTCGGTCTGCCCGGCCCGCGACGGTTCACCCACCAGCTCGGCGCCCGCCAGCTCGCGCTCCGCGTCCGAGGTCCGGCTCGCGAGCACCCAGGTGTCCTTGCTGCCGCCGCCCTGGCTGGAATTGACCACCAGCGACCCCTCCGGCAACGCGACCCTGGTCAGACCCCCGGGCAGGACCCAGACGTCCTCGCCGTCGTTCACCGCGAACGGCCGCAGGTCCACGTGGCGCGGCGCCAGCACGTCGCCGACCTTCGTCGGGACGGTCGAGAGCTGGACCACCGGCTGCGCGATCCAACCGCGCGGGTCGTCGCGGATCTTGCGCTTGATCGCCCGGAGCTCCTTCGGCGAGGCATCCGGGCCGAAGACGATCCCGTACCCGCCCGAGCCCTCGACCGGCTTGATCACCAGCTCGTCGACCCGATCGAGGACCTGCGCGCACTCGTCCTCGAGCCAGCACCGGTAGGTGTCCACGTTGGCCAGCAGCGGCTTCTCCCCGAGGTAGTACTCGATGATCGCGGGAACATAGGTGTAGACGAGCTTGTCGTCGCCGACACCGTTGCCGACGGCGCTGGAGATGACGACGTTCCCGGCGCGCGCGGCGTTCAGGAGCCCGGCGACGCCGAGCACCGAATCCGGCCGGAACTGCATCGGGTCCAGGTACTCGTCGTCGAGCCGGCGGTAGATCACGTCCACCTGACGCTCGCCCTCGGTGCTGCGCATGTAGACGACGTTGTCGCGGCAGAACAGGTCGCGCCCCTCCACCAGCTCCACGCCCATCTGCCGGGCCAGCAGGGAATGCTCGAAGTACGCCGAGTTCGCGACGCCAGGGGTGAGCACAACCACGGTCGGATCGGCCTCGTTCAACGCCGCCGCGTTGCGCAGGGCCCGCAGCAGGTGCGTCGCATAGTCGCCGACCGCCCGTACCCGGTGAGAGGAGAACAGGTCGGGGAAGACCCGCGCCATGGTCCGCCTGTTCTCCATCACATAGGACACCCCCGACGGCGAGCGGAGGTTGTCCTCGAGCACCCGGAAGGTCCCGTTCGCGTCGCGCACGAGGTCGATACCCGCCACGTGGATGCGCACCCCGTTCGGCGGCACGATCCCGAATGCCTCGCGGTGAAAGTGCTCACACGAGGTGATCAGCGACTTCGGGACCACCTCATCGCGCAGGATCGCCTGTTCGCCGTAGACATCGGCGAGGAACATCTCGAGCGCCTGCACCCGCTGCTTGATCCCCCGCTCCAGCCGGGACCACTCGGCCGCCGCGATCACCCGCGGCACCAGGTCCAGCGGGAACGGGCGCTCCTGGCCCGACAGCGAGAAGGTGATGCCCTGATCGATGAAGGCCCGGCCGAGCGCGTCGGCGCGGGCGGCGAGGTGAGCGGCGTCCGAGGGTGTCAGCGCTGCATGGATCCCACGGTAGGGCGCGCGGATCTTGCCGTCCCGGTCGAACATCTCGTCGTAGGCGAGCGCGTATCGTCCGATGTCGGCGTACCCGTCGAAGATGCGAGGCGGCCGCGATCCGCCCCGCTGCACAGGACCCGCCTCGGCCGCCACCTGCGGCATCGTCGATGATCGGAGATTCATCGGCCAATGGTGCTACAGCTAGCGGCGACCGGCAGCGCGAGCCGACAACGTCATAGTTCGCACCCCGCGATGCGCGTCGGTTTGGGTTCCAGGACCGGTCCCTGGTAATCTCGACCGTCGGCGCCCAAGTGCGCCCAAAGCTTCTTAGACAAGAAACCGAGCGAAAACGACAGGATTCTACGCGTGGCCAACATCAAGTCCCAGGTGAAGCGGATCGCTACCAACGAGCGCCAGCGACTGCGCAACCAGTCGGTGAAGTCCTCGCTGCGTACCGCGATCCGTTCCTTCCGTGAGGCTGCGTCCTCGGGCGACAAGGCGAAGGCCGACGAGCTCCTCCTGGTCGCGAGCCGCAAGCTCGACAAGGCAGCCAGCAAGGGCGTCATCCACGCCAACCAGGCTGCCAACAAGAAGTCGGCCCTCGCGCTGGCCGCCAACAAGCTCTGACGTAAACCGTCTCGCAGAACCGCCCGGTCCATGACCGGGCGGTTTTTCGCGTTCCCGAATCAGGGATTAGGGTGCTCACGGCCGTAGCCGGTCATCACGGCGATCCGGCCGCCGGGCGAGAGCACCCGGATCATCTCGTCGACGACGGTCATCGGCTCGGGGACGAGGTAGAGCGCGGCGTAGCAGCAGACGGCGTCGAACGTCCCGTCGTCGAACGGCAACCGCCTTCGCCCGCTCGCCGACAATCTGTTGGCGCCCATCGCAGCGGTCCAGACCGGACGCCAGACCCGCTCGTACACGGCGGCGACCAGTCGGTTGTTCATCGCGTGCTGAGCCG
>Ga0105243_10003067_pt1 | contig 13759 bp, 14 predicted proteins | sample KBSM34metaG_FD_81525 | JGI IMG/M metagenome (GOLD analysis project Ga0105243, IMG submission 81525) | Miscanthus rhizosphere microbial communities from Kellogg Biological Station, Michigan, USA - KBS M3-4 metaG | ecosystem: Host-associated > Plants > Roots > Rhizosphere > Soil | place...
TCCTCCCCTTCGTACGCGCTCGGGGGTTCCTCCCACACCGAGCGCATCGGTTGGGTATCCGTGCCGGCGAGATCGCCCTCGGGCTCATCGACCTCACCGAGCATCACGACCTCGGGCTGCTCGGGCTCGCCGAGGATCTCGTCGATCTGCTCGAGTTGGCCGGTGTCGTTCCACGTCTCCTCGTCCTGCGCGGCGGGTGGCGAAGGCTCGGCCGCCGGCTCGCCCGGCATGGAGATCTCTGCCATCGGCTCTTCCGTGCGGACCGAGACGTGCTCTTCCGACGGCGTGACCGCCTCCGGCTCCTCGGGCTCGTCCCAGTCGACGTCGCGGATCGGCGCGAAGAACTTGTCCAGGTCCTCGAAGAGCTCGTCGCCGTTCTTCTCGTCGGGCATGGACTAGACCTCCATCAGTTCCTGCTCCTTGTGACCCTGGATCTGGTCGATGTCGGTCACGAACCGGTCGGTCAGTTTCTGCAGGTCCTTCTCCGCCCTCTGCAGGTCATCTTCCGAGATGTCGCCGCCATGCTCAAGCTTCTCGAGCTCGTCCTTGGCGTGGCGCCGGACGTTGCGAACCGCGACCCGACCGTCCTCGGCGCGCGCGTGCACCTGCTTCACCAGCTCGCGTCGGCGCTCCTCGGTGAGCGGCGGGAACGCGAGCCGGATCACGTTGCCGTCGTTGTTGGGCGTGATCCCGAGGTCGCTCGTCTGGATCGCCTTCTCGATCGCCGAGATCGCGCTCTTGTCGAATGGCTGGATTTGCAGGAGGCGAGGTTCGGGAACGTTGACGCTCGCGAGTTGGTTCAGTGGCACCGGCGTGCCGTAGTACTCGACCGTCACACGGTTCAGGACGGCCGGCGTCGCACGCCCGGTGCGGATGCCGGCGAGGTCGTCCTTCAGATGCGTGACGGCCTGATCCATCTTGTGCTCGGCGTCGCGCATCGAATCATCGATCGTCACGGTCGCTCCTCAGTGGATCGTCGTCCCGATCTGGTCGCCGGTGACGACGCGGCGGATGTTGCCCTCGTCGCGGAGGTTGAACACGAGGATCGGCAGCTTGTTCTCCATGCAGAGCGACACGGCGGTGGCGTCCATCACGCCGTAGCCCTCCCGGAGGAAGTCCGAGTACGCGAGGGTGTCGATCCGATCAGCCGTGGGGTCAAGCACCGGATCGGCGGTGTAGACGCCGTCGACCTTCGTGCCCTTCAGGAGGGCATCGGCGTTGATCTCGAGCGCGCGCTGGGCGGCACAGGTATCCGTCGAGAAATACGGCACGCCGAGACCTGCGGCGAAGATCACGACCCGGCCCTTCTCGAGGTGACGGATCGCGCGAAGCGGCAGGAACGGCTCGGCCACCTGGGTCATCGCGATCGCGGACTGCACCCGCGTCGGCACGTGGATCTTCTCCAGCGCGTCCTGCAACGCGAGCGCGTTCATGATCGTCGCGAGCATCCCCATGTAGTCGGCGCGGTTGCGCTCGATACCGGGCGCCTGGCGGCCACGCCAGATATTGCCGCCCCCCACAACCACCGCGGGCTGGATGCCGATGTCGACGACCTCGGCCAGCTGTCGCGCGACCAGTCCGGTGGACGCGTCGGAGATCCCGGAGCCGGAGGCCGGGGAGAAGGCTTCGCCGGAGAGCTTGAGCAAGACCCGGTGATACGCGGGTCGTGCGCCGCCGTCATCCATGCGTGTCGCGATCCTCCCTCGGGGGGCCGCGGCCGCCGATGACGCTCGGCAGCCGTCGGGTCGGCCCCAGCTTACCCCGGCCTTACTCGGCCTCCTCGCCGAGCTTGAACCGGGCGAACCGCTTGACCTGCACCTTCTCGCCGGTCTTCGCGCTGACCTCGTCGAGGTACTGCTGGATCGTCTTGCTGTCGTCCTTCACGAACGGCTGGTCGAGCAGCACGTTGTCCTTCAGGAACGCTTCGATCTTGCCCTCGACGATCTTCGGCACGACATGGTCGGGCTTCCCCGATTCGCGCGCCTGGGCTTCAGCGATCTTCTGTTCGCCCTCGAGGACCGAGGTCGGCACGTCGTCGCGCGCGACCCACCGCGGAGCGGAGGGGCTCGCGACGTGCAGCGCAAGATCCTTCACCAGCTGGCGGAACTCGTCGGTGTTCGCGACGAAGTCGGTCTCGCAATTGACCTCGACGAGCGAGCCGACGGTGTTGTTGAAGTGGACGTAGGCGTCGATCAGGCCTTGGTTGGCGCTTCGCCCGGCACGCTTGGCGGCACTCGCGAGCCCCTTCTCCCGAAGCAGCTCGGTCGCACGGGTGAGGTCGCCGTCGGCCTCGATCAAGGCGCGCTTGCAGTCCATCATGCCCGCGCCGGTCGCGTCGCGGAGCTCCTTGACCATCGCGGCGGTGACCTCGGGCATCAGGACCCCTCCCCTGCGGGAACGGGCGCGCCCTCGGGCTCGGCGCTCGAAACTGCTTCCTCGGCCGGCGCATCCTCGGCGACGATCTCGTCGCCTTCAGGCTCGGCCGAAGGCACGTCGGGCTCGAACACCGTGGTTGCGGCGATCTCGCGGGCCTCCTCGACCGAGGGCGTGTCGTCGACCGCGGCCGGGGCGGCCTGCGGCTTGGCGCCGGTCGCCCGGGGGGCGCGTGCGGCAACCTTCTCGGCGACCTCCTCCTTGGCCATCCCGTAGCCCTCGGCGAGCGCGTCCGCGATCACCCGCGTCACGAGGTTGACCGCGCGGATCGCGTCGTCGTTGCCGGGGATCACGTAGTCGACCTCATCCGGGTCGCAGTTCGTGTCCACGATCGCGATCACCGGGATGCCGAGCTTGCGCGCCTCGGTGACGGCGATGTGCTCCTTCTTGGTGTCGATCACGAACACGGCGTCGGGCAGACGCTCGAGCTCACGGATCCCGCCGAGGTTGCGCTCGAGCTTCTCGCGCTCGTGCCGCAGGCGGATCGCCTCCTTCTTGGGGAGGCGCTCCATCGCGCCGGTCTCCTCCATCTCGACCAGCTCGCGCATGCGCAGCAGCCGACCACGGATCGTCGCGAAGTTGGTGAGCATCCCGCCGAGCCAGCGGTTGTTCACGAACGGCATGCCCACACGCGCCGCGTGATCGGCGACGACCTCCTGGGCCTGCTTCTTCGTCCCGATGAACAGGACGATGCCGCGGCGACGGCCGAGGCCTTGGACGAAGTCGTGGGTTTCCTCGAGGCCGTCGAGCGAGCGCTCGAGGTCGATCAGATAGATCCCGGAACGCTCCCCGAACAAGAAGGGCTTCATCTTCGGGTTCCACCGGCGGGTCTGGTGGCCGAAGTGCACCCCTGCTTCGAGGAGCTCCCGCCGGGTGACGACCGGCATGCTGGTGCTCCTTTCAGTTTTTTTCCGCCGCCCGGATCGCCTCGTCGCCGGCCCTTTCGGGACCCCGGCGCACGATCCCCGGACGTGTGAGCTCGGCGCAGCTGCGCCGGCGCGGCGAGTCTACCAGGGGCGTTGCAGCCGACCGGGTGACGGCTACCGCGCCACGGTGCGTTCGCGCGGGGGTGGCGGCTCGGGCACCTCGGGCGCAACCACCAGGTATCGGTAGACCAAGATCGCCTGGACGAGCACCCCGAAGACGTTGACCAGGATGCAGGCCACCCAGGCCGTGGCGGTCGGCGTGATCCCGATCTCTGACCCCGGCAACGGCGCAAGGATCGTGATCAGGGCGATCAAGACGTAGCCGATCGCGAACCACAGGTTGGCGGACCCCGGCATCCGCGAGGCGCGCACGCTCCGGATCAATACGTCCGACACCCGGCGGTCTTCGTCGGCAGCGATCGCGGGCGCGAAGCCGAACAGATAGACGCCGGCCACCATCGACCCGACGAGTCCGAGGATCCCCCCGATGGCGCCGAAGAAGGCGGCGATCAGGGCGCCGATGACGAGCAGGCCGAGGCCGAGCAGGCCCAGCGCCGCAGTCGTGCGGAGCACACGGAGGGCGCGGCGAAGCGCCCAGCTGCTCGTGCTCCCGGTGCGGAGCTTCTCGACGCACAACGTCGCGGTCACCGCGGATACCACGGCGTGCAGGAGCAGCAGGCACGCGAGCCCCCCGAAGCCCGGGAGCGTCGCGGACAACCCGGTCGCGTCGACCGCAGCGCGGAAGGTCCGCCCGGCGACCTGCTGGTCGGCGAAGGTCGTGATCGGCGGGATCGCGAAGGTCACCCCGAGCAAGGTGATCGGCCCCTGGAACCCGGCGAGGGTCAGGAGGAGCCACACCACGAGCAGGACGACCGGGATCGCGACCAACAGACCCGGGATGCCGAGGGCCGTCATCGTGCCCTTCGCGATCGTGGTGCGGAGCTTCGGCATCGGCGACGCGCCGGGCGTGCGGGGCGCGAGCAGCCCGTCGAGCAGGCCTCGGCGCGGCTGGTCGGCCTGCGCAGGGGCGCGATAGGTCGATGTCGAACCCGACGGCCGCTTGCGCTTCTTCTTGCCGTTGCTCACGTGTCGTCCTCCAGGTCGGCCTCCCACGGGTCGACGGGCATGTCGTCGTCCTCGGTCGGCGCAAGCAGCGGCTCGCTGAGACGCCGGTCCCACGAGCGGCCGAGCACGACGAGCGCGGCAGTCAGCGGCACCGCTGCGACGAGCCAGCCGAGAGCGAGTCCGGCCGGATCGGCCGACGTCGGGCTCGCGACGTCGGTCAGCGTGCCCGACGGATCGGCCTGCAACGCGGCGACCCCGGGCGTCGAGCCCGTATGTGCGGCGACGACCAGGTCGGGCGTCGCCGCGAGACCGAACACCGCACTGTCCGCCACCGATCCTTCCCAGATCTGGTGGCCGCTGTCCGGCGCGATCGCCGCGACGGCGCCGTCGCTCGTCGGCTGAAGCACCGCGGTAGTGGTGACGACCGGCGCCCCGACGGCGCCGTGGTTCGTGGCGAACCGCCACTGCTCAGCGCCCGTCGACCGGTCGAACGCATAGACCGTCCCGGATTGGTCCGCGACGTAGACGGCGTCGGCCGACACCGCGGGCGGCGACCCCGACGTGGCGGTGTACAGCGGCTGGGCCCACTGCTGGGTGCCGTTGCCGCCGATCGCACGCAACGCGGCGTCGGAGCTGACGAGGTACACCGTGGAGGTCCCGCCGTCGGTCGAGACGGCCGGTGCGCCGAGGTCGACCACGGAGCCGGTGGGTTGATACCGCCAGGCCTCGGAGCCGTCACTGAGCGCCAGCGCGACGAGCTGTGCGGTGCCGTTGGTCTCGGGACGTACGCATGCGTACACCTCGGTCGCGTCGGCCGCCATCGGCGCGAGGACGTGATCGCCGACGTCGACGGTCCATGTCTGTTTGCCGGTAGCGGGGTCGACGGCAGTGACGGTGCCGTTGTCCGCCCCGACGATCGCGAGCCCGCCCGCGATGAGGACGCCGGTGTGGCTGACGTCCGACAGGGCCACGCTCCAGAGACGACGCTGGGTCGAGGCGTCGATCGCCACGAGCGTGGACGTCGTCGTTGCCGCCGACGGCGAGGCCACGACCGTGGGCGTCACAGACGCGGCCCTCCCCGAGGATGCGGACGAAGACGGCGTGGCGCTGGGTGACGGCGTCGGTGCGTTCGACGCGGACACCGACTCGTCGCCGCCACCTTCGACGAACAACACGTCCCCGCCGACGACCGCGGCCGGAGACGAGGGGCCCAGCGATCGAGGGGCGCTCCAGGCGGGGCTTCCGTCGGCTATGTCAATCGCGTCGACCGACTGCCGGCCGACCACGATGGCATCTCCGTCGGCGACGATCGGCGCCGGGATCCCGGCAGCGTGGCTCGCGTCACCGATGTCCGTCGCGGCGGACCACGCGATGCGGTACGGCGGGGCGGGCGCCGACGTCGCGTCGCCCGTGCGCGCCTCGGACCCCTGGTACTGCGGCCACGGCGCGTCGGTGGGCGCCGCTCCTGCCGCGATCGGTGTGATCGAGACGGCGAGGGCCAACGTGGGCAGCACGAGGAGGAGGCGGCGGGTTCGCAAGGCCCGTCATCCTACCCACGGCCGATGCGGCCAGCGCCGCAGTGCCGTTGCCGCCGAGGGCCGCCAGCCGGATCAGGTCCGTCACCGCCATCGGAGCGAGGAAGGCCATGGGATCGACGTACGTGCCGTTCGAACGGACCCCGAAATGCAGGTGCGGCATCGGCAGCTCCGGGTGTCCCCACCCGGTGGTCGCGACCGCCTGCCCGCGAACCACGTGGTCGTTCTTGCGGACGAGCACGCTCGAGAGCCAAGAACACGTGCTGGAGATGCCGCCGCCGTGATCGATCGTGAGGAACAGGCGTCCCCCCACCTTGCCGGCGAACGTCACGACGCCGTCGTCCGGGGAAACGATCACCGTGCCGACGGCCGCGGCGATGTCGATGCCGCGGTGCCCCGCGCCGTACGGGTCGTCGGGCGGATCGAACCCGCGGACGATCGCACCGGTGACCGGCCACAACCACGGAGTCGCCGCATACGCGCCCGTCGCGGGCCAAGGCACCACGAGGATGACAGCCAGAACGGCCCAGATGCGTCGCACAGGTGCGACGGTAGCGGGGGCGGTCGATCGGATCCGTGACGAACGTCACGGCTTCGCGCAGCTAATCGTATTCGGTCATCTGGCCGCGGAGCACGCCGACGGCTTTCGTGTGGATCTGGCACACGCGCGACTCCGTCACGCCGAGGATGTCGCCGATCTCGGCGAGCGTGAGCCCTTCGAAGTAGTAGAGGGTGACGACGATCTTCTCGCGCTCCGAGAGCTCGTTGATCGCGGCCGCCAACAAGCCGCGCGTCTCCTGCGACTCGACGCCGGTGCTCGGATCGAACCCCTTGTCGGCGAGCGTATCGACGAGCGAGACCTTCTCGCCGCGGTCGGCGCCGACCGACACCGTCTCGTCGAGCGCGAGCACCGAGACGAACGAGATCTGCGTGATCACCTCGTGGAGTTCGTGCATCGACATCCCGAGGCGTTCGGCCAGCTCCTTCTCGGTCGGCTGACGCTTCAGCATCGACTCGAGGTCGGCCAGCGCTTTCTCGATCTCGCGCTGCTTGAACCGGACCGAGCGCGGCACCCAGTCCATCGCACGCAGCTCGTCGATGATCGCTCCGCGGATGCGTGGGATCGCGTAGGTCTCGAACTTGTTCCCGCGGACCGGCTCGAACTTCTGCAGCGCGTCGATCAGCCCGAACATGCCGTAGGACACCAGATCGGCCTGGTCGACGGACGCGGGCAACCCGGTGGCCACACGTGAGGCGACGTACTTGACGAGTGGTGCGTACTGCAGGATCAGCCGTTCGCGCGCGCCGACGTCACCGGAGGACTTGAACGCGTGCCAGATCGCGGCGAGCGCGTCGTCGACCTGCGGCGGCACCGTCGCGGAGACGGCACGCGGGTCCTGGACGACCGCGTTCGCCTTGGCTTTCGGCTTGGGCTTGGCCTTCGTGGCCGTCTTCGTCTTGGTCGCGGTGACCGTGCCGGCCTTCGCGCGGGTCGCGGCGGCGGTGACGGGCTTCTTCGTCGGGCTCATCGTCAGCCCCTCGGGTGGGCGCGTTCGTGGGCCTCGAAGAGCCGGGCGCGGGAGACGTGCGTGTAGCGCTGCGTCGTCGCGACGCTGCTATGTCCGAGGAGTTCCTGCACAGCGCGGATGTCCGCCCCTCCTTCGAGCAGATGCGTCGCGTACGAGTGGCGGAGCGTGTGAGGTCCGATCCGTCGTCCGGGCAACAGACGACCAGCATACCCATGGACCATGGCTCGGACGTCGCGGGCCGACATCGGTTTGTGTCTGCGGTTGCAGAACAGCGGGCCGCCGGCGCCCGTCACCAGGACCGGACGACCCTGGGCGAGCCAGGCGTCCACCGCGGCGACAGCGTCGTCGGAGACCGGGACGCGACGTTCCTTGGACCCCTTGCCTCGGACCAGGACGCGCGCACCGTCGAGGTCGAGGTCACCCGGCCGCAGCGTCGTGACCTCGCCCACACGCAGACCGGAGCCGTACAGCAACTCCAGGATCGCCCGGTCGCGCAGCGCGATCGCGCGATCGATCGGGTCGTCGAAGGCGTCGGCCTCCGGACGCTCCATGAGATCGGCCGCCTCGCTCGCGCGCAGCACCGTGGGGAGTCGGTTGGCGACCTTCGGGCTGCCGAGCAACAACGAGGGGTCGTGTTCGATCCTGCCCTCGTCGACCGCCCATCGATAGAAGGTATGGATGGCGCCGACGCGTCGCGCGATCGACGCGCGCGCGTACCCCAACGCGTGCTGTTGTGCGAGGAACCGCCGCAAGGTCGACTGGTCGGCGTCTTCCAGCGAGCTGGACGAGCGGTGCAGGAACGTCGCGAGGTGGATCAGGTCGATCCGGTAGGCCGCCACGGTGTTCGGGGACAGATGTCGCTCGAGGCGCAGATGCGTGGTGAACGCGTCGATCAGCGCACGTTGGGGACGCGGGAGCGCACGGTCATCGGATACGGGCGACACGAACCTCTCCAGGCACGCCGGCGGGTCCGGCCGCTGCCGCGCGTATCGTCCCAGCGGCCCGGGGGCAACGCAATCACCCGGATGGGCGTCGCCCACGACCGTCCGGCGGCTCGGCAGATGCCGGTCCCGGGACGTGTCGGTACCCGGGTTCGGGTATCGCCGACGCCTCGGCGACCTGGGCGGCCCGGGCGCTCGGCCGGTACCGCCCGCCTTCGCCGGTGATCAAGCTCCGCATCTCGAGCCCGACGAGCGCGGTGAGGGTGTCCGGCAGGCCGAGCCCGGCCGCCACGGCGACCTCTTCCGCCATCATCGGGTGCACCAATGCGGCGAGCACGGTCGACTCCTGGGACGGCAGACCCTCGGGCGTGACGGCGCGCGCGCCGGGCTCGATCCCGAGATCGTCGAGGAGATCGTCCGCCGATCGGATCAGCCGTGCCCCGTCGCGGATCAGCGCGTTCGGCGCCTGCGAGAGCTGGTTCGTGATCGCCCCCGGTACGCCGAACACATCGATCCCGACCTGCGACGCGAAGTCCGCGGTGCTCCGCGTCCCACTCTGGGCGACGCCTTCGACGATGACGACGCCGACGGACAGCCCCGCGATCACGCGGTTGCGTGCGGGGAACCGGAACGGCTCCGCGGGCACACCCGGCGGATACTCGCTCACGATGGTGCCCCGCATCTCGATCTTGCGAAGCAGCTCGCGGTTGGTCGCGGGGTAGTCGCGATCGATCCCGGAACCGAGGACCGCGACGGTGGATCCGCCCCCTTGGAGCGCCCCCTCGTGTGCGCGCGCGTCGATGCCGAGCGCCCCGCCGCTCGTCACGAGGAGCCCGGCCCGAACGACGCCGCGGGCGAGCGACCGCGCCACCTCGATGCCCACCGGCGAGGGGCGCCGCGAGCCGACGATCGCCACCCGGCGATGTTCGGGCGACAGGGTCCGCCCGCGGATGAAGATGCCGACCGGCGGATCGTTGAGACGCAACAGCGCTGGCCAGTACTCGGGGTCGCCGGGGCGCGCGAAGCGCGCCCCGGCGCGAACGAGCTGTGCCCGGACCGCCGAGGCCGAGGCCGTGGTGAGCCAGTCGCGGTCGCGACCGGACCCCGCCGCGCCGGCGGCGATCCCTGCGAGCGCTGCGGACGCACTCCCCTCGTTCCAGACCAACCGGTGCAGCGGACGCGGCGAGATGCCGGGCAGACAGCGCAGCAACAGCGCCGCGTCTGCCTCGCCGGGGCCTTCGCCGAACCCCGGCGGCCACCCGCTCGGGACGGACTGGTCCTCGGCGGGTTCCTCAGCCTGCACTCGACACCCGGTCCTCACCCTGCAGCGCTTCCCGGTACGAGAGGGCCTCGCCGACGTGGTCGACGTCGACGCGATTGGACCCCGCGAGGTCTGCGATGGTGCGGGCCACCCGGAGCACGCGGTCGAACCCGCGCCCCGACAGCGCGGCGCTCTCGACGGCGGCGCCGAGGAACCGTTCCGCGGCTCCCGTGAGCGCGGCCTCGCGCCGGACCATCGGCCCGGGAAGGTGCGCGTTGCACGTGAGGCCGATCGCGTCGTACCGCTCGAGCTGGCGGTCGCGCGCCGCGACGACGCGCGCGCGAACCGCGGCGGACGGCTCGCCCTCGCTCGCACCCAGCAGCTCGTGCTTCGTGAGCCGCGGCACCGACAGCCGAAGGTCGATGCGGTCGAGCAGCGGGCCCGAGAGCTTCGCCGCGTATCGCGCCAGCTGATCGTCGCGACACGGGCACGTGCGGACGGGGTCGCCCCGGAATCCGCACGGGCATGGGTTTGCAGCCGCGACCAAGGTGAAGCGCGCGGGGAAGGTCACCGACCCGCCCGCGCGCGCGACAACGACGGCGCCGTCCTCGATCGGTTGGCGTAGCGCCTCGATCGCGTCGCGGCGGAACGCCGTCAGCTCGTCGAGGAACAGGACGCCTCGGTGCGCGAGGCTCGCCTCGCCGGGCCGCAGCACCGTTGAGCCACCGCCGAGCAACCCGGCCGTGCTGATGGTGTGGTGGGGCGATCGGAACGGGCGGGCGCGGAGCAGCCCTCTGCCGGCGAGCAGGCCCGCAACGGAATGCAGCTGTGAGGCCTCGAGCGCCTCGTCACGCGTGAGCGCAGGAAGGATCGAGGCGAGCCGACGGGCAAGCATCGTCTTGCCGGCTCCCGGCGAGCCGACCAGCAACAGGTTGTGTCCGCCGGCGGCCGCGACCTCGAGTGCGCGGCGGGCCTGGAGCTGGCCTCGGACGTCGGCCAGGTCGACGTCGGGCGCCTGCCAGCCCTGCTCGATCGCAGCTGGCTGGTCGACGGGCGGCTCCCAGGCGCCACGGAGGTAGGCGACGGCGCGCTCCAGCGTGCCGACCGGGACCACGTCGATCCCGCCGACCTGCGCGGCCTCGACCGCGTTGGCCTCGGGAACGACCACCGTCCGGTACTGCGCGCGGACGGCGGCGATCACCATCGAGAGGATGCCCGGCGTCGACAGGACCTCTCCGCGGAGCGACAGCTCGCCGGCCAGGACCACGCCCGTCAACCGGTTCGACGGCACCTGGGCGGTGGCGGCGAGCACGCTGACGGCGATCGGCAGATCGAGTCCCGCGCCCTCCTTGCGGAGGTTCCCGGGGGCAAGGTTGACGACGACGCGCCGAAGCGGCCACTCGAGACCGGCGTGCTCGACGGCCGGCCGGATGCGCTCGCGGGCGTCTTGCACGGTCGCGCCCGGCAGCCCGGTCACGATCAACGACGGGAGCCCGCGGCCGACGAACGCCTCGACCGTGACCGGACGCCCGCCGACACCGACGACCGTCATCCCCATCGCGCGCCCGTACACCGCGCGGACGCTACGCGCGCCGCCCGGCGCGAGGTGTGCGTCCCGTCACGGATCGCCCTTAGTAGCCTCCTCCGATGCGTGACGATCTGCCCGACGTCCCCGATCCCGCGCTCCTGGACGTCCGCGCGGACGGCGCCCGCGAGGCGCTGGAAGCACTCGCCACGAGCACCACCCGCGAAGCGTTCGACTGGCTGTTCGACCGCGCGCTCGAGCGGCCGATCCAGCCGGAGGGCTATCCGGAATCACGCGCTCGCTTCTTCGGGGCGACGGGCGAACCGGCGCCGGCCCCCGCGAACGGCGCGCCCGCGGACGTGGTCCTCCGCACCTTCCGCGAGCGGGTCGCGCCGATGACCTTCAACGCGCAGCATCCCGCGGCGTTCAGCTACTTCACGCCCCCGCCGCTCGCCATGTCCGTCGCAGGCGAGACGCTCGCCCAGTGGTTGCAACAAGGCGTCGACGTCTGGCATGCGGGACCCGTCGGCGCGTTCGTCGAGGAGGAGGTCACCCGCTGGCTCGCTGATCTCGTGGGGATGCCCGCCGAGGGGTGGGGCGTGCTCACGAGCGGCGGCGTGATGGCGAACCTCATGGCGCTGGCGCTCGCGCGCGAGGTCCATCTGCGCGCGATCCTCCGGCTGGACCACCCACCGCGCGGGCGCGAACTCGACGGCGCTTGCGTCTACGCGAGCGACCAGACGCACTTCTCGGTCGCACGGGGCCTCGACGTGCTCGGGTTCCCGACAGACACGCTGCAGGTGATTTCCTCCGACGCGCGGTTCCGGTTGCGCGCCGAGCCGGTCGCGGCCGCGATCGACGCGGACCGCGCCGCGGGGCGGACCCCGCTCGCGATCAGCGCGGTCGCGGGCTCGACGAACACGGGCTCGGTCGACGAGATCGTCGCCCTCGCGTCGCTCGCGCGACGCGAGGGGCTGTGGTTCCACGTCGACGCGGCCTACGGCGGCGCCGCGCGCCTGTCGGCGCGCGACGCCCCCCGCGTGCCCGGCCTGGAGCTGGCGGACTCGATCACCATCGATCCGCACAAATGGTTCTTCCAGGCCTACGACATCGGCGCGCTACTCGTGCGCCGACGCGAGGATCTGCTGGCCACGTTCAGCCGCTCCCCGGAGTACTACGCCTCGAGCCGGCCCGAGGACGAGCCACTCAACTGGTACGAGTACTCGATCGAGGGAACACGCCGGTTCCGCGCCCTCAAGCTCTGGATGAGCTGGCAGCACCTCGGCACCGACGGCCTCGGCGGTCTGATCGAGCACGACGACGACCTCGCGGCGTACCTCGCCTCGCAGCTGCGTGCGGCCGGAGACTTCGACCTGGCGTGCGAGCCCGAGCTCTCGGTGGTGTGCTTCCGCCATCTCCCGCCGTCGATCGCGGCGAGACCTGCGGACGAGATCGACCGGTACCAGGCGGCGCTGCAGCGCGCGCTCGAGATCGACGGGTCGGCGTGGGTCAGCGTGACGGCGCTCCGCGGCGCGACGTACCTCCGCGCCGGGATCGTCAATCCCAACGCGACCCGCGCGGAGATCGACACGCTCCTGGCGGCCCTGCGGCGGCTGTCAGAACGCGTCGTGGAAGATCTCGACGGCAGCTGAACCGTCGGCCCGCAACCGCACGCTCGCGACGTCGAACCGGATCGACGCCGCCGCCGACGGGTGCTGCAGGCAGAAGGTCTCTGCGAGCACGCGGAGCTTCTGGCGCTTGCGCGCGCCGACGGCTTCGAATCCCCCGCCGTACCGCGCCCCACGCCGGGTCTTGACCTCGCAGACCACGAGCGTGCCACCGCGGGTGAGCACGAGATCGAGCTCGCCGATACGACATCGCCAATTGCGTGCGACGACGCGGTAGCCGTGGCCGACGTAGTGCCGTTCGACGGCCGCCTCGCCGCGACGGCCGACCGCGATGCGCTCGTCCACGCCCCGAAGATAGGGTTCCCGTCTGACATGACCGAGCTCGTCGAGATCGTCGACGGGACCCCGAGTCCCGAGGAATACGCCGCCTTCCGCGCGCACGTCCGCTGGCCGGCCGTGGCGCCGTCTCAGGCCGCGGGGGCGTTGCGTGCGTCGCTCGCGTCGGTACTCGCTCGCGACGTCGACGGCGCGCTGGTCGGGATGGGCCGCGTCGTCGGGGACGGCGGGGTCTACCTCTACCTGCAAGACGTCATCGTCCTCGAGCGGTGGCGCAACAACGGGATCGGCACGCGCATCACCGAGGCGTTGCTCGACCACGTCCGCGAGCTGGGCGGCCCCGGGACGTTCGTCGGGCTGATGGCGGCCGTCGGCGCCGGGCCGTTCTACGAGCGGTTCGGGTTCCAGCCGCGCGGCGACGACCGGCCTGGGATGTGGCTCACGCTGTGACGCGTCACGCGTCGATGTCCGGTGCGTCCGGGATCGTCGTGTCGTCGCGGCGGAGCTCCTCCACATTGACGTCGCGCCGCGTCATCACCTGCACGCTCGACACGAACCGCGCCGGCCGGAACATGTCCCA
>Ga0105243_10003070_pt1 | contig 13755 bp, 14 predicted proteins | sample KBSM34metaG_FD_81525 | JGI IMG/M metagenome (GOLD analysis project Ga0105243, IMG submission 81525) | Miscanthus rhizosphere microbial communities from Kellogg Biological Station, Michigan, USA - KBS M3-4 metaG | ecosystem: Host-associated > Plants > Roots > Rhizosphere > Soil | place...
ACCAATCGCTGCGGCGCCAGCCAGGAAGTCTTCGTAGCGCAGATCGGCGAACGATCGGTCCGGAGAGACGTTGCCCGGTTTCGCCACGCTCGCCTCGAGGAGGCAGGCAAGCTGCGCGGCGACGGCGACATCCGTCGCCGACAAACATTCGACCGACAACCCCTGGACGTTCATGCCCGCATTGCCGCTTCGGGCCGCGGCGTTCGCACGCGGTCCACCAGGTGATCCACGACTGTCCCGGCCACATCAATCCCCGTCGCCCGCTGCAACCCCTGCCAACCGGGGATCCCGTTCACTTCGAGCACGAACACCCCGCCGTCCTTCGACGGCAGGAGATCGACACCAGCGTAGTCGGCGCCGATGGCGGCCACCGCCCGCAGCGCCAGCGCCGCCCAGCCGGAAGGCAAATCGAAGGCACTGGCCGACCCGCCGCGCGAGACATTCGTCCGCCAATCACCGCCGTCTGCGCGGCGCTCGATCGCGCCAATCACTCTGCCGCCGACGACGAAGACGCGCACATCGCGACCACCCGACTCGATGGCGCGCTGGATGTAGAACACGGCGCGAATCTGATCGAGTGATTGCAGCACACGAAACGCGACATCGGGATCCGTCACGCGAACGATCCCATGGCCCATCGAACCAAAAATCGGCTTGATCACGATGGCGCGTTCGCCGCCATCCGGAGGCGTCCGCTCGAGCATCGCGCGGATCGACGGCATGGCGTCGTCGATCCGTTCGCACACCACTGTGTCCGGCGTTGGCAGGCCCGCTTCGCGAAGGCGTGCGTCGGTGTAGAACTTGTCGACAGATCGCTCGATCGCGCGCGGCGGGTTCATGACGGGCACGCCGTGCTCTTCGATCCAATGCAGGGCGTCGAGGCGATAGATGAGCTGCTCGAGCGATCCGCCCGGTATCAAGCGTGCGAGAACGGCGTCCGCGTCGAGGATCGCCGAGGGTCCGTTCGACAGCGAGCTGGACGCGCCCAGGCTCGCGATCAATCCTTCGTACGGCAGCACCCGGCCGGCGTGCCCGCGCTCGGCCAGTGCGCGACACAATTCATCGGCATGCCAACCCGGTTTGCTGAGCACAACGACATGCATACCGCGTCGACCGTTACGAGAACAGGGATTGGCGCAGGACGTCCACGTTCACCCGTCCCGCATGGAACGTCCGTCCGCTCGTGCTGCTCGCCAACGAGACCTCGGCCGGGCTGAAGAGCATCGGGTCGATCTTATAGAAATCGCTGGCGTATCGCTTGAAGATGTCGTGGAACGGCGTCCCGTAGTCAGGCGATGTCGTGGCGGGCAGGCGCCTGGCGAGCTCGGCGAGCTCGTCGTCTTCCGCACGCACGACGTAACGCGCCTGCCCGCCGTAGAGAATGCAGTCGTTCGTGCGGCCGATCGCCCGCACGTCGTTGCGCGCGATCGGCGGCCACGGCGAGCTGCCGGACGCGCTCATCACTCGCCGCACATCGAAGCCCAGTGCGTCCATCTTGTGCAGCCCGGTCTCGACGATGCGCGCCACGACCTGGATGCCGCCCGCGAGGCTTGCCGTGGGGGCGATGGCGAAGATGAGCGCGCCACTGGGTACGCCAGCCTTCTGTGCCACCCATTCGGCGACGGCGTCGGTCGGAAGCGTCCGGCCCTCGAGGACGAGTACGCCGCGACTGGCGTCCTCGGCGTAGCCGAGCTTGCCGAACAGCTCCCGCTCCACTCGGGCTTTCGCGCGTAGGGGACCAGAGCCGATCGCGAAAAATTCCGGCGGGTTGATCGCCCACCCTGCGTACTGCGACGCCATGCAGGACTCGGCAGGATGATCGGTCCACACCTGCACCCCCGGCCACGCCTCGCCGCCGATCGTGAGCGATGTGAGCGTCACGTGTCCGAGGCCGCCCATGCACAGCTCTGCCAGTGCGATTCCCGCGCCGAGGCCGCCGGTGACGCCGATGCCGGCATCGATCACCACCGACCCACTCGACAGTGTATGCACGGCGATACGGAGCTCGTCCGCGCGCGCGATGCACTGTTCGGCCATGGTCCACGCGCGTTCGTTCATCCGAAGATCGTTCATCAGCGTCCGGTGCACAGCAGGTCCGACAGGAGATGCGCGACGGCGACGGCCGGCGCCGCGAGCGCCCCTGCCGCACCGAGCTCGCCGGCCAGGTCACGCGTGGCCAGACCGGCCGCCTCCGCGGCGGCCCGGGCCAGAAACGCGCCGCTGCCGGCGAGTAGGGCCACGCGCGGCGCCCGGTCGCCGATACGCTGCTTCACCTGCCGGATGCCGTCAGCGATCTGTGCGGTTTGCGCGTTCGCCACATGCCTGGCGATGGCCGTGAGATCGTCCTCGCCGAGCGTCTCCAGATCCGCGCATACCATGCGCGCCAGCCGGGCGCCGGCCTCTGAGCGGCTGCGACCTCGTCCGTCAGGTGTCTCGCAGGTGTAGGCCGCTTCATCGATCTGTCCGAGCCAGCGATACACGTCCGCCGCCACCGCAAAGTGCTCGGCGGCGACGCGACACCTGCCGCCACCGAGCGGCACCCATCGAACGATGGCGCAGACCGGTGTCCGCAAACATCCCGTGTAGACAAGCTCTCCCGCGCGCAGCCTCGAGGTGTCCGTGCAGCCCTCGGCGACAACCCGTCCGGTGAGGATCGGAATGATGTCCGTGGTGGTGCTGCCGACGTCGAGAAACAGCGCATCCGGATTGGCGCGCGCCACCAGCGTCGCGCTGGCCATCCAGTTGGCCGCCGCCACGTCGTACGGCCGGTCCCGTGCTTCGTCGACGGAGCGGAACCGTCCATCGACGCCATACACCCAGATCTTCGATCCAGGGAACGCGGCCGTGAAGGCGCCGATGACGAATCCGACGCCATCGCGCTTGGTGGCGAAGCAATCGGCGAGCTCCGCGGTCATGGTGACCGCCATGGCCGGCGCGCATCCCACGCGGTCCGCCAGCTCCGCGAGCGCCGATGGCAGGCGATCGCGCTCTCGCCACACGGGGAACACCTGTTCGAGAACCGCCTGCGGGTCCCGGTCATCGCCGTGGATGCGAGCCACCTTGATGTTGGCGCCGCCGACATCCCAGCCGAGGACCGCGCCCGCTGATGCCTTCGCGTGCATGGTCACGCAGCGCCTCGCTCGGGGCGAGCCGATCCGACGACGACGACGCGACCCGATGCCGTGAAACGGATGCGTCGCTGCGGGCGAGGCGCAGACGGCAGGTCGCCGCCGCAGGCGGCGAGCACCCACGCTGCAACGTTCTCTTCGAACGCGGCGCGGACGCCGAGGTAGGCCGTCGTGATCCGGGGGTTGACCTCGATCACGACGGCGTCCGACGCGGTGAGCACCAGGTCGACGCCGACGAAGCCGCGCAGTCCGGGCAGCGCGCGGCACGTGTCGAGCGCGGCCGCAATCGCCCGCGACGCCAGCGGATGATCGAACGGCGTCTGGCCTCCACGATATGAAAACGCCGGCGACGAACCGATCGCTTGTGCGTTCAGCGTCAGCGCCACCGCCTGGCGTCCGTTGGCGAGCAGCGAGACGCTGGCGGCCGCGCCGCGGACGTAGTGCTGCAGCAGAATGCGGCCCGCGTCGGTTGACCGCCGCGCGAACTCGACCGCGCCTCGCAGTTCCCGTGCGTCACGAGCCAGGCGAAGGCCGTGGCTGCCGGCCCCGCGCGCGGGCTTCACGACGATCGGGTAACCGATACGATCGGCGGCGCGCACTGGATCCACGTCTCGGTCGAGCGCCCGCGTCTCCGGGTGACGCAGGCCCAGGCCGGCGAGCCGGCGGGGGAGGCGGGCCTTGTCGGAGGCGCGGCGGATGGCGTCCGCGCTCGAGCCGAGCAGCGGCGTTCGGTGCCGCTCCACTCTCGCGGCGAGCCGCTCGAGGCATCGATCCGTCTCGGGTGCGACCAGCCACACGGCGTCGGCGCTGTCGATCAACCGGCCGAGGGCCCTCTCGCGCGCGCGATCCCCGGCGGGCAGCGCCACGACGTCGACGCCGCGCGGCAGATCGTGACCGGCACGTGCATCGGCGGTCGTCACAATCTCGTGGCGGCCGATTGCGTACAGGTCCGCGACGAGTGCGGCCCGCATCGCCGACCCCTCGCGCGTGAGCGACGCGGGCACGTTCCGTCGCCCGAGACCTCCGCCGCTCGCGAACTCGTAGACGAGAATCCGCAACGCTCAGCTCGCGAGTGGCTGCAGGTGAAAGTGATGGGTGCCGAGCTTGCCGCCGTAGTTGCCCGCCGAGATCTCGACGACGCCGGGACGGCAGGCAGCGACGATGCCGGCGCGCAGCGCCGCTTCAATCGCCTGCCGGTCCAGGCCGTCCACGACGATCTCGAGCACGGCGTTCACGTCCGCGGGCAGCGCGCTCGCGACGCCGCTGCGTCCACGGAGCGTCGGACAATAGGCGTCGTTGGTCGACGCGATCATCTTCTTGTAATGCTTCGCGCCGATCTTGCTGCCGCTGCGAACGACGCCGCCCGGGAATGGCAGGATGACGCCGCGGACTGTGCGCATCGCGTCGGAAGCGGCTTCCGCCGCCGCGAGCGCGGCAGCATGATCGCGGGCGAGAATCAGCAGGTTCCCGCCGCCGATCGCCTTCTGCGTGCCGAAGGTTTCCTGCACGAGAAACTCACCTTCCATCACCGGAATGCGCCAGTAGCGCTGGCCGTCGAGGAATTTGCTTGATTGGTACCGATCGCCGAAGTGACGCAGGAGGCCACCGACCACGACGCGCTCGTCCGCCTGCGGCAAGCCATCGAAGCAGGCCGTCGTCGGGCAGGTGAGCACACTCTGTCCGACGCGGTCCACCAGGCGCTGGCCGAGGCTGGCGGCATCCATCGCGAACAGCAGGACGCTGACGCCGGGTCGCCCGTCCGGCGTTTCCTCCGGCAGGAGGTCCGCCTCGATTCCCGCTTCGACCTTGCAGCCGATCACCGATGTGGCGAAGCCGGTCATCGAGAGCGCGGCGGTTCGCGCCCAGCCCATCGACTGCGCGGTGATCACGACACGGGCGGCGCGCATGTCGAACGCTTCGGCGAACGTATCGGCGATTCGCGGCTTCAGAACGTCCGGACCTTGCGCTCCTTGTACACCGAAGCTCGCGCGTGCGCAATCATCGTTGTGGCGGCCCTGAAGGGGCCGCCCTACATGAGATGCGGTTGCCAGACGAGGATTTCACCTCGCCCTGGAACCGCGGCGTCGCCGGTGTACCGTTGATACGTCCCGTCCCGCTCGTCGTACGGCAGGGTGTATCCGAGCGTCGCCAGACGCTTTGCATACAGACGCACGAACGTCGGGTTGTAGTTGGCGGCGTACGAGAAGGTTGGCAGCAGTGGAATCGGCCTCAGCGAGATGATCGTGCCGCGGTTCATCCACGCGCCGGTCCGAAGCTCGGCGCCACTCTGCAGCACGATCGTCCCGCCTTTCATCTGCAGCCCGGCGAAATCCCTCACCGGTCCGCCAACCAGGATCGTGCCGCGCTTCATGCGCATCCCCACCTCGAGGCCCGCCGAGCCGTCGATGAGGATGGTGCCATCGGTCATGCCCGAAAGGCTGCCACGGTAGGCCGCGCCGACCTGGCCGCCGGCATTGCCACGCACGCGGATCACGCCGCCCGACATCTCGGCTCCGAGCCAGTCGCCCGCGTTGCCCGACACCTCGATGGCGCCGCCGGTCATCGCCGATCCGAGGTGCATGCCCGCGTGGCCGTCGATGCGGACGAGGCCCCGCGTCATGCCGTGGCCGATCCACTTGACGCGTCCGACATCGCCTCGAATCTCGAGCTCGTCTCCGGGCGCTCCGTCCACGGCGAAGAAATCGTCGACGCGCCGCCGGCGTTTTCCCAGATGGACGGGCAGCGCCCGGATTTCGTCGATCGTCAGCGACGCGATCGTGTCGGGCGACAGCAGCTCCGCCTCGAGCGGCACCGTCGGTGCCTCTTTGAGGGTCAGCGTGATCATCGTTGGCGAATCAGCGCCTGTCGCAAGGGATCACCTCGGGACGACGCAGACGCTCCATCTCGACCGGGTAGTTCGCGAACGACATCGTGTAGACCTTTTCGAACAGCGGCCGAATGTAGTCCTCGATCGCGTCATCGCAGGCGGGACGGACGATGAACTCCCTGCCCTCGGTCACGTGCCGCAGGTCGCCTTCCTCGACGACAATGGCGCCGCCCTTGATGACGTAGCGCGGGTACGAGAAGAGGAACCCGTGATCGGGGTTGACCGGATAGATCGTGACGTCAGCGTCGGCGCCAACGCCGAGATGCCCCTTCCGCGTCAGGCCGAGCGACCGCGCCGGGCCGGCCGACGTGATGATGGCGACCTCCGTGAGCGTGTACTCGCGATCGAGATCCTCGAGCACGATCCGCTGCCGCGCTTTGTCGGGAAGTGTCCGCACCTGCTCCTTGCGGAACTCGGCGTTCATCAGCATCTGGATGATCTCCGGGTATCGCCAGAAGCAGCCGCCGTTGGGATGATCCGTGGTCAGGAAGATCCGCCACGGATCGTCGACGAGCAGCAGCAGCTCGAGGCCGACCGCCCACTGCACGGCGTTGACGAGATTGCGGTCCTTGTAGACGTACGGCACGATGCCGCAGCCGGTCTCGTTCTCGACGTCCAGGTTTCCCCACTTGCGCCCCGTGAGCTGGTAGAGCAAATGCTGCCACGGACCGTCGGCGGTGATCGTGACCGCGTCCCCGAAGAGGACGGCGCCGGCGTCGGCGGTGAGATTCTTGTTGGCGCTGAAGGCCTCCGCCACGCGCGCCGACTCGGAGCGCATCGTGCTCCAGTCGTCACCGCCGTAGGCGTGGAACTGAAGGTGCGCAAGATGCGCCCGGTGTCCCTGCAGCACGTTCATCGTTTCGATCGTGGTCGCGAAGTTGCCAGGGACGCCGAGGTTGTTGCAGTGCAGGTGGACCGGATGCGGCAGCTTCAAATCGTCGACAACGGCCGCGAGGCTCGCAATGATCTGCGCCGGGGTGACCGTCTTGTAGCCTTCGATCGGCGCATGCAGCGTGTTCGCGTTCTTGCCCCACTTCCAGGCCTCGACGCCGCCGGGGTTGACCGCCTTGACGCCGTACGCTTTCGCCGCCCAGACGAGCCAGGCGACCACGTCTTTCGCGCGCTCGGTCTCGCCCGCCTCGAGCAAATCGAGGACGAACTCGTTGTTCCCCATGAGCACGAGCGTGGTCTTGTCGACGATCGGGATGTCGTGCAGCTCTTCGTGCGTGTGGCGCGCCGACAGAATCGGCACAGCGGCTTCGTTCACCGTCGTCCAGCCCATGCCGGCGTACAGGTAACCCGTGGCAAAGGTGGTGGGCGTCATGCCGCCCAGGCCGGCGCGGCGATCGACGCCGTGCAGGAACTTGCGCGACACGCGCTGGTTCTCGGGGACGAGGCCGCGCGCGAAGTTGAGCGCGCCGCCGGCGACGTGCGTGTGGACATCCACGCCGCCGGGCATCACGATGGTGCCGCTGGCATCGATGGTGCGAGCGCCCGCGGGGAGATCGGCCTCGGCGACGAGGCGGCCGTCAGCAATGCAAAGGTCCGTGACGACGCCGTCGATCCCGTTGGCGGGATCGTAGACCGTCCCACCGGCGATGCGAAGCATGGACGCTAGGCGAACGCCATCATGGCGCTGGGCGCGGGTGTCCACGCCGGCTTGGCCGCGACCGCGTGGCGGATGCGGCGGATGACCTCTTCGTCGGTCGGATACGGCGAGGCGAGCGCCGGGCGCAGCGGCAAGGGGACCTCGTCCATGCGGTAGGACGTCCCTGGCGCGCTCACACCGGTGACCGCCGTGGTGATGTGGACGCGGGCGAGCCGGCTGGTGTGCGTCACCTTGGGATCGAGAACGATCGTCGGAATCCGGGCCAGATGCTCGATCCCCGGCTGCGGCATCGTCGCGCCCGGATCGGCGCCGAGGATGAGCGCGGCGTCGTTGTCACCGCGGACCAGGAGATCCACAGTCGAGAACTCTCCCGGATTGAAGCGCGGGTAGCCGCGCGACAGATCGATCCCGAAGGGATAGCCGGTCGTCCATCGCAGCACCACGTCCGCACCGGTGACGTTGCCATGGCCCCGCATCGGCATGCAGACGAATTTCGTGAACGCGTTCATCTCGGCGGTGAGATTCAGAATGGCGCCCGAGTTCATGTGCTTCCCTCGGGTCATCGACACGCCCATGCCGAAGAAGATCACGCCAAACCGCGCGCGCTTCATCCGATTGACGATGTCCTGCAGCCGCTCGACCGTGAGACCCGTCTCCGCCACCAATGCCGGATCCACGGCCTGACCCTTGACGAGCGCCCGCAGCGTCGTCGCGACCTCGAAGTCTTTTCCGGGCCGAATCTGCAGGAAGATGTCGGCCGCCTTCGCGCTCGGCGTCTCGCGGATGTCGACGAGCACCATCGTGCGGCCCTTGCGGCCCTCCGGCACGAACTTCCCCTTCTGCATGATCGTGTACTTGGTGAAATGCCGCGGATGGCACTCCGCGGGATTGCCGCCCCAGTACATGATGAAGTCCGCCCGATTCTTGACCTCCCCGAGGGTGCACGTCACCTTGCCACCCAACTGGGCGGCTATCTCAGTGGGGCCGTGTCAAAGCGACGTGTGACTGTCAATCACACCTCCGATCGACTCGGCCAGCGCCACTGCTTCCCGCTGCGCCTCGCACGTGATGTTGCTGAGGCCGTAGACGAGCGGCATATTGGCGTCGTAGAGATAATCGGCAGCCGCCTGAATCGCCGCTTCGAGCGGCGCGGGTTGGCCGTCGACGAGCGCGTCGGGAAACGCGTGTTCCGCCGTATGGTGCTTGAACCACGCGTCACCGAGGCTGCAGGCGTTCTTCGCCTTGACGATGCGTTCGCCATCAGCGTGCAACTCGATGTCGTCGCACACGCACCCGCAAAACGTGCAGGTGGCATTCTTCACGACGTTGAGGCCCACTGTCGATTTCTACCTTTGACCTTTGACGTTCGCTCCGCCCGTCCCGGGCGGAATCACGAAGGTTCAACCGAGCTCACGTCCGGGGAAGCTTCCGCGAATGCGGCGCGGCATGTATCGCCCCGTCTCGATCAGCTCCCACGCAGAAACATTCGCCGGGATCGGCGGCGCTGCCACGCGCGCGGCGTCGCGATCCCGTCGGGGTTGCAAGCCGCGGGGCTTAGGCGACCGCTTCGATTTCAACTTCCCAGCCCTTCGATGTCGGCATCCCGGTTCCGTCGGTGAATCGGCCCATGAGGTGACAGGTGGGCGGCCCATACGGAACGAAGATCATGCCGGGAGGAACCTTGCCTTCGATGCACGTGAAGATGAGCTCCGCGTACTCCGATCGGATTCGAACGCTGCCGCCTGGCTGAATGCCCGCCGCCTTCATGTCATCGGGATGCATTGTCACGGTACTCACCGTCGCGAGATATTCGGTCGAGTCCTTGCCGATGTTGATCTGCTGACCCTGCTTCGTCGTGCGGCCGGCATTCATGATGAAGCGCTTGCGTTCCAATGAGATACCGTCCCCAGTCCCGGCCGGGAGCACCGCGATCATAGCATGGCGTCGAGCGACGCATAGACGGCCGCGGCACGCCGCGTCAGCTCGTCGCGGCACGCCGCGGCGTCGCGGCCGCCGGCGAAAACCGTGCACACGGGCCGGCCCGAGCGGATTGGCGTGCCGGGATTCGGGATGTCACGAAGGTCGCCGGCGGCGGCGCTGTCCGACAACCGCGTGCGCAGGTCGCCGATCATCACGTCACGCCGCGCGAAGACGATCGCCTTCCCCACCGCCTGCGCCGCGCGGCGCGCCCGCGCGAGATCGAAATCCGCCGCCTCGCCGTCACGGCACGCCGCGGCATGGACGCCAAACACCGACAGACCGTAGGCGCGCTCGATCAGTTCCATCGATGCGCACCAGCGCGGATTCGCTTCAATCGCGTAGGGAACGCCGCTCCGAAGAATAACGTCGACGCCGTTGACACCGACGAGGCCGAACTCCTCACCCACGGCGCCCGCAAGCGCGCACACGGCGTCGACGGCATCGTCGTCGTCGCCAGCTGCCGTGAGGATGTTCCCGCAGTAGCGGAATCCGGAGGCGCCGAACGATTCTTCGCCGATCAACTGGCGGCAGAAACCGATCGGCACCACCCGTCGGCGCGCCGCGACGAACGCGACTGATGCGGGTGTGCCGTCGATGAATTCCTGCAGATAACACCCCGGCGGCAGGCGCATGCCGTGACGCCACCGCCGCACACGCTGACCGCCTCCCGATGCGCGCGGCTTCAGGAGCCAGTCTGAATGGGATGTGGGGTGTGGGGCCTGGGACTCGTCGTTCGCCACGGCAGGCGCGGGCAGGCCTCTCTGACGAAGCGCCCGCGACAACAGCGCCGGATCGCGCACGCGCCGGATCACTTCGCTCGCATTGCCCCAGAGCCGGCGCCCCGCGGCCAGCAGATCGACGGCGCGCGGATGATTCTCGAAGTTCGACCCATACACGACCGCGTCGCACGAGATCGTTTGTGCGAGGAGTGCGGCGGCATCGACCGAAAAACGGCCGCGCAGCGCCTGCGCGTCTACTCCCGGATGCTGATCGGCGTCCGCGAAGGCGTCGATCGCCGTCACCGCGAAGCCCGCCCGTGCCGCCGATTCGGCGGCGGCGCGCGTCGAAACGCCCGCCAGCAGTACTCTCAAGCGATTCCCAGGCGCACGCGTGCCGCAGCCGGATCGATGACATGGAGATGATCGAGCACGCTGCCGCGGGCCTCGCGGATGCCGAGAGTGTCGACGAGCGCCGACGAGCGGCCGCCGGCGAGGCCGTCCGCGATGAGCGCCGCCCCCTGAGCGGCGGCCTTGGCAATCTCCGCGAAACCGGCGATCCCGCGCACCCGCAGATCGGCGCGCACCGCGGAGAGTCGCCGCGCGAGCTCGTCGCCGACGCCGCGCACGCCCGCCAGACGACCTGACAGGATCACGTCGGAGGCGTGCGGAGCGATCGCGACCAGGGCCGCGACGGCTTTGACGGCGCTCTCCAGATACGCCTCCCACGCCAGACGGCCGCGCGACGTGCTCGGACTCGCAATCGATTCAGGCGAGGCGTCCTCAACGCCGGCGATCGTCGATGCCCCGCCGCCGAAGAGCAGATGCTTCGACACCGATCCGGCGAGGTAGGCCACCTCGCCATCGAGCGCTCCGGCGGCCCGCAGCCCGAGCGGTCCGGAGGTCCCGCCCAGTCCGTCCACGATGCGGCCATGTTCAACCGCGATCGCCGCCGTGAACGCTCCGCCCAGTTCGAGCAGGATCAGCGAGACGTCACGCGCGAGGCAGCCGTGGCGTTCGGCCTGCTCGTGGACGGCGAGCGCAACGGCGCAGACCTTGTCCGCCGTCCCCATGTCGACGCGATTCACTTTCCGGTGCGGTGGCACCGACTGGAGATGAATGACGCCCGGCGTGAGCACGATCGGGAACGCGGACTGCCTGAGCGCGCGGATCAACGTCCGGAGCCCGCCGATTCCGCCAGACTCGCCCTCCGCGGCGAGGTAGGCGAGCCGCAGATCGGCGTCCGTCAGATCGCTGACCCGAGTCAGCGGCAGCCCGTATCCGGATGGTCCGGCGACGAGATCCAGCGAGGCGGTCCGGTGCGCCTCGTCCAGTATGCCGACGATGATGGCCGGGTTCGCGAGCGCGTCCGCGGTCGGCAGCGATCGATCGAGAAAGACGGCACCATCCTGAAGTCCGCAAAGGTCGAGGCTCACGGTGCCAGGATCGATCCCGATGACGCGGGGCACAACGCTCCCCTACGTATCGAGACTCGTGGCAACGTCGGCGATCGTCTCCGCGTCGAGCACCACATCGTTGCGCTCGAACAGACGGGCGATGCAGGCCTTGTGGATTTTCATTTTCAGATTGCCGACGCCCAGAGCTCCGAATACCGTGACGCCATGACGGTCGGCGCCGTTGTCGGTGATCTCGATCCCTTCGATACCCGGTGGTGGAACCGCGTTGACATCCGCCGCGGCGCGGAGCCCGGCTCGCCCCGCCCACGCCGAATGCGGCACCAGAGAAACGCCGGCGCCCCCGGCGTTGAGCAGCAGCTCAGCGCCCTCGAGCACCGACGCCGCGTGCGAGCCGTCCGCCATCATCATCGGACGAACCTTCGCACCAAAGCGCTGTGCGATCGCCGCGGCAACGCCCGCGCCGCCCTCCTGTCGCCGCGACGTCACCACGACGTCGGCGCCCGCCTTCGCGAGCAGGCCGGCCGCACGCATGCCGACCGGTCCAGTGCTCGCGGTCACCACGGCGCGCCGGCCGGCCAGCGCGCCCACCGCCCGCTGCAGCTTCGCCACGGCGGCGACGGCTGTCGTGTTCGATCCGTTCGCGTCCAGCATCACCGACACGCGCATCGGACCGAAGAACGCCGCGCGCACCGCAGCGAGCAGGCGCTCGCCGGATGCCATCTCGGTGCCGCCGATGAAGATGGCCGTGTGGTGAAGATCCTTCGGACCGCGCGTGAAGATGGCGCCGTGCACGAGGTCGCGGACCGCGTCCTCGGTCACGGCGCCGTAGCTCAACACCTCGTCGGCGCCTCCGTCGAGCGCGACGATGCGGTCGAAGGCGCTCGGGTGCGGCGAGCTGTCGAGATGCAGGAGCAGTGTGCGCACCGCTCTCTCGCCTCTACTTCGGGCTGAACGGATGCTTCGCGGTCTTCGCGGCGGCGATCACTTCGTCGATCGACGGCTTCTTCGCGAGCGCGCGCGCGATCGACTCTTTGGCCGCCTGATAGTTGTAGTCGTAGATCTTGTTGTCGTCGCTCGCATCCCAGTGAATGAAGACGCCGACCATGATGCAGTAGTCGTCGGCCTTGTCCTTCGGGATGACGCCGCTCGACACCGAGTCGACGACGGCGCGGGCCACCGCCGCCTGGGCGGGACCGAACATCTGCACCGCCTGCTTCGCGCCCTTGATGGTCACCTTGTTGAAGAGGACCGTGTCGGGCTTTGCCGGAAGGTTGGGCGCGACCACGGCAAGGAGCGTCGTGAAGCCGTCCTTGTTGTTCGTCAGGGCGTTGCAGAACGCCACACCGGCGGGCCCGGTTTTGGCGCCGATGATCAAGTCGATGTGCGCCACCTCATTGCCGTCGCCAACCAGGGATTCGCCCAGGAAAAAGTCGGCCATGTCGAACAACTCCCTTCTTGATGGAAAGAGTGAGTGGGGGCCCGTCGAACGCGGGAGTATATCAGGTCACGCGTCCATGATTTCGAGACACCTGCGGAGGCTCTCGATCGGATCCCGCCCCGGCGACGGCCGGTATTCGTGCGCGACATAGCCGGTGAACCCCAGATCGGCGATGACGCTCGCGACGAAGCGGTAATTCAGCTCCTGGGTGTCGTCGATTTCCCGGCGTCCCGGCACGCCGGCGGTGTGGAAATGCGCGATCAGCGGGTAGTACTTGCGGATGTTGGCGCAGACGTCGCCTTCCATGATCTGCACGTGGTAGATGTCGAAGAGGATCTTGACGCGCGGTGAATTCACGCGCCGGCAGACGTCGGCGCCCCATTCGAGGCGATCGAAGATCGCGTCGGCGCGGCCGAACTCCGGGTCGAGATACTTGCTGTTGACGACTTCGATGCAGATCGTGACGCCGCGGTCTTCGGCGTGCGCCTTGACACGCTGGAGCAGCTCCGCGCACCGCTCCTTGCCTTCTTCGTGCCCGATGCCGCGCCGCTCGCCGCCAACGGTGATGATGTTCGGCCA
>Ga0105243_10003071_pt1 | contig 13751 bp, 14 predicted proteins | sample KBSM34metaG_FD_81525 | JGI IMG/M metagenome (GOLD analysis project Ga0105243, IMG submission 81525) | Miscanthus rhizosphere microbial communities from Kellogg Biological Station, Michigan, USA - KBS M3-4 metaG | ecosystem: Host-associated > Plants > Roots > Rhizosphere > Soil | place...
TATTCGCGGATCGTCTTTTTGGACACCCATCCGTCCCCGGAAGAACGCGTCGAAAACAACGTCAAATGGGCGGCCGAAGCTTTGCCCAGCCGCAGCGACTGGGTGACAAACGAAGACGCCTACCATGCCGCCATGGCGCCTTTCCTTCGCCGTTGGGTGGAGGAGGAATTGGCGCTTGCCCATCCCGACCGCAGCATCGTGATCTTCCGCCGGCTGGCACAGAACATGCCCTCCCAAGGCCTCTACCACTTTGGCCTGGGCGAGGCGTATCGGAAGCGCCATCAAAAGCCGGATGAAGCCTCGGCAGAGAAGGCTTATCGCGCCGCTTTGGCCTGTCCGGATGCTCCGCCGGAAGCATGGCGGGGATTGGGACTGCTGGCGATGCGAGCCGGTGAGTCCGCCAAGGCCAAGGACGCTTTCACCAACTACCAGGCCAAGCTCCCCAACGCCTCCGACAAGGCGATGATCGACTTCTACCTGCCCCAGCTCTGAGGCAAACGATGGTTCGCTTTCTTCTTGTGCTTCCCTTGGTTCTGGCATTGAGCGGATGCGCCACCGCCCTGGTGGCGCCGGATCGTCCGGCGGAGATCGGCAACGACGTCACTGTCATGCCGCAGCGCGCCTGGAACCGCATCACCAACGATCCCGAAGCCTGGACCACCCAGGGTCCGCAGATCGACTTGATCCGCTTCTTCTCCGGCATTCGCTCCGGCGATGCCCTCCTTGCGGGCGTGCGCGGCAGCCGTTTCGATTTCGATGCCAAGATGCTGCCGAATGACATCCAGGATCTGGTGATCGCCACCTTGCAGCTGGAGGGAAACAAGGCCGTACGAGCCGATAATCTGGCGCCCTGCCCTTTCGGCGGCGACAAAGGCTTTTGTTTCGACCTGGCGTTTGTCAGCGCCGACGACCTCGAGATGAAGGGCCTGGCGATTGCGCGCAAGCACGACGGCCGGCTCGACCTTTTCCTGTTCCAGGCGGCCTCGGAATATTATTACGGCGAGATGATTTCGGACGTACGCAAGCTATTTGCCTCCGCACAAACGCAATAGCGTCGCAACGCATCCATTACAGGCATGCCCTCAGTTAATACGTTGATATCTCTACGTTATTATGAGAAATCGGCGCTTTTGCCTTGGCCGCCCAACTTGCGAACGACATTGACAATCATTCGCAACTAGTGCAGGGTCCTGTGCACCCGAGACCTGCTCGGGGCTGGAGCTCTTGGATGATCGTCTGCGTCTGCAATAGGCTGAACGACCAACGCATCGGTGCCGCCATTTGTGCCGGCGCCGACTGCGCCGATGACGTTTACGCGCGCTGCGGCGTGAGAAAGAATTGCGGACGATGCCAGGAAACGATCGAAGGACTGCTGGAAAAAAGCCGCGAGGCCCTGGCTCTGGCGGCCGAATAACCGAAGCCCCCGGCCCCCAGCCGCACGCCGCTATCGCCGGCGACCCGCGCACCATTTCCTATCTCAACACGGTGCTGAAGAACGAGCTCACCGCGATCAATCAGTATTTCCTGCATTCGCGGATGCTGGCCGACTGGGGCCTCAGCCATCTCGCCCATAAGGAATACGAAGAATCCATCGACGAGATGAAGCATGCCGACAAGCTGATCAAGCGCGTGCTGTTCTTGGGCGGGCTGCCGAACCTTCAGGACCTGGGCAAGCTCCTGATCGGGGAAAGCGTGCTGGAAGTCCTCAAATGCGACCTGTCGCTGGAAATGATGTCCCTGCCCGACCTCAAGCTGGCGATCGCCCATTGCGAGACGGTCAAGGATTTCGTCAGCCGCGAACTCTTCACCGACATTCTGGAGAGCGAGGAAGAGCATATCGACTGGCTGCAGACCCAAATGCGGCTGATCGAGCAGATGGGGATGGAAAACTATGTTCAGCTCCAGACCAAACCCAACGAAAGCGGCGCCTAACGCGCGAGCCTTGGTCGTGGCTTTAATTCGCTGATGCCGGCGTCAGGTAGAGCTTGCCTTCGCCATAAGCGATGTACATGTGAAGCTGCCGCAAAATGCCCATCCCAAGAATCATATCTGTGTCAAACGTGCCCATCAGTTCATTCGACCCGATGACGATATGGGGGTTGTTCACAACAATGCCGCCCATATCCAGCGTCTTGAATGGGTAGCTGTAGGTGCGCGATTTTCTGAGATAGCCGCCACTGTCCTTAAGTTTCATCTTGCTCTCGTAAATTCCCATGAAGCTGGCGGCACGCACGCTCATGATGGAGGTGACCGCGCCCGTATCCAAAATCGCGGTGATCTTTTCGCCGTCCAGGACGACCGGGATGCGAATATGCGCGTTGCGGTCGGTCTGCGTGGGAATGATGACGGCGCCGCCATTATTCCAATAGACGACTTTTCCGGGACAATGGTCCTGCGAGAACAAATTCATCTTGCCATGGGCGAAATCAAAATCCACATCGAAATGCTTCATCATGTCGGGCGACAAGGTGCCGTCAAAGCCGGCGATACCTCTCGGTTCGACGTAAACGGCAAGACTGTTTCCGGTCATTCCTCCCAGCGAAAATCGATCTGTCAGGATGAACGAATCTATGAATCGGCCGCCGATTCCCACGAAATAGCTGCCGGCAGGCTGTTTCTTCAAACCAACTTCTTCCGCCTGATCCCATCCGATTGTTGCGACCGCGCCGCCGGTGTCCACAAGGAAGGAAAAGCTCTTATCTTGCACGGTCACCGGCACGGAGACGCGCCCATCCGCCCTGGTCGTCAATGGCAATGACGAGTAGATGGTCAATCGGCATGTGCGAGCCTCTTCGGCAAAGGCGGGGAACGCCGCGACCGCCACAAGTCCCGCCAGGACGATGCCGATCCCCTTCTTCATGGCAGCTTACCCAATTCCGTCTTGGCCATTAGCGGCTCCATATCGTCACTGCTGCAGTCGCTCGCGGTTTTTTGAAGCAAGGACTTGCCTCCGTCCGGATCATTGTGAAGCAGGCGCCACTCCGCGATGTAAAACAGGGCTTCGCAATTCTCGCTTTCGCCGTAATCTTTGACCTCTCTCAGAACCTCGCTTTCTTCCGCTTTGCCCGCATACATATTCACCACCACGCTCGGCCATCGATCTGAGCGATAGGGGCCGCTATAGGCGGGAGTTTCCTTTTTTTGCTTCAAATCGGAGATTTTCAGCCATAGCCAGGCATAACGGGACTTGTTTGCGTCAAGCGCGTCCGAAAAGGCCGCCGATGCATCCTTCGGGCGATCGAGGACCAAATTGACCAGGCCGAGAGCCAAATTGATCCGAGCGTTCTTGGGCTTCTTGTCATGCGCAATCCGCAAATCCGCGACAGCGCGCTCGCTTTGGCCGGCGGCCAGATGGGCAAGGGCACGGTCCACAAGCAACTGAACATCATCGGGCGTCAGTTCCAGGGCCGCGGTATACTCCGGGATGGCCTCTGTCGGCCTGCCCGAGCGGGCGAATGCGATAGCCTTATTGTAATGGGCCGCGCGCACCTGATCGGGTAGCAGGTCGCCCGCGCTGATGGCTTTGTCCAGCCAGATGAGGGCGTTGTCCCAGGCCTGGTCATTGGCATATTGAATGCCGACATTGAGGGCGTCATATCCCGCCCCCCCGGCCGCCCCGATTGACGCAGCAAACATGGATAGCGCCAGCAGAATCCTGCGCATGCCCCTCTCCCCGGGGCGGACACTATCAGAAAATAGCGATTGGACGCGAGACTGACATTTTCTCAGTCCGCTCTAGGAGCGCTCAGAATTCCGCTTCCAGCTCTTCAATCCCCACGTGCTCCTTCTTGGCGTCCTCGATCCACTCGATCATGTCAGGGAGCGCTTGGATGGTTTCGCAATAATCCGCGCATTGACGGTCGAGCCTGACGTCGTAGGTGGTGAAGCGTGTGGTCACGGGCGCGTACATCGCGTCCGCCATAGTGGGTTTTTCGCCGAACAGATAAGGCCCGCTATAAGAGTTCAGGCATTCGCGCCAGATCGCGGTGACGCGGTCGATATCGGCCTGTGCCGCCGCCCAGATCTTGAATCCCTTGTAATGGGCCTTGAGATTCATCGGCAGCGCCGAGCGCAGGTTGGAGAATCCCGAATGCATCTCGCCGGAAATCGAACGGCAGTGGGTTCGCGCCGCCGCGTCGGCCGGCAGCAATCCCGCTTTGGGAAAATTCTCATGCAGATATTCGGCGATCGCCAACGTATCCCAAATTTTATTACCGTTATGGGTTAGGCAGGGCACCAGAAAGGATGGTGAAAGCAGCAAAAGCTCGGCCCGAGTGGAGGGATCGTCGTGGGACCGCAGCTCTTCCTTGAATTCCAGCCCCGCCATCCGGCAGAGCAGCCAGCCGCGCAGCGACCAGGAGGAGTAGTTCTTGCTGGAAATGGTGAGAACCGCGCCGCTCATATTCACCAGTTTCTCCGGTTTTGGCGCGTTGACAAGCATTATTTTGCACTGCAGCATTCCCCTTATCGGGTACGGTCGGCCCGGAGCGGAATCCTTTGTGATTCCAGGGGGCTTGCGAGAGCGAATGCTATACGACGCCTATCAGGTGCAGCAGGACGTGTTTGCGCCCTTCCGTGCAAGCGCCGCCCTGGTGAAGGCGGCGTTCAGCGATACCGTCATGGGACCGGCCGCGAATTATGTGTTTCGCAGCCTGGCTGCCGCGGCAGATATCGTGTCGCGCTCGCATCTCATTCATGACCGCCCGCCCTATGGCATTCAGCATGTGCTGGTCAAAGGCGAGAAAGTGGCGGTGCATGAGGAGGTTGCGCTCGCGCTTCCCTTCGGCAATTTGGTCCATTTCCGCAAGGAGAGTTCCGCGCGGCAGCCGCGCATACTGTTGGCGGCGCCCATGGCCGGCCACTTTCCCACCCTGTTGCGCAACACGGCGCAAACGCTGCTAGCGGACCACGACGTCTATATCACCGACTGGAAGAGCGGGCGGGACGTGCCTTTGGCCGAAGGCCGCTTCGGCACGGACGAGTATATCGATCATCTCACCGCTTTTTTCAGTCATATCGGCCCCGGCGTGCATGGCATGGCGGTGTGCCAGCCTTGCCCGTTGATGCTCGCGGCCACCGCCCTGATGGCGGAGGACGGTCATCGCGCCACCCCCAAAAGCCTGGTCTTGATGGCGGGGCCGGTGGACACCTCGGTCAATCCCACTCGCGTCAACCGGCTGGCCAATGAGCATCCGGTGGAGTGGTTCGAGCAGAACCTGATCACCACGGTGCCGCGCCGTTACGCCGGCGCGCACCGCCGCGTCTATCCGGGATTCCTGCAACTGTCGGCATTCATGACCATGAATATGGCGCGACATGTGCGCGCCCATATGGACCTGTTCGGGCACATCCTGAAGGGTGAGATCGACAAGGCTGATGCCAACCGCAGCTTTTATGACGAATATTTCTCGGTCGCCGACCTTCCCGCGGATTTCTATCTGGAGACGGTGCGCAAGGTATTCCAGGAACATCACCTGGCGCGGGGCGTGTACACCTACCGCAATCGCAGGATCGACCCACGCGCCATCCGCAAGACCTCACTGCTGACGGTGGAAGGCGAGCGCGACGATATTTGCGGACTTGGCCAGACCATGGCGGCGCAGGATCTGCTGTCCAGTGTCAAGCCGTTCCGCAAGCAGCACTATGTGCAAGCCGGCGCCGGGCATTATGGCGTTTTCTCCGGGAAGCGCTGGCAAGCGCAGATCTATCCCGTCGTTCGCAATACGATCCATGCAGCTGAGTGATCACTTCAAGCTGGTGTTAAGCAGCCAAGCAAGCCGAACACCGGCCTTGGCCAATTGCTGGCGCGTCGCCGGCACCTGCCGCAAGGCATAATCGCGCGGCAGGCGCAATTCCTGCCGTTCCCCCACCTCCGGATAAATACGATCGCGCGCGATGGCATGCGCCTCGGCGGCCCATTGTCCGGCAGTCCCGGACGACCAGGCCCGCCGCTGCGCGGGAGAAATGGAGCCCGCGATATCATCCGCGACGCGCTCGCCATCGCGGCCCAGAGCTGCGACGACGTCGCTGTCCCACAGGCGGTGAAGGCTTATCCGCCGGCGCCCCATGCGGACAGCGACGTCGTTGCCACCCCTGTCGCCATTGTCTTGCGCATGCAGCGGCTGGTGCGCGTCGCCGACAAAATGGATCAGGAAGCGCAGCGCCTCGGCACGGGCCCCGTCGCTGAGCCCGCGATCGGACAGAAGGCGTGCGTCTTTTTCGATTTGCGCGACCACGCAGTCCCGTTGGGGACAGTCGCGGCGCGGCTGATAGCCGCCAGCTTTCAGCGGAATATCGACATAAAGCCAGGGGCCGGTTTCGCGGCGGCGGTCCCTGACCTCGTCTGCCCAATTGGAGTCATGGACCATCATCACCGGGCTTCCCAATAGCCGGCCGACATGGCTGCGCGCCGCCGGCGTGAGTTCGCGCAAGGCGATCGCGGCGATGATCTCATGGCCCTGCGGCCCCCAAGCCCAGGCCGGCGAAGCGCCCAAGAGGAGCAGCGCAATGACCAAGGGAAACTTTGGAAAACGTCTAAAGTTCAATAGGTACAAATCCTTACACGGAATTTTCGGTTGACCGGTTAGGGCTGTTATCGGTTATATGCCAATTATGCCGTTCGGGGGCGCGGGCGTGGAACAGAATGCGGTGGCAAGGTCGGGGGACTGAAGCCAGCGCCTTTTTGCATAGAAGAACGGAGCCGCTTTGAGTCCCGACCGCCGCGAGACCCGCGACACACCTGTATTTCAGCCGAAATCCTTGCGCACCCGCCTGCGCCGGGGCCTGGACAGCGCCAGTGCCGCCTTGGCCACCACCGACGGCCGCTGGACACTGGTATCCATCACCATGACCGCGCTGGTGGCCAGCGCCATCGCCTGGATGGCGGCAGGCACCCTGCCGGCCAGCCGGCCGATGGTGGCGCCGGGACGCTCGTCGCTGCCTTACGCCCTTTTCACGAAACTGATGCGGGCCAGCGAGCCGCAGCAGGATGCGGCTGACAATGCAGACAACGCCAACCCCAATCCGGGAGTGGAAAGCCGCACCGTGACCTTGGACGCCGGCGACACCTTGGCCGGCATGCTTGAGGATGTCGGAATTTCCGCCCAGGACGCCAATGCCGTGGTGAGCGCCATGGGCAAAAATTTCGACGCGCGCGCGCTCAAGATCGGACAACCCTTCGACATCACCTATTCCGTCGCCACCATCGATGCGTCCGGCGGCGGTCAGGCCAAGCCGGCCCAGCCGCGCACCACCACGGTGATCGTCAATCACAAGCCGGTGGTGGTGCCGCTGGATGGGGGCGAAGACGATGCCGTCAATGCGACCGCGGAAAATTCCGAACCCATCTCGCGGCTGCTGTCGCTGCATTTTTCGCCCACCATCGACCAGGAAATCACGGTCACCCGCACCACCGACGGCACCTACGCCGCCGAGCTGGTGAAGAAGGATTTGCAGGTCCACCGCCATCGCGCCGGCGGCACCATCGATTCCAGCCTCTACCTCGCCGCCATGCAGGCGGGCATCCCCGCCGATGTGGTGGTCGACCTGATCCGCATGTTCTCCTACAAGGTCGACTTCCAGCGCGATCTGCATCCCGGCGACAAGTTCGAGGTCTATTACGACTATTACTACACGCCCGACGGACAGCCGGCGAAATACGGCGCCATCAGCTACGCGATGATGACATTGGATCGCAAAGACATTCCGATGTACCGCTTCCAGTCCGATCCGAACGAGCCGGCGGAGTATTTCGACACCAAGGGCGAAAGCGCCAAGGGCCTGCTGATGAAGACGCCGGTGGACGGCGCGCGCATTTCATCGGGCTTCGGCAGCCGCTTCCATCCCATCCTGGGCTATACAAGGATGCATAAGGGCGTTGATTTCGCGGTGCCTACAGGGACGCCGGTGATGGCCGCGGGCGCCGGCACCATCCAATTCATGGGCCGCGCCGCGGGTTATGGCAATTTCGTCAAGATCAGCCATGGCAGCGGCTACTCCACCGACTATGGCCACCTGGCCCGCTTTGCGCCCGGCATGCGCCGTGGCGCGCGGGTTCGCCAGGGCCAGGTCTTCGCCTATAGCGGCATGACAGGCATGGCGACAGGCCCGCATTTGCATTACGAGATTTTGGTCAACAACCGCCAGGTCAATCCCCTGTCGGTGAAAATGGCGCAGGGCCGTCAGCTTGCCGGCAAGCTGCTCCGCGATTTCCAGCAGAAGCGGTTGGAGATCGACCAGATGATCGCCGGCATGGCGCTGGAGACCAAGGTGGCCGACAACGCGACGGACCTGAGACAAGCGAAGGCGAAGTGACACGTCGCCAAGGCGGCGTGTCATCCCCGGCGAGGCGCGACCAGCGCCGAGGGAAGGGGATCCAGGGGGCGAGTCGAGCCTGCCATGGAGAGTAATGTCAAAACATCCGCCCGCCATCCGGCACGGTGCGGCTGGGATGCAGCAACACCACCTCGCCGTCAGGATCCGGCAAGCCCAAGGTCAGGACTTCCGAAATAAACGGCCCGATCTGGCGCGGCGGGAAGTTCACCACCGCCACGACTTGCTTGCCGATCAGCTGATCCGGCCGGTAATGCCGCGTGATTTGCGCTGAGGATTTCTTGAACCCGATTTCGGGGCCGAAATCGATCGTCAGCTTCAAGGCCGGTTTGCGGGCCTGGGGAAAGACTTCCGCCGAGACGATGGTGCCTGCGCGGATGTCCACTTTGAGGAAATCGGTGAAGGTGATTTGGTCGGTCATAAGAGCTCCCGTGTACTTCCTCTCCCCTTGTGGGGTCCGAAGGACGGGCGCGCGGCCAAGCGCGCCCCGTGGAGGAAGAAAAATCATTGGGATAGCGGAGCGAGAGCGACGCTCATCCCATTGATTTTTCAGGTGTGAGACGCGACGGCGAAGCCGGCAAATCGATCGACAGATCGATTTGAGTGTCGAACGCCCGCGAAGCGGGCCCGGCCGCTCGCCTTAGCTCGCGGCGTTCGTCGCTCGAAATGGTCCACTGGACCATTTCGTTTGCCTTCGGCAAACCGCTCCTCACCCCCTCACCAGCAAAATCTACGCACTTAGCTTCGCATACGCTTCACTAAGTGCAAGATTTTGCGTCCTCTCCCACAAGGGGAGAGGAAGATTTAGTTCAACGCCACCCCCGCCGGCACCGAATCCACCAACTCATCGGCCGACGCCGCAAACTCCTGGCCATTAATGCTCAGCCCGGTCTTGCTGGCGCTGACCTTAACTGTGGCTCCTTCGCCGATCTTGCCTTCCAGAATCATCTGCGCCAACGGGTCCTGCAGCCGCCGTTGGATCACGCGTTTGAGCGGCCGCGCGCCATATATGGGATCGTAGCCGGCATTGCCCAGCCAATGGCGCGCCTTATCGTCCAGGTCGATCGCGATCTTGCGGTCCGCCAACAGCCGCGATAGGCGGCCTATCTGGATGTCGACGATCTTGTCCATATCGGCCCGTGTGAGACGGTGGAACAGGATGATTTCGTCCAGCCGGTTGAGGAATTCGGGGCGGAAGTGACCGCGCACCGCCTGCATCACCTGCGCCCGGTTCTTGGCGGCATCGCCGCCCTCAACGGACAGGAATTCCGTGCCCAAATTCGAGGTCAGGATGATGACCGTGTTGCGGAAATCCACCGTGCGGCCCTGCCCGTCGGTCAGGCGGCCATCGTCCAGCACTTGCAGCAGCACATTGAACACGTCGGCATGGGCCTTTTCGACTTCGTCGAACAGGATCACCTGATAGGGCCGCCGGCGCACCGCTTCGGTAAGCACGCCGCCCTCCTCATAGCCGACATAGCCCGGCGGAGCACCGATCAGCCGCGCCACCGCATGCTTTTCCATGAATTCGCTCATGTCGATGCGCACCATCGCGGTGTCGTCATCGAACAGGAAGGCGGCCAGCGCCTTGGTCAGCTCGGTCTTACCCACGCCGGTGGGACCGAGGAACAGAAAGCTGCCGATCGGCCGGTTGGGGTCTTGCAGACCGGCGCGGGCGCGGCGCACCGCATTGGCGATTGCCTTGACCGCCTCATGCTGGCCCACCACCCGCTTCTCCAGGTCGGATTCCATGTGAAGCAGCTTTTCGCGCTCGCCTTCCAGCATCTTGTCGACGGGAATGCCGGTCCAACGCGACACCACCTGGGCGATGTTTTCGGCGGTGACGGCCTCAGCGGCCAGCACATCGTCCTTGCGGTCCTCGATCGCCTTAAGCTTGCGCTCGAGATCCGGGATCACGCCATAGGTGAGTTCGCCGGCGCGGGCGAAGTCGCCCTTGCGTTGCGCCACTTCCACCTCGCTGCGGGCGGCATCCAGTTTTTCCTTCAGCGACTGAACGTCGGCGACGGATTTCTTCTCTTCCTGCCATTTGGCGGTCAGCGCGGCGGACTGTTCCTCCAATTCGCCGAGATCCTTTTCCAGCGAAACCAGACGGTCCTTGGATGCCTTATCGGTTTCCTTTTTCAAGGCTTCGCGCTCGATCTTGAGCTGGATGATGCGGCGGTCCAACTCGTCCAGCTGTTCCGGCTTGGAGTCGATCTGCATTCGCAGCCGCGAGCCGGACTCGTCCATCAGATCGATGGCCTTATCGGGGAGGAAACGGTCGGTGATGTAGCGGTGCGACAGGGTCGCCGCCGCCACGATTGCGGAGTCGGTGATGCGCACACCGTGATGCAGTTCGTATTTCTCCTTCAAACCGCGCAGGATGGAGATGGTGTCTTCCACCGTGGGTTCGGTGACGAACACCGCTTGGAAACGGCGCGCCAAAGCGGCGTCCTTCTCCACATATTTGCGATATTCATCCAGTGTCGTGGCGCCCACGCAATGCAGCTCACCCCGCGCCAAGGCCGGCTTGATCAAGTTGGAGGCGTCCATGGCGCCATCGGCCTTGCCCGCGCCCACCAAGGTGTGCATTTCGTCGATGAAGAGGATGATCTCGCCATGGGCGCCGGTGACTTCGTTCAGCACGGCCTTCAGCCGTTCCTCGAAATCACCGCGGAATTTGGCGCCCGCAATCAGTGAACCCATGTCCAGCGCCATCAGCTTGCGGTCGCGCAGAGACTCCGGCACGTCGCCATTGACGATGCGCAGCGCCAGGCCTTCGGCGATGGCGGTCTTGCCCACGCCAGGCTCGCCGATCAGCACCGGATTGTTCTTGGTGCGGCGCGACAGCACCTGGATGGTGCGGCGGATTTCCTCGTCACGCCCGATCACCGGATCGAGCTTGCCGGTCCGGGCCAATTCGGTCAGGTCGCGGGCGTATTTCTTCAGCGCGTCATAGGTGTTCTCGGCGGTGGCGCTGTCGGCGGTGCGGCCCTTGCGCAAATCCTTGATGGCGCCGTTCAGGCCCTGGGCCGTGACACCGGCGTCCTTCAAAATTTTCGCGGCGTCGGTGCCGGCGGCCATCGCCAGCGCCAGAAGCAGATATTCGGCGGTGACAAAGCTGTCGCCGGCCTTTTTGGCGATCTGTTCGGCATTGTCCAATAGCTTTGCCGCTTCCTGGGAGAGATAGACCTGGCCCGAACCGCCCTGCACCTTGGGTAGTTTTTTGAGAGCCGCTTCGGTGCCCGCGCGCGCCTGGGCATCCCGGCCGCCGGCCGCCGCGATCAACCGCGCGGCCAAGCCCTCCTCATCGTCGAGCAGAACCTTCAGCAGATGTTCGGGGACAAATTGCTGATTGCCCTCGCGAACGGCGAGAGACTGGGCGGATTGAATAAAGCCGCGCGCCCGCTCGGTGAATTTCTCGATATCCATGCGCTCTCCCGGCCGGCCCCGTTAACGGATGGCTGCTGACCATTATACGGCCCGGGAATCGGCGCCGTATCGCTCAAGGATATGGGAGGAGAGAACCGGCCCTGCAAGGTGCCCGCGAAGCGGGCCGCGGCAACGAATCAAATGGTTAAGTCGCTTCCGCTTCCTCGCCCTCTTCCTCGCCACGGTCCTCGGTCAAGGAAAAGGAGGGGGTGCTGCTGCCCTGAACCGGTTGAGGCTGGCTCTGCGGCTGAGGCTGCATGTGCTGGGGCTGGCCGGCATTTTGCGGATTCTGGGCGGCCTGCTGGGCCTGATACTGGGCTTGCTGCGCCGCGGTCGCCGCCATGATGCGGTAATAATGCTCCGCATGCTGAAGATAATTCTCCGCCATGATGCGGTCGCCGCCGGAATTGGCGTCGCGGGCGAGCTGCAGATACTTCTCGTAAACATGGCTGGCCGAGCCGCGAATTTTGATTTCCGGCCCGGAGGAGTCGTAAGTCCGGTTGGGGTTGAAGCCGCCGCCATTATTGCCGCCGCCGCCGCCGCCGCCTCCGCCGTTGCCACCATGTTGCGGCCTGCGGCCGCCTCTGCGAGAGCGTTTCACTATGATCCTTCCTTGGTCGACGGTGGGCGCAACCAATGCGCCGTCCTGCCGAGCCGATATGGTTCGCTTTTGAGCCCCTGCCCGGCCGCTATTTTTGCAAGTTGCCGGCCCAGCCTGCGGTCGCCTTTATGGCCCGCAGAAGGATCTTCCCCGATCCCTATGACGCGAACCTAGCCGAAGCCTCCCGTTTTTCCAAGGAAATCCTCATGGTTTCCGCAGGGTAAGGCATCGGGTGATACCGGAGAGATCGGGTGCCACCCTCACGATTTCAAGCGCTTGGAACAAGGTTCCCACGGCCGGCGCCTGGCCCAGGCCGATTTCCAGCAAGGCATGGCCGCCCCGTGTCAAAAGCCGGGGCAACAGGCCGGCCAGGGCCCGGTAGGCCGCAAGGCCATCGGGACCGCCATCCAGGGCGGCACGGGGCTCGAATTGGGACACGTCCGGATCGAGTGATTCGATGTCGGCGCTGGGGATGTAAGGCGGATTGCAAAGGACAAGATCGAACGGGCCTTCGGCGCTGTCCCACGCTGCCAGTCTGATTTCGGCCCGCTCGGGCATCAGCCGCCGTGCATTGCCGCGTGCCCAAGCGAAGGCATCCGGCGAGCATTCAAAGCCGATGCCGGCGGCGTTGGGAAACTCTTTCAAGGCCGCGATCAGGAGTGCGGCGGAGCCGGTGCCCAGGTCGGCGATACGCAGGGATGCATGGCGATCCGGCACGATGCGCAACGCTTCCTCGATAAGCGTCTCGGTGTCAGGGCGCGGCACCAACACGCCGGGGCCGACTGCGAACTCCAGGCTCCAGAATTCCTTGCGGCCGAGAATATAGGCGATGGGTTCGCGGGATTCGCGGCGCGTTATCAGTGCGTCGAAATCCTGCTCCACTTTCCGGGCGTGCTCCCACAACAGCCGCGCATCCAGGCGCGCGCTGTCGATCCCGGCGGCTGCCAGTCGCTTGGCGGCTTCGAGAACGGCGTCGTTCACTGGTCCGCCGCTTCGAATTCCGCCAGCCGGTCGGCCTGGTCCTGCGCCACCAGGGCATCGACGATTTCGCCCAGTTCATCGCCGGAAATGATGCGTGCCAGATTGTAGAGCGTCAGGTTGATGCGGTGGTCGCTCACCCGGCCCTGCGGAAAATTGTAGGTGCGGATGCGCTCGCTGCGGTCGCCGGAGCCCACCATGCTCTTGCGCTCCGCCGCCCGCGCGCCGTCTACCCGCTGGCGCTCAATATCATACAGCTTGGCCTTAAGCAGCTTCATCGCCTGGGCCTTGTTCTTGTGTTGGGACTTTTCCGTCTGCTGCGCCACCGCGATGCCGGTGGGCAAATGGGTGATGCGCACCGCGCTTTCCGTCTTGTTGACATGCTGGCCGCCCGCACCTTGCGCGCGGA
>Ga0105243_10003079_pt1 | contig 13730 bp, 11 predicted proteins | sample KBSM34metaG_FD_81525 | JGI IMG/M metagenome (GOLD analysis project Ga0105243, IMG submission 81525) | Miscanthus rhizosphere microbial communities from Kellogg Biological Station, Michigan, USA - KBS M3-4 metaG | ecosystem: Host-associated > Plants > Roots > Rhizosphere > Soil | place...
CGACAACAAGATCGTGCTGGTCGCGGTCAACACCGGCACCCAGTACCGCGAACTGAAGGTCAGCCTGCCCAGCGGCAGCGCCGCCAGCTTCACCAAGTACAGCACCTCGGCCAGCGTCAACGTCGGCTACGGCGGCGCCTACCAGGTCAGCAACGGCCAGACCGCGTTCTATGTCGACCCGCAGAGCGTGGCGACGTTCATCAGCAACTAGTGCAGCCGCGACGCATCGCCAGTGGCGATGCGTCCACTGCCACTCGGTCGGCGGACGCTCAGTCGAGCCCGGCCAGAAACGCCAACAACGCGGCGTTGAACGCGTCGGCATGGCTGACATTGCAGCCATGCGGCGCATCCGGCAACACCACCAGCGTGCTGCCGGCGATGGCGCGATGGGTACGCTGCCCGGAGCCTTCGAACGGGACTGTCGCGTCGGCGTCGCCATGCAGCACCAGGGTCGGCACATCGACCGCGCCCAGGTCGCGGCGGAAGTCGGTGGTGCCGAACGCCTGCATGCAGCCGAGCGCGGCGGTCTGGTCGCTCTGCTGGCACAGCGCGATCGCCTCCTGCCGCTGCGCCTCGCTGACCTTCAGCGCGCCGTTTGCGCTGAAGAACTGGCGGGTGAACTGGTCGAAGAACGTCTCCCGCGACGCACTCAGTCCCTGTTTCATTTCCTCTGTCTTGTCCTTGCTCAGCGGACCGTCCGGGTTGTCGTCGGTCTTGAGCATGTAGGGCGGTACCGCGGAAGCGAACACCACCCCGCCCAGGCGCGCACTGCCATGCCTGGCCACGTAGCGCGCGACCTCGCCACCGCCCATCGAGAAACCCACCAGCACGGCGTCGTGCAGGTCCTTGTCCTCGATCACGCCTGCCAGGTCGTCGGCCAGCGTGTCGTAGTCGTAGCCGTCGGCTGGCTTGTCCGAGCGGCCGAAGCCGCGGCGATCGTAGGCCACCACGCGGTAACCGGCGTCCTGCAACGGTCCAACCTGCGCCTGCCATGCCGCGGCCGACAACGGCCAACCGTGGATCAGCACCACGGGCCGACCGCTCCCGCCGGTGTCTTCAACGTGCAGGCGGACGCGCGATTGTGCTGCAGTCATGGTCGTAGCTCACGAAGGGAAGGAACCGCAAGCTTCCATGCCGGCATGTCCGGCGTACGTGAGCGCAATGTTGCCAAGGCGTCAATGGCACCGCGTCACATTGATGTCAGCCGCTGCGCTGCATCGCTCGCGCGAGTTGCGCCAATGCGCTCGCCGCCAGACTGCGCAAGTCTGCAGAAATGGCTGCGGCCTTCACGACGCGCTCCCAGAACTCCAGCGCCATCGTCGCCGCGGCGCGCCCGTCGTCGCGGTATGCCGGTGTGGGCAACGCCAGCGTGTAGTCGCGCTCGACCACTTCGCCGCTCGCCGCAGGACGCAACGCCATCGGCAGCATGTCGTAGGCCAGCGCCAGTGCCAGCGGGCGCGTATCCGCAAGCAAGGCGCCCGCATTGCCCAGGGGCATGTCGTTGTTGCCGATCAGCGCGCCGAACCAACCGTACACGCCAAGCCGCCGTGCATCGTCGGGGTCGAGGCTCCCTGGCTGAGCGGCAGCGCGGTCAAGTCGCGGAGGCGGGAGTCACTCATGGGAGTGACTGAATAGAACATTGAATGGACAGCCAAGCCATGCCCACTACCGATCCACTTACATATCAGTCACTTCCTTTCGTTGCGCAAACGCAAACAGGGGAAAGTTTGAATAAATAAAGACTGGATTGCGCGGCTGATCACTTGTGCCAGGGTGGTGTTCGCCGCAGCGAAACCCACCCTGGCGCCGACCAAAAAGCAGCGCCCACCGGCCGACACTGCAGTGCGGATATGCGACAGCCACGTCTTAGGGAAGGAGCACGACTATCCCCGGGCGGACCTCGCGGGCGCCATGGCCGTGCAAGGCCCGCTCGGCAGCCTCATCGATGGGCCTGCCGAGCGGGAACGCCAAGATCCCTAAGTCCAGTTGTCGTCGCCACCCAGGCTGCCATCGTCCGAAAAGTCCTGGTCGGCGTCCTGCAGCGGCGCATCGTCGTAGTAGTTGTTGGTGACGTTCTCGACCACGGTGGGCTGCGACGACCCACCGCCCAGGAAACCGCCGTGGTGGCCGCCAAGCAGGCTCTCCACGCCCTCGAACAGCAACATGCCGCCGGCCACGCCTGCGGCCGTGGTGGCCGCGGTGCCGAGAAAACTGGGACCGCGCGCGGCCGGCGCCGCGACCTGCGCCTGGTCCGGCACGCTGGCGCCGCCGCCGAACAAGCGCTCGCGCCAGCCCGGTGCGGCCTGCGGTGCGGGCGCGGGCGGCAACGGCGGCGGCCCCGCATTGAAGCCCTGGCCCAGGAAACTCGCAGCCGGCGGCGGTGGCGGCGCGGCCTGCTGCAGCTGCGCGATCTGCGCCTTGGCGTTCTCCAGCGCGTGTTCGAGCAGCAATGCCCGCTGCACCAGCAGATAGGCGGCATCGGGCTGGCCGGCCAGGCGCTCGCGGATCAACGCGTCCGCCTGCGGATCCATCGCCACGCCGCTGGCGCTGCGCACGCGGGCCAGGAAATCTTCGAGTAGCTGTTGTTCTTGCGGAGTCATACCAATACCTGGAAGAGGTGACCGGCTCGATGCCGGCAGGCACAGCATGGGCACGGACGCGCCGGCGCCAAGGGCGGCTGCGCGGCCTGGTGCGGCGACATTCATCAAAGCCCCGCTGCTGGCGCGCTCGCACCAGGATGCAATCGACGACATCCGCGTCGATTCCGGCATGACTTCCGGCATTTCCGACCCGATCGCCAGTGACTACACTTGTAGTCAAAGACGGCTACGCAGGGTGAACGACGATGCAGTGGCGAAGAATGCAATGGATACCCGCGCTGGCGTTGATCGCATCGGCGCCGGCCTGGGGCGGCGAACAATGGATCGTGGCCACGGATCTGTGGGGCAACCGCAGCTATCAGACGCTCGAGCTGGACGCGGCCGGCACGCAGCTGCAGGGCCGGCTCGACAACGCTCCGGTTCGCGGCACCCGCCATGGCGATGCGCTCGCCTTCGTGGCCACCTCCGCCGATGGCAGCGTCTACCGCTTCGACGGCCGCGTGGAGGGCGAACGCATGCGCGGTCGCAGCGACCAGCCCGATCCCAATGCCGCCGACGCGCGCGCCTTCCATGCGTTCGACGCCTGGCGCGTGCCGGCCCGCGACACCGCTGCACCGCGCACGCACGACTTCGTGCCCCGCGACTACGCCAATACCTTCAGTGCCGATCGCCCGCCGGTGCTGGTGCTCTGGCCGGGCGACACGCTGCGCACGCAGACGCTGGATTCCGGCGGCGTGGATGCAGGCGGCGTCACCCGCGCGTTGTTCGGCAATCCGCAGGTCGGGCCGTTCTTCGTCGCCGGCGCCGAAGCGGGCGATACGCTCGCCATCCACGTGGTCTCGCTGCGGCTCAACCGCGATTCCGCCGACAGCCTCGACGGCCTGGTCGGGCGCCTGCAGACGCCGCGGGTGGCCGCGCAGGCCGCCGCACTCGGCAAGCACGTGCGCTGGCGCCTGGACCGCGATGCGGCACTTGCGCGCCCCGTCGACGGCGAAGGGCCGATGCAGCATTTCGCGATCCCGTTGCGGCCGATGCTCGGTGGCCTGGCGCTGGCGCCCGGCTTCGGCAGCGCCGCCCTGTCCACCGGCGATACCGGCGCCAGCGGCGGCAACATGGACTTCAATGCCGTGGTCCAGGGCACTACCGTGTACCTGCCGGTGCAACAGCCGGGCGCATTGCTCTATCTCGGCGACGGCCACGCGCTGCAGGGCGATGGCGAGACCACGCAATGGGCGCTGGAGACGTCGCTGGACGTGGAACTGCGGGTCGAACTGGTCAAGCATCGCGCGATCGCGATGCCGCGGGTCGAATCGCCCGAGCAGATCATGACCCTGGGCCAGGCCGGCTCCAGCGACGACGCGCTTCGCGTGGCCACCTCCGGCATGCTGCACTGGCTGCAGCAGGACTACGGGCTTTCGCTGGCGCAGGCCACGCAGGTGCTGGGCGTGGCGGTGCATTACCGGGTGGCCAATCTCGCCGGGCGCAGCATCGGCGTGGCCGCCAGCATCGACAAGGCGGTGTTGCGCACGCTGGAAGCGCCGGCGCACTGAAGCGCGTTCGCCTACGCAGCTACCGCCAGCACCATCGTGGTGGGAGCGACTTCAGTCGCGACGCGCGTTACCGGCAACGCCTGCCGCACGCGATGGCCCAAGCACGAACGGCACCGCTGCCAAGTTCCACACCGCGACTCGCCCATACGCAGCAATCGCCTGCGCAGATCGCCGCCTAGTCCTCCACAGCGTCCTCCGCCACGGCCCCGTCCGTCGCGCCTTCGCCGCGCGGCAGGCGCACCGCCCACATGTTGTCGATCAGGTTCGGATACGGGCGCCCGTTCTCTTCCGCGCGCTGCCGCGCCGCGGCCTTCTGCGCAGGCGACAGCGGTTGCGAACGCTGGCCGCGCGGCTTGGGTTTCTTCCAGGGCGGTGTCTTGGAGGTAGGCATGGGCATTGGCCGAAAACGCGAGGTGGGCAGCGTGAGGCACAGCGGTTCGCGGGAAAGTGAATGCTGCGCGCGCGCCCAGGCCGACCGACCCGGCTGCCCTATTCCGACTCGATCCCCGCCAGCGCGAACACCCACCCCGGCACCACCGGCTCGCCGGCATAGAAGTCTTTTGGCTTGTGCTCGGCCATGGCCCAGCGGTGCAGCCAGCTGATGCCGCCACCGCCGGTATAGCCCTCCGCGTGCCGGTAGGCCGGATCGCGCAGCGCCTCGTCCAGGGTGACGAACGCATAGCCGCGACGGCGCGTGGCGGCAATCAGTTCCGGGAACGCGACGGCGTTCAATTCGTTGGCATGCATCAGCCACACCTGCGCGATGCGGCGGCCGAACAGGCGCTGCGATTGCGCCTCGAAATAATCCAGCTTGTTGAGCATGTACGGCACATAGCCTTTGCGCAGCCGCAGCAGCGTGGCCTCGCGCGCCGCGCCGTCCGGCTCGGTCTCCAGCACCCGCGCATAGGCGAAAGCCCACACCCAATCGCCGTTGTCCACGGTGACCGGCGCGATGCGGTAGCCGCGCGCGGCGACGAAGGCGACCACCGCCTCGCGATCGGCATCGCTGCGGCCGGTCGCCAGGTAGGGATGGCGGAACCAGCGCAGCGGCTGTCCGTACTCGGCCAGCAGTGGCCGCAGCGTGCGTTCGCCGCGCACGATCGCGTCCTCGTAGGCAGGCACCCCCACGTCATGCAGATTCACATGGCCGTAGGTGTGATTGCCCAGTTCGTAGCCCGCATCCAGCCAGTCGCGCAGCATCGCTACCCGCTGCGGCTGCAACTGGCCGTCCTGTTCGAGCTTGTCCTCGTTGACGAAGCCGACGATGGGCACGTTCGCCTGCTTCAACGACGCCATCAGCTGTGCGTGGAATGCCGGCACCTGCGCGGCCGGCGTCTTGCCCATGCGCTGCCATGGCAGATCGTCGATGGTCGCGGCGATGCGGCGCTCGGCGTCCTGCGCGTGCGCGACACCGAAGACGGCCAGCAGGGCCAGCAACACGAAGCGGCGGTAGCGGTTCATCGGTCGCACCAGAGCATGGAGCGGCCAAGTCTAGCGGGTACGGCAGCTTGCATCCCTGCGCCGCGATGCAGGCCGACACCGCATCGCTGGCGCAGCGTCGGCGATGCATCGTCCAGATCCCCGCCGGAAGGACCGGGTTCCGGCATGGCATGATCCAGCGCTGTCCATGCATGGGACAGGTGACGCCAATGCGGCCAGGAGATCGAGATTGAGCAAGTGGTTATCGGTGGGATTGAGTGCGGTGCTGCTGGTCGCTTGCGCCGACAGGTCGCAGGAACCGGCGCCGACGTCGGCGCAACACACGTCGAAACAGGCACCGGCCGCGCGCACCGTGGCCTCGGTCGCCGGCGGGCAACGCGGTGAAGGAAAGCCTTACGAAATCGTGGACAGCCAGGTCTGGAACGTCCCCGACCCGGTCTCCGGCCGCGACTACCAGGTGTTCGTCGCGTTGCCGCGCGCCTACGCCGACGACCCTGCCCGCCGCTATCCGGTGCTCTACGTCACCGATGCCGACTACTCTTTCCCTCTGGTCCGGCAGATCGCGCGCCGCTTGAACGGCGAAGGGCCGGCCATCGACGAGTTCGTGCTGGTCGGCCTTTCCTACGCGATCGGCGACGCGCCCATGCCCAGTCGCCGACGCGACTACACCCCGACGCCGGAAGGCGGCGCAGACGCAGCGCCGGACGCGACACACGGCAAGGCGGACGCCTACATGGCCTACCTGCGCGACCAGGTGCTGCCGTTCGTGGCGCAACGCTATCGCACCGACGAACACCGGCGCCTGTTCCTCGGCCACTCCTACGGTGGCCTGCTCGGCACGCAGATCCTGCTGACCGCACCGGAGATGTTCTCCGGCTACATCCTGGGCAGCCCGTCCTACTGGTACGGCGAGCACGCCATGCAGGCGCAGGAAACGGCCTTCGCCGCCAGCCACAAGGACTTGCCGGCGCAGGTCTACATGTACGTCGGCGAATACGAGCAGCGGCGTTATGGACAGAACTACGACATGGTGTCGGATGCGCAGGAGATGACGCGGACGCTGCGAGCACGGCACTACCCGTCGTTGCAGCTGCAGTTGGACGTGCTCAACGACGAAGACCACCTGAGCGTGGCGCCGCGCGGGCTCACCCATGGGCTGACCTATCTGCTGGGCAGCAAGGCGCCCCGATGACACGACCGCCACGCCGGCGTGCGGGCCGGCACGCGTGCGCCGCGTTGGCGGCCCTGGTCGCCGCATCGGCTGCGGCGGGCGCGGCCGCACAGCCGGTGGCGCCGGCGCCCGGTACGGGATTCGAGGTCGAACGCTACGCGGTGACCCTGCATCCCGATCTGGCGACCACCGCCGTGACCGGAACCCAAAGCATCACGCTGCGCGGTACGCAGCGGGTGTCGCAGCTGGTGTTCTCGCCCAATGCGTTGCAGCTGCACGCAGCGTCGCTGGACGGGCGCGCGGTGACCGTGGTCAAGCGCGCCGACGGCCTTGTCTTCCACCTGCCCGTGCCGCTGGAGAAGGGCGCGACCGCCACGCTCCGCTTCGCGCTGGAGGGCGTGCCGGCGCGCGGCCTGATCCGCGCCGGCGACGGCGTCTACAGCAGCTATTTCGCCTGCGACTGGATGGTCTGCCTGCAGGACGCGCCCGGCGACAAGGCCGAGTTCGCGCTCGACCTGCTGCTGCCGGCAGGCGCGGCCTCGCTGGGCGTCGGCAAGGCGTTGCCGCTGCGCGCTCGCCGCGACGGCCTGGTCCTGCATCGCTGGCGCTCCACCCGGCCCTACTCGGCCTACCTGTTCGGCTTCGCCGCGGGAACCTTCGCCAAGGCCACGGTCAACACCGACGTGGGCGAGCTGGTGTACATGGACGCCACCGGGCAAGGGGCCGACTTGGCGACAGCGTTCGCACAGGCGCCGGGCATCGCGCGCTTCCTGGCCGACAAGGCCGGCATCGCGCTGCCCAACCGGCGCTACACCCAACTGCTGGTGCCGGGACAGGAAGCACAGGAAGCCGCGACGTTTTCCCTGATCGGCCAGGACGCGCTGGAAGAGGACAACCAGGCATCGTCCGCAGCGTGGATCGTGGCCCACGAGATGGCCCACCAGTGGTGGGGAAATCTGGTGACCTGCGCGTCGTGGCAGGACTTCTGGTTGAACGAGGGCATCACCACCTTCATGACCGCGGCCTGGAAGGAACAGGCGGTCGGGGCTGCCGCCTACCGGCAGGAGCTGGAACTGGCGCAGCGTCGGCTCGAGCGCGCCCGCGCCGCGGGATTCGACAAGCCGCTCGCCTGGTCGGGCAGCTATCCCTCCCTCGGCATGCGCCGCGCGGTCCAGTACAGCAAGGGCGCGCTGTTCCTCGCACACCTGCGCGAGCGCCTGGGCGAGCCGGCCTTCTGGAACGGCATCCGTGGATTCACCCGCGGCCATGCCGGAAAGACCGTCACCAGCCATGATTTCCAGAACGCGATGGAGCGCGCCAGCGGCCAGGATCTGTCGGCCGTCTTCGCCGAATGGGTCTACGGCACCGCGGCACCGGCGCCGGCCACGATGCCGCCGGCGACGGCGACTGCTGCGCCGGCCCGATGAGCGAGGCGTGGCAGATCGACGACCTGCCACGCCCTGCGCTCACATCGCCTTCTTGATCGCTTCCGCTTTCGCCAGATGCTGCTCGACGTGGGTCTTGGTCTCGGCCAGGTGCGCCTTGACCGGCTCCGTCGAGGCCGCCGCCATCATCTGCGTGTCGATCAACTGCAAAGCCTCCTTGTGCCCGGCGATCATCGCGTCGATGTAGGCCGCGGCGTAGTCCTTGCCGGACTTCTGGCCCAACGTCGTCAGCTCCTGCTCGCCCTTGGTCTCGAGTTGCTTGACGTCGGGCGTCTCGGCCAGCGTGCCGAGCGCCTTGGTCTTCTCCAGGTTCTCGGCGTGCTCTTTCTCCATCATCTTCGCGTACTCGAGCACCGCGCCTGTCACCTTCTTTTCCTGCGCCTGCTTCGCCGCGGCGATTTCGTTCTTGTCGACTGCCCCCAGCAAACCCAGCGCGATGTCGTCGCCCGAACTCGCCCGCGCCGCGCCTTCCGGCGCCGGACTCGCCTCGCCGACCGGCGGCGTGGTGGGGGTGGCGGCGCCGCCCACCGGCGTCGGCTCGGTGCTTGCGGCGGCCGGCGTGTCGGCCGTCGGTGCCGGCGCGTCGTTGTCCTTGTTCGGCTTGCAGCCCGCGATGGCCAGTGCAGCCGCGATGGACAGGACCAACAGTGAATGTTTCATGTGCGATTCCCTCTTGGATGGGAGCATCAGCATCGCGCCATGCAGGTGAAGAAGGCTCATGCAAATTTCCTGAATTCTTCAGTTCGCCGCTTCACGCAATGCATACCCGGCGGATTGCACGTCGGCGTATCGCCACCTCCGGACGGACGGCGGCGAGCGGCGACATCGCGCTCCCGACACCGCCGCTCTTCGTGATGCGCTGCACGTCGATCGTCAGGATCGATCGCATGCCTGCGCGTACATCACTCAGTACTTGAGCGCATCCACCGCAGGCGCAAGCGGCGCGAACCGCGCGCCGGTGAAATCGTGCAACAAACGGAAAACCGCTTCGCCTTCCTGCGCATAGCGCCGGAAATCGCTTTTGACCAGGCGATACAGGCAACCGTTGCGGGCGAACACCAGGTCCCCGCCATCCCAATCGGCCCAGTCGGTGCCGGGCAGGTCCAGCAGCACGGCGCCTTCGCGGTCCAGCACACGATGATCCAGGCTGTACCACGCTTCGTTTTCGCGGCCGATCGCATGCAGCAGCGATTGCAGCCGGCGTCCGCTGGCGCCAGCCTTCTCCCATACACGCGGCCAGTTGAAGCGATAGAGCGTGGTGGAACTCATGCCGCCGGTTTCGCCCTCACCTGCATCGATCGCCTGCCAGCCGTCGCGCTGCCGCAGCACGCCATCGATCGGCTGGTCTTCGCCGCCGCCCGAGCCGCGGCCGAATGGCCGGACCTGCATGTCATGCGGCAACTGGAAGCCGGTCGGCAGCGGAAAGGGATCGCGGCCTTGCTGCGGGCGATGGTTCAACAGCAGCGTCCGCTCGTCCTCGAACATGCCGCCGCCGCCCCAACAATCGCCCTTCGGCCACAGCGCCAGCGCGGTGAGGAACGGCGGACGCGACAGCGCCGTCCACGTGACGAAATCGCCATGCTGCTTGGACGCGAAATACACCAGCAGCCGGCCCGACGGCGACAGATCGCAACGCCGCTCGTAGATGCGGCCCTTGAACCACTGCCCGTGTTCGAAGCTGTCGTCGCGCAGGTCCCAGCGGATCAGCTGCACTTGCTTGCTGGGCCCGCGGCGGAAGATCACCCCGCTGCGCGCGTCGCGCGCAAGCAATGCGTAGAGCCGCGTGGCGGGTGCACGGTGTCCGTCGTCGTGCCGAGTCGGTTACAAGCGATCGTCTCCATGAAACCACAGGCTGCCCGAACCCGCTGCGTACGTCCGGAGGGACCGACACTCGGTTCTGCGCAGTTGCCAATCCTACCCACATGCGCCGCGACAAGCAGGCCACCCAACTGCACGAAGCGGTGAGTTTCCTGGCAATGCCTCGGCTGCAGCACACGCAGCGACACCCTTCGAAGACGCCACCGCCGAGACGCATGGAACGATCGCCGGGACCATGCGGCATCTTGCATTCGCATGCGCCTGCGCATGCATGACACACGTAAAAAAGGCGCGGTAAGCTGCGGGCACTCCGCCATGCCCCCATGCCCTCTCATGCGCCATGTCCAGACCGATGCCCTCTCCATCGACCTGCCCGATCGCTTCAGCGCCGTGCGGCAGATCGGCCAGTGCATCAAGGCCGCCTATCCCGTCGCCGACGACGAGGTCTCGCTCGGTATCGTGATCGCGCGGCACAAGACCCCGCACGACGCGGTCGCCGATCCGTGGGCGCACTTCCGCGCCGAGTGCCGCACACGGCGCGGCGACGTGGAGGTGCTGTCGGAACAGGCGCTGGACATCGACGGCCATGCCGCGCTGCGGATCGCTTCGCAGGGCAACGGCTATGCCTACCTGTTCGTCATGGTCCAATTGGACGACGCGTTGTACCTGGACATCGTGGGCGATTGCCCGGCGGGGACCGAGGCCGAGCACTTTCCGGTACTGGACGCCGCCCTGCGCAGCCTGCGCGTGACCGGCGATCCCGCCGCCGCCCTCGCGGCGCACGAAACCTGGATGCAGGACATGTTCGGCGGCGATGAGGACGAAGAAGACGCCGACGATGCGCACCCCGCGCCGGTGGCCGCGCCGGCGGAACCGTTCCGCATTCCCGAGGACGGCGTGGAGGTGTTCCAGATCGACGACCTGGCATTCGACTTCCCGCGCGAGACCGCGCCCAGCATCGGCACGGCAAGCAGCACCGGCGGCGAGCTGAGCATCGACCTGCAGGCCCGCGCGCGCAAGGCGGATGCCGCCGCGCGGCCGCACCTGATGGACGAGGCCAAGGTCTATTTCCGTTTCTCGGTGAAGGGCATCCACCACGCCGGGATTCCGACCGGCCGGATCCGCTTCGAGGACGATCGCGCGCCGGACCAGCAGGCCTATCTCTGGTCTGGCGGACTGCGTCACGACCTCAAGCTCTGGGGCGAACTGGTACTGGAACAGGGCTGGGTCGGCTTCAGCGGCTATCTGCAGGCCGATGGCGCGGGCCATCGCTATCCGGTGCGCATCGCGCGCAAGCTGGCGATGCATGCGCTGGATTGGTCGCACTATCGTTTCACCTCGATGGACGAGCTGGCGAGCGCGCCTCCCGGCGTGCCGCGCCACGTGCACCTGACCAACCTGGCCGGGCCGACGCTGCCGCACGCGCTCTACGTCTATCCGGCGCTGCGCTCGCTCAGCCTCTACTACGACGACGACGCCATCGCCGCCAACGGCGTGCGGGAACTGCCGGACGCGGTGGCCGGCCTGTCCAATCTGGAAGACCTGACGATCGTGAGGGCCAGCGCGCTCGAACAGCTGCCCGCCGCGCTCGGGGCGCTACGCGGATTGCAGCGCCTGCATATCACCGGCACCGGCATCCGCACGCTGCCGCCGCAACTGCTGTCGTTGCCACTGGTGTATTGCGTGCTGGACAACAACGCCCTCGCGCAGCTACCCGAGGCACCGTTCCCCGCCACGCTCAAGACCCTCTCGCTCGCACGCAACCAACTGCAGACAGTGCCCGCCAGCGTGGCGGCGTTGCCGATGCTGCAGCGGCTGGATCTCACCCACAACCCGTTGACCGCGCTGCCGGCCGGCCTTGAACGCATCGAGCGATTGGAACTGGAACTGCCGAAGAAGCACGCGCTGTTGGATTACCGCTACAAGGGCGCCAAAGGTGAGGGCACCATCGCCTTCGACGACGCCGCCTTTTTCGCGCGCAACGACGCGACACTCGCCGGGCAGTTGGAGGAGGCGCTGGCCAGCGATGCGCAATGGACGCCGTACCGCTCCGGAATGCAGGCGCTGGCCTGGCATGCGGTGGCACTGGCCACGGACGCGCCGGACGACTACCGCGCACGCGGCAACACCCGCTTCGGCGGACTGCCCGACCTGCCGCCGGACATGTCCTACCCGCGCCACACCGACGCCGACGGCAGCACCAGGCCCATGCAGTTCATCGCCCAACTCGACTGCGCGCAGCTGGCGCCGCTGCAGCGCTACCTGCCGCGGACCGGCGTGCTGTACTTCTTCATCTCCGACCAGGAAGACCTCGCGCCACGGGTCTTCCATTACGACGGCCCGAACGACGCCCTGCAGACGGCGGCGGACCTGACGCGCGATGCCGCGCAGATCGATGGCATGGAGGACGGCTCCCTGCCCTACCGTGCAAGCGCCGCCGCCTGGATCAGCGTGCCGCACTTCTATTCCGACGAAGCGTATTACCAGGGAGCGGCCGAGGGTCTGGACGGCCTGGAGGACGCGTACGAACTGGTCGAAGCGCTGCGCGACCGCCTTGCGGCGCAATCCACCGTCCAGCCGGTGCATGGCGTGAACAGCCATGTGTTCAAGCAGCACGACACCCCGCTCAGCGAAGCCGCCAACCGCCTGCGCGGGCGCACCGAGGACTTCATGGTGCTGCTGCGCGTCGCCTCGGACCCGCACCCCGGCTTCTGCTTCTGGGACGCGGGCGAGCTGTATTTCGTGATCCACAAGAGCGACCTCGCCAAGCGCGATTTCTCCAACGTGTATTGCGGACTGGAGAGCAGCTAGGCACGCGCATCTTTGCGCGTTGGCGCCGGCATGCGGTGACATCCTGAGTGCCGAACCGACACCGCGGCATCGGCGGCAAGGAACGCAGCCAACGCCGCACCGAATCGGCAAGCGCTCGGCATCCGCCGCGACATGCCGGCGGCGGCAACCGCGCCCCACGCAAACTCGATAAGATCGCCGCCGGACTTCAGCGCAATCGGACCGGGGGCAACGTGGCATCGAACGAGCGGACTTGGCTGCGCGACGCGGGCCTGTGCATCGGATTCGTCTTCGGCATGGTGGCGTCCAGCGGCGTGCAGGCCCACTCGGTGTCGGTGTCCAGTCCCGATCGCAGGATCGTGGCGGTGCTCAGCGACGACGACGGCGCGCTGCGCTACACGATCGAGGCCGACGGTCAGGCGCTGCTCGCGCCTTCGCCGCTGGGGATCCGCGTGGACGGCCTGGAACTCGGCGCGCACAGCACGATCGGCAACGTACGCCGCGGTGCCACCGATGCACGCTATCGGCTCAACGGCGGCAAGGCAGTGGCGCGCGACCGCGCCACGACCGCGACGGTGTCGCTGACCGCGCACGGCCGCGCCTTCGAAGCGGACCTGCATGTCGCCGACGACGGCGTCGCGGTGCGTTTGCGCCTGCCCGCGCGCAAGGACAGCCACGTCGAAGCCGACCGCTCCGGATGGACCTTGGCCGAGGACGATCCGCCGGTCTGGGCCACCGCACTCCTGCCCGACTACGAGAACAGCTACACCGGCCTGTCGCTGCACAGCCTGGGGGCGGGACGCTACGGCCTGCCGCTCACCGCGCACAGCAAGGGATTCTGGATCACCCTGAGCGAAGCGGCGGTGGTCGACTATGGCGACCTGGCCATCGAGCGCGCGGCGGACGGCGGCCTGGC
>Ga0105243_10003080_pt1 | contig 13726 bp, 25 predicted proteins | sample KBSM34metaG_FD_81525 | JGI IMG/M metagenome (GOLD analysis project Ga0105243, IMG submission 81525) | Miscanthus rhizosphere microbial communities from Kellogg Biological Station, Michigan, USA - KBS M3-4 metaG | ecosystem: Host-associated > Plants > Roots > Rhizosphere > Soil | place...
CTGGTCAAACGACTGCCGCTGATTTCCTTTTCAACAGTAATAGCCAGTGTCTCCTCACTAACGCCCGCGATATATCTCAAATGATCAATCACAAGTTTGGCCGCAGTACTAAGCGCTCTTTCGGGAGAAACCGTCCCATCTGTCCATATCTCAAGAACGAGCTTGTCATAGTTTGTACTCTGACCTACGCGGGCTGATATCGCTTCCCAGTTTACGCGCTTGACGGGGCTATAAATTGCGTCAATTGGCAATTCGCCGATGGGCATATGTCCACTGCGCTCATTGGCTGGCGAATATCCTCGACCGCGCTCCACGGTGAATTCAAGATCAAGTTTGGTCTTGGGGCTATCCACGGTGAAGAGATATAGATCAGGGTTGACAATTTCAACCTCGGCGGGTGTGATAATATCCGCTGCGGTGACTGTGCCTTCACCGCGTACTTCCAGATGCATGCGAGTGCTGTCCACACCATCCAATTTCAGGCGCAGTTGTTTGACCTGCAAAGTCACCTGGATAACATCCTCGCGAACACCGGGGATTTCGCTAAACTCGTGCAATACATCCGCAATACGAATGGATGTAACAGCCGAGCCCTCCAATGAGGAGAGCAAGACACGGCGTAACGCATTTCCTAGAGTCACACCATATCCGCGCTCAAGGGGGCTGATAACAAATTTACCGTAATTCCGAGCTTCAGCCTCACGCTCGATTTTCGGCATAACCATATTCGTGATACTCGTCACGGTTCACCTCTCCCTGTAAAATACAGTAGAAAATTCACTGGCCAAAAGATCTCACCAGCTCCAGCAAAACCGAATACTACCGTGAGTAGTATTCGACGATGAGCTGTTCGTTCAAGAAGCCATCCATTTCAGCACGCTCAGGAAGACGCTGAACTACACCGGATAGCTGGCTTGCGTCACGATTCAGCCAGCTTGGGGATGTGCGGGCATCCACCGAATCACCAAGAACTTTGAAATATTCCAGATGACGTGAACCGTCACGAACCGCAACTACATCACTTTCTTTGAGGAGCATGGAAGGCACATCCGTACGGCGACCGTTTACCATGAAGTGACCATGGGTCACCAGCAAACGAGCCTGAGCACGGTTGGAAGCAAACCCGAGACGGTAGACGACATTGTCTAGACGCGACTCGAGAATCTGCAAGAGATTTAAACCAGTCAGGCCGCGGCGCTGAAGAGCAACTTCATAATAGCGGCGGAACTGGCGTTCCAAAACTCCATAAACGCGTCGAGCACGCTGTTTAGCGCGTAACTGACGCAAGTAATCGGATTCGCGACCACTGCGATTCCCGCCTCTGCGGTTTCCAGTGCGTCCATGTTGACCGGGCGCAAAGTCTCGTCTCTCGATCGCGCATTTCGGTGTGAAACAGCGCTCACCTTTGAGGTAGAGTTTTTCGCCTTCACGGCGACAAAGTTTACAGACCGGACCAATATATTTCGACATAAACTACTTTCCTCTAAAATAAACTATACGCGGCGCTTCTTTGGCGGACGACAGCCGTTATGTGGCACCGGCGTAATATCAGCAATTGAGCGGACTCTCATTCCCATTGCCTGCACGGCACGGATTGCATTTTCCCGCCCGGGGCCGGGGCCCTTAACAAACAGGTCCACTTCCTGAATACCCAATTGCTGTGCAGCTTTGACAGCCTGTTCAGCTGCCAGGCGCGCAGCAAATGGCGTACTCTTACGAGAACCTTTGAACCCTGCAGAACCTGCACTACCCCACGCTACTGTATTGCCTTCCGTATCTGTAACGGTGACAATCGTATTATTGAAGGAAGCAAAAATATGCACCTGCCCGGAGGACAATGCGCGTCTGGTTTTTTTGGCGCCTGAAGTTCGGCGCGTAGAACGTACACTTTGAGCCATAGTTTCTCCAAACTCTTATTTTTTCGTGCCGCGACGGCGTCCGCGCCCGGCAACTGTCTTCTTGACACCTTTGCGGGTACGGGAATTCGTACGCGTCCGCTGACCACGAACAGGCAAATTACGACGGTGGCGCATACCACGATAAGATCCAATTTCGATCAAACGCTTGATGCTCATTTGAACTTCGCGGCGCAGATCGCCTTCCACTTTATAATTCTTACTTACATATTCGCGGATCGCCGCAACATCAGCCTCAGACAAATCCTTCACTCGTATGTCAGGATTCACCTTGGTATGAGCCAGGATAGCGCGGGCGCGCGTAGGCCCCACACCATACAAGTAGGTCAGGCCAACTTCCACCCGCTTATTGCGGGGAAGATCAACACCTTCAATTCTCGCCATAGTTCACACTAACCCTGTCGTTGTTTGTGTTTTGGATTTTCGCAGACGATGAACAATCTGCCTTTGCGCCGAACGACTTTGCACTTGGCGCAGCGTTTCCGTATTGACGGTGACACTTTCATAACAGCAACACTCCTTACTTGTGACTATCACAACGTGTAGCCAAGGTTTGGATTATACACGTTTCTCGATATTTCGTCCAGTTAATGCAAATTATCACACAGGATCATAGGACAGTCAGGATTAGAGGTTCTCCTTCGGTGACAGCGATTGAATGCTCAAAATGCGCTGTCAATGATCCATCTGCAGATACTACAGTCCATTGGTCCGGCAGGACGCGTGTTTCTGCCGTTCCTACAAGCACCATTGGTTCAATGGCAATTGTCATGCTTGCTTTCAAAGGCAACCCTGAACCAGGCTTTCCATAATTCGGCACTTGCGGACCTTCGTGCATTTGCCTGCCAACACCGTGGCCTGTGTATTCACGTGTTACATAAAAACCATTGCTTTCAACATGGTTTTGTATAGCCGCAGATATGTCACCTGTGCGATTGCCCACGCACATCTTTTCAATGGCAGCGTGGAGTGCGCCTTTCGTGACTTCGAGTAGTTTCTGCGCTTCAGGAGAAATCTCTCCCACCCCCGCCGTAAACGCCGAGTCTGCCACGAAGCCGTCAAGCACGGTCCCACAATCCACCGAGACAATATCACCCACCTTAAGTTTACGGCTCTTGCTCGGAATTCCATGGACAAGTTCCCGGTTAATGCTTACCGTGATCGAGGCGGGAAAAGGTGGATGGCCATATCCCTTGAACGGCGATACACAGCCGTGTTTCCTCAGCACTTCCTCAGCAGCCGCGTTGAGGTCAGCAGTGGAAACACCAGGTTTTAAAAGTGCCTTTACAGTCGACAGTACACTTGCATTGATTCGCCCGGCTTCACGCATCGTCTGAAGCTCTTCCGGACTTTTTAGATGGATCTGGCGAGCCCAACTCATGACAAATACTTTTTCAATGCATCCATCAGGGTCCCTGCGACCTGCTCGATGGATTGCGTCCCATCAATCTCAACCAATTTACCCTGATGACGATAATGAGATATCAATGGTGAAGTCTGGTCAAGATAGACCTGAATCCTTCGCTTCACAGTTTCGGCCTTATCATCGTCACGTTGATAAAGTTCTGATCCATCGAAATCACATCTGCCAGCAACCTTCGGCGGATTGGATTTCACATTGAATACGTGACCATTTGCACGGCACGTCCAACGGCCACCTAACCTTTCAATCAAAACGTCATCCTTTGCATTGATAAACGGCACTGCATCAACAGAGCCTCCAAAATCCTGGAGTATGACATCAAGCACAGGAGCTTGTGCTGGGTTGCGTGGAAAACCATCCAAAATGGCACCCGTTTCACTATCCGGACGACCGAGGCGCTCCCGTATCATCGCAATCGTGACATCATCAGGCACTAATTCTCCTCTGGTCATATAGCTCTGCGCAAGTTTGCCCAGTTCGGTTTGGTTCTTAATGTTCTCACGGAACAGTTCACCTGAAGATATATGAGCGAGCCCGGTTCGCTTAGATAAAATTTTTGCCTGCGTTCCCTTACCAACACCAGGAGGACCAAGAAGAACTATGAAGGACGGCATGAAAGCTCCTAACTGATGAGCAGTTTTTCCTGATAACCGTGCAACTTAAGTTCGGCTTCGATGTTCATGAACGTGTCACGAACAACACCGACGACAATGAGCAAACCAGAAGATGAGACCAAGAATAATCCCGCGCTACCAGAAGCAGCAGGCAAAATCAGCTGCAGCAAAAACGGCATGATTGCCACAGATCCTAACAGCAACGCGCCCGGCAAAGTGATTCGGCTTTGAATGCGGCTTAGATATTTTTGCGTTGCAGCGCCGCTGTGCACACCCGGGATCTGAGCGCCGGAGCGTTTTAAGTTATCTCCGTAGTTCTGTTGCTCAAAGATCACAGTGGTATAAAAATAGGTGAAAGTCACTACCATCAGGAAATACAGAACCCAGTACCCCCAGGAACTGGTACCGGTCGGATTAAAGAAATTCTGAACACTGGTTGAGAACTGGCTTACCCATGCGGTTTGTGATCTAACAAAATAACTAGCAACAATAGCCGGGAACTGAAGAATCGCGCCCGCAAAGATCAATGGGATCATTCCCGCAAGATTGACCATCAATGGCAAATGAGGCTGAGGCATTCTGACTGACTTGCCTCGTTGAATCGCGTAGAACACCTGACTCTTTTGGGGATACATAATCGGAACGTTGCGGCGTCCCTGCTGCACATAGACGATCGCAATCACGGTAACAACGATCACTATCAACATGGCAGCCACCAGCGTCAGGCGATTCTGCTCATCCAACCAAAGCCTTCCAATGTTTGATGGAATTTGTGACACGATGCCCGCAAAGATGACAAGGGATAGGCCCTGACCCCGGATACCATATTCCGAGATCAATTCGCCCAGCCAGATAGCGAACATTGTTCCCGCAGTCATAACCAGTAAGGTCGTAGCTGAGGATAACCATAACCCCTCAGTAAAACCAAATGCAATGACAGGCTGTTGAGCCAGGGAGTTGAAAATATTAATCTGGCCGATTGCTGAAAGCATTGCCATAGGCACACAAAGATAATAAGTCCATTTTTCCATCCAGCGGCGGCCTTCACGCTGATCCTCCTGCATTCGGCGCTGTAAGGCAGGAATAATCGGGATCAGCAACTGCAAAATAATTCGAGCCGTAATATAGGGATACACACCCATAGACAGGAGGGAAAAATGGGAGATCGTACCGCCGGAAAGCAAGTTCAAAAAACCTAAAAAGCCACCCGTACCACCCTGGGCTTGAAAAAAAGCCGCCAGTGCCTCATGATCAACCCCAGGTACGGGAATATTTGCCGCAATGCGGAACAACATCAAAATACCCAGTGTAATAAGAAGCTTCCTTCGAATATCCTCCGACTTCCATAGAAAACGCCAAGCGGATTGTTTCTTTTCAGGCATATTTTCCTCTCAAATCGTGTTTAGCTGATTAACTCGATAATGCCGCCGGCTTTTTCAATCTTTTCTTTGGCGCCAGCACTGACACGATGAGCGCGCACTTTGAGTGCAACGTTCAATTCACCGCGTCCCAAAATAACTATGGGGTTGCGCGGGTCACGAAGCAAATGGGCTTTCCCTAAGGTCTCAGGAGTCACCTCTTCACTCGCTTTAAATGTTTCAGTCAATTGATCTAAATTAACCTCATTGTAGACGACCTGATTGCGAGGCGTAAAACCCTGACCGCGCATAAATGGCAGGCGCCGATAGAATGGCAGGTTCCCACCTTGGCGATAGAGGTGACCGCCTGAACCGGCGCGCGAACCCTGGCCCTTGGTTCCGCGACCAGCAGTTTTGCCCTGTCCCGCGGAAATACCACGGCCAACACGCTTCCGATTCTTTTTGGAGCCCGAATTGGGCACAAGATCGTGTAGTTTCATCGTTCGTCCCTACTCTTCCACCTGAAGCAGGTGAATGATTTTTTGGATCATCCCGCGCAAAGCCGGGTTATCCTTATGTTCAACCGTTTGATGCATGCGATGAATACCCAGCGCGCGTACAGTCGCCTTTTGATCCTTGGTGTAACCAATAGGACTACGAACCAGAGTCACTCGCAAGGTCTTGCCACCAGTTTCCTTCTTAGGCATTTTGCTTCCTCCGCTCCCAGAATGGTAACAGATCATTGACATTCTTACCGCGGCGAGCTGCCTCCTCTTGAGGAGACTTCAACTGCTCAAGGGCGTCAAATGTAGCCTGAACTACGTTCAAAACATTGGCGCTACCCTGCGACTTGGTTAAGATATCGCGGATACCAGCCACTTCAAGCACAGCACGCACGCCACCTGCAGCGATAACACCAGTACCGGGAGATGCCGGCTTGAGCATCACCCGCGCCCCGGCAACTTTGCCTAACACTTCATGGGGAATGGTTGTGCCCTGCAGATTAACCACGCGCATATTTTTACGAGCACGCTCAGAAGCTTTGCGCATTGCATCTGGCACGGCATTTGCTTTGCCGACACCCATGGAAATGGTGCCGCGCTTGTCGCCAACAACCACTGTCACGCGGAATTGAAAACGGCGTCCACCTTTTACAACTTTTGCAACACGTGCAATTTCGATCACGCGCTCTTCGAACTGATCCTGACCTTCGTAATTCTGTTGTTCAGTTTTTGCGTATTCTGCCATTTCTTTCTCCACTCACGCCTAAAATTGCAGGCCGCCCTCACGCGCGCCGTCTGCAAGAGCTTTGATACGTCCAATATAGCGATAACCACTGCGGTCAAAAACAACAGACTGAATTCCTTTGCTTTTGGCGCGTTCGGCAACTGTCTGACCTACCAACTTGGCTTGCTCGTATTTCTTCAAGCCTTTCATCTTTTCGCGCAGATCACGATCTACCGTTGATGCAGACACCAAAGTATTGCCTACCTTATCGTCAATCACCTGTGCATAAATCGCCGACAAACTGCGATAAACGTTCAGACGCGGGCGTTCAGTGGTTCCCGTTAAATTTTTGCGCACACGCACATGTCGCCGCGCTCGGGCGACAGAACGAGATTTATTAGCCATGCTTACTTGGCTCCTTTCCCAGCCTTACCGGCTTTGCGGCGGATCTTTTCACCCAAATAGCGAATGCCTTTGCCATGATATGGCTCGGGCGGGCGTACGCGGCGGATCTCTGCTGCTGTCTGGCCAACTACCTCACGGTCAAACCCAAGCACCTTGATCTGGCGGGCTTTTTGATCCACTGCGAAATCAATGCCAGCAGGCGGCTCCATTTTTATAGGATGTGAGTAACCGACATGCAAAATAAGATTTTTTCCTTCCAATTCAGAGCGATAGCCTACGCCATCCACTACAAGCACAACCTCAAAACCAGAACTCACACCACGAACCATGTTCGCAATGAGGGCACGTGTAGTGCCATGCAGGGCGCGTTCAGAAGGATGATCTGATTTGCGCGTCACAACTACTTGCCCATCTTCCAACGCGATGCCAATCAGCGATGAAAATGTACGCTGAAGTTCGCCTTTCGGCCCTTTGACATGGACACCCGAGCCCTGCACATTAACCTGCACACCGCTCGGAACATCCACTGGTAAACGTCCAATGCGAGACACTTTTTACCTCCTGCCTTCTACCATACTTTACAAAGGATCTCGCCGCCCACACCCAATTGGCGGGCACGAGCACCGGTCATAACACCTTTGGGTGTTGAGATAATGGCAACACCAATACCTGAAAGTACCCAGGGAATTTCCTGTTTTTTGGTATAAACCCGGCGTCCTGGCTTGCTTACGCGCTCAATCCCTGAAATGACAGGGCGTCGTTCACGTCGCTCGCCTACATATTTGATTTTCAGCCGCAGCACCTTCTGGGGCAATTGCTCGCCTTCGACCACTTCAAATCCTTCAAGATAGCCTTCATCCTTCATGATCTTGGCGATCTCAACTTTGAGCTTTGAACTGGGCATTGCGACCAGAGAGTGGCCAGCCATTACGCCATTACGAATGCGGGTCAACATATCAGCGATCGGATCAATAATAGTCATATAATCACCTCCACCCCATTACCACGAAGCCTTAGTAACGCCAGGGATTTTGCCCTGCAGCGCCAGTTCACGGAAGCAAATGCGACACAGGCCAAAGCGGCGGATATAGCCGCGTGGGCGTCCACAACGAACACAGCGATTCCGTACCTGGTTCGCAAACTTCCTACGTGCTTCGCGATATTGCATAGATTTCTTCGCCATAATTTATGCTTCCTTCCTGCTGAACGGCATACCAAGCATTTGCAACAGAACGCGCGCCTGGTCGTCGTTTTTGGCAGTGGTCACAATTGTGACTTCCATGCCGCGCAGTTTATCGATTTTGTCATACTCGATCTCCGGAAAGATCAATTGATCACGCAGGCCTAATGTGTAATTGCCGCGGCCATCAAAAGCATTCGCAGATACTCCACGAAAGTCACGCACACGCGGAAGGGCCGTACTCAGCAAACGGTCGAGGAAGGCCCACATGCGGTCACCGCGCAGGGTCACTTTGGTTCCGATCAAACGTCCTTCACGCAGTTTGAAATTCGCGATGCTTTTGCGCGCTTTTGTCATGACCGGTCTTTGGCCAGTAATGATAGTAAGGTCAGATACAGCCGATTCGAGAGCCTTGGGGTTATCCATTGCCTCACCCATGCCAATATTGACCACAACCTTCTCAATATGCGGCACCTGCATAATATTCTTTAGATCGAACGCCTTGCGCAGAGCCGGGACGATTTCTGTGTTATATCTTTCTTGCAGTCTATTCATTGCTTATCACTCCGCGGCTAATCAATTAACGCCTGACAGTTTTTACAAACGCGGCGGGCACCATCTTCATCGCGCTGGACCGCAACGCGGGTGGTCTCACCACATTTGGGACAGACCAGCATGACATTCGAGATATCGATCGGTCCCTCAAACTGGATTCGACCCGGATTGAGATTGCGACCAGCCTGCGTCTGCACCTGTTTCTGATGCTTGGTGCGGATGTTTACACCCTGAACAACGACACGGCGGTCATCCAGCAAAACGTTGATTACCTCACCGCGCTTACCTTTGTCTTCCAGGCGTCCGCTAATGATTTCTACGGTATCACCTTTACGAATCTTAACTTTCATACCTAAAAATTCTCCTCAGCTTACAGCACTTCCGGAGCCAGTGAAACGATCTTCATAAATCCCTTTTCACGAAGCTCTCTGGCAACCGGACCAAAAATGCGAGTGCCTCTGGGGTTCAGGCCATCGGCATCCAGGATGACCGCGGCATTATCATCGAAGCGAATATAGGAACCGTCCTCCCGGCGCCATTCCTTTGAACAGCGCACAATAACGGCACGTACCTTTTCGCTCTTCTTCACTCCACCTTGTGGAGTTGCAGACTTCACTGACGCGACCACCACATCGCCAATACTTCCATAGCGGCGAGTGGAACCACCGAGCACATGAATCACAAGCAATTCGCGGGCTCCAGAATTATCAGCAACTTTCAAACGGGATTCATGCTGAATCATCGTTCACCTCTACCTGCAGATCGGCGACGCCTGTATCTGCGGTACGAATCTCGCGCTTGACAATGTTTTCTACGACCCAGTGTTTATCGCGTGAGATTGGGCGCGATTCGACGATTTGAACTTGATCGCCAACCTGGCAACCGATTTCATCGTGAGCCTTCACACGCTTGCTGGAGTGAACGACCTTGCGGTACAGCGGATGGCGGAACACACGTGTGATCTCAACCACAACTGTCTTTGCCATTTTGTTGCTGGTGACTACACCAGTCATGCGACGACGATTGTTCATGCTTCACCTTCTGCGGCTTCCGCCACTGTCTGCTCACGCAGAATAGTCTGCATTCGAGCGATTTCACGCTTCAAAATGCGCAAACGGCTGGTATCGGTCAATTGACCGGTGACCTGCTGGAAACGCAGTTTCATCAGTTCTTCCTGGGCATCCGTCAGCTTCGTCTCAATTTCGCCCGGTTTCAAATTTCGCAATTCACTGGGTTTCACGGACTTCATACCTGCTCTCCTGCTTCATGACGGGCCACAATCCTCGTCTTAATCGCGAACTTATACTGAGCGTTCTTAAGCGCCTGCATTGCGGTCGTGGCGTCCAAACCGCCTACTTCAAACATAATGCGACCCGGCTTGACCACAGCCACATAATACTCAACATTTCCCTTGCCAGATCCCATACGAGTTTCGGGCGGTTTGTGCGTATACGGCTTGGCCGGGAAAATACGAATCCAAACCTTGCCGCGGCGCTTCATCTCACGCACAATGGTCCTGCGTGCCGCCTCGATCTGCCGCGCGGTCACCCAGCCCGGTTCCAGCGCCTGTAAACCAAATTCGCCGAAACTTACTTCTGCACCGCGCAGCGCCTTCCCTCGCATACGGCCGCGCATTTGCTTGCGCCACTTTATACGTTTTGGCATCAACATAATCGCTACCTCTTCAAAAGACAACTGCTATCCGTGACTACTTGCTCACGTATACGCCTTCAGTTGCCTCAACTTTTTCTTCCACTTCAGGCACTGCTTCGCCTTTGTAGATCCATACCTTCACACCGATCTGACCATATGTCGTGCTGGCTTCTGTTACGGCAAAATCAACATTGGCGCGCAGGGTCTGTAGAGGGACCCGTCCATCACGCAACCATACATCACGCGACATTTCCGCGCCGCCCAAACGACCACCTACCATGATCTTGATGCCTTCGGCTCCCTGTTTCATCGCCTGCTGGATCGCGCGCTTCATCGCGCGGCGATAAGCAATGCGACGCTCAAGCTGATCAGCGATATTTCTCCCCACCAGCATGGCATCGGTATCGGGAGAACTGATTTCTTTGATATCCAGGTCCACTTTTTTGCCGACCAAAGTCTCAAGGGCCTGGCGGATCTTCTTCACACCTTCGCCTTTCCGACCAATCAAAATACCGGGCTTGGCAGTATGAATGGCAACTCGGATTTTTCCTGGAAAACGCTCCACTTCAATACGAGAGATTCCTGCTTTGCGATTCTTGATCGAATCGGGCAAATCCTTGCGGAGTTTCTGTACATCAGCATTCTTAGCCGCGCCACCTTTGGAAGTGATTCCCATAAGCAAGCTGCGAATGGCAAAATCCTGATGCAGTTGCTGGCGATATTGCGAACCTTCAGCAAACCAGCGGCCTTGCCAGCCCTGATTAATTCCAAGGCGCATACCAATCGGATGAACTTTACGACCCATTATTTCTCCTTCTTCTCGGGCTACGCCGCCCCGCGCTCGCGCAAGACGACAGTAATATGTGAATTACGCCGCAATATCGGTTTGAAGCGTCCGCGTGCCCCAAATCGCCGCCATTTTCGAGTGGGAGCCTCATCAGCAAAAATCCTGGCAACATATAGATCGTCGCGGCTGACACCAAAATTCTCCTCTGCATTCGCTACGGCTGAAGCCAGCAATTTACGGACTGGCAGCGCAGCCGCCTTCGGAACGAACCGCAGCATTTCCAGCGCTTCATTTGCATTTTTGCCTCTCACCAGATCAACCACAAGGCGAACCTTCTGGGCAGACATCGGGAGAAAACGTAAGTGTGCTTGAATATCAGCCATTATTTATTCTCCCGGTCTACGCTGACGCGGCCTTCTCGCCAGCCATGTGGCCGCGGAATGTGCGCGTCGGGGCGAATTCGCCCAATCGATGGCCGACCATATTTTCGGTGATGTAGATCGGGACGTGACGGCGTCCATCGTGCACAGCGATCGTATGTCCAACCATTTGAGGGAAGATCACACTGGCACGGCTCCACGTGCGCAGTACTTTCTTCTCGCCTTTCTGGTTCATTGCTTCAATTCGCTTCAAAAGTTTAGGCTCGATAAACGGGCCTTTTTTCAATGATCTTGACATATCGTACCTCTTATCAATTAGCGGTTCGTCTTGCTACGACGACGCACAATATACTGGTCGGTTTTCTTGTTACGACGGGTCTTGTAACCCAGAGTGGGCTTGCCCCATGGGCTTTTTGGTCCTGGCAGTCCGATTGGTTGACGACCCTCACCACCACCGTGGGGATGGTCACGCGGGCTCATTGCTGAGCCACGCACCGTTGGGCGAATGCCCTTATGGCGTTTGCGGCCTGCCTTACCAAGTTTCACGTTACCATGATCAAGATTCCCGATTTGACCAATGGTGGCGTAACAAGCCTGACGGATCAGACGCACTTCCCCTGATGGCATACGGATCTGCGCAAAATCACCTTCTTTCGCGAGCAACTGAGCCGCGCCACCTGCAGAGCGAACCAGTTGACCACCCCTTCCCTCGTTGAACTCAATATTATGGATCAGCGTACCAACAGGGATATTTGCGATGGGCAGTGCATTCCCTGAACGGATCTCGGCTTTCGCGCCTGCCATGACCGTATCGCCAACTTTAAGATCTACGGGAGCGACAATGTAACGTTTCTCGCCATCAGCGTAGTTCAGTAGCGCAAGGCGGGCTGTGCGGTTCGGATCATACTCAATCGCGGCGACTTTCGCAGGAATATCGCGCTTATCGCGTTTGAAATCCACTATGCGGATAAATCGTCGGTGTCCACCACCACGATGACGGACTGTGATGCGTCCATAAGCGTTACGGCCGCCACTCTTGTGCAATGGCACAATAAGTGAACGTTCCGGCTTGGACTTCGTAATTTCTTCAAACGTGTGACCGGTCATCCCGCGTGTGCCCGGCGTTACGGGTTTATATTTTTTTACAGCCATTATTGCACCCCTTCAAATATTTGAAGTGTTTGTCCTTCGGCCAGAGTAATGACCGCCTTCTTGTAGCCCGGCTTGCGAACAAGCAGGCGACGGCTGCGAAGGCGGCGACCACGTTTGGCCGGAGTGTTGATAATATTCACACGCACAACACTTACGTCATAAAGTGTCTCAATTGCATCCTTGACCTGCGTTCGCGTGGCGGTATCCGCAACAATAAATGAATACTGATTTAATCTGCCAGACTGGTAGCTGGATTTTTCGGTTACCAATGGGCGGCGAAGGACTTCGTAAATAGTAGTCATCTCACTCTCCTATCCCAGATTCGCCACCAAGGCATCCAGGGCTTTCACTGGCAGTACCAACTTATCATAGCTGAACAGATCACGAATATTCAAATAGCCTGCCAGCAGGACCTTTGCTTCCTTAAGATTATCTGCTGAGCGCATGGCCATTTTGTAGGATTGATCCTTCTCTGGCAAAACCACCAGCACTGTCGCATTCCCTACAAGATTGATCATAGCCTCCGCCATTAAGCGGGTCTTCGGCTCAGCGAGGTTCAAGTCTTCTACTACAACCACATCTGCGTCAGCGGCTTTTGCCGATAACGCAGAGCGAAGTGCTGCCTGGCGCATCTTTTTCGGCATCCGTTGCTCGTAACTACGAGGATGCGGTGTATGGATACGCCCACCACCCACCCACTGTGCTGCACGGCGCGAACCTTGACGGGCCCGGCCAGTCCCTTTTTGTTTCCATGGTTTTGCACCACCACCGGCAACATCGCTTCGTACCTTGGTCTCATGCGTGCCAAGACGTGCATTTGCCATTTGACGAGTATAGGCCTGGTGCATCAAATCAATATTAATTGGGGCCTCAAAGATCGCTGAGGGAAGTTCAACCTCACGAAGCTTCTTGCCTTCTATGTTCACAACATCTACTTTCATAGTTACCTTGCTCCAATTTCCTCAGCGGTTATTGTTTTCGAGCTTCTTTGATTACGACCAGGCCGCCTTTTCCGCCGGGCACCGCACCATGAACACCAAGCAAATTCCGCTCGGCATCCACCAGGACCACCTTTA
>Ga0105243_10003082_pt1 | contig 13722 bp, 9 predicted proteins | sample KBSM34metaG_FD_81525 | JGI IMG/M metagenome (GOLD analysis project Ga0105243, IMG submission 81525) | Miscanthus rhizosphere microbial communities from Kellogg Biological Station, Michigan, USA - KBS M3-4 metaG | ecosystem: Host-associated > Plants > Roots > Rhizosphere > Soil | place: Michigan...
TCAAGCCCTTCCTGTCGTAACCATGTTCGAGGGCGGCAGCGCGCTCAGCGACTTCCGCGCGCGGCAGCTGCTGCCGAAGCTGCAGGCCATCGAGCCGCGCATCGAGGGCATTTCGGCCCGTTTTGTGCACCTTGTGGTCACCGATGCGGCGCTGGATGCGGCCGGCCGCGAGCGCTTTGCCGCGCTGCTGGCCTACGGCGAGCCCTTCGAGGCGCCGGCCAAGGCGGGCACCTCGGTGGTGGTCACGCCGCGCCTGGGCACCGTGTCGCCCTGGGCTTCCAAGGCCACCGACATCGACCACAACTGCGGCCTGGCATTGCGCCGGGTCGAGCGCGTCACGCAGTACCACCTGAAGCTCAAGGCCCCGTTGATCGGCAAGGCGCCCGTGATCGAGGGCGACACGCTCGCCGCGGTGGCCGGCCCGCTGCACGACCGCATGACCGAATCGGTGCTGGCCACCGTCGAGCAGGCGGCCAGTCTGTTCAGCGAGCTGCCGGCCCAGCCGATGGCGCAGGTCGACGTGCAGAGCGGCGGTCGCGACGCGCTGGTGGCGGCCAACACCGGTTTCGGCCTGGCGCTGGCCGAGGACGAGATCGACTACCTCGTTGACGCCTTCACTCGCCTCGGGCGCAACCCCAGCGACGTCGAACTGATGATGTTCGCGCAGGCCAACAGCGAGCACTGCCGCCACAAGATCTTCAACGCCCAGTTCACCATCGACGGCAGGGCCCAGCCCCAGAGCCTGTTCTCGATGATCCGCCACACCGAGAAGCAGAACCCGCAGCACACGGTCGTCGCCTATGCCGACAACGCCTCGGTGATGGAAGGCGCGACCATCGAGCGCTTCATTCCAGCACACGGTTCGCAGAGCTATCAAAAAGATAGCGCCCTGAGCCACGTGCTGATGAAGGTCGAGACGCACAACCACCCGACCGCGATTTCCCCGTTCCCGGGCGCCTCGACCGGCGCGGGCGGCGAGATCCGCGACGAAGGTGCCACCGGCCGCGGCTCCAAGCCCAAGGCGGGCCTGACCGGCTTCACCGTGTCCAAGCTCTGGCCGCAAGAGGGCCACTACGGCAAGCCCGAACACATCGCGAGCCCGCTGCAGATCATGACCGAGGGCCCGCTGGGGGGCGCCGCGTTCAACAACGAATTCGGCCGGCCCAACCTGCTGGGCTACTTCCGGGAATACGAGCAGACCGTGGCGAGCGACCTTGATACCGTGCAGCGCGGCTACCACAAGCCCATCATGATCGCGGGCGGCCTCGGCAGCATCGACGCCACCCAGACGAAGAAGATCCAGTTCCCCGCCGGCTCGCTGCTGATCCAGCTCGGCGGCCCCGGCATGCGCATCGGCATGGGCGGCAGCGCCGCCAGCTCGATGGCCACCGGCGCCAACGCGGCCGAGCTCGACTTCGACTCGGTGCAGCGTGGCAACCCCGAGATCGAGCGCCGCGCGCAGGAGGTCATCAACCACTGCTGGCAACAGGGCGCGGCCAACCCGATCCTGGCGATCCACGACGTGGGCGCGGGCGGCCTGAGCAATGCCTTCCCCGAACTGACCAACGACGCCGGCCGCGGCGCGCGTTTCGACCTGCGCGCCGTGCCGCTCGAAGAGTCGGGCATGGCCCCCAAGGAAATCTGGTGCAACGAAAGCCAGGAGCGCTACGTGCTGGCCATCGCGCCGGAATCGCTCGCGCAGTTCAAGGCTTTCTGCGAGCGCGAGCGCTGTCCGTTCTCGGTGGTCGGTGTGGCGACCGAAGCGCGCCAGCTGCTGGTGGCCGACGAAGGCGCCGAGGTGCAGCCTGTCGACATGCCGATGGACGTGCTGCTGGGCAAGCCGCCCAAGATGCACCGCGACGTGAAGAGCGTGGCGCGCACGTTCAAGCCGCTCGACCTCACGGGCGTCGACCTGCAGAAGGCCGCCATCGACGTGCTCTCGCACCCGACCGTCGCCTCCAAGCGCTTCCTAATCACCATCGGCGACCGCACCGTGGGCGGCATGAGCCACCGCGACCAGATGGTCGGCCCGTGGCAGGTGCCTGTGGCCGACTGCGCCGTGACGCTGGCCGACTACAAGGGCTTTGCCGGCGAAGCGATGAGCATGGGCGAGCGCACGCCACTGGCCGCGCTCGACGCGCCGGCTTCGGGACGCATGGCCGTGGCCGAGGCCATCACCAACCTGCTGGCTGCGCCCATCGAGCTCTCGCGCGTCAAGCTCTCGGCCAACTGGATGGCCGCCTGCGGCGAACCCGGCGAAGACGCTGCGCTGTACGAGACCGTCAAGGCCGTGGGTCTGGAACTGTGCCCGGCGCTGGGCGTGTCGATCCCGGTCGGCAAGGATTCGCTGTCGATGCGCACGCAGTGGAAGGACAACGGCGAAGCCAGGAAGGTCACCTCGCCCGTGAGCCTGATCGTCACCGCCTTCGCCTCGCTGGCCGATGTGCGCGGCACGCTCACGCCGCAGCTCGACGCCGAAGAAGCCGACACCACGCTGGTGCTGATCGACCTGGGCCGCGGCCAGCACCGCATGGCCGGCAGCATTCTGTCGCAGACGCTCAACCAGAGCGGCGACACCGTGCCCGATCTCGACGACCCGGCGCAATTGGTCGCGCTGGTCGATGCCGTGAACGCGCTGCGCGCCGAGGGAAAGATCCTCGCGATGCACGACCGCAGCGACGGTGGCCTGTTCGCCACCGCTTGCGAAATGGCCTTTGCCGGCCACGTCGGCGTGGCGCTGAACGTCGACATGCTGGTCACCGAAGGCGATGGCATTTCCGACAGCCGCATGGAAACCGGCGACGCCAAGAACTGGGCGCAGCAGGTCAGCGCGCGGCGCGAAGAGCTCACGCTCAAGGCGCTGTTCAACGAAGAGCTGGGCGTGGTGCTGCAGGTGCGCACGGCCGAGCGCAACGACGTGATGCAGGTGCTGCGCGCGCACGGCCTGAGCGCTCACAGCCATTTCGTCGGCAAGACCCGGCCTGCGAGTTCCACGATGGATGCCGGCAAGGGCAAGCTCGAAGTCTGGCGCGATGCCAAGCCGGTGTTCAGCGCGAGCCTGCACGACCTGCACCAGGTGTGGGACTCGGTCAGCTGGAAGATCGCCCGCGAGCGCGACAACCCCGCCTGCGCCGATGCCGAGCATGCCGCGGCAGGCGTGCCTTCGGACCCCGGCATGCATGTGTTTCTGCCGAATGCGCAGCCCGCGGCGCCGGCCGTCCTGCAATCGCGCCCCAAGGTCGCCATCCTCCGCGAACAAGGCGTCAACTCGCACGTCGAGATGGCCTACGCCTTCACCGAAGCCGGCTTCGAGGCCTTCGACGTCCACATGACCGACCTGCAAACGGGCAGGGCAGACCTCGCCAATTTCAAGGGCGTGGTCGCCTGCGGCGGCTTCAGTTATGGCGACACGCTGGGCGCCGGCATCGGCTGGGCGCGCAGCATCACCTTCAACCCGAAGCTGGCCGAGCAGTTCAAGACCTTCTTCGGCCGCGCCGACACCTTCGGGCTCGGCGTGTGCAACGGCTGCCAGATGTTCGCCGAGCTGGCCGACATCATTCCGGGTGCCGAAGCCTGGCCGCGCTTCACCACCAACCAGAGCGAGCGCTTCGAGGCCCGCCTGTCGATGGTCGAGGTGCTCGAATCGCCGAGCATCTTCTTCCAGGGCATGGCCGGCAGCCAACTGCCGATCGCGGTCGCGCACGGCGAGGGCTATGCCAACTTCAAGCACCGCGGCGACGCCGCCAAGGCCATCGGCGCGATGCGCTTCGTGGACAACCACGGCCAACCGACCGAGCAGTACCCGTTCAACCCGAACGGCAGCGCGGGCGGCCTGACCTCCGTGACCACGCCGGACGGCCGCTTCACCGCCGTGATGCCTCATCCGGAACGGGTGTTCCGCAACATCCAGATGAGCTGGACGCCGAGCGACCGCAGCGAGCTGAGCCCGTGGATGCAGATCTGGCGCAATGCGCGCAAGTGGGTCGGCTGATCGACGCAGCAAGCCCGTTCGGCGGGCAACAAAAAAGCGGCCCACGGGGCCGCTTTTTTATTTCCAGAACACCGCGGAACCGGCTTTGCCGGGCCGCAGGTGTTGCCCCCTGCAAGGGGTGGCGTAGCGACGCGAAGTGCGCGAAGCCTGGGGGTGTGCCTTATTCCACCTTTGCCTTCGCGCGCAATTCTTCCTGATACTTCTGCAGGCGCTGCTGCTGCAGCTGCTGCGTGATCTGCGGCTTCACTTCTTCCAGCTTCGGCAGCTGGGCCTGGCGGATGTCGTCGACGCGGATGATGTGCCAGCCGAACTGGGTCTTGATCGGAGCGGGGGTGGTCTCGCCCTTCTTGAGCTTGATCATCGCTTCCGAGAACTCGGGCACGAAGCCCGCGGGGTTGGCCCAGTCGAGGTCGCCGCCGTTGGCGCCCGAGCCCGGGTCCTTGCTCTGCTTCTTGGCGATGTCTTCGAACTTGGCACCCTTCTTCAGGTCGGCCATGATCTTCTTGGCCTGGTCTTCGGTCTCGACCAGGATATGGCGCGCCTTGTATTCCTTGCCGCCGTTGGCAGCAACGAACTTGTCGTACTCGGCCTTCACGTCGGCGTCCGAGATGGGGTTGGTCTTGCGGTAGTTCTCGAACAGTGCGCGGATCAGGATGGCTTGGCGGGCGAGTTCGAGCTGGTTCTTGTAATCCTCGCTGGCGTCCAGGCCTTGCTTCTGGGCTTCCTGCATGAACACTTCGCGCGCCACGATTTCCTCACGCAGCTGGCTCTGCATCTCGGGCGTCACCGGGCGGCCTGCGGCGGCCAGCTGCTGCGCCAGAACTTCCATGCGGGCCTTGGGCACCGGCTTGCCGTTCACGATGGCTGCGTTCTGCGCCAGAGCCGCCACCGGAATGGCACCGATCAACGCTGCGGCCGCAACGGCCTGCAAGATGTGTTTTTTCATGAAATGAATATCAGGCTGGAGAAGAAATGCGCGTGTAGGAATAAGCGCGTGAAAGAAAGCGGGCAGAGGGCTCAAAGCACCTCGATGGCGATGGCGTGAAGGCCCTGCGCGATAAAAACCTGGAGGGCATCATACACAAGCCGATGCCGCGCCACGCGGGGCTTTCCGGCGAACAGCGGCGAGGCGATGCGCACTCGGAAATGGCTGCCCCGTCCTTGTGCATTGGCACCGGCGTGGCCCGCGTGGGCGCTGCTTTCGTCGATCACTTCGAGCTGCGTCGGGGCCAGCGCCTCGCGCAACGCGGCTTCGAGGTCGGCGGCGGTGGGGAGGGAGGCGGTGCGCATCAGGCGGTCGGCTTGTCGTCGCCCTTGATGTGCGGCGCAATATAGAGACCCTGCGCCACCAGGAAGACGATCGGGAACACATAGCCCCAGAGCTTGAAGTTGACCCAGGCCTCGGTCGTGAAGTACGCCGCCACGTAGCCGTTGATGAGCGCCATGAACAGGCAGTAGCCGATCCACGCCACGTTGAGCCGGCCCCAGATGCGGTCGGGCAGCTCGAGCTGCGAGCCCAGCAGCATCTTGAGGAAGTTCTTCTTCAGCGCCCAGAGCGCCACCGCCAGCGCGATGGCCATCGCGCCGTACAGCACCGTCGGCTTCCACTTGATGAAGCGGTCGTCGTGCAGCACCAGCGTGAGCGTTCCGAACAGCAGGATCAGCACCAGCGTGGCCTTCTGCATCGCCTGCAGCTTGCGCTCCATGGCATAGATGATGGCCATCTGCACCACGGTGGCGGCCATGAGCACGCCGGTGGCGGTGTAGATGTCGGCGAGCTTGTAGGCGCCGAAGAACAGGAGGATGGGAAAGAAGTCGAGGAGCAGTTTCATTTTTTATGGAAGTCGAGCGACGCCGAGTTCATGCAATAGCGCAGGCCGGTTTCGGTCGGGCCGTCAGGGAACACGTGGCCCAGGTGGGCGCCGCAATTGGCGCACACGTTCTCGGTGCGCACCATGCCGTGCGATCGGTCGACGATGTTCCTGATGGCGCCGGGCACCGCTTCTTCAGAGAAGCTGGGCCAGCCGCAGCCGGCATCGAACTTGGTCGATGATTCGAACAGCTTGGCGCCGCAGCACACACAGTGGTAGGTGCCGTCGTCCCAGTGCGCTTCGTACTTGCCGGTGAAGGGGCGTTCGGTGGCCGCGTGGCGCGTCACCTCGAAGGCCGCGGGCTCGGCGCCTTTTTCAGCGAGCAGGGCTTTCCATTCGGCGTCGGTCTTCTGTACGGGAGTGGTCATGATGAGCAGCTGATTTCGATCGTGGAGGCCCAGTCGGGCGGGAAGCCGGCGAGTGCGTCGGCGTCGGGATGTTCTTCAAATGGGGTCTCGAGCACAGCCAGCAAGGTTGCCACACCCGAGTGGTCTTTTTGCTGACTTGCTTCGATCGCTTGCTGCCCCAGGTGGTTGCGCAGCACGAACCTGGGGTTGGATTTGAGCATCAGATCGGCGGCTTGCGTACGTCCAGTGGTCGTATGGCGCTCCGAAAACGCTAGCAGCCACGCGTCGAAGCCCTCGCGGTCCAGGAACAGGTCGCGCACCGGCTCGACGTTGCCGTCGGCCATGTGGTTCGAGAGCCGGCGCCAGAAGATGGTGTAGTCGACCTTGCCGGCGGCCAGCAGCTTGAGCACGCCTTCGATCAGCGCGCGGTCGCCTTCGGCCGGGCTCGCGAGCCCGAGCTTGGCGCGCATTCGGCCCTCGAACTCGTTCGGGAACACGGTCTTGTACGACTCCAGTGCGGCCACCGCGACTTCCTGGTCGCCGATCAGCGGCAGCAGCGCCTGTGCGAGGCAGAACAGGTTCCAGTAAGCCACGTTGGGCTGCTGGTTGAAGGCGTAGCGCCCGCTGGTGTCGCTGTGGTTGCAGATGTGGCGCGGGTCGAAGCCATCGAGGAACTGGAACGGGCCGTAGTCGATGGTGAGCCCGAGGATGCTCATGTTGTCGGTGTTCATCACGCCGTGGCAGAAGCCCGCGGCCTGCCATCGGGCGAGCAGGGCGGCGGTGCGCTCGCTCACGGCTTCGAGGAAGGCGGCATACGCGTTGCCGCCGAAGCGCCCGGTGGTGCGGCACGCCGGGTAGTAGCGGTCGATGACGTAGTCGGCCAGCGCGCGCAACTCATCTTCGCGCTGGTTGGCCGCGAAGTGCTCGAAGTGGCCGAAGCGGATGAAGCTCGGTGCGACGCGGGTCACGACGGCCGCGCTTTCCGGCTCCTCGCGGTACACGCGGGCGTCGGACCCCGTCACGCACAGCGCGCGGGTGGTCGGGATGCCGAGGCCGTGCATGGCCTCGCTGCACAGAAACTCCCGGATGCTGGAGCGCAGCACCGCGCGGCCGTCGCCGCCGCGCGAGTAAGGCGTGCGGCCCGCGCCCTTCAGCTGCACTTCGAGCCCGCCTTCGGTCTCGCCGACCGTGATCGCACGTCCGTCGCCGAGCTGGCCTGCCCACACGCCGAACTGGTGGCCGCTGTAGACCGTCGCGAAGGGGCGGCTGCCGGCGACGGGCAGGTTGCCGGTCAGGGCAGCGAGCGTGCCGTCCGACGAATGCCAGCCGGCCGGCAGCCCGAGTTCGCGTGCTACGGCTTCGCTGCGGCCCACCCAGTACGGATCGGGCAGGGGCGTCGGCCTCAGTTCAGTGAAAAATGCCGGGCCCAAGGCGGCGAAACCGGGTTTCCAGCGCAACCCCAGGTCCGCGACCTCGGTGTCTTCAGCAAGCAAGCTCATGCCCGGATTGTCCGGCACAGCGCGTAACCCCTTGCCGAACGGGCCATCGCGGCCCGCGGCCCTCAGGCCGCGAGTGCGGCAGGCCCATTCCAGATGCGCGCCCGGTATTGCGCTGGCGGCACGCCGAACCAGCGCTTGCAGGCGCGAAAAAAGTTGCTGCTGTCGACGAAGCCCAGCCTGTCGGCTACTTCGGTCAATGTATGTCGGTCGTCGGCAAGGTACTGCTGCGCCAGCTCGCGACGGGTGCGGTCGAGCAGCGACTGGAACGACACCGACTCCTCCTGCAATCGCCGCTGCAGCGTGCGCTCGGCCAGGCCCAGACCCGAGGCCACGTCCTGCCGGCGCGGCTCGCCGTGCTGGAGCCGGCGCGCGATCTCGGCGCACACCAGGCTGCTTGTGGTGGCCTGGCCCAGCAGGTCGAGTTGTTCGTCCAGCAGATGCTCCTGCATCTCGCCGAGCGTCTCGTGGTAGGTGGGCAGCGGCATTGCCATGTCGGCGCTCGACAGCAGCAGGCGGTTGGCCGCTGCATTGAAGCGCACCTCGCAGCCGAAGGCCTCCCGGTGCAGCCGGTCGCTGGTCGGCGCGGGATAGACGAACTCCATCGCCAGCGGCTGCAGTTCGCGCCGCGTGAGCCACTGGCACTGCATCAGCGTGGTCAGCAGGGCGTATTCGACGCGCTGGCGCGGAATCGGCAGGCTGCCGCCGGTGTGTTCCATTGACAGCCAGCAGCCGCGCGGCTCGGGATGCAGCGAGAAGCCGGTCGCATCCGAAATCACGGCCATGTAGCGCGCCAGCCGCGCGAGCGCCGCCCCGAGCGTGGCGCTGCACGACATCGCATGGCCCACCGTTCCCAGTTTGCTGTGCGTGGCGGCCAGGTCGCGTTGCAGGCCCAGCGTGGGCTTGCCGGCGCGGGCTACCGCGAGCTGCCACATCACCGTGACCTCGTCGACCGGGATGCGCGTGTTCTGCCGGTGCAGCGAATCGGGATCGAAGCCGGCGTCGCGCAGCAGCGAGGGCACGTCCAGCCCCTCGGCCTCGAACATCGAGAGCACGCCTTCGAGCCAGGCGGCCGAGCTGGTACGCAGCTCCGGCTGCGGGATGCCGCCGGTCGGCCGGCGTTGCGGCCCACGCTGGCGGTGCGGCACGGAGGCTCCTGAAGTCATTCGTTTGGCTTCCTTGCGATAGGGGTGAAAACGGCGCCGGTTCCTAGAATTTTCCGCGTGCTCGGCGGCCGGAAGTATGGGGGGTCGCGCACCGGGCCAGGAATTCGAGGCCAGATTCCGCAGTGCGGGTTTGTGTCATTGTGAAAGTCGCCGAAGCTTGCGTGAATCCGATGTCCGCAAGTTCATGAAGTCATTTCTTTCAGGAGTCCGTAGATGCTGGGTTTGATGCAAGACCAACCGCTTTTGATCTCGTCGCTGATCGAGTTTGCCGAGCGCCACAACGGCGACGGCGAGATCGTCTCGCGCCGGGTCGAGGGCGACATCCACCGCACGACGTGGGGCGGTATCGCATCGCGTGCCCGGCAGGTGGCCAATGCGCTGGACGGCGAGCAGCTGCTGTTCAGCGACCGCATCGCCACGCTGGCCTGGAACGGCTACCGCCACCTGGAGCTGTACTACGGCGTGAGCGGCAGCGGCCGCGTGCTGCACACCATCAATCCGCGCCTGCACCCCGACCAGATCGCGTGGATCGCCAACCATGCCGAAGACCAGATCCTGTGCTTCGACCTGAGCTTCCTCCCGCTGGTGCAGGCGGTGCACGCCAAGTGCCCCACGATCCGGAAATGGATTGCACTCTGTGATGCCGACAAGCTGCCCGCCGACAGCGGGATTCCCAACCTCGTGAGCTACGAGGGCTGGATGGGCGCGCAGTCCAATGACTACGAATGGCCGACTTTCGACGAGAACTCAGCGTCGAGCATGTGCTACACGAGCGGCACCACGGGCAATCCGAAGGCCGCGCTCTACAGCCACCGATCGACCATGCTGCATGCCTATGCCGCGGCCCTGCCAGACGTGATGCGCCTGTCGGCGCGCGACTCGGTGCTGCCGGTGGTGCCGATGTTCCACGTCAATGCCTGGGGCATTCCGTATTCGGCCGCACTGGTGGGCTGCAAGATCGTGTTTCCCGGCCCCGCGCTGGATGGCAAGTCGGTGTACGAGCTGATCGAATCCGAAGGCGTGACCTTCGCGGCCGGCGTGCCCACCGTGTGGCAGATGATGCTGGGCCACATGCAGGCGAATGGCCTGAAGTTCTCGAAGCTCAACCGCACCGTCATCGGCGGCTCGGCCTGCCCGCCGGCCATGATCAAGGCGTTCCAGGACATCTACGACGTCGAGGTGCTGCACGCCTGGGGCATGACCGAGATGAGCCCGCTGGGCACGCTGTGCACCCTCAAGAACAAGCACCTGTCGTTGCCGGCCGACGCCCAGCTGCAGATCCGCATGAAGCAGGGCCGTGCCATTTTTGGCGTCGACATGAAGATCGTCGATGGCGACGGCAACGAACTGCCGTGGGACGGCAAGGCCTATGGCGACCTGCTGGTCAAGGGCCCGTGGATCGTCAAGGAATACTTCAAGGGCGAGGGCGGCAACCCGCTCATTCCCGATGCGCGCAATCGCGGCTGGTTCCCCACCGGCGACGTCGCCACCATCGATGCCGAGGGCTACCTGCAGATCACCGACCGCAGCAAGGACGTGATCAAGTCCGGCGGCGAGTGGATCAGCTCCATCGAGATCGAGAACATCGCCGTCGCGCACCCGGCCGTGGCCATGGCCGCGTGCATCGGCGTGTTCCATCCCAAGTGGGACGAGCGGCCGATCATCGCGGTCGTGAAGAAGCCCAATGCCGAGGTCACGCGCGAGGAACTGCTGAAGTTCTATGAGGGCAAGACCGCCAAATGGCAGATCCCGGACGACGTGGTGTTCGTGGAAGCCATCCCCATCGGCGCCACCGGCAAGATTTTGAAGACCAGGCTGCGCGAACTGCTCAAGGACTACAAGCTGCCGACCCTTTGAAGACCCGCGCGAGCCCTGCCGCGCTGTCGCGCAGGCGATAGGAATTCCGCCTCGGCGGCCAAGCTTGCGGGCAATCCCTGTGCGGCGAAAAAAAGGGCGCTTGTAGGCTGGCACTCCGCCTTACAAACTGGAGACTCTTCATGCAATTTGCTATCAAGTCAGTAGCTGCCTGTGCAATGTTGGTGAGCCTGACCGCTGCATTCGCTCAAAAGGGCGAGACCGTCAAGATCGCCTGGCTCGACCCGCTTTCCGGCCTCATGGCGGCGGTCGGCACCAACCAGCTCAAGACCACCCAGTTCCTTGCAGAAGAGTTCAACAAGAAGAACCAGTCGGGCGTGAAGTTCGAGATCATCGCGCTCGACAACAAGCTCAGCCCGCAGGAAACCACCGCCGCGCTGCGCTCGGCGCAGGACCAGGGCGCGCGCTACATCATGCAGGGCAACGGCTCCGGCCCCGCGCTCGCGATCATCGACGCTATCGAGAAGAACAACGCGCGCAATCCGGGCAAGGAGCTGCTGTACATGAACTACGCGGCCGTCGACCCCGACCTGACCAACAGCAAGTGCAGCTACTGGCACTTCCGGCTCGACGCCGACACCTCCATGAAGATGGAGGCGCTCACCACCTGGATGAAGGACCAGCCCGACATCAAGAAGGTCTACATCCTCGGCCAGAACTACGCCCACGGCGTGCAGGTGTCCAAGTTCGCCAAGGAAGACCTGAAGGTCAAGCGCCCCGACATCCAGATCGTCGGCGACGACCTGCATCCGCTGGCCCAGGTGCGCGACTTCTCTCCCTACATCGCCAAGATCAAGGCCTCGGGCGCCGACACCGTCATCACCGGCAACTGGGGCTCCGACCTGTCGCTGCTCATCAAGGCCGCCAACGACTCGGGCCTGAACGTCAAGTTCCTGACCTACTACGCGCCGGGCGCCGGCACGCCTACGGCCATGGGCGCCACGTCGGACGGCAAGGTCTACACGGTCGCCTACGCCCACTACAACATGGGCGGGGAGATCCAGAGGCTGCTCGGGGGCTACAAAAAGCGCATGAACGACGACCTCACGCAGTCCTCGATCTACCACGTGTTCGCGTTGCTCGACGCGGCCTTCGCCGCCACCAAGTCGACCGACCCGGTCAAGGTGGCCGCGGCGCTGGAAGGCATGAAGATCAAGAGCTTCAACGGCGAGGTCGAGATGCGCAAGGCCGACCACCAGCTGCAGCAGGGCCTGTACATCGCGCGCTGGGAGAAGGCCAGCGCCAAGTACCCGTACGACGCGGAGAACACCGGCTACACGAATGTTCCCGTGAAGTACTACGAATCGTACGTGGCGAGCACGCCCACCACCTGCCAGATGAAGCGCCCATGAGCGTCTTTGCGAGCGCGTTTCCTACCCGCGGGTAGCAGACGTCTACCCGTGGGTAGCAGCTTGGAGAAACGCGGTGTCGCATGCGCGATAGAAACGGGCCTTTGCGGCACCCCTCTTACGGGCATTCCCTGAGGGGAGGGGCTGCAAACGCTTGTACTCTCGTGCGGCGTTTCGAATCGGTTTGACCAGGAGATATAGATTGAATTTCGCTCTGAAAATCGCCGCCGCAGCCGTCATCGCTGCCACCGCCACCGGCGCCCTTGCCCAGAAGGGTGAAACCGTCAAGATCGCATGGCTCGACCCGCTGTCGGGCCTCATGGCCGCGGTCGGTACGAACCAGCTCAAGACCTTCCAGTTCTTCGCCGAAGAATTCAACAAGAAGAATGCGGCGGGCGTGAAGTTCGAGATCATCGGCATCGACAACAAGCTGAGTCCGCAGGAAACCACCAGCGCACTGCGCTCGGCCCTCGACCAGGGCGCGCGCTACATCGTGCAGGGTAATGGTTCCGGCCCCGCACTGGCCATCATCGACGCGCTCGAGAAGAACAACGCGCGCAATCCCGGCAAGGAAGCGCTGTACCTCAACTACGCCGCGGTCGACCCCGACCTGACCAACAGCAAGTGCAGCTACTGGCAGTACCGCTTCGACGCCGACACGTCGATGAAGATGGAAGCGCTGACCACCTACATGAAGGACCAGCCGGAGATCAAGAAGGTCTACCTGCTCAACCAGAACTACGCGCACGGCCAGCAGGTTTCCAAGTTCGCCAAGGAAGACCTGAAGCACAAGCGCCCCGACATCCAGATCGTCGGCGACGACCTGCACCCGCTGGCCCAGGTGCGCGACTTCGCGCCCTACGTCGCCAAGATCAAGGCCTCGGGCGCCGACACCGTCATCACCGGCAACTGGGGCTCCGACCTCGCCCTGCTGATCAAGTCGGCCAACGATTCGGGCCTGAACGTCAAGTTCTACACCTACTACGCCGTGACCACGGGCACGCCGACCGCCATGGGCGCCGCATCCGACGGCAAGGTTTATCAGGTCAGCTATGCCCACTACAACATGGGCGGCGACATGCAGAAGTACGCCGAAGAGTTCAAGAAGAAGTTCAACGACGACCTCTACACCTCCGACATCTACACCGTGTTCCAGGCCCTGACCGAAGCCTTCGTGAAGACCAAGTCGACCGACCCCGTCAAGGTGGCGGCCGCGATGGAAGGGCTGAAGTTCAAGAGCTTCAACGGCGACATCGAGCTGCGCAAGACCGACCACCAGGCACAGCAGGGCCTGTACATCGCCAAGTGGGAGAAGGCCAGCGCCAAGTATCCGTACAGCCCGGAGAACACCGGCTATACGCTGGCGCCCGTGAAGTTCTACGACGCCTACGTGGCCAGCACGCCGACCTCGTGCCAGATGAAGCGTCCCTCCTGAGTACGGGAACGCGCCAAAGCGGTCGAGGCCCGACTTCAACACTCGGGCCTTTTTCTTTTCTTACTGACACGAAAGACCGATGAACGTCGAATTCTTCGTCATCTCGCTGCTCAATGGCGTGAGCTACGGCTTGCTGTTGTTCATGCTGAGCTCCGGCCTCACGCTGATCTTCAGCATGATGGGCGTGCTCAA
>Ga0105243_10003089_pt1 | contig 13709 bp, 10 predicted proteins | sample KBSM34metaG_FD_81525 | JGI IMG/M metagenome (GOLD analysis project Ga0105243, IMG submission 81525) | Miscanthus rhizosphere microbial communities from Kellogg Biological Station, Michigan, USA - KBS M3-4 metaG | ecosystem: Host-associated > Plants > Roots > Rhizosphere > Soil | place...
CGCTCACAGTGGATGGTTGAGAGACTTCAGTGAGAATGTGCGTGTAGCTGGCCACCGTTCTCACCGAAACGCCGGCGACTGTCGCAATGGCAGAACGTACCAATGCCTTGCCCTGGTCTTGAAGCTGCCTGCACGCAGCACGGATCTTCGATTCAGTGGCTTTGTGCCGCAGCTCATTGGTGCGCTTCGCAGCCAGGCTCTGCCGCTCGGTGAGCGACAAGCTGCCATCGAGCTGCATTGCACCTCGATGGCAACGACGATCACCGGTGTACCGATCCCACGTCCAGCGACCTACGGATTTGACCGTGGCGCGTATCGACGACAGCGGCAAGTTTTCCGAAAAACCCTGTTTTAGAAAGCTGTTGTGGTTGTACGCATACGCATCGAGCGAACGCATGAAAGACTCAAACGACCCCAGCTCGCGCTCGCGATTGACGATGCTGTACGCAAAATAACGCAGCTGCTCGAACAGGATGCAGTGCCGCGAATGGCTGACCTGGTCAAGCTTGGGACCTGTGGCCCAGGGTTTGACGGTCAGTTCTACCGCGCTCGCCAGTTCACCCAGTTCATAGACGTGGCTGTGGAATTCGGTCGTCTCCCACCAGGGGTGACCGGGTGTTTTGGCCACTGGGCCACCGTGGTAGTCCACGTCCGCGTCGAGGCGAGCGGCAAACGCGGCATAGATCGCTTTCATGTACTGAATCGGCTTGGCCCGTGCGTTCTCGGTGGTGCACACGGACGGCACGGCATAGAACAACTGGGAATGGCCGCTTTTTCGGTTACGCACCATCAGGTTCGGCGCGGGCAACCCGGCATCGTCCCAGGCCAGGGCATTGACGTGGTCCAGGTCGAACACCAGCCAGGACACCATGCCAGGACGATTGACCTGCATGTAGGGGTAACGCAGCGCGTATTCACGAGGACGAACGCGGGTCGCGGTTTTGTCGTCGCTGCACCGCGCCAGGTACGGCGCTTCCAGCAACAACCGGTTGAGCGCAGTGCCGTCTTCGAAGAAACGGGCCGGTGGCATGTGGGTGCTGGTGGCCAGCGGATCGGCGTTGGCCGTGGGTGAGGTCGCGAGGGCAAGAGTGATCGCGTTGTCGTGGCTCATGCTTCACCGCCTTGGCCAACGCGGTGAAAGGGTGTGACGCAAGGGGCCAACTGGGAGGGCAGGGTGCTGTCATCAAGGACGCGCAGCCGCTGAAGAATCTTTTCCATAAGTCCACCGTTCAGCGGTGAACTGAAGGCTTCACTTTTGACGGCTTGCACAAAGCCGTAGTGAACGCCATAATCAGCTCACGTTATGTGTGTTGAACAGGTACTCCGCAACCAAACGGCCTGTTCAAGTTTTTCCAAAAAGCCCCGGCGCCAACCGGGGCTTTTTGGTTTCTGCTATTTGGCTAAATCGTTAGAAATTTTCCCGTCTACGCTCATTCGAGCATGAAAAATGTGGCATGCCAGCAACAGTGGGCAGGCAAAGTGCGTGAACACTACCACCCGGGTTCTCCATCCGCAATGAAAATGCCATTTTTTACAGCTGATATTGCACAGATTTTTATCATAGTGCGAATGGCTATAGGCCTTGCGGCACGTGGCTCTCAGCAATACAAATGAAGTAATTTATGCAACTGAAATAACTTACGTAAGTTAAGACACTTACTCGTCTTCCGTAAAATCGGTAATGGGTTCAGCATTCGATGCATTCTCTAGCAACGCAATCAGATCAGCCTTATCCAGCTCCTGGAGGGCCATGATCCCAGCCCGAATTACATCGGATCGAGATATGCGGAAGGTCCGTGGCAATAGAGAAATCTTATCTATCTGCCTGTTGACGTCTTTGGAAAGGGAAAAAGTAGTACGCACGAACGTAGAAGCTTTCTTACGCTTACGCTTAGGCTCGGGGGTGGCACTAACAGGTGCAGCAGATATAAATGCCAGTGCTGCTTCGTCGTTGGTCTCCGAAGACGGGGAGACCTGCTCTGGCTTACGAATCAAATCTTTCAATCCCATTTTGCAGCCCCCCAAAGCTCTGCTGCCAGCGTCTCTATTTCTTCTTTAGCACGTGCGTCAGAGTTGCTTTCCAAGACCGAACATCCGTCTTCATCCGCATCGTCGTAGACATTGCGAGCTGTAGTAATAGCGTCAAGAGGTTGAATGCCGAAGGAGCGGCATGCTTCTTTGGCATCCAATATCCGTTGTATCTGGCTAGGAAGGGCAGGGCATTGGGTGATCACTGCACGCACGTTCAATGCTGGGTTCACTGCAGTAGCCAATCGTGCCAGGTTGTCGACCTTTGGAAGGGTCTTAAGATCTCGTCGCTTGGGCCGGAAAGGGATCAACATATGAGTTGCTACCGTCATAGCTGACCGCAGTGCCTCCGAATCAGATCCTCCAGCATCGACCACAATTTGCCTGTACCGGCCCCGAAGGTCTGTCAGCGTTTGACGAATATTGCCGTGTGCTTGCACAACAGGAATCGCAGGGAGGTCTCCCTGTGCAGAGCGTTCAGCAGCCCAGTCTGCGGTTGTGCCCTGAGGGTCGGCATCTAGAAGCAGGACGTCACCTCCGCGAGCCTGCAGCCAGACGGCCAGGTTTTGAGCCAGACAGCTTTTACCGCTGCCGCCTTTTTCACCACCTAAAAGTAAGATCATGAACTGCCCTTGAGACTGATTATTGAAGTGACATAACTTACATAAGTTATGAAATATTTGCTACGAGGAATCTGCTGAGTCGCCTGGAAAGGACCCACCTCCATACAAGGAGGTGGGTTTTCACTCGGTTCAATCCACACTCATACCATCATCTTCATCAGGGGATGACAGCTCCGGTGTACCTGCTGCTGCGGCCTGCCCCTTGGGCGTGGTCTCGGCCACTTCCCGTTCAGGCGCGACCGGCTGCGCTGACCATTCGCGGCGGTTGACCGTTTTGTCCGTGACAGTGCCGTTCTCTTCGATGACCTGCACCACGACCGGCTGGGTGCCCAGGTCTTCCAAACGGACCTGGTCGCCTTGTTTCAGATCTGCTTCGCTCATGGCCTCTGCCAGCCCTACGCCCCACACCGTGCGAGGCTTACTGCCCTCTGGCTTGAGAGTCACGAAGTAGCTCATCTGGTTGTCGTCATTGTGCTGATACGGTGCTTCCCCATGCTCGATAAGCGTGCCCTCGATGATCTTGTTCGTGGACTCGGATGAAGCTTGAGGGGCCGGGTACAAGCGGTCTTCCACCTCATTGACTATCTGGGCAGCCATCGCCGTGAGGTGGTCCAAGTCATCGACCAACTTAGGCGAGTTTTCGACTTGCTTGTAAGCAGCGACAATGCTGGCTTTGAACGCTTCGCGGTAGCTGTCGTTTTCCATGTAAGCCGTCAGCATGGCAGCGGCCTCAGGCGTCTTGTCATTCGTCGCAATGATCCAGACGGCATGGTCTTCACCTCGCAAGCCCATGACCGTGTCAGAGGCCCTGACATCCGCTTCGGACATCGGGAAATCCCGACGCCATTGCGCTTCAAGCCTGACCAGCTCGCTGGGGCTTTGAAGGGCCGGGTCGTTGGCCAGAGTAGGCATCTCAGCTTCTGGGCTCATCGGTTCGGGCGCAGCGTCTGAAGGCATTGGCACAGCGGTCTGCATTTCTGTTGTAGCCGTTGCTGCGGAATCCGCTGCAGGCTGCGCGCGCTGCGACTGCCATTGGGCAAATGCCTGGTCGCCCTTGGGCTCGCCACGCTCTGGAATGGCCAGAGTGATCGCCACCGTCTCCACAAACGCAATGCGCTCCGGCTCGGGAACAGTGTCGAGCTGGGTGGCCAGCGCCTGGCTAACCTGGTCAGCCGTTTTTCCTTGGCCATACATCGCTTCGATAGGCACGGTAACGCCTAGGCGATCCGCCTGGTCCCGCACGTCCCGTGTGGCGTCATCAACGTGCCGAGGCAAGTCGGTGGCAGGACCAATGCTCTGGCCACCGCGCTCGATGTCCAGCTCTGCACGGCGATCCGCCAGGCTTTGGTTCATGGCCTTGTCGGTGAAATGCACGTCCAGGCCATTCTTGGCCACCGCCTCAATCACCAACTTCTTGAATTCGGCAGTGCCGTTGATCGTCAGTGTGCTGCCAAACCTTTCCCGGGCCAGCTGAAGGGCTACGGACACCCCGGCTTCGGTGATGCCCGTGCGGCGCATGGAAATGGTGGTACCCGTGTCGACAAACAAAGTCTTGTCGGTCTGTTTGTCCAGGTAATGCACGTTCTGACTGAACTTGGCCTTGCGCGTGTAAAGATCCTTGGCGCTGAGGTCGCGAGCCCGCTCACTGGCGGCGACTGGATCAACCTGCTTGGCGAAGCGATCCATGATCCGCTTCACCTGGTCACGCACGCCTTCACGGCCTGGGCCCCTCGCGCCGCTGATGCTGAAGCCTGGGTCTTCTTTTTCATCATCTAGTAGATTGCGTATGGCTGCACTGCCCATGAGATTTACCTCGATATTGGGTTGGGATTTGTGGAACTGTTCACGTGCTTTGAGCCGTTCGAAGGTCAGCACGGAAACCAGCTGCGCCTTGTCCTGGCGGGTTAAGCGTTGATCGGAGAACACGGCGCGCCTGAGCGCGAAATACTGCTGATCGATCCGGCGTATGGCCCGGCGGTGGGCCGGAGCGATCTGGTTGTGCTGCGCCTGCCGCGTGAAATACGCGGCCACCGTGGAGGCGTGTTTGTTAACGGTCAGGGCCTTGATCGAAGCCCGCTTGAACACCAGCGCCTTGTCTGCAGGTCGCTTGAGCGGATCGAACAGCATCCGGGCGCGCTGCTCGATGTCAGCCACCGTCGCGACCCGGTGCGGGTTCTTGGCGTAAGGCGGGACAGCACCAGGCCGCCATTGACGGGGAGGGCGGGGCTTGCCTGAACTCCGGGGCCTGCGTCCGGCAGTAGATTGGACAGGCGTTGTCGTCGCAGCCGTCGCCCGGGGCAACTGGTCGGCCACCTGTGGGTGGCTGGATGATCGATAGAACACCAGCGCGTTGTCAGAAGGCCACTTGAGCGGGTCAAACAGGCGTCGGCCCCGCTCCTCGATGTCAGCGATGGTGGCGACACGGTGGGGGTTCTGGGCATAAGGCGGGACTACACGTCCAGCTCGTACTCGGGTGTTTCGGGGTTTTCCAGCTCCGGCTCGTCGTCGGCCTGTTGCGCCTGCAGGCGTTGCTGTTCCCTTTGTTTCTTGAGAAACGGCGGCAGGTTGGCTTCCTCCTCTTCCTCGCTCAGCTGTGGACCCGACCCGCCTTCCTCGTCCTCCTCCTGGTACAGATGATCGCAATCCAGAATCTCCTCCTGGTTGCGACTGTCCCACGTGAACGTGTGCATCACTGGGCAGTAACAACGCACCGTCACGGCTTCGGGTCGGTCCGGCTTGCCTGTGATCTGCCACATCGCTGACGGACAGGTCTTGCAAGCCATCGGCAGGTGCCGCAGTGCGTCGCCCTGTAGTTTCAGCAGGACTTCGCTGGTTATCTCTCTGTCGTTGCCAGGTGTGTACGGATTCATAATCATCTCCATGTGCTCGGTAGAAATTGGTTTCGCGCTCGGCCAATAGCCGAACACGCTCTTCAGGGGAAGCTTGGGAATACTGTTTGCGAAACTTGGGGGTGGCCTTGTTGACGTACTTGATTTCCCTTGCGCGCTGCGGCCAAGCAAGCAAGCGCTCCTGGATCACACTGGCTTCAAGCGGTGGTTTTTTCAGTTCACGCCGGACAATGAAGGCATCCTGAAAGATGGTGTCTTTCAGGTTCGTGCCCTTTGCGTCACCCGGCAATTTGACCGAAATGTATTCGTTGTCCTTGCCTTCATTACGGATGCGCGTTTCACCGTGCTCAGCTACCAGGGCATAAAAATCGGCGCGTGAAGTTACGCCGCGCTCAATGACCTGCTTAACCAGCTGCTGTTTGAACTGGCGGTTCTTGCCGTAAAAGTCGTCGCCCTTGTAACGTGACAAAACACTGGCCGCATCGGTAATGTCCGCACGCACATTCTCACGCGGTGAAGACAGACCGTACTTCTGGTTAATGTGCTCCTGAAAAGCTTCAAAATACTTCTCATGATTCTTATAAACATCGACCGGATTGGCCTCGTTGCCGCTCAGCAAGTTGATACGTGGAATGATGATATGAATGTGTGGCTTGCGGTCAATCACCTCGCCGGTTTTCCTATCAGTGATCGTCTTCATTTTTGGCAAGTGCGCTTCGGCATACAGATTGAATTCTTCAGGCTTGTACGCATGCATAAAGAAGTTCTTGAAGTCGGTCGTCACTGCCTTGAGCAATTCAGGTGACACCGTGTCCTCTTTGAAGCTTAGCGTGAACGTAAGGTAGCGATCTTGGCCATGGTCCGGGATACTTTCGTAGATAGCTCTAGTAACACTGAGCTGCCCCTCAATGATCAAACGATGGTCCAATTCATCACGTGTAAACTCCCGGCCTGACTTGTTACCTTGTTCTAAATACTCCTGCGCCCCAGTGTTATAGCCACTGACTCTAATCAGCATATTCTATACCTGCTAATAAAATCGTCTCGATGACTACCAGCGCTTCATACCATTTGTCTCTCACACTGTCGGTAATGAGGCCCCTGTCACTGGCTGATTTAGCGATATAAGCCAACTGCGAAATGTTGTTACCGGCTTTGTTGACGATGAATACTATTCTTCTCCTAAACCCGGTAAACTCTTTGAATACTGGAGTTGGATTTAAAATCAGCTCTCGAAAAAAGGTTGATGCAGAACAGCCCGCCCGTTTGATCATGTCATCGAACTGGGTCATTTCGTCTTGGGTGAGTCGAAACCGAATGATATGAACTTTTTTGCCAGATACGTTAGGTGAACCACGGTTGCCGTTATGGACTGGCTTTGCCGATTTTGGCGGGTCAGCATCGGACAACACGGTGAGCAACAGTTGTTGAATAGCATTCAGCTTATTAAGCCAGTGGAGATACTGCTTTTGATAAACGGTGCCGTTGTAAGGTGCCGAGTTTGCGGAGTAGGCAACTCGGTTTAGAGCAAGTCCGGACTTTTCGAATACCTGCTGCATCCGCTTTTTGTCGATTGCGGACCGCTCGAAGGTAGGCGAACGGCTGATCACCAGGTCACGAAAGAATCGGGCTGGCTTCAAGCCGGATTGAGCTATGTCCTCGGCAAACCGAGCGAACTGTTCATCCGTGAAACGGCATGACACTGGGCATGACTTGTTCACTTTTTCGGCCACAAGATCACCTCCTGGGTGCACCTGGAATGACGACAACCAACAACGACAACAACAACGCTTTCCCGCTCTGCGGGGTTTCAAAGGGGTATCCCCTTTGGCACGTCGATTGGATACGAAAAAGGCGAAGCTCTTTTTTGTAGACAATCGGTAACGTGCCTGTTTAGCGAATTCGAGATAGGGGGTCAGCAGGGCGAACCTACGGGTTACATCAGAATTGCATCAAAAATGCTCGGTATTACGTCAAGAATGCTTGGCATTGCGTTTTTCTACATCAGTGTTACGCTCGAATACGACAGATTTACATCAGAAATACATCACTTTGTACGCAGCAAGGGGCAAATCGTGGCTCAAGAAACCGAAAACCGGCGTGAGGCGTTGGCAGAATTGGCCCAGGACAGCAAAGCCAGGTCGTACACTGCGCAAATCCGCGACCTGTATGACGTGATCGAAAACGCCCTCGACTCAGGTGTAAGCAGGACGGTGATCCACCAAAAACTGGTTGATACCGGACTTGCAGTCAGCCTTCGTCACTTCGACCAGGCGCTCTACCGAATCCGTAAGAGCCATAAACGAGCCGGACAGGTTAAACACCCCCTACCTGAAAAGAGCGATAGCGCAGCGGTCGAAAAACCCGCATTGCTGGATGGCGAAAAAACCACGCCAAGAGCCAACATCAGGCAAAGCATGAAGCAGATCAGGGAGGAGGTGGAAAACACGAACTGGGCTCAAGTCATTAGTGACGCGAACAGAACTTCCAAGCCATGACAGTGGTATGGTTATTGGCTCGGTAGTTACTGCGCGAACTGTTTTTTGATGGCAGACGGTAGCGTATCAATGACCGCCTGCTGTTTTTTGTATTCGTGGTAGAACCATCGATTGGTTTCATTAACGTCCTGAGCCTTAATCGCTACCCAACCCATTGCACACACTACCGCGATGCTCACGGCCACAAATCCCGCCAAGACGATGTAATTGAAACGTGACGCCTGGGTGTCACGGAAGTTGCCGGATAAAGCACTTACTCGCTTTTCCAAGTCATCGATTTTGATCGCTGCGCGCTGCAATGCAGGTTCGAACACTCGCTCTAAACTCTGGTGAATGGCCGTGGACATTTCCAAAGCAACGTCCACACCTGCTTTGGCGGCAGTCGCTTGAATGACTTCCTTTGTCGTTTCTTGCAAAAGCAAGGCGGTATCTTCCGCATCCTCTACAGCGTCGGCCACAATATCCAGAGAATCCCTCATCGATAGCTCAAGCAACTGCGGTATTTGTTTTACATCATCGTGCAAACGACCGACATCGCTCAGAAGCTCAATGATCAGAGCATCACGCGCAGTAGTTGGGACAGCTTCATGTTCACTCATTTGATCACCTCAATGCCAAACAGCGCTGTGAACACCGCATCAAGCTTGCGATTGACGCCTTTACACAAGAGCTTCAGTCCGTACATGTCAGACCAACGATCACGCTCTTGTGCGCTAGCGTCTTTGTCCTTAAGAAGTGCTTTGTAGTCGATGTCATCGTCCATGACGCTTTGCATTGAAATGCGGTGGATAGACAGAGCGTCAAATAATTCTGATTCGAACACGGCACATTCTGGATTCAACGTGAATGCACCGGCGCGCTGGTGATAAGCAAAGATAATCGGAAACTCTGCATTAACATCCTTTTTGACACGATTGAACAATACAAGAATCTTTTCAGGAGGTACGCCCAGAGAGGCCAGGCTGCCGATCATGCTGACTGTTTCTTTTTGCTCCTTGGTGCCCGAGGTGACCGGGATCACGAAGTAGTCGACTTCTTCATGAGCTTCGTCAAACTCCTCCAGGTTGGCCATGAAGTCTTCAACGTTGGATGCTCCGACATCGATGATGGCCTGATCCTCAAGCATGAGTCGTTTGAACAGCTCACGGAATGCGTTGCCGCGCAGCTTCTCTACATCCAGGCCAAGGTTCTCGGCCGTTTCGTTGATGGACTCGATGGCATAGAGAGGAGCGCCGCCCATACGTGGCCACAGCAGGTTGGCAGCGATGGTAGTTTTGCCTACGGTGCCGGTGTAGTTAATGACGACGACTTTCTTTTTAAACCAACTGATCGCTTTCATTTGGGTATTCCTTGAATAGAGGGGTTCGCACCGGGTAATTACTACCTGGTGTGCTTGATCTGAAATGTGAGTTGGCCGGGAGGTTTGAACACCAAGGGCGCGGCCCTTGTCATCTCGCAACGGCCGCGTTGACCTCGGGAGCGCGGGGTGGTGAAGCTACCCCACACTCCCAAGGTGAGCCTTTTCTGTACGGGGGTTCGTCAAGTGTTCGCTGCGCCCGTGCTTCCGTTCGCCGCGACGATAAAGCGCGTCACGACGAGCCGGGAGCGCGGCACCTGACGTGGGCAAGATCGCTGTATGGGTGGTTCAGACCAGCATCCAGTTGAACCGGTAGGGGTCCATGAAGGGGATCTTGTCATCACCGCCGTCAAAATCCCCAGCGGGTTGCGGTTCGGGCGCTTTGGCCTGTGCCTGCTTACCTGATGCACGTGGCGGTTTTGGTGCGGCTTTGCCCCTGCCGGACGGTTTTTCCGGTGCCGTCTGCTGGGGAGCTTGCTGCCGAGGGGGTTCCTGGTGATCACTGCCACCGCTGCCGTGGCCGATCTGTTCTTGCGAGGAATCGCCCTGTGGACGGCCACCCAGCAGCTGCATCGTGCCTTGCATGTCCACGACGATTTCCGTGGTGTAGCGCTTGATACCGTCCTTTTCCCATTCGCGGGTTTGCAGCTTGCCCTCGATGTAGACCTGCGAGCCCTTACGCAGGTATTCACCGGCGATTTCAGCGACCTTGCCAAACAGCGACACGCGGTGCCATTCGGTCTTTTCGACCTTCTGACCGGTATGTTTGTCGGTCCACTGCTCACTGGTAGCCAGGCTCAGGTTGGTTACCGCCGTGCCGTTGGGCAGGTAACGACAGTCAGGATCTTGTCCGCAGGTGCCTACCAGGATCACTTTATTGATGCCACGCGCCATGATTGCGCTCCTTCTTCAATGAGTGCTTAAAGGGATGTAAGGAGGTGTTACGGGACCAATGGACTTACCAAAAGGCGTCCATGGCGATACGTTCGAAGCCTGCCAATTGCGCTTCGTGTTCCTTATGAAAACGCTCGTAGCGATCCATGTGTTCTTCGCAGAACCGCTCCAGGGCGTCGGGCTGAAGGCGTGGCGAATAGATCAGCGCCGGTTCGGCGTCATCGTCCACGAACTGCTCGGTGCCATCGGGAAACATCAGACGACCCACACCACCAAGCAAGATTTCAACGGCAGTGGTGTAGGGGGCGTTTTTGCTGGCGTCGGGATCAAAATGGATTGTCGTGTTCAGCAGTTCCCGGCCGCGAGCCGTACAGTGCGCAGCAGGGGCCAATATCAAGGCTGTTGTGCCGTCTGCCGACAACTCAAACTCGGCAAAACAGGTGTCGCAATCCACTGGACGCCAAGTCATTTCCCACTTTCTGACGTTGACGATATCGACAGTTGCGGGGGTCTCGCAGTTGGGGCAGTGCGCAGTCATCGTGTCACCAGGTGGCCATTGAGCAACACGTTCGGTAAAGGTCTGTGCAAGCCAATCAGCGTCTGCGGTCAGGATGGTGACTTCGTCGAATGGGGCTATCAGCAGCGCCTTGATGATCTTAGCTACCCAATTCGGATGTCTCGCCATTTGTGCCTGAGCATCAGCAAGTGCCTTACGGCCCAATGCCACCGATTCAAGGTCGTTGCTTGGAATCGAAGCTGTTACGGCTACAGCCTGGGCCTGAAGCGCTTCAAGGGCGGCATACGCTCCCTTGGGTAATTTCTCGTCTGACATAGCAAATGCCTCCGTTGAGGAGAGGGGTCATGCGCGCGTGGGTTTGCGGCTGAATACGAATTCCAGCTTGGCTTCGTGATTGAGCTTCAGGGCCGCTTCAAAGGACTTGCCGGTTTTCTTGCTGTGAAAACCCTTCAGTACGCCGGTCTTGCCATTCGTCAGCAGCGCCTCGATCTGGCCAGGCGACAGCATCTTGCCGCTGACTTCCGGATGGAACTTGAAGGCGCAGGCGCGACAGCCGATCACTCGCGGGGTAACAGCCAGTTCACCCCCACACATGGGGCACTGGGCGTTCAGGCTGTCCAGCACCGGCTTACCGTCGCCTTGCACGTTGCCCAGGTCGATGTTCTGCACCTGGTCTGCAATGAAGGACTCCAGCTCGTCCAGGAACGCGTCGACGGTCAGTTCACCGGCCTCGATCATCTGCTGCTGTTCATGCCAGAGCGCGGTCATGTCCGGCGTCGTCGCAATCGCTGGCAACGCGGCGATGAACTCCAGACCCAACGGGGTGGGGATCAGTTTTTTCTTCTCTACCGCGTAGAAACCCCGCTCCTGCAGCTTGGCCAGCATCGCGGCGCGGGTCGCCGGGGTGCCGATGCCGCCGTTCTCGCCTTTCTTGCCCTGGTCGCGGTCGATCAGCAGCTGCTTGATGCGCGGGTCTTTCACATACTTGGCCACGCGCTGCAGATCCTTGAGCAACGTTGCTTCGGTGTAGAGCGGCAGGGGCTTGGTCTTTTCCTTGGCCACCGTAATGCCGTCGCATACCCCGGCGTCACCGACTTTCATATCCGCCAGTGCATCGAAGGGGCTTGCGACCTCGGCGGCGTCCGACGCATCTTCGTCTTGCTCGTTTTCTTCAGTGACCTGCGCCGTCCAACCGGGCTGCGTCACTTTGGTGGAGCGCGCAACGAAGGTGTGGCCGTTCACGCCAAAACGCACTTCGGCACTGAGGTAGCGCTTCTCGGGCAAGAACTGCGCGACGTAACGTTTGACGATGGCCAGGTACACGGCGCGCTCATCGTCACTCAGCTGGGCAATGTCGATCTTCACTGCCGTTGGGATGATCGCGGTGTGCGCCGAGACCTTGCTGTCGTCGAAAGCCCGGCTTTTGCGTTCCGAATTCACCTCGGCAAACATCCCGGCCAGGTCCGGCAGGGCTTCGCTGAGCAGGCTCAAGGTCTGCGGGGCCTCGGCAAATTGCTCGTTGGACAGGTAACTGCAATCGGACCGGTTGTAGGTGATGGCCTTGTACTTCTCGCGCAGCGCCTGGGTCAGGGCCAGGGTTTTCTCGGCATCGATGCTGTGGGTCTTGCTCATGTACACCTGCAGGTCGAGCAACGCGAACGGCAAGGGTGCTGGGGTTTGCTTCTCCTCCACACGGGCCTCGATCACGTCCGCAGGCTTCATTCGGCACGCGTCGGCTACCTGCGTGGCATACGCCTCGTCGATGATGCGGCTCTTGTCATCGATGGGGGCATCCGCGGCCACCACGAGGCGGGCCTGGGGACGACTGCTACCAAAGGCCAGGCTTGCCGCAACCGTGTAGTAAAACGCACTGGCGTGACTCTTGTTGGCCAGGTAGCGATTCACGATCAGCCCCAGGATCGGGGTCTGCACGCGGCCCACTGACAACACGCTTTTGACGCCCTTGGCCCTACCGGCCAGAGTGCAGGCGCGGGTCATGTTGAAGCCGTACAACTGATCACCGATGCTGCGGGCCAGGGCCTTCTGGAACAGGCCGTAAAACTCGGTGTTGTCGCGCAGGCCGTCCAACGCTTTGCGGGCAGCATTGGCGTTCATGTCGTTGATCAGGATGCGTTTGACCGGCGCGGTGTTGCCGAAATGCACTAGGACCTCGTCGACCAGCAGTTGGCCTTCGTCGTCCGGGTCTCCGGCGTGGACGATTTCCGAAGCGCGACCGATCAGCTGCTGGACGATGCTCAGCTGGTCCTTGGTGCGTGCGATGGGCTGGTACTTGGCCGGACGCAGCTTCAGGGGCAGGTCGGCCTGAACCCAGTTTTTATAATCGGGGTTGTGCACCTCGGGCGGGGCCAGTTCGAGCAGATGGCCCACGCACCAGGTGACGATATCGTTGCTGCCGCACTCGAAATAGCCGTCCTTGCGTATGACGGTGCCCAGCGCTTCGGCAATGACTTGGCCCAGGGCGGGCTTTTCCGCAATGAATACTCGCATGGTGTTCTCCTTGTCAGGATCCGGGGCTTAGCCCCGGACCTTGCCGAACTTGTCGTTGATTTTTTGGGTGTAGCTCTGATCAGCACCGGGGCAGCTGTTGAGGTAGTCCTGGCGCGCCGTGGCGGTCTGGCTCCATTTGATGTTCCCGTGCTTCTTGACCAGGATGCTGAAGTAGTCCTGTTCGGCGCTGCGGCACTCGCTGCCACCACTGTTGCCGGTGAACTTGCCGTAGAGGCACAGCACGGACTTGCACGGGTCACCGGCGAACGCTGAGCTGCTGCCCAGCAGGCACACTGCGAACAGTGCGCAGACCCGCGTTTTGCCGCGACCGGGCACGGCGTTGCCAGCGGCATGACCCTGGCGGTCAGCCGTTTTGCTGAAGGTATTCATGGTTTGCTCCTGCTGACGCCGGATGGCGTCGGTGGGGGTGTTACA